>Ga0172366_10000640_pt1 | contig 25829 bp, 35 predicted proteins | sample LakKivSesite69cm_FD_114533 | JGI IMG/M metagenome (GOLD analysis project Ga0172366, IMG submission 114533) | Sediment microbial communities from Lake Kivu, Rwanda - Sediment site 69cm | ecosystem: Environmental > Aquatic > Freshwater > Lake > Sediment | place: Rwanda: Western Province, Lake...
ACGAAATAGGAAATGAGCGTCAGGTTCGAGAACACAGCGGCTGCCAAGATTATCGGAAGCGTTGAGACGAACAGGAGCTTGATCGGGTAGTTGCCGCTGAACCCCCTCGCCCTCGCTGATGACACCGGAACCTGAATGCTGACGTTCTCCAAGTACACCACTATGGCCAGAAGCAGCATCGTGACTACCACCCCACTGACCGTCGGCAGACTAGGGTCTGGGCTTCTGACGAACAACGTCGCTGGTGTCAGTTTGCCGGCAAGGATTTGTTGCACGAATGCGATCGCCACCCCGTCTGCGAAGCCGTCGCTCATTGGAATTGGGGAGAGCAGCGACCAAGCTATCTCACGCGCAACACCGGCCAAGATGAAGAGGCTTATCCCGCTGCCTATGCCCCAGCCCTTTTGCAGCAACTCGTCGAGCATCAGGATCACTATTGCGGCGAAGAGTAGCTGAGCGAATATCACCAGCTTTGTGGTCAGATCAAGGGACCCATACGTTCCACCGAAGGCGTACAGGCCAGCCATGAGCACAGAGAAGAGAAGGGCGAAAGCCTTGTTCGAGGCGGCGAACAACTCCCTGTCCTCCGCCGAACTCTGATCATAGGAAATGAAACCTGTTCCAGCCAGCAGTTGAAGGATGAGACCACCTGTCACTATTGGTCCGATGCCGAGTTCCGCCAGTGAACCCCTGGCTCCACCGATGATGACCCTCATCTGTCTGAGAGGATCTGCAGTCTGCGTTGGAACCCCGAAGAGGTCGATGTAGCCCATCACCAGATAGATCACGAGAGCGACCGCAGTCCAGATTAGCCGCTCGGTCAAGCGGGGTTTCCTTTCGGGCTTCACGACTTCCGGTACGAGCCTGCCGACAGACGCTGTTACCTCGATGAGTCTTACCAACGCACTTCACCCGGTCTCTAGGGTTTTCTTATCGAGCCTCCAGCTGCCTTTACTTTCTCTTCCGCTTTCTTTGACCAGGAGTTCACGATGATCTCGACGTTCTTTGGGGCCACACCACCACCGAGGAGCTTGCCCACGCCGATGGCTGAAAGGTCAATTGTCGGCTTCCCGGCCCCCGTTGCCGGCGATGTTGTGATGTGTTCCAGTTGCACGAGGTTCACAGCCTCAACCGGTTTCCTGATCGGCTTAGGTACGAAGCCCCTTGTCGGTCCGCCCTGAGCCAAGAACAACTTGAACTTGTGGGTAGGCCCTCCTGCCATTCCCCTCCCTCCTTTTCTGCTCGACCTTCTGTGTTGCGCAACCTGACCCCAACCAACCGTGCGGCCCCCTCTCAACTTCCTGATCTTTCTGAGGTCGCTCGGCATTGGTGGCTCACTCCACTCTGATTTCCTCTCCTGAAGGCGAACTCGGAGTCTTCTTTGTCAGCGTGACCTCGAGCACTCCGTTCTTGTAAGTGGCCTTCCCTGACTTTGGCTCCACCTCGGCAGGAAGGGCAAGTTCCTTGAGGTACTTTCTCAGCTTTGACTTCGCCTCGATTCTTACCTTCTTGCCGTCGCAAACGATGTCTATGTCGTTCTTTTCCACACCAGGAACCTCGGCGACAACCGTGATCTCTTTCTCCTTTTCGACGACATCAGCGAGTGGCTCTATTTCATCACTGACGTTCGGGGTTAGTCCCTTCCTCTTCACGTTGCCGAATTCCTTGATCACAGGCTTGCCATCCGGGCCTACACTGATGGAGAAACCGTAGTACTGAGGATGACCGAGCTTACCCCATTCCTCTGGTGCAGATTCGAGCGGGAGCTCATCCAGCGTACGATCCATTTCCTCGATGTCCTTGAATATCTCCTTCCAGAACTTGTCTAGGTAGCTGTATCGCTTCTTCAACCAATCATCCCACTCATCATCGGGAACCATATCGTGCCTTTCGAGGTCGAACGACACGCCTTAAAAACCTTCCAGTGATTTGGCCCGCGCGAAAGAGAAAGTCCTGAGGGTCGGAACCACGAACGATGCGGCAATCGATTGCCGCTAGATCATTCTGCTGACGAGTTCGTTTATTCCCTTGCCCAAGTGTCCGGAGATCGAAGTCTTTCCTTTCTTTCCTCTTCTCGACCGCTCCAGTTTCACGTGGTATCCCTTTCTCGGAGGGTGCAGTCTGAAGTAGGGCTTCACTCCAGGCAGGGCTGAGAAGTCGACCTTGAGAGACATTAGCGCCTTGGCCAGCCCGGCAAAGTCGCTAACCCCTAGGTGCTTTTTCAGATATTCGGTTTCCACACGCCTGTTGGCTGCTAGGCGAGCCCTCTTCTGTAGCAGTGCGGTCAAAGTCTCCTCATTGACCTCTCCCCAAGCGACAAAATCCTTGACGGCCTGCAGTGCTCCCTTGACGCTGGGTTCGTTCCGATGAAGCGTCGCCGTGTGAACGCGACCCAACCGGAGTGATTCCAGGGTGCTCTTCATGTCCTTCCTGACATTCAGGGTTCCCCTGATCCTGATCACCAGCAACAATGGACTGACAGCTTGTTGGTTGCTCAACTTAAGCACCCCAATCGGATTGGATCGTAGTCATGTACGTCTTCCTGAGCGCATCGAACGTCGCCATGACAGTCGACACAGGAGTCGCCGTGCTTCCTGATGTCCTCGACCATGCGTCATGAATGCCAGCTAGTCTTAGCACGATCTTCGTTGCTTCGCTCGCGACGAGCCCCAAGCCCTTGGGGGCTGGTATCAGATCAACTCTCACCGATCCTGCCTTTGAAGAGACCTTGAACGGCACGGAGTGCGGCTGCCCGCACTTGCATTCCCAAGAACCGCATCCCCTTCTCACGGCGATTGCGTTCAGCTTCGCCCTTCTGGATGCCTTGCCTATGGCCTCACTCACCTGGGCCGCCTTTCCCACGCCGAAGCCCACATGTCCGTCCTCATCACCGATCACGAGGATGGCTCTGATCTTGGTCCGTTCACCCGCGTCAGTCTGCTTCTGGACTGGGCTCATCGATATCAGCTCCTCGTGAAGCTTGGGCATCAGCATGTCGACTACCTGAGGATCCTTGATCTTGTACCCCAGCTCGAAGTACTCCTCCAGCGATGTGACCCTGTTTGACTTGACAGCCTCCAGTCCCTCATCATACATCGCTTGTTTATTCTCTGCCGCTCGTTCTTCAGACACGCTTGCTCACCTCACTTCCTTTGATCGTTGCCATCAGCGAGTTGAACTCCTCAGTAATCAACTTAGGGTTCACTGACGCTGCCCTTAGCCTTGAGAATGCCACACCGGTCTGCTGGCTCCCGGCGAACTCCGCAAGGTGATCCCCGCGTATCCGCTCCTCGGAAGGAGCAACGGATTCGTTGAACAAGACCTTGAGGCCGGAGTCAACGCAGCCCTTTGCCAGCGCGAAGAGTCTGTTTCCCTTCGTTGGCGTGTACAAACCTATGTCAAGTATTACCTCACCCAGATTCAGGCTCGAAGCTTTCTTTGCCAAAAGACATCCTGTGAGATAGGAGGCAGGGACGTTGTTCAACCCGAAGTGCCAGCCCAGATCGCTCAACTCCTTGGATGTGGCCGAAGCGATAGTTTTGTCGCCCTTCTGGTCAACGGTCACAATTGCTGCGGTGATGTACTTGTTCGAGATTCTGCAGACAACTCTCGGCAGTCTCGACTGGATGAATTTCTTTCTCTTCCTGTAGTCCGTTAACCCTTCTCGCCTTCTCCTGAGTGGGCTCATTTCTTCGTTCTCCTCGCTGTCTTCCTAGATGGAGTGACTTGGTCAGTCAATTCCCTGACGGATGAGAACCTTCCACCTTTGACCTGCAAGTATAGCTTCCTGTAGCGCTTGCCATCGACTTTGCCGCTCTTCTTCAGCTGTTTCAGCGCGCGCCTCATCGCCCTTACTCTGACAGGCCACTCGGACGTCCAACCACTTCTTGCTCCCTTCTTGCCCTTCCTACTGCCAGCCCCTCTCCCTCTGCCTCTCCTTTTCTTTGCGGCGGACAACCTCTTCCTCCCCCTTGAAGGCGCAGAGGACGGCCTCTTGGTTATGACGCCCTCCTTGATCAGCCGCCGGACGTCCTGTCTAGTCACAGCTGATTCTATGTCGTCAAGCCGGTCGGGGTCCATCCATATTCTGGTCTCTCCGGCATTCAGAATGTCGGACGCAATCCTCCTGACAGTTCTGACTCCCATCTCAGATCACTCGAAGACCTCTTCCCTGAAGGGATTCGCGACCCTGACGCCGATCGACTTGGCCTTGTCAGTGATGGCTCGCTTTGTCTTTCTGCCGACCTTTGATGAGATGACTGCGATCACATCTTGGTCTGTGAGTCGCTCCACTTGCTCTACATTTTCTACTGACACGGGTCTGAGGCCGGAAGGATGAAGACCTCTGATCATCTTAGGTGTTCTGTATCCGACTTTTACTCTCGGTGGCACACCCCTGAATTCCTTCCTCATCTTGTTGTCAATCCCCTTGGGTCGCCTCCATTCCTCTGAAAGCTTGTCGTACTTCCAGCTCTCCTGCCTCCTGAACTTGGGCGTCTTCTTCCTCGACTTGAACCGTTTCTTGTTGACTTCAGGGCTCAAGCTTCTCACCTCTTTACCTCATCCTCATAGTGCTTGCCTTGGACATAGATTCCGTCCAAGTATATTCTCTGGTCCTTGCCGATCGTCTTCGTCTTGGTCTCAAGCGACCCGGCGAATTGAGTGGCACTCTCAATATCAATACTTGTGACCCTAATATCTTGCTCCTTCACCTCGACCTGAACGCCGGCAGGGATGGGGACTCTTCGGGGAGTTCTCTCTCCCATGAAGTTCTTCACGCTGAAGACTCCGTTCTGCACTTCAATGGTCGGAGGGAAATGCGAGAACACCAATTTCATATTGATGACATATTGAGTCCTGACACCCTTCATCATATTGGATAGCCTCTTCACGATCGCCCCGACCATGGCCTTGCCCCTCCTGCCCTTGAGATCTGTGGACACCTCCAGCTTGGCCTCGCCTTTCTCTATCTTCACCCTCGTCTTCGAGAAGTCCTTGGAAGTGGTGCCGAGTGGGCCTGTGACCTTGACTGCCGAGCCATTGAGTTCGACCTGAACTCCCTCAGGTATGGCAAGCTCAGACTTTGCAGTGACACGTCTCAAGGTCTCAGTATACATATGCTAGCAGCTTACCTCCCAACCTCTTCTCTCTGGCCTCGATGTGGGACATGACTCCCTCCGAAGTGGTCACGATGATCACGCCCACGTTGTAGGCCGGCAGGAGCTTCTTCTCCCACTCTGTGTAGTCATCCGCCTTGACGTTCCACCTCGGCCTCACTGCTTTGCTTCTGTTGATCCTGCCGAGCAGTTGCACCTTGAACATGCCCGCCTTCCCGTCGTCTATGAACTCGAACTCACCGATGTAGCCGTACCTCTGAAGCACCTGCATCATCTTGCCCACCAAGTTTGATGCGGGCCAGATCGTGCAGCTCTTCAGGTTTCTTGACTCACTGTTCTGCAACGCGATCATTGCGTTAGAAACCGGATTCATGAGCGTCAACTTGTTGTCAGGTCACCTCACATGTACTTCCTGAACCCGAGCGTCTTGGCAACCTCTCTGAAACAGATGCGACAGTAATTCAGCCCATAAAGTCTGATGGTCGGACCGGTTGACCCGCACCTGACACAGGCATGAACCTTCTTTCCAAACTTTCGTTCCTTCGGCGCTCTCTTCTTTGCCAAGTCTAGACGACCTCCACTCCGTAGTTGGTCGAGATGAAGTCTATGGTGTCCTGAGAGCTTATGGCGGCACGCTTCCCTATTCTGCCGGGACGCCTCTTCCTCCTCGCAACCCTGTAACCTGGCCTCTCAAGGGTGGTTGTGACGTCCATTCCGAACACGCCGAGCTTCGGATCGTACTTGGACCCTGGCAGGAGAATGTGCTCGGTGATTCCTGCTGAGAACGTCCTGCCCGAAACGGAAGAAGATTTGAGCTTCATGTTCATGGCCTTGAAGGCCCTCCTGAGAAACGCATCGGCGTCTTCACCTCTGAGCGTGACTGCGACGGCTATCGTATCATTCTTCCTGACGCCGAAGTCCCTTATCGTGTCCTTTGCCTTTCTCTCCCATACCTTCTTGGAACCCGTGATGGCCTTGAGCACAGCCTTCGCCTTCTCGAGTGGATCACCCGACTTTCCGACCCCTATGTTGATCACGACCTTCTCAAGTCTAATGCCCCCATGGACTGGCGTGATACTGACGCTTTGAGACTGTGCTTCCTGTGTTGTCATGCGACTGTCACCCTGGGCTCTTCGGACCCTATTGCCATTACGTACTCCTTGAGGGTCGACACGCTCGACCCATCGTTGAGCTTCATGTTCGTTAGGGCACGTCGCTTGAGGCTCGCCGGAGATTGAGACTCGAACTTTCCGAGTTTACCCGCCGAGCTCCCCCTGAAGGCGAAACAGATCGTGCCTTCTTTCATCCTGATCACATCTGACAACTTCCTGTCTGGAAGAGAGAGTACAACCGAATCGCCATTATCCACCGGGATTTCTCCAGGAACCTTAAGGCTCGTGCCATCATGTAGTCTGATGGTCAGTTCGCCTTTCTTTGTGGTGAACTTTGATACAACTCTACTCACTTTCACTTTGGATTCCTTGGCGGAAATTGGCACTGCGACCACGCGCCCGTCTCCGTCAACTGTCACCCTATAGTGCTTGCTGGTTGAAGGGAACGACACAACGTCCATCAGCCCAACGGGCCTTTTCTCTTCTCTCACTTCCCGACCGTCAACCAGAACCTTTCCTTGTTTGAAGATCGTCTTTGCCTCCTTCTTGGAAGCCGCTTCTCCCATGATGTCTCTTACCAAAACATAGGCGGGCAGCGAGAGATACAGGGGATGTGGGCCGGGTCTGGATTTGGCCACAAAGACGTTCTCCTTCCTCTTTATCTTCCACGAGCGAGGAGCCGCTAGAGCCTTCATGTGTCTCCTACCGCCCATTCGAGCCATCTCATTCACCTCTCGAAGTCGGTCTCCTCTTGTCACTCGTGTCGACTTTTGAGATGACGACGTTGTAGGGTGACACCGGAATCGGAACGACAGTGCCATCCGATTTCTCTCTGGTCACTCCCTCTATGAAGATCTTGCCTCGTCCCCTGTCAACGCGCGTCACTAGCCCCTTGACCCCTTTGTAATCACCCTTGTATATCGTGACTTCGTCGTTTTTCCTTACCGGTATCCGCTTAATCTTGAGCCTTTCAGAGACCGATTTGATGAGGGGCGCGGTCAGAAGCGACCTACGCTTGTGAATCGGCAGGGTGAACAGATACTTCCTCTGCTTGCTTGGTTTGTGGCTGATCAATTATCCCCACCTCATATTATCACGCTGGCCATGCCAGCCAGCTTCGGCCACATATCTGCTGCTTCTCTTGCTACAGGTCCCCTCGTCTCTGTGCCCTTGAGATCACCTTCCTTGGAAATCAAAACAGCAGCGTTGTCCTCGAACGCGACCCTGTGACCTTCTGGTCTCCTGAATGGGAACCTCTGCCTGATTACGATCGCTGGGAACATCTGCCCCTTCAGGTCAGGCGGCCCCTTGGTGACCGCGACAGTGATCATGCTCCCAACGTTAGCAGTTGGTCTCCTTCTTAGGCGTCCTCCAAACCTGTGAACCTGAACGATCAGAAGTTCCTTGGCACCACTGTTGTCAGCACAGACAACCCTCGACCCCAAAGGAAGGCCCCTGGCCCCGCTCAGCTTGTACTCAAGTATGCCCTTGGCGGACACTGCCCTAGATTTCACCAAGGACATTGACCTAGCTCACCTTCCCTAACACGACGAAGTGCACAGTCTTTGACAATGGCCTCGTTTCGCCTATGGTCACTCTGTCACCCGCCTTTAGCTGCACGCACTTGGGTCTGTGCGCCGGTATCGTACCCCTTCTTCTCTGGTATCTCTTGTACTTGGGATCATAGTGAAGGTACTCAATTCGTACCACGACCATGCTGGGTATCTTGTCTTTCAACACGACGCCGTCCAGAGTCTTGCCCCTTACTGTCACCTTACCATGATAGGGACATTTCGGGTCGTCGCATGTCGTGGTCGGCGGAGCCACCTGCAGGCCTCTTGCTATCTCTCTCATTTTATCTGAGACCTCCACGTTCTTTCCTCAAGCCTCTTCACGATGTCGCGACCCTCAAGTTGCACGACGTTGCCTGGCCCCAGCTTCACTTCGAAAGTTGAGGTGTCCTTTGGAACTGTCTTGACGCCTGAATCTGTCCTGATGGAGATCGTCTTCATCGTTTCCCCTACGATCTTGCCCGACAGCCCCTCAAGGCTTGGATTCGTGGAACGTTTGACCTTGACTTCCAAGCCGAGGAGTTCATCAGCATTGATAATTGACATGTCAAGCCCCCTCCTCTCTCATTAGAGTCAATACTCTGGCTATCTCACGCTTCAGATCTCTGACTGCCTTGAAGTTCTCGTCGCTCCTCCCCCCTTTGGACTTCACCTGAGCGAATTCCTCCCTGAGTTCTGCCAATCGTTTCTTCTTGTCCTCGGGTTTCAGCTTCCTGATCTCGTCAAGCCTTTTCTTCGGCATTCTCCTCACCTTCCTTAGGCTCTGGTTTCTGCTCCTCGCCCTTGGGTTTCTCCTCGTTTGAAGGATTCTCACTGGTTGGCTTCTCAACGACAACTTTCTGCTCCTTGGGCTTCAATACCTCGACTTGATCAGGGAACTTTGCGCTAGGAGGCAGGATCTTCACCTTGATGCCAAGCAACCCCTGTGGGAGCAAGAGGTTCATGGTTGCCACCCTGAGTTGCCTCTCTTTTGGCTCACCGGTTGATGGTATGTAGCCGAAAGTGTACTTCTCGAACCTTGATCTCTCAGACGTCAGCTTTCCTGCCAGTCGCACCTGAGCTCCGATTGCGCCAGCTTCCTTGATCCTCCTCATGTAGAGTCGAAGAACTCTCCTGTATCTGATCCCTCTCTCAAGTGCCTCCGCTATCCTAGTCGCAACGATGTTGGCGTCGAGCATCGGGTTCTCCAACTCGGTAACTGATATCTGCGGGTTCTTCAGTCCGAAGTTCGTTTCCAGCTTGTCAGACAAATCTCTGATGTTCCTACCACCAGGACCGATCACTTGACCCGGGTGGCCGACAATTAGAGTAAGATTGACCCCCAACGGAGTTTTGACCATCTTCATCTCCGAGAAACCAGCGGCCTTCAACTCCTTCTTCAGGAACTCCTCCACTCTAGCTCTGAGCTTCGCGTCTGAAACTATCTCTTTAATAGACATGATCAGGATACCTCGCTGGCTACCAGCTCTATGTGAACAAGTTCGTCGACCTTCGGAGATGTCCTGCCGAAAGCCCTGGGGAAGTATCTGAGCATCTTCCTTCCAGGATGAGCTGAGGCGTTGACTATTCTGAGCGCGTCCACGTCAAGCCCCTTGTCAAGGGCATTGGCCTCAAGATTGTTTATGAGATCGATGAAGCGCGCGGCAGCCTTCTTCGGGAAACGCCCCGCATAGAACTTCCCAATTCCTTTCCTGTGTGGTACCTTCTTGTTGTATCTCCTGAACGGAACTGCTGCCTCGCCGCGAACAACTCGCTCAAGCATTGATCTGGCTTCTGAGATCTTTGATCCTTTTATCCAACCTGCGATCTCCCGAGCATGTTTCCTGGACACTCTCACTTCTCTAAGGCTGGCTCTGACGACCCCTTTTTCGGGGACTTGCCCTTCCCAAGAGTATCCGAATTTTGGCATCTGTGCCTACTCAGCTCGGAATCGCGACCTCGCACGCAACCCTCTAAATAAAAGTTGTGCCCAGCAGGTCAAACGCAGCGAGTCCAGCCGCACAAGTGGACCTACCATCTCATCATGTGCGCTTCTCGGAACATCCTCTCACTTAAGCCACACCATCTCGCTCGAGTCCGGGCCTGTGCTGGCATATCTGACCCGAACTCCGACCTCTGTCTCGATCTGTCGTATGAATTCGAGACACTTTGGTGACAGACTGTCCACAGTCTTGGCCGATGAACACTCGGGGAAGAGAACATCCAGCTTCGTGACTGCGATCGAGGTCGCTGCGTTTACTCTCGCTGCCCTCCTTGCCAGTTTGAAATCGAAGGGGGCCGCCCTCCTCGTCCTACCTGTGACTGTCCCCTTTTCCGACCAACCTCTGGCAGCAGCCTCTTCGGGACCGAGTTCGCCGGGCAGGGGCCCTTCCCCGACCCTTGTCATGTAGGACTTGAGCACAAGAACAACATCGCTGACCATCTTTGGGCCCACGCCGACTTCACTGAGCACTGCTGCTGCGGTCGTGTCTCGTCCCGTGACGAATGGATATGTCCCATGGTAGAGGCTTAGGTAGAAGCCCTGACTGCCTTCTAGGTGAACTGTCTCCCCGGAGTCGAGTGTGGAGTGAACTTCCTCAGACACGTCGGTCGTCAACCCTCTCAGTTCGTCGAAATCCCTGGCGAGCCTCGCTCTCCTTCGGACTCTATCCGCGATAGTTGGCCCCACACCCGAACCAGTCGTGCCAATAACTCCTCTCAGGAACTCGTCGGATCTGTCTTCGTTGACATGACGCGGTTCTATCACAGATGTCATCGAATCGACCTTCAGTCTCCCAGCCAATCCCAAGGTGTCCATCTCCGACTTCAGGATCGCCAAGTCTATGTTTGCTCCCGCTGCAATCCTCAGCTGCGTGCTCGGGTTGACGAACGCACAGGGCGTCAACCTCAACTTGTAGGTCTTGCCCTCATGGACAACGGTGTGTCCAGCGTTGACTGATCCGGTCCTCACGGACAGTTTCGGGCGATCTTTCAAGGCAAGGTAGGCAGCCACCTTGCCCTCTTGGGGCGGTCAGCGCCGCTTTCCCTCATCGCCCCAGAATCCGGAGACTATGACTACGAGGCTCATCGACACAAGGGGCTTGGTGAGGACTTTTTAACGCATGCGCTCCCACGACCGAACGATGAGCACAAGCCCAGAAGCCATCCATCCCTTGGACTTTCGGTACGGTGATGCCAAGGTGAAGCACGTGTTCTCCCAATCTAGGAGACTTGAGTTGATCTTAGAGTTCGAAGGAAGGGTCGCCGAAGTGCAGTCTGAACTAGGCATCACACCGAAATGGGCCGGACCCACGATATCAAAGGCTGCCAAGGCCGGGATCCCGCTGGACAAGATCAGAGAAAAGGAGAAGGAGACACAGCATGAGGTCGCGGCGGTTGTTGCCTGCCTTGAGGAGGCCGCGGGTGATGCGGGGAGATTTGTTCACTTTGGCTTGACCTCTAATGATGCTCTTGACACGGTCATGTTCCTGCAAGCATCCGAGGCTGGAAAGCGAATCCTAGAGTTGACGAAGGATTTGATTGATGGACTGGTGAAGAGGGCCGAAGAGAACCGGCACCTGCTATGCGTAGCTAGGACCCACGGCATGCACGCCGAGCCATATACGTACGGGCTAAGGTTCGCAGTGTGGTCGTCGGAGATAGTCAGGTGCTACCTCAAGCTCTCAGACGCGCTCTCGCAGGCAAGAGTGGGCAAGGTCAGCGGAGCTGTTGGCGACTATTCTGCTCTGGGAACGAAAGGACCCGAACTGGAGAGAAAGGTCCTCGCCAGCTTCGGACTCAAAGCTGTGATACCGGCCACACAAGTGATCCCTAGAGATATCCTGACCTCGATGCTGCTTCAGTTGACGGCGCTCTCGTCAGTGTTGGACAGAATTGCGACGAACCTGCGAAACCTCCACAGGACGGAGATAGGAGAGGTCAGAGAGGGCTGGACCGAGAGACAGGTCGGGTCGTCCGCAATGCCTCACAAGAGAAATCCTATCGGCTGCGAGAAGGTCTCCGGTCTGGCTCGGATAGTCAGATCGTTAGCCTTGGCTTCTCTTGAGGACATCGTGCTGTGGGACGAGAGAGACCTGACGAACAGTTCCGCAGAGAGAGTGATCATGCCTGAGGTTTATGGTCTCGTTTCCGAGCAACTGACCACATTGACGCAGGTTGTGGCGAGTCTGAAGTTGAACAAGGAAGCGATCGAGAAGAACTTGGGTGAGACCAAGGGAACGATATTCTCCGAGTTCGTCCTGAGAGAGCTCATCGTGTCCGGGATGGGCAGGGCCGAGGCACATCGTCTCGTCAGAGGCATAGTCGACGAAGTTGCGATGTCCAAGAAGGACTTCCTGACGTTGCTCCGTGACCATCCGGTCATATCGTCCAAGATCCCGGCTGAGAAGCTCAGGGCATTGTTCGATCCGAAGAATGCGCTGCTGCTCTCAGATGAATTGATTGACAAGGCCATCGCAGAAGCGGACCCAATTCTTCATAGCTGAGCGATCATTGTGGTCGCGAATTCTATGGAGCTTTGCCTAAGTCCAACGAGGCGCTTATTCGGATTCCCTTTCATTCTGTTCCCAGAGAAGGACGATGTCCTGCCAGTTCGGCTTCGAGGAAGAAGTCTGAACGCCCGCACAATCCTGATCGATGGACATGACGTAGCGCTCCCCGGTGGGAGAAGTGGTGAGAACCAAACCGTCACAACCTGAGACGAGGTTCTGGACCGCACCAACCTGGATCGGGAAGAACGGATACATCCTGCACTGAAGTGGCTTGGCCTCATGAACGGAACATTTGTTCCCTTCTAGGAAGATGCAGTGGATTCGTCCGCTGGGATCGGTGAACAGCGTAGAATAGAGACCGCCCTCCGCTTGCCCTTGTTCGCGGACTCGACTCACCCTCGCGGCTTGAGCTGGGAACCTCGATTCAATTCTCATCAGGTCACTTTCCGTAATTCGCACATCCAAAGCACAACAAGATCCACACATCTTGCAGGAGAATCCAGTAGTCGCTGTGGCGAGGAGGTCATCAATCCTCGCTTCAGGGGAAGGAGTTTCTACTGTGGAGTGTGCGGGCCGGTTCATTGTCTGAGCCTGAATGTCCAGGCCGTGATATAAGGCATCCGTGCGCTTCCACTTGCTTGGAGATTGAGGCGGATCTCCACCAAAACTTTTATCCGCCGTGGCACAATTAACCACAGTATGCCTTTCGAGTACTACAGCCAAGGTGTAAGCAAGTTCTTCGTCGACTTTACGGAGAGGGTCTGCTCTCAACTTGCACTTGCTGGAACCGAGATAACGAACAAATCAGGTGCAGAACCTCTGCTCGAGATGGATGTTAAGTACAAAGATGAGACAGGGAGGCTTCAGTTCATCAAACAGGATCCGAACATAGCCACTGTCTACACTGTGAGGAAGAGGACAATGGAAGAAGCAGCCGAAAGGGCGACGGAGCAAGGAGTGATGTTCGGTGCTCTGGGAGGTCTCGCCGGCGGAATACTCCGTGGTGACAAGGAAGCGACCTTGGGGGCGGTGGGAGGCGCCGCAGCCGGAGGAGTCCGCGGTGCTTTGGAGGGAAAGCAGGCAGCTACTGACATGGCAACCGATTTCGCGATACTACTCGCCAGAGCTGTGAAGGACGCAGAAGACCAGGTTCAAGGTATAATGCAGGGCCAGCAGGAGGCGGCGTCGGCACGATCCGAGGCGTCGCGCGAGTTGAGGGACCAGCTCGACGAAATATACGGAGAGATTCTGACGCTGAAAGAGGAGTGTTCGCTCTCAGAAGGACCTGCAACGAAGGATGCCAAGGCGAGAGTTGACCGGGCCGAGCAGTTGTACAACGAGGCGATCGCCGCCCTAGACGCGGGGAAGGTCTCTGAGACGAAGGCCAAGATGGTCGCGGCACGGAACCTCGCGGAATCTGCGAAGTCCAAGCTCGGGACATCATAGTAAACTTGGTCAGTGCGAGCTAGAAGGTGCAGTCGAACCACTAGCGATGAACACAAACTCATAAGCTGAACGAGGAAGATCTGTCGACATGGGAACCAATGCGCAAGAGCATTTGGACTACGCAAAGACATTCCTCATCGGTCTGGGTTTCTTCGGTGTGTCCATCATCTGGAGCGTCTACAATTCCTACATCCCAGTGTTCTTGAAGGAGATGGGCCTGGCGACGTGGGCAACTGGGGTCATAATGACGATGGACAACATTATGGCCATAACGCTTCAACCCTACGTCGGTTTCCTCAGTGACAGGACCAAGACGAAGTTCGGTAGAAGGATGCCGTACATCTTGGCGGCAGCTCCGATAGCTGTCTTGCTCTTCGCCTTCGCACCGAGCGCCGTGTCGGGCGGACTGCTCGTTCTCCTGACTCTGTTAATCGTTTTCAATATCGCCATGGCCGCCTATAGGACTCCGGTCGTATCTCTGATGCCCGATGTGACCCCGAAGAAACTCTTGAGTCCTGCTAACGGGATAATCAATTTCATGGGAGGCGTTGGTTCCATTCTTGCGTTCTTTGCAGGAGGGTATGCTTACGATCACTTCGGAGCAGCGAGTCCATTCTGGCTGGCAGCTGGCATACTGTTGGGATCTACGGTGCTGCTCTTCTTAGTAGTGAAGGAGCCCAAACAAGCTGTTGAGGAGGCACCCAAAGGAGGCTTCACCGAATCGCTCGTGTCTTTGCTCTCAGAGGTCAAGCGGCTCTTCTTCAAGAGCGAGGACAAAAGCGGAGCTTCCATACTGCTCGCGATATTCTTCTGGTTCATGGGATACAACGCGATTGAGACCTTCTTCACATCATACGGAAAGTGGTATCTCGGGATAAGTGAAGGATCCGCGTCGTTCACTTTGGGCTATCTTGCCTTGGTGTTCGTGCTGTTCGCCATACCGAGCGGTTACTTGGCCTTGAGGTTCAACCGGAAGAGAGTCATCATGGCCGGACTGGCTGGTGGTGTGCTGTTCCTAGCCGTCCCTCTGATAACGAACTCGCTGTTGTTGATATCCGCTGCGGTTGCCATTCTTGGGATCTTCTGGGCTTGCATCAACATAAACTCCTTGCCGATAGTCACTGAACTGGCTCCCTCGGGTGGAACTGGCGGATACGTCGGGCTGTACTACCTCTTCTCCGCAGGAGCCGCCATCGTTGCTCCGCCCCTGGCAGGTCTGCTAGTGGATCTGACGGGCAGCTACCTGACCATCTTTCCATTCGCGATGGCTGCCTTCATCATCGCGATGGTGTTCATGTCGAGAGTCAGGACTGGCATATGACCACGTGAGGATGCTGATCGTCCAACAAATCGTTGCTGACCGCTGAGACCGATCCACAAGATTAGATCGATATGTCTCTGCGCCGGAAGCCAAACAAGGCTATCAGAAGTGCCACTATGATCAAGGCCAACAGGACCGCGGCATCTCCCACCTTGAGTCCATTGATGAGTGGGTCGGCCCCGATATAGTAGTAGAAGGGCGAGTACTTGCGATAGGGTTGGAGATCCGTGAAAGTGGTGGCGAGACTGTTGATGAAATAGGAGGCAACACCAAGACTCGCGGCTATACCGGTGCTCATTCCAGGGCCAAGTCCGATGCAGCCTAGAGCCAAGGCCATTGAACCAAACACTAGGCCCAGCAGTATAACACTCAGGGTAACGTCTGTAAGGTGGAAGAGGTTGATGCTTGTATTTGTTGCCACTGATGCTATCACCAGCTCAACTTGCAGAAGCGCCCCGAGCAAGATGGTGTAGGATGTTAGTGCCGCGAATTTCTCCAGCACTACTCTGCCTCTTGATATCGGGTTGGACAAAAGCAAGTCCAGTGTTCCTCTATCTTCTTCACCGGCTATCACGTCACTGCCGAACGTGGCCGTGAACAATATGAAAGCCAAGGGCACGAATATGAAGAAGAGTTCGGAGTCAAGAAAAGCTTCGGCGTGAGTGGTGAACTGCGTGAGATTGCTCCCCATGAAGGCCTCGATCAGTCCTGCTGGGAAGGACTGCAGATATGAAATCATCATCTGGCCCATGAAAGCGTTGTCACGTATGTAAGGCCAATACAGTGCGTAGATCAGCGACATGCCCGTCATGATCAGCAACCAACCGATCATAGCCCGCCGCTTGTCCCTCAATGTCTTCAAGATGATGTTCTCGAACATCATGCCTTGTCACCTTGACCGTAGAATGACATGAAAATCTCCTCCAAGCTCGGCTCATGGGTGATTATGTTGTCGACCGGGAATGCAGAAGCTGCCTTGATGACAGCGTCCAAAGATCCCACGACGGTGCAATGCATTATGCCGTTCTCCATCGTGACATCGCGGACTCCGTTCACGCCGACGAAGGCTTCTCTAGGCACTGGCCTAGCGAAATGGATTTCTAGATGCCTCAGTGATCGCGACTTCAAATCTTTCACATTCTCTACTGCCACGAGCTTACCCTCACGGAGGATGCCGACTCGATCACATGTGCGTTCCACCTCCGGAAGGACATGAGAGGAAAGAAACACAGTGTGCCCTTCGGCCTTGGCTTCTTCAATCATATGGTAGAATTCTCTCTGCATGAACGGATCCAACCCAGTAGTGGGCTCGTCCAAGATGAGCAGCTCAGGCTTGCTCATGAATGCCTGAATGAGTGCGATCTTCTGCTTGTTGCCATGCGAAAGGGACTTAATGGTCTGGGAGAGATTGCAGTCCAATCTCTCCGCCAGCGTGTTGACATACTTCCAGTCCACACCATTGCGCAAGTGAGAGAAATATGTGAGGAGATCCTTGCCCGTCATGTTCTCATACAGCGCAAGCTCTCCTGGAACATATCCGATGCGTCTTCTGATGTCCAAGCTGCTCCGATTCATATCCTCTCCAAAGATCTTTGCCTGCCCTCGGGTAGGACGGATGAAATCCAACAGCAATCTGATAGTAGTTGTCTTTCCTGCGCCGTTGGGTCCCAGGTAGCCGAACACCTCACCTCTCTCCACCTCGACATTGAGGTCGACTATGCCTCTCTCTTTGCCGTAGAACTTAGTCAGACCCTCCGTCTTGATGACGTTGTCAGCTACGGTGACCACCTCACCCCATGCGCACTGCGGCCCTCGGGCGGTTCAACTCGAGCGATATAGGTGTTCACAAAAGGAGAACCTGCGGCCTAGGAAATGGGAACCCGACTACTTAATCCCGACCTTCTTCGCGTACTTCACTAGGAGGAACACGACAACCGCCACGATGAGGAAATCCAACACAACACTGACGAAGTCTCCGATCGCGAAGCTGATTCCATTTCCTATGGAAAGGGTCAAGATGGCTTTTTCCCATTCTCCTCCAGGCATCAACGCCCCAGGTACGGGCATGATGATGTCGTTGACCAATGCCTGTACGACCTTTCCGATATATGTCCCCATGATGAATCCTACCGCGAGACCAAGTACTCCAGCCTTTCCAATGAAATCGATGAACTCCTCCCAGATTCCCTTGGGAGCAGGCGGAGGCGCTGTCGGCTTCGGTTCGAGCAACTCGCGGATCTTCTTGAGTTCATCCAAGATCTCGTCTTCTCGATCCATTGCCATGTCGGTTCGTGTTGTAGGGAATCTATAAGGATTAGCTCACACCACAGTTGAGATTTCTCGCTCAGTCGACCGTTTGCTCACAAGATAGTGGTGGCCTCGTGCCACCGAACTCCGCCGTAGCATTTCCTTGAAGGCTTAAGTTCGTTGACGCACGTCAGCAGTCGACAACATCATATGGAGTTGAGTGTAGAGGATTCCGTCTTGATGGGCATGGGTATCGAGAAGGCCAGCATCCACGATGGTGAGTTTGAGATTGTCGTGCCCGGTGCTCGTGTCATGCTCGAGGGAAACGGTACTCTGAGCATTGAGCAACGCATAGGGGCCAAGCGCAAGCTACTAAGCTGCCAGTTGCCACCTCATCTTTCCCCCTGGCGATTGATCAAGCAGACTCCTTTCCGGTGTGTGCTTGAAGGGAATGGGCTGCGGCTCACGATTCAAGGCGATTCGGTCCTCATCTTTGAGCCGCAACAGCACATGCAACTCACGTTCGAGGGACACTTCCGTCCTAGTTATGCTCAGGAGGCAAAGGGCAACAGGTTGATCCTCGACCAATCCGGTGGTTGCGGGTTCTACGGGATTCCACCGCGGCCCACAGAAACCAAGGGTCTTGACACGGACGCATGGAATCTCATGGCCCACTTGGCCAGATGGGACGAGCTGTGGATATCGATCTGTCCTCCGAGAGAGCGTGACGTGAAACGCTACTTCGAATCGGTAGCACATGAAGGTAACAGGCAGAACCCTTACCCCTCCAACGAAATCATCAGAAGTGATGCCAAGTACTGTAAGGTGTTCACCGTGCATGAGTGCTGGGCGGCCTTGGAACCTGACTGGGCAGAGAATCCACCCGGCTCCAAGTACGAGCATCCTAGGCCTTGGGAGACGGACCATCCTGTGCCGGGAGACATGAAGGAGTTCGTCCGCGTGCGTGACGAGGTGCACAGATTGGGCATGAAGTTCGTCCTCTACTTCAGTCCATACTACTCCAACGCGCCCGATCTTTTCGCCGAGATGAAACGCATTCCCGGAGAGTACGGACTGGAGGGCCTGTACTTCGACGGCTGGATAGGTTACCGAGACGATTTCCGCCGTTTCTATCATATGATGCGCCGGGCCAGAGCAATTCTCGGAGATCGCATGCTGTACCTGCACTCAAGTTCAGAGCCATACGGTACCTGCAGGGTTTACCTGCCGTTCGTATCGACCTACGCGGATTACATCCTCAGTGGAGAGGCCGGCAGGGATGGGTTGGAAAAGGAGGAATTCCTCCGCTACACGGTCAGCGGATATCAGACCAGCAACTCGGTGGGAATGTGGTGCTACTATGGTTCAATGGGATTGCCGGGGTATCATGACATCGTGCCCCCGAATGAAGACATAGAAGCCGCGCTTCGAAATCACATCAGGTTCTGGCGGCCAGCCGGAACGTGGTTAAAGATGCCCGACGAGCTGGCTCGGTTCGACAAAGAATATTATGGACGCCTAGCTGAGCTTCAGAAGAGAGGCGAAGTATAACGAATGGGCAGAATAGTGGCTGCTTGCGGTTTGATATGCACGGAGTGTCCTGCATACATCGCAACACAAAAGGATGACGACCAGAAGAGAGCGAAAGTCGCTGAGGATTGGTCGAAAGGGGGCGAGAAACTAAAACCTGAGGACATCAACTGCGGTGGCTGCGTCCAAACCACAAAGCGAGTCTTCAGATTCTGCGGCACCTGCGGGGTCAGAAGCTGTGTGCTCGGGAAGAACATCAAGAATTGTGCCTACTGCAGTGATTATCCTTGCAAGAAACTCGATGACCTGCTGAAGAGCATGAATGCCCTTGCTGCAAAGAGCAACTTGGACGCGATAAGGAAGAGCATCTAGGTGCCTCCATCCAGGGCCCCTTGAACGACCGGGGATCGACTCAACCACTGAACGAGTTCAGATGATACGGCTCTCACTCTAGCCTTCTTATTATGTGCCAGCCGAATTTCGTCTTGACAGGTTGTGAAACCTCGCCTTTCTTCAACGCGAACGCTGCCACCTCGAACTCGCGCACCATCTGACCTCTCCCAAAAGTGCCAAGGTCACCACCTCTCTTCCCAGACGGACACTGAGACTTCTCCATAGCCAACTTGGAGAAGCTCGCTCCCTTGTTGAGCTGTTCGAGCACGGCCTTCGCTTCCTGCTCGCTTCTCACCAAGATGTGAGCACAATGGACCTTGTTGGCCATGCCCCCGAACGATTCGGCCTGCTCTTAAGCCTTCGATGTGGAGATTGTGGCATCTAAGGGGCCAAGACCAACAGATCCACAAGCAGCGATCTTCATACATCAAGAAGCATTAAGAATCTAGAGAAGGCTTGATTCATCGTTTTCGAAATGGCTCCAGAAGCATGGTTGACTGACATGAGCAACTGCGTTCCAGAGTCGGCGCTCTCTTCAAAGAGAAGGAAATGCCACTGGCAGCTGATAGAATATGAGGCCGAAGAGGTCAGCGGCAAGATGCTCTCAGCCGGCCCTGAGACCGCGCCTCCAGACGTGACCTATCCACTGCACATGAGGGGCTGGCATACCATAGGCATCGGAGTCTGGGGCATGTCTCTGGCTGCCGGAGTCGAGAACATGATCGAGGTGCGTCTGACAGGCGATCCCTGTTTCACGACCTTCACGCGAGAGAAACCAAGCCTGTTCACTCTTGAAGAAGGCTTCTGGAAACACGCGGACCTAACCGGGCAGGACTTGGTGATTCGACATCACCAGTCAGGGTTCCCTACAACTGCGTCGCTGGCCTATGTCAGGTTGACTCCACTCAGCGATGATGAGGTTGAACGAATCCAGAAGGACCGACAAAGCAAGGAGTCGAAGAGGCTGATTGCAGCAAACGATGGAGATTCTGACCTCTACATGAAACGCCCGACCACAAAAGAGGAGCTGGTGGCCAGGATAGAACCCTACAGGAACACGGACTTCAAGAAGATCTTTTGGGAGATCGGTTATGGAGATACGACGCTCTATCCTAGCACTCGCGGCAAGATGCTGGGCGAAGGCATCGAGGATTTTCCACGCATAGGAGACAAATACACAGCCGAGAGCCTTCGCACTCTCGCAGCCAAGGGAATAGATCCGCTCAGGACGGTAATCGAATACGCTCACAGCATGGGCCTAGAGTTCCACGTCAGCCAGAGGATTGAACAATTCGCCACACCACCTCCTTGGGAAGAGCTCTACTCAACCGACTTCTATCATGAGCATCCCGAGTTGCGGCTCGTGGACAGAGATGGAAAAGAAGCTGTCGGATTGAGCTATGTCTTCCCTGAGGTGAGAGACTTCTTCATTTCGGCCTTGAAAGAGACTGCAAGCTATGACATGGACGGAGTCGCTGTGATCTACGCTCGAGCACCACCATTCATCCTGTACGAGAAACCACTGATAGAAGGTTTCAAAGCTGAACATGGGATTGATCCGAGGACGCTTGATGAGAGAGACGAACGATGGTTGATGTACAGGGCGACCTTCGTGACACAGTTCATGCGCGAGATGAGGCAAGCGGTGGAAGCAATGGGTGAGAAGTTAGGGAGGACGCTTGAGACCTCCGCCATGACATTGGCAAGTCGCAAGATCAACCTGTTCTACGGGATGGATGTAGATGCATGGGTGAAAGAAGGTCTGATCGACAACCTGATCCCGTACCCATCCAATGATGGACATTCGTTCGATGAGACTGACATGCACTACTACGCGAGTGTGACTAGAGGCACAAAGTGCAAGCTGTATCCCAATCTGATGCCACGACGCATACCGCCGAAGGAGATTCGGAAGAGGACACTGGCATACTACGACTCCGGTGCCGATGGGATCTTCTTCTGGGACACGAACTCCCGTCATGACACGACATCCATGTGGGCCACCATCAGGCGGCTAGGTCACGTCGATGAACTCAGGGCACTGGCCGCCAGCGCAAAGCAGGAAGAGGAACCACGGACGATGAAGCTGCTGAAACTCGGCGGCTATCCGATGACCGGCTACTCACCTTATCGCGGGACGTAGCGACTTCCTTCGCATTACGATTGAACTCAGCCAACCCAACATCAGATCTGCATGCCATGAGGGGAGATGATAAGCGAGGATGAACCATAATGATTGATTGTTCCTTTCCGACGAAGCTCGTGAACTCTACAGCAAGTTCAAGCTCAGCCCAGAGAAGACCGCAGTGATCGTAGGCAGCCTGTTCGGCGATGCTTCGTTGCTCGTGACGGACAGGGATCGTGCGCCAAACTTCTATGAAAATCACGCCATGCGTCAGATCGAGTATCTGAGGTGGAAGGCTTCAATGCTCGGCGTGCCGAACGGAGTCAAGATCAGGTACATGACGCATGGCTATTCCAAGGGGAGGATGATACCCTACTTTGAAGTGCGAGATCGAGCCTTCACGGAGTTCGAAAGGATGTTCTACGTCAAAGAAACTGGCGGGAGGAGGAAGGTGGTAAGGCCGGAGGCAATTGAACTCCTCGTCGGGTCAGCACTTGCCCTAGCTGTGTTCTACATGGACGACGGTGAATACAATGTGTATTCGAACCAAGCCATCCTGCATACGTCTGACTTCACTCTGGAGGAGAATCATTTGATGGCCACTGTACTCAGCTCGATGTTCGGAGAGCCGGTGAGAGTCAAACTGAAGAGAGCGAGATATCCTCGGCTGGCGCTCTCAACAAAGGCCACGGACAAATTTATTGGAATAGTCAAGCCTTGGATTCATTCAACACTGCAGTACAAGGTCGATCAGGATATCTCGCATCACCTGGATGAACAAGTAGTGAGAAGGTTCAGAGAAGAGTACGGAAAGAAGCCAGCGATACTAGTGGCAGCAGAGGCCGGAGTGACGTTCAAGGAAGCACAGGTGATCGCGCACAGGTTGGGGTTGAGTCAACACCGAGAGTACGTACGCCATCGCGATAGCCCTTTCACAGACGGGGAGAAACAGTATTTGATGGATAACTACCTCAGGATTCCCTTGACTCAAATCGCAGCGAGATTTCACACAACTCCTGGGAGCCTTCGCCAACTTGTGTACAAGCTGCGCCACAGAAAATTGAATATTACGTGATAAACCCAGAGAATTGGACTCCTTTTGGCGTAATTCCCCCAAAAATTGACTACCGGAGAGGAACATACATACTAGATCGGCTCGCGCCAACTCCTGGTTTCCCGTGTGACACCTTCTTGTTCGTGATGGCGAACTCGCCCAGGAAGTGGCCTATCATCTCGATCGTGATGTCGACTGGGACGTACTCCTTGCCGCCGTTGTGGACCAGTATTCTCAGGCCCACCATCTCCGGCAGGACCGGCATGTCCCTGCGGTGCGTCTTTATCGCGGGCTGTTCCTGTCCCGCCTCGACCGCGGCACGGGCCTCCCTGACCCTTGACAGGAGCTTTCTGGTCTCTGGGTTCAGCCCCCTCTTCATGGAGCGCTTGGCCCTGGACGGGAGCAGTTCGACTATCTCGTCTATCGACTTGGAGTTCAGCTGCTCCGCTGTCAAGCCCCTGTAGGTCCTGACCTCTGACATCGCGATGACGGCTCGGCTTGGCTCTAATTAACGTTGTGCTAGGCTTGTGATTTTCTTTGAGCTGCACGCTGCCTGCCCCTCGACCTTCCGGTCATCCTCGGTGCAATCAGGCCGACCTTCGCGCCCGGTGGCTTGTTCCTCGACACCGAAGTTGGATGGCCCGCGTGCTGGTGCCTCCCTCCTCCCTGCGGGTGGTAGGGAGAGCCCATGGCTACGCCCCTGACCCTGGGCCAGAGCCTTCCCCTGCTCATCATCAGCTTCCACCTGTCGCCTGCCTTGAGTATCGGCTTCTCGGTCCTTCCTCCTCCGGCTGAGATCCCCACGGTCGCCAGGTTCCTGCCGTCCAGATTGAACAGCCTGCCCTTGGCGTCCTTGAGCACGACCGTCGCGTCCGGGTTCTTGCCGACCACGACCGCGAAGTTGCCGGATGCCCTGAACAGGGCGCCGCCGTCGCCCGGGTTCCTTTCGATGTTGAAAATCATGCTGCTCTCGGGAGCTTCACCTATCGGCAGTATGTTGCCAATGGTCGGGCTCGCACCCCGCCCCATCTCGAGCTGCTGACCCACGAAGGTTCCCTCGGCCGGGATTGTCATGAAGCTCGTTCCATCTGCCTTCAGAAGCGCGAGGGGCGCTCCCCTGCCCGGGTCGTGCAGGAGCTTCGCTACGGTCAGCACGACCGGCGAGCCGTCTCCCTTCAGGGCGACGTCGTACTTGGCGGGACCAGGCCTCTTGTTGTTGGGCGCCATGAAGTTCGGCGAGTGCCCGCGCCTCCTCACTATCGGACGTCTTCCCATTCACATCACCTACAGTATCTTCAACCTCATGGCCAGGTCGGCTGCCTTGCCCGCCTCAGTCAGCTTGATGTACGCGATCTTCTCGCCCTTCATCGTCCTCGTCACGTTCACCTTCGAGACCTTCTGGTCGTAGGTCCGTTCGAACTCCCTCCTGATCTCCTCCTTGGTGGAGTTGGAGCTGACCACGAACACTATCTTGTTTTCCGTCTCTATCACGCGACTGGTCTTCTCCGTGACTCTAGGGTACAGCAATACGGCTTTTTTCTCCAACCTTGTTCAACCTCTTTTCCAACACATCAAGTGAGCCCTGTGACCAGAGCACCAGCCTGCCCGGCCTTCCGTTTGGCGCCAGCTCCTTGACAGACAGCTCGATCGGGCTCACCACGTCCAGCCCCGGCATGTTCCTCACCGCTTTGTTGAGAGGCCTGTCGTTCTCCAGCACGAAGAGGGGACCGATCCTCCTTCGCTTTGTTCTGCCCCTCGACGCGGGGTTGCCGGACATCCTCCTGAACTTCGCCGACCTTTTGAGCTCGTCCTCTAGACCCAACTTCTTCAGGAAGCCCTTCACCTCTGACGTCTTGCCAAGCGAGGACACTGAATCGTCGAAGATCATCGGAAACTCTGCATCGGCCGGCAGCACATGTCCTCTGGACCTCATCATATCAGCGTTTGCCGAGGCGGAGACGGCGTACAGCGTTGCCAGCAACCTTTCCTTCTTGTTGACGTTCTTCTTGATGATCCTGTTCGGGAGAGGGGGATGGGCGAGCCTTCCCTTCACGGTGTTCGGCGCGAACTTCGCTCTTCCGCTCACGATCCTAGGGGTTCTGGCCATGCCACGGTCAACTCCCCAGGACTCGGCCGTGGTTCTCTTGCCTGCCATGGGATCTCTGCTCTGTGGCTGATGCCAGCCTGCGAACATCAGGTAGTAGACCCTCTTCACTATATCTGGGTCAACGTCAACCTTCATGAACCAAGGAACATCGATGGACTTGCCCTTCTTCCCTTCCGAGTCTAGGACGGGCACAGAGTTCTTTGCCATCTCATCATACACCTTGTTGGCTCACTAGGCTCACATGCGTCAGCTTCGGCGGCTCTTTCACGACGTCCGCTCTCCTGGCAGAGTACCTGAGCTTGAGGAACCTTTTGGAAGGCCCCTGTATGGAACCCTCGAGCAGTAGGCAATCCGATTTGATGTTGCCGTACCTGAGGAAGCCTCCCTTCATCTTCGGAGATTCGGCTGCGGACTCGATGCTCAGTATCCTGATGTTGCGTATGGGACGCTGGTGGTATCCCATCTGTCCGCCTCTAGGAATGTAGTAAGCCACATTCGATGGGCTCTTGGCCCCCATCGTCGCAATGCCTCTCCTGGTCTTGTTGCTCTTCCTGTCCAAGATCCTGACATGATAGCGTTTCACGACGCCCTGCCATCCCTTGCCCTTGGTGATCCCGAAGACATCCACGAACGAGCCGGGTTTCAGGACGTCCCTCACCTTGATCTCCTTGCCGAGCGTTGAGTTGACATAGTTGACCACATCGTCCTGTGAACCTCCGTCGACCTTCACCTCGAATATCTCTGGTTTCTTCTTATCAGATCCGGTGAGACGCGGCTGGGTGCACACGATCAACCTGACCTCTCCGCCTTCAGGGACTTCCTGTGCCCCGATCTTCGCCTCGCCCCTTTCGTGGGAGTTCTCCATGGTGGCGAGCCTTCTGAATACGTCAGGAGGGAGCTTCGGAGACCAGACCTCTTTGGCGACACGCTTCTCGCCCGTGCCGTTCGCGTAGATGCGGGCACCTACCGCCGTGAGCGGTGGCGCCTCCACGATAGTGATCGGGACCGCTATCTCCTTGCCCTTTGTGGGCGAGCCGTCCCTGTCATCAATCAACATGGTCTGGGTCATCGCCACCTTGTAGCCCGCGAAGGCAAGTGGCGTGGGCTTCTCCAAGGCTAGCTCAGGCCAATACCTGATCCTGGCTGCCATGGACTCGGCTCTCTTGCGAGGCAGGAAGGCCAGTGAGCCGTGTCTCGGAGCTGACTGCTTCCTGTGTCCCAACTTTCACCACCTTAGTCCAACACTTCGTTCAACACGGAGAGGGAGATCAGGACAGCCTCCTCAGTCCTCACGGTGGCGACTCCCTGACCGATCG
>Ga0172366_10000641_pt1 | contig 25822 bp, 23 predicted proteins | sample LakKivSesite69cm_FD_114533 | JGI IMG/M metagenome (GOLD analysis project Ga0172366, IMG submission 114533) | Sediment microbial communities from Lake Kivu, Rwanda - Sediment site 69cm | ecosystem: Environmental > Aquatic > Freshwater > Lake > Sediment | place: Rwanda: Western Province, Lake...
TATTCCTTGCAGTCGTGTCGGCCGAGACGGGGATGGAGGAAATGTACTTGAGGCCGACATTTTTCTTTGGGTGAGAAGTTTAAAGAGAACGAGGTGTTAATTATTAGTTAGACAGACTCCTGAGGTGTCGCTACCTACATGGTCGATAATAGGCGTTACGTTCATGCACGTGGGATTGGCCCTGTTCGTGATGTTGCTCGTGGCATTTTTAGCGTTGGTCTTCGTTGGATTGTTCAAGATCGGGCAACTCTCGGAGGATCGCAAGTCCTTGTCGATATACAAGTTCGCGACGATGATTGCTCTCATCAACGAGAAAATTACCGAAGCACAACTCAACAAGAAGAATATTAGCGATCTTATCAAGGATCTCGACGTAACCGGGAAAACATACTTCGAATTCCAACGTGGAAACCGGAAGATCGGGGAGTTCTTGTTTAACATAGCCGCGTTTCTCATCATGATATGCGTTGGAGCCGCGATAGTCATTTGGTTACTGAACTTGTTCAATATCTTGCCAGAGGCACTTTCTGCTCAGATCTCTCTCTGGATCGCCCTTCTCGGGATCGTCGGCATCCTAAGCTTGTCCATCTTCATTTTCCCCCAGTTGAACCTTCACAAGTATTTGAAGGAGTTCAAGTATTCCCTGATTGATTCCTTCTCGACCTTGTTATCCCGGTTGCAATTCTTGTATTATGAGTCGATGGTGGCACCTGGTGTACTTTTGCAAATCGATCGGAACTGGGAGAAGCGTGAGGATTTGTTAACGGACCTCAATTTCATCAAGGAAACGATCGCCGAAGTAAAAAGTTATGGCACGTGGAGTTATGACTTCCCGGAGATCACGAAAATGGTTGTACTCGCGTTATCGCCGATAATACCCATCGTACTGTCAATGTTGGGGTTATCTACGGGGTAACGTTATGGATCTATCAAGATGAAGAAAGCCGGTTGATTTTATTCAACGGTTAACAAGAAAAATACAATTCACTTTCCATTTTTTCCTTTCGCTCGATGGATCCTCTTCTTTTTTAACTACAAGCGTTTTCACCAGCGACAACATGCCCTCACGCTAGGTACACACGACGGTTCTGCCCGCCACCCGCACGTTCCCGATAAACATTTAACTTCCAGCCATGACACTTTCAAGTGGTGGAATACGACTTATGGAAGGTAAAGATAACGCCGAGCGGAGGAAGGCATTCAAGAATCTCTCCGGCATCGAGATCAAGCGCTTGTATGACGCGAATGACGTGAAAGATGGGAAATATGAAAGGGATCTCGGCCAGCCTGGTGAGTACCCCTTCACCCGTGGCGTCTACCCGACGATGTACCGGACGCGGCTCTGGACGATGCGCCAGTTTGCCGGCCTGGGTACCGCCGAGGACACGAACAAGCGGTTCAAGTACTTGATCGAGAATGGCCAGACTGGCTTGTCCGTCGCCTTTCACTTGCCCACTCTCTACGGCTGGGAATCCGGCCACGAGATGACCGTGGGCGAAATCGGAAAGGAGGGTGTTGCCATCGACACGCTCGCCGACATGGAGACCCTCTTTTCGGGCATAGACCTTGGCAAGATCTCCACGTCCATGACCATCAACGGGCCCGCCTCCATCTTGCTCGCGATGTACGTCGCGGTCGGCGAAAAACAAGGTGTTGCGGCCGATAAACTCACCGGAACCATCCAGAATGACATCTTGAAAGAATATATTGCACAAAAGTCGTGGATCTTTCCACCTGAGCCATCAATGCGGCTCATCGTCGACACGATCGAGTTCTGCACGAAGAAAGTACCGAAATGGAACACGATCAGCATCAGCGGTTACCACATACGGGAAGCCGGGTCCACCGCGGTGCAAGAGCTCGCGTTCACGCTCGCCGACGGCTTCGCGTACGTGGAAGCGGCGATGAAAAGGGGGATGGATGTCGACACGTTCGCCCCGCGGCTATCTTTCTTCTTCAACGCGCACAACGATTTCTTCGAGGAGATAGCCAAGTACCGCGCTGCACGGCGCATCTGGGCGCGCCGAATGAAGGAGCGTTACAAGGCCAAGAATCCCGAATCCATGCGCTTGCGGTTCCACACGCAAACGGCCGGCGTCTCGCTGCAAGCGCAAGAGCCGGAGAACAACATCATCCGCGTCACGCTGCAAGCCCTCGCCGCCGTCCTCGGGGGTACCCAGAGCCTCCACACGAACAGCTTCGACGAGGCGCTCGCCTTGCCTTCCGAGCACGCGGTCAAGATCGCCCTCCGCACGCAGCAGATCATCGCTCACGAGTCGGGCGTGGCCAACACGATCGACCCCCTCGGCGGATCCTATTACGTGGAGTGGCTCACGAACAAGATGGAAGAAGAGGCAGAGAAATACTTCAACAAGATAGACGAACTGGGCGGCGTCATCCCGGCGATCAAGAAGAACTTCTTCCAGATGGAGATCGCCCGATCGGCCTACGAGTACCAGAAGCAAGTCGAGAGCGGCGACCAGAGCGTCGTCGCCGTGAACTTCCAGAAGACATCGAGCTGCGGCCCAAAGGTAGAACTCCTCAAGATCGGCCCCGAGGTCGCGGAGAAGCAGATCGCCAAGCTCGCGAGGGTGAAGGCGACGCGTGACGACAAGGCGGTCTCGGCGGCGCTCGACAAGGTCCGAGCTGCTGCGAAGGGCACGGACAATCTCGTCTACCCGATCCTCGATGCCGTGAAGGTGTACGCGTCGGTCGGCGAGATCATCGGCGCCCTCAAGGAGGTTTTCGGCGTGCACAAGGAGGATGCTGTCTTTTAGGTGAATGATCATGGTGCAAGACAGGAAAATCAGGGTCATCGTTGCAAAGCCAGGGCTTGATGGACATGACCGTGGCGCCAAGGTACTGGCCAGGGCGCTGCGAGACGCGGGCATGGAGGTCATCTACACGGGGCTGCACCAGACACCTGCCCAGATCGTGGAAACCGTCGTTCAAGAGGATCCAGACGTGCTCTGCATGTCGATCCTCTCGGGCGCACACAACGAGCTGTTCCCGCGCGTCATGCAAGCCATGAAGGAGAGGGGCATAGACGACGTGCTCGTCATGGCCGGCGGCGTGATCCCCGACGACGATGTCCCGGGCCTGAAAAAACTCGGCATCGAGGGATTCTACGGCCCGGGATCGAAGCTGCAAGACATCATCGACTACATCAAGGCACACTTGAAACGATAAACTTCTTTTGCCATTTTAGAGATGCAGAACATGGATATAGATGAGCTCGTCGCCCTTATGAAGAAAAGGGATCGCCGTGCCACTTCACGGCTCATCTCCCTCGCGGAGAGCGACATGGCCGCCGCGCGAGCGATCTCGACCCGCATCTTCAAGGACACGGGGAAGGCCTACATCATCGGCGTCACTGGCGCCCCCGGTTCCGGAAAAAGCACGCTGGTCAACCAGCTCATCACGCTCCTCGTCAATAAGGGAAAACGAGTCGGCGTCGTGTGCGTCGACCCGACGAGCCCGTTTTCTGGGGGGGCGCTGCTCGGTGACCGCATCCGCATGAAGGAGGATTACCCGCCCGGGCAAGTTTTCATCAGGAGCATGGCGAGCCGCGGGAAGCTCGGCGGCGTCGCGCGTGCCACGAAGGACACGATCTCCATACTCGACGCGTTCGGCGTCGATATCATCATCGTGGAAACCGTCGGCGTGGGCCAGAACGAGATAGACATCTTCACGCTCGCCTACACGACGCTGGTCTTGCTCGCCCCAGGCATGGGGGACGAGGTACAAGCGTTCAAGGCGGGCATCATGGAGACCAGCGACATATACGTCGTCAACAAGATGGATCACGACGGCGCGGATCGCCTCGTCGGCGAGATCGAGTCCATGCTGGACCTTGCCGATACCGTGGAGATGGATCACGGGGAAGATCACGTCGTCGTGGAGGTTCGCAAGCAAGTCAAGGCTGGCTGGCGGCCCCCGATTTGCAAGACCAACGCGCTCACGGGCGATGGCGTGGACGCGCTATGGGCTGCCATCGAGAAACACCGCTCCCACCTTACAAAATCTGGTGAATTTGCCCGGAAGAACCGCAACAAGTTCCGGCAAGAGATCATCGACATCTTGCGCGAGAAATTCGCGCTTCACGTGGAAGAAGCACTCGATTTAACGAGGAACGGCGACCTTCCCGCCTTGCTTGACGAGATCGCCGCCCGAAAGAAGGACCCGTATACAGCCTCCGATGGCATCGGCAAAAAGATCGCCGATGCGTTCAAGTCCTAGACAACTCCCTATGCGTGAAAGCGATGGTAATCGAAACGACGAAGATAACCGGCGGGCTCGTGATAGATGGAACGGGAACCCCGGCAAGGAAAATGGACGTGTTGATCGCCGGCGACGCGATCCAATCGGTGGGAGAATCGATCCCCGAAAAAGGCGATGTTATTATCGACGCGGCTGGCTTGCACGTCGTCCCGGGCTTCATCGACATGCATGGCCACTCGGACCTCATCATCATGGGCAATCCCCTGTGCCCGGAGAAGATCTTGCAAGGGGTGACCACCGACGTGGTCGGCAATTGCGGGGTGAGCATCGCCCCGTCGACAGAGGACTCCATCAAGCTTTACGGGCAAGTCATCGTCAACGTGATGGGCGGCGACAAGACGCCGCCAATCCCGGATCACGGGAAACTCTTCGAAAGACTCGCCGAGATGGGCCATTCCCTCAACATCGCCGCGCTGGTGCCCCAGGGAAACATCCGTGTCTCGGTGATGGGAATCGACACGACCCCGGCACCCAAGGACAAGCTCGACGAGATGAAAGCCATCCTCGATCGATGCTTGTCCGCCGGCGCGTTCGGCATGTCCACCGGCCTCATATACCCGCCGGGGAGCGACACCACGACCGGCGAGCTCATCGAGCTGGCCAAGGTGCTCAAGGATCACGGGGGCTTCTACGCGTCCCACGTCAGGAACGAGATGAAGGGGGTCATCGATGCCGTCGAGGAGGCATTGCGCATCGGGCGTGAAGCCGGCGTGGGGGTCGAGATATCGCACTTGAAGGCGGCGATGAACGACCGGGCCACGCCCAAGTTGCTCGCGACGATCCAGGCCGCGAGGGATGCTGGGGCCGATGTCACTGCCGACATGTATCCCTACATCGCGGGAGCGACGAGCCTGGGTGCTATCATCTTGCCCGGCTGGCTGCTTGCAAAGAGCGGCCCCGAGCTCACGCGGGCGATGGTGGATCCCGCGATGAAGAAACGGGTGTACGATGAGGCTCTTTCCAACTTGCTCCGGTTCGTCAAGATAAGTCCGAGCTTCCGGCACTTCATACCACGGGCATTCGTATCGTTCGTGATAGGCTTGCTCGCGAAAAGGGTCATCGTGACCAAGGTCGGCGTGTCGAAGGAAGGCGTCGCCGGCAAGAGGCTCGACGCCATCTTGAAGACCGACCCCGGCCTTGCGAACGAGAAAGGCTTGATCGACAAGACGCTCGCCCTCCTCGGTCGCGAGCAGGGCGACGTGATGATAGCGATGTTCCAGGAATCTGAAGAAAAGACTCTCATCCCGATAATGAAGGCCCCGTTCGTGATGATCGGCACGGACAACATCATCGGCCACCCGCGCACGTGGGGCTGCTATCCCCAGCTGATCGGCACGTACGTCAGGGACAAGGGGGTCTTGACCCTCGAGGAGGCTATTCGGAAGAGCACGAGCCTCCCCGCGAGCCGGCTCCGCTTGACCGATCGCGGCATCATCCGTCCAGGATACAAGGCGGACATCGTGACGTTCGACCTCGCCACGATCAAGGACAACGCGACCTACGAGAACTGGACGCTGCCGCCATCCGGCATCAAGCACGTGCTCGTGAATGGCAAGCTCACTGCAAAGGATGGCGTGCACTTGAAGGCCAGGGCTGGCGTCGTGTTGAGAAACAAGAAATAATCACTACTCCTCTTGAATGCAAATCAGATCCGGTCGGCGAATTTTTCGAAGATCGTGCCAGGGATGGGCGGCACGCGCCAGATGGCCATTTCCTCGTGGCCGAGCTTCTCGGCTTGCGTGAGCTCGCCGTTGCACGTCTTCACGAGCTTGTCCCAGATGAACTCCCCGAGCTCGTCGATTTCTTGTTTGCCGCTCACGACCCCGCTCGCGTCCACGTCGAGATTGATGCCCATGTATTCGGACGTGTTCGGGTTGCCCGTCACCTTTATCGTGGGACAGATGATGTTCCCCGCGGGACTGCCCCGGCCTGTCGTGAAGATGATGGCTTGCGCGCCCGCCGCCGCGAGCCCCGTCATCGACTCGATATCGAGCCCAGGCTCGAACAGGAGCCACAAGCCCTTGCCCTTCGGCTTACCGCCGTAGATGATCACGCCTTGGATAGGCGCCTTCCCGGCCTTGGCTATCGTGCCGAGAGACTTCTCCTCGATCGTCGACAAGCCCCCCTTCCGGTTCCCGAGGGTCGGCTGGGTGAGGCGAAAGTCGGTCCCTTGCCGTTCCATCTCGTCCAGGAAGGCTTGGATCGCGTCAATGATCAATTTTGCCACGTCGCCGTTCACGGCTCGCTTTGCGAGCAAGTGCTCTGTGCCGACCCATTCCGTGAATTCCGGCAAGATGGCCGTGCCGCCCAGCTTCACGATCCGATCCGACACGATGCCCGTGGCTGGGTTCGAGGAGATACCGCTGAACGCGTCGGAACTGCCGCACTCGAGCCCGAGTACGAGGTGTGAGAAGTCGAACGGTTCCTTCTTGAGTTCCGATGCATCGGCCGCCATCTTCCTGGCGATCTCGACGCCCTTGTCGATCGCGGCCGGGGAGCCACCTTTCACGTCTTGGATGTCGAAGCTCTCGACGAGTTTCCTCGTCTGCTCGATGCGCTTGCGGATGATGTCGCTTGTCATGTTCTCGCACCCGAGCCCGACGACGATCGCGCCGTAGAAATTCGGGTTGGCTGCGCATCCGGCGAGCACGTTGGCTGTGAACTGGAAATCGAGACCGAGCTGGCCGCAACCACCGACGTTCGTGAGTGCCACGGCACCCTCGACTTTCTGGGCAATGCGGTTCGCCACGTGCTGCGCGCAAACCACGCTCGGGACGATGGCGATCTTGTTGCGGATGCCGACCGAGCCGTCATCCCGCTCGTAGCCCATGAACTCATTCTGCATCCTTGCCCACCCCTTTAATGTACGGCGATCGGATGTTCGAGTGCACCCAGTCACCTGGCTGGATGTCGCGCTTGGCCTGGCCGATGACCTCGCCGTACTTGATGACTAGCTCATCCTTCTTGATCGGTTTGATAGCGAACTTGTGCCCCATGTCGATGTTCTTGTTGATCGTGATCATCAACGCGTCGTCGATCTGCACGGACTCACCCTTCGCGATGTTGACGAGTGCCGTTGCAACGTTATCCTTTGGATCCATGATGAGAAACTTTCGCTCCACGTGTTCTCGCCTGTGCGCGTGTCATCACTATCCGAATGATTTATTCCTTTCCCGGCGTAGATTTATATGCTGCGGGTTGGAACGCCCTCACGAGGTGAATGCTCGTTGCTAGAGTCTATCGCCACTCAAGAGTTGAAAACGTTACTCTCGGGCATCCGGTTGCCCTGCGCGCTGCTCGATGTTGACAATTACAAAGCCAATCTCGCCACTATCGGCGAGGCCATGAAAGCATCAGGGAAAAAAATGCGTCTCTGCACGAAATCGATACGCGTCCCGGAGCTGGCGGCGTCGGTCGCTCGCGAGGACTTCGTTAGCGGGCTATTCGTGTCCCGGGCGGCGGAGGCGCTCTACTACGCGGCTGAGCAAGGGGTCAAGGACATCCTTCTCGGGTACCCGCTCATCGCCCCAGAGGACGCGCGCGACTTGTGCAAGGCCAAGAAGGAATACGGCGCTGCCATATCCGTCGTGGTCGACTGCACTGCTCAAGTCGAGGTGTTGGAGACCGCTGCTGCCGGTGCCGGAACCCGCCTCGACATCATCATCGACATCGACGTTGCCGATTCTTTCATCGGGATGAAGGTGGGCACCTATCGCAGCCCGATCCACGATCCAAAATCAGCGGTCGATCTCGCCATCTACATTGCCAAGAATTGCCCGCACCTGGACTTCGCCGGCATCATGGGCTACGAGGCGCAAAACGCATCCATCGGGGACTCGTCGGCGTTCATGCGCTGGATCAAGGCGCGTTCCCGCAAGCACGTCAACGCTCTCAGGGCGGCTGTCGTCGATGCGCTCACGGGGGCTGGCTTCCCCGTGCGGATCGTCAACGGTGGTGGCTCCGGTTGTTACCCGGACACGGCGGCGGAGCCGAGCGTGACGGAACTCGGCATCGGCTCGCTGCTCTTCAAGTCCCACCTCTTCGACTCCTTCCGCGTGCTGGAGAAGTACAAGCCCGCGCTATTCTTCGCTTTACAAGTCGTCCGGAAGCCATGTGACTGCGTCTCGACCGCATTTTCGGGGGGATACGTGTCTTCAGGGGTCCGGGCGCAACCGATCGTTCACGCGCCGGCTGGCATCTCGCCACTCGGGCGCGAGGGCTTCGGGGAAGTGCAGACCCCGTTGAAACACGACCCTGAGATGCTCCAGCTAAACCCCGGGGACGTCGTCCTTTGCCGATTCGGGAAGGCAGGCGAGCCACTCGAGCACTTCAACGAAGTGCTCGCGATATCGGATGGCAGTATTAAAACGAGCTACAAGACATATCGTGGGTTAGGTTTACAGTTCTTCTAAGCTCTTGAAGTATTGGCTTGGCTGCATGAAGAAAAAAGAAAACATCAGCGGCACGAGATCAAATCAAGCCTGCCAGAATCAGCGGTAACAAGGTCAAGTAAAGCAACCACTGGATCGTCAAGTAAAGAACCACTGTAACGATTGCCAGGAGGATCGCCACGGCCATGCCTCGTCCGAATGATGTGTGATAAACCACGGAGATTATCCCTGCATACGCGAGCCAGATAATGACCAGCCCGATGACATACGCAAACGGCTCCGTCAATACTACCGCCAGATAAGGTACCATGTATTTGAGAATGACATACCATATCCCCAGGCCGACGAGCACCACGAAGAATGCCCTGCCAAAACTTCCAGCATGCCTGTTCCTGATGATACCTTTCGACATAGCATTCAATATCGCAGCAATGATAACCAGCACCACGATAATGATGATGATATCGACAATCAGCCTAATCTGTTCTTCAGTTAATGCCATGGTGATAGCGCCTCGCTTATAACAACTCGCTTGTCATGATGAAAGAGTCATATATGTTGGTTTTGCGACTGATATCTATCTTTTACCCGATAATGAACCGTTTTCCTTCGACATCATCACAATTTCACTGAGATCTTGATGAAAATGAAGCATACCACGATTATAGCGCCGAATTGCAAGGAATTCACCATGGCCATGAAGCTCACTTGGAAATCTTCCACCAACATGCATGCTGCGAAAAAATGGAGGCCGCATCGCAGATCGTGCTTTCCGTGACGAAACTGGATAGATAAATTTTCTCCAAGGTAAGCAGTCGAAAATCGTATCCGCCCTAAACTTATAAATTCAGATGAGCATGTTTTTCAAAATAGTACTCGATTTTAACTGGGAATGTCATGCACGTGCTCAACCGAGATCGTTCGCTCCAGCCCCGACACGTGGCTCTCGTCTCGACCATCGTGGCCGGTGCTTGTGCCTTGTTTTATTTCGCTACTGGTCAAACAATATTCGGGACATCGGCAATGTTCGCGCTGGCCAGCGCGGGCATCGCTAGCGGCGGTTTCGTCGCGAAGGCGCAAGCACGGAAGGCGAGAAAACGTGCTGCGGCAATAGCGTCCGAGGCCAGGGAGATGACAAAGGCCAAGCTGAAGGAGATCACTCGGCCTTCATCGGAACCAAAGAGCGATGCAAAGGCAGAGCTCGCTTACGAGGATCCGGCTGCCATCGACGATTACTTCGCGTTCCAAGAATCATTGCAAGCCATTTTCCTCATCGACGACGTCACGGGCGAGTTGCTCGTCTCGCTCTATCCAAATGACAACGAATTAGAGTCCGAGGAATGCTGGCTCGTCACTGTCTTGTCATGTTTCGTGGAACAATCGAAGGATTCGCTCGAACCAGTCGTGGAAGGCAGTCCGCTTCAGTTCGGTAAGTTCTGCGAGCTTGGCAAGCAGTTCCTCGTGTACGGGATCAACCGCGGTTTCTTGATCACGTTTGTCACTACCGAGGGAACCCCTGTCCCGGACATCATTCACCGGCGCGTGCAAGGGATCCTCGAGCACGTCGACGCGATGGGCATCCATGGGCTCTGGGACCAGAGCATGGCCGACACGGTATCGGCGATATTCGACGACCATCTCCCGTGGGGTAGCATCGTGGGATACCGCATTCCTTCCGTCGTGCTCGATAATCATATGGCCAAACACCAGCACGCCGGGGATGATGAATCCATCGACAGCACCGAAGAGATTCTTGATGACTTGTACCAGTTAAAACAAGCATTCCACTACGGGAGGGATTGAGGGGAGGATCATGGCAGACTTTTCCGAGCGTATCGCATCCGCGGGCGAGAGGGACGCTTGCGTGCTTGATGTAGACAATCTCGTCGATGCGATGCACAGCATCGTGCCAGGGAGTGATGACGGCGAGTTGCAATCCATAGCGTTGAAGATAAACGACATCATCCAAGACGAATGCCAGATTCACAGGAAAATACTCGTGCCGCGGCTATACACGAAAATCAGAAGGCGAATAGGCCTCCAATCCATGGCGGCGCTGCAGATCATCGAATATCTCGAGAAAAATCACCTTATCAAGGACAACTCCACGCTCCTCAAGGCAACGCTCATGGAGAACGGGCGACGTAAAATCATCTTCCAGGAGATCTCGAGATTTCCCGGCATCTACTTCAACCTGCTCAAATCCCGCACTGGTTCCGGGAGCAAGGTCTTGGAGCATCACGTCTCGATTCTCGCTGAATTCGGCTACATTTTCGAAGAGACCATGAACGGGAAGCGATGCTTCTTCCCCGCAACAGCATCGAAAAAGGACACGTGGTTTCATTATTTCTTCCAGCTCGAGACCGCCAGAAAGATCATCGACGTGCTCGCGCTGGCGGGCGATGAACGGCTCGAGATGCAAGAGATCAGCAAGCGTGCTGGCATGGCATACCCGCTCGTGGCATATCACATGGCCAAGCTGCTCAACAAGAACGTCGTCGTGGTGCAAGAATCAGTGGAGCGACGGGTGTATGGCTTGAGCCGGGAATTTGCCACGTTCGTCAAGCGCATGGAGGACCTAGTCGCGTGAGCCGATGGTGCCCCGTTGATATGGATAACCACACGTAGAACGTAGTCGGCACTTCTTCTAATTTCATTGATCCAACGTTTCATTCAGCAGCGTCTAGATGTTTTGTAAATCTATAGTGGGCAATTGCATGCTGTTCTGGAAGATACATGCCGAGGGAGTCTTTCCCACGATTTGCTCGAGCTCCTCGATAAGCCTTGCGAACGTGTTCTTGAACAAGACCGTGCCAGGGAAGAATTGGTGCACGTCGGCAGCCGTGACATTCGGCGAGAACAAGCAGAACTTGCGCCGCCCCATGAACGAGCCTGCCATCGCAAACGAATCCTTGATCGGAAGGGGCGACCCGTCCTCCGCGAGCAAGGCGTGGTAGCCCCTTCCTTCCGATGCCGCGGTCATGATGACCACGGCCCCCTTCCGGTCGATGATCGCGTTGTTGAGCATGAAGAGATTCAGTGCCTTCATGCACTGGTTCAACTCGGTGTCTTCGGGGAAGGCATTGAAGAAACCGACGTTGTACCGGATGCCCTTTGGGATGTCGGTCTTGTACACGCCCTTCGAGAACTCGATCGCTTTCCGGTGCGCTTCGATGTAGTGTCCGGCGAAGATGCCCGCGTTCCTTCCCTCCTCGTTGGCGACGACGTTGATGCTAAAATCTAGACCTGCCATGGCGCACGCGTCCTCGATGTCCTTGCGCAGCTCCGTGATGATACCGAGGCCGAGCCCTGCCCCGGACTTCAAGGCGACGCGGTGGTTTACCTCCAGCGTCTCGAACCCGCAGAGGCCAGGCAAGACGATCTTTGCCCCGCCGCTATAACCGGCAAGGAAATGGGGTATGACACCCCCGACTGCGATTTTCACGCTCGCTTCTAGGTATGTCTTGTTGACGAGCACCGGCGTGCCGAGCTTGGAAACGCCCACCTTCACGAGGTTCAAGAAGGGCGAGTGGTTCACGACGTTGACCCGGTTCAGTATCGACATTCCAACCTTCTTGGCGAAGTCTTGCCTGGTCATGGGGCGGTGCGCGCCTAGCGCGGCGATGATCGTGACGTGATCGTCGGCGATCCCTGCCCCGTTCAGCTCCTTCAAGACGACATCGAGGATGCCTTCCAGCCGGGTGGAACGGGAGATGTCATCGATGGCGATGACCGCGTTCGGTTTTCCCCTCGCGATTTCGTTAATCGTTCGCGTCCCGACCGGGTTGTTGATCGCCTCCTCGATGGCCGCGCGCGCCGTGATCTCCGCCGCTCCTGCCATCCGCAGCAATGTCACGTTCCACGTGGCCGGGAATTCCATGTCGAGATGGCCAGGCTCGTACCAGGAGCCGAACGGGATGGTGAGTCGCATGGCTGCATTCGTGCCCCGTAGTTATGGCTTGAGGATGTAGAGCAGCCAGGGTATCACGATGACGATGATGATGAGCGGGACGACGCAGCAATTGCGGCAAGAATTTGTCGGGAGGGCGAGCCGCCTCGCGAGCTCGAGGATGGGTTTTTTCTGTCGCCACGGCTCCATGTTGACCAGCGGCTTGAGAGGATCCCTCGATTCGCTCGTGAGGGCGTCGATGTAGAGCAAGCCAATGTCCGAGATCATGGCTGCAAAGAGCGAGTACCAGTCCCGCTTGTCGTAAAGCGACGGGTTGGCATTGTAACCGCAGCCAAGTGGCTCTTTCGGCGGGTGCGCCGCCCACTCGCGGAAGATCAGCCCCTTGAGCTGGGCATCCATCTTCTCCACGTTCGGACCCAAGGTCTTGTAGACCGGGTCGACGAGTTTCTCGTTGATGGCGTTGACGAAGGAGATTTCCATGAGACCCGCGTGGTGATCCATGTTGATGGCCTTGAGTTCCTCGTCAGACAAGGGCTGCTGGCCGAGCTTTTCGATATATTTCGTGAAGACCGCCTTCGGGTCGTCCATGTAAATGGTCTTTGCGATCCAGTGGTTCGGCGAGAGGATGCGGACGTCGAGCTTCTTGTACTTCCGCATCACGCTATTCGCCGCTTCCTCCATGGAGAACGAGTGGGTCATGCCGTGGTGGACGCTCATGAGCAGCATCTTCCGGAAGCCAGCCCGGACGAGGCTTTCGAACACGCCCTTGCACAGCTCGTAGATGGTTTTTCGCGAGATGTTGATCGTGCCGGGGTGGCCGCGGTTCGTCCCCGTTCCAAGGGGAATACCGGGAAACTCGACGAGGGTATATTTCGTCCCGGCGCGCTCTTTCTTGAGCACGCCCTTGAGGAGCTCGAGGGCGAGATAACACTCGATGAAATCGGAGCTCAAGGGTAAATACTTGCCGTGGATCTCCATCGGGCTTATCGGGATGAGCACGATGGCCTTGTCCTTGTCCGGCAAGTCGATGACCTGCTGGAAATTGATCTTGTCATATCTTACAATGGCGAGATTCCCGTCCTCGTGCATGTGCCGGGCATCGTGCCTATACAAGTCGATGAAATCGATCGGCGCTTCATTCTTGCTCATGGCCAGCTACCTTCTCGGTTTTCTTGAGGATCTTATAAGGATTCGGCGTTTTCATATAAATACACATGATTTGAGCATCGTGGCAGCCCATGGATTACACCGACTTGATGCAAAGGCTCAAAGCCCTCGCTGATGGGCCTATCATCTCGCTTCCGGAGAAGGTCAAGCTGGACGCTTTGAAGCAATACGATCAGCGATTCAAGAAGTCGAAGGAAATGGCGATCGAGGCCAAGAAATGCATCCCGGGCGGCCACGAGCACCAGAACGCCATCAAATATCCCTTTACCATTTTCATGCAACGAGCGCAAGACGCTTACCTTCATGATGTCGATGGCAACAAGTTCGTCGATTACCTCATGGCATCGGGTCCCATCATGCTCGGCCATAACTATCCGGAGCTGCGGGATTTCGTCATAGATATAATCAAGGAGCGCGGGCCGATCACGGGGGTGATGGTCGATTACGAGGTCCTGGCTGCTAAGGAAATCATGAAGCATATGAAAAGCATCGAGCGCGTTCGGTTTTACCAGTCGGGGACCGAGGTCGGCATGGCGGCCGCCCGGCTCGCCCGCTGTTTTACCGGGAAGGAATAAATCATCAAGGTTGGGGGATCCTACCACGGCTGGTCCGACACGCTCGTTTACGACCTGCACTTGCCCGGATCGGCCAACATGTTCTCCTTCGGCATCCCGAAGGGTGCTATCGAGAAGACCTTGTCGGTGAAACCGAACGATGCCCGCCGCATCGAGAAACTCATCACCTTGTATGGAAAGGAAGGCAAGGGCGGCGTGGCGGCCGTGTTTCTCGAGGGGCTCGGCGGTGACGGCGGCACGTGGTACGTCCCGCCCGAGTTTTACAAGGAGGTGCGGGAGATCTGTGACAAGCATGGCGTGCTGCTTGTCATGGACGAGGTCATCACGGGGTTCCGGCTTGCCATGGGAGGCGCCCAGGAATATTTCGGCGTTAATGCGGACATCACGATGCTCGGCAAGATCGTCGGGCACGGTTACCCGTCCGCGGGTGCCCTCGGCGGCAGGGCTGACATCATGGCTTATCTCGGGGCACAAGCCGAGGGCATCGATGGAAAGAAGCAGACCATGGAGAAATCCGTTATGAGCGCGGGCACCATGGCTGGCAACACGCTCACGTGTGCCGCCGCGTGGAAGGCGATTCAGCTCATCGAGAAAACCGACGCGATCCGCGTTGCGGGTAAAGCCGCAACCAAGATTTGCAATGGCGTCACCGACATCTTCCAGCGGGCTTGCTTGCCGTTCTTCGCCTACAATTTCCAATCGATCATTCACATGCCGATGACGGCATTCTTTTTCGTGAACATGAATCGCCTTGACGCGATGCAGCAAATCGACTTGCGACGCAAGACCTTGCAAGATTACCAGATGCTGCTCGCCTTGGAAGGCATCAATTCATTGCAAGCGATGCGGTACTACACTTGCTTGATGCACGACAACACCGAGATCTATGACGAGACATTCAAGGCCTTTGAGGCTTTTTGCAAGAAGCTCACACGTTGAAATGTGGGAGATGTGCGAATGATGCATTCGAAAATATTTCGGGTTAATCTATCCAGCGGAACGATTTCTATCGAGGACACGAAGCAAGAGGATATGGAAAGGTATATCGGTGGGCAAGGCGTCGCTGCTGCTATGTTCACGCGGGAGGTGCCGCCGAGCACGGACGCGTTCGACCCGGCGAACGAGATCATCTTCTCCGTCGGTCCTTTTTGTGGCACCACCGTGCCACTGTGCGGGAGGCATTTCGTGCTCTCGAAGTCGCCGCTGACAGGGTTGATCGGCGAGGCGTCGTCCGGTGGTTTCTTCGGGAAGGAGTTAAAATGCACCGGCTTCGATCACGTCGTCATCGCGGGCAAGAGCGCCAAGCCTGTATACATCTTGATACGGGACGGGGTCGCCAGCATCAAGGACGCGTCGGGACTATGGGGAAAGGGCACGCGCGACACGGAGGCGGGGATCAAAAAGGAGCTCGGAGACGACACGGTCAAGGTGGCGTCTATAGGCCCCGCCGGCGAGAACTTGGTGCGTTTTGCCTCCATCATGAACGAGCACGACCGCGCCGCGGGGCGATGCGGGCTCGGCGCTGTCATGGGCTTCAAGATGCTGAAGGCGATCGCCGTGAAGGGCACGGGCAAGGCCCCCGTCGGGAACGATGCAGCACTCAAGGATGCGTCGCAGAAGCTGCGGGACCTCATCAAGGCCAGCCCGCAAGCAGGCGCTTATAGCTCCTTCGGGACGCCGGCAGGAATGGACAGCATGGAGTCTTATGGTGACATCCCCGTCAATAACTACCGCGAGAGCAGGTGGAAGGGCAACAAGGGGCTCGGTGCCGAGGCGCTCGCTAAGCGCGGCGAGATCAAGAAGCACGGGTGCTTCAATTGCCCCGTCGCGTGCACGGGGCTGGTCAAGCATGGCGAAGAGTTCGTGCGCTGGCCAGAATATGAAACGCTCGCGATGCTCGGGTCGAACTTGCTCGTGGGCGACCTCGAGTCCATCATCCGCTGGAACGTCTTGATAAACGACCTTGGCATGGACACGGTCTCCATCGGCGCGGTGCTCGGCGCGTTTCTCGAGGCCGTTGAAAAGGGGGCGCTCGAGGCCAACCTCGACGAGCTCGGGTTCACGAAGGAGGTCATCCCGGAAAAGGGGGAAGCTTACAAGATCTGGGGCTCGGTGCCGGCCATCGAGAAACTGGTCGCCATGATCGCTCGCCGAGAGGGGATCGGGAACGATCTCGCCGAGGGCACGAAAAGGTTCGTCAAAACGAGAAGCTTGCCCGCCGACCTCGCGACGCACGGGAAGGGGCTCGAGGTGCCCGCGCACGAGCCACGCGCATGCGACATGACGGCACTCGACTATGCAACGACGCCACGGGGCGCGTACCATTGCTACATGCCTGTCCATCTCATCTTAAACATGAACTTGAAAAAGGATATCGGCATCGACAAGGCGATCGATCGCTTCAGCGCCAACACGGCCGATGGCAAGAACGGCCTCGATGTCACTGCGGAAGTCGTGGTGAAGGTACAAAATGCCGCTGAGGCCTACTCGGCGTGCGGCGGGTGCATTTTCGGTTTCGAATTCGTGTCCGAGGTCACGCCTTGGCTGGCAGCACTGAACGCGATCACGGGCAAGGATCGGACGCTTGATGATTGGATGCACGCAGGCCAGCGGTTGATCGACTTGAAGCGCGCCTACAGCATCAAGTGTGGCATCACGAAGGCCGATGACACTCTCGGCCCGCGGTTTTTCCAGGCCATCGCGAAGGGTGGCACGAAACAGCACGTCCCGCCCCTCGACCAGCTCCTGCCGCGATACTACGCGCTTCGAGGCTGGGATCCCGAAGGCCGCCCTCCCGATACGATATGAGATTGACATATTTCCTTGTTTTTTTCACTATTGGCTTGAACCGTTTCGAGCACGAAAATAGATCGCATAATCATCATGGACTTGCTGTGCGTCGTCGGGATCGTTGGTTGCGTGAAGATCGTAAGTAATTTGAACCAGCTCGCACCCCGTGCAAGATTTATTCAGACTCCAGTAGCATCCACACAAGCCGCTGCTGCTACGGGATCCAAAGGAAACTTCAGCTCGGCGTGCGTCGATGCCAATGAACCAGGTTCCAAGCTTTGCAAGAAATGCGGCGCGGCCGTGTGATAGCTTCCTCTCGAAATTCGTTTCGTGCTTCTCTCTTTTTCATCGAAAAATGACAGCCGGGACGAGGGAAGATGGTCGATCTGCGTGCCCGTTCATGTTGGCCGGGCAAGAGATGGAGGGTTTTATAGTCTCGCGTTGGGATCGTTTCTCAGCGCTGATGTGTTCACGATCACACATCGACACGAATAATGAGGTAAACGAAAATGGCGATTAACAGAAAAATTTTGAAGATCGAATTGGCCGGTGGAAAAACGAGCACGATTGCCCTCGACAAGTCTCTTTACAACCAATTCATCGGTGGCGCGGGAATAGCAGCGCGGATCTTGTATCCGATGCTCAACGTGCGCGTGGACCCTTTATCTCCGGCGAATCCCTTGCTCTTCATGGCCGGCGCTCTAGCAGGAACCCTGGCGCCGAATTTCGGGCGGCATGTCGTCTGCGCTCGCTCGCCTCTGACGGGTATCTGGGGCGAATCTAATTGCGGGGGCACGTGGGGTGCCGAGCTCAAGCTAGCGGGTTGGGATGGCGTGCTGCTCGTTGGCGCGTCGAAAGATTGGACACACGTGGTGATCAAGGACGATGCTGTCGAGCTGCTCGATGCACGAGCCCTTGCTGGAAAACGCCTGACCGAAACCGAGACGACGATCAAGGAGACCGTCGGCGAGAAAAAACTCAAGATATCGAGCATAGGCCCCGCTGGCGAGCATCTCGTGAAATACGCGGCGATCCTTTCCGACGAGGGTCGCGCAGCAGGACGCACGGGCATGGGTGCCGTGATGGGATCAAAGAAAGTGAAAGCGATCTCGGTAATCGGGTCGAAAAAGCAAAAGATCGTGGATCCGGCCAAGTTCAACGAGGCCAAGCAGCAGTTGCAACAAGAGATCAAGGACAACTTCACGATGAACATGTTCAGCGACCTCGGCAACTCCGGATATGTCGACATGGCAAGCGTTACAGGAGACCTCGCGTTCAAGTATTTCACGCAAGGAGAATGGCAAGGTGCTTACAACATCTCCGGCGCGAGCATGAAGGAGTCGATCTTCAAGAAACAATTCTTCTGCAAGCAATGCATCGTCGGCTGCGGCCGCATCGTAGAAGTGGCCGATGGCAAGTACAAGACACCCGGTCCAGTGCATGGACCAGAATACGAGACCATCGGGGCGTTCGGGGCGACGATGCTGTGCGATGATCTCAAGGCAATCGCGAAGGCGAATTACGAGTGCAACGAGCTCGGGGTCGACACGATCAGCTGCGGCGTCTCCATCGGGTTCGCCTATTACTTGCAAGAAAAGGGGCTGCTGCCGCCCAGCAAGATCGACGGGTTGAAGCTCGAGTGGGGCAACCTGGATCCCGCCATTGCCTTGATCGAGATGATCGCCAACCGCAAGGGGATCGGGAACATCCTGGCCGAGGGCGTGATGGGCATCGCGGGCCATTTCGGGGTGTCTTTCGACGAGGCAGCGGCGATCAACGGCATGGAGGTGCCATTCCACGACGCGCGCGCGTACGTTGGTTCGGCACTTGAATACGCGACGTCGCACCGGGGAGCATGTCATCAGTCCGCGCAATATTACTTGACCAGCATGGGTGCTCCATTTCCGGATTGGGGTATCGCGCCCATCGACCGCTTCGAGCACGAGGGCGTGGCCGAGTGCGTCGCCAAGCTCCAAGACATGCGGGCAGTCTTCCAATCCTTGTCACTCTGCAATTTCGTCGTGCCGAGCTCCGCAACGCTGCTGGCAGACTTGTTCTCGTCGGCGACGGGCGTTCCGATGACGAGGGAGGAACTGATCCTTGCAGGCGAGCGGATCTGGACGCTGCGGCGCCTCATCAACTTGAATGTCGGGTATTCGCCCACGTCGGAGAAGTTGCCAGCCATCTTGCTGAAGCCACTGGATGGGGGCACGAACGGGACGGTACCAAACCTCGAGAAGATGCTATCAGAATGGTACGCGTATCGTGGATGGGATCAAGCCACGGGGAAGCCACCCGCATCCAAGATCAAGAGCCTGGGCTTGCAAGAACTCAATCCGATCGCTTGATCGTTTGCAATTGATGGATGCACCATCAAGGCCGCCATCAAGCATTCATTTACCAATATTTGCCTTTTCTGGCCGATTCAAATGTTGATATCATCGCATATCATGATAGGTTTATTTAAATTCGAGGTGAATTCCTTGTGAAGGTAGATGTCCGAAAAACACGCCCCCGCACCAACCCGCATGCTCGTCGGCTGGCGGCTGGTCTTGTTTGCAATGGGAACCTTGGGACAAATGGCTCCGATCGGTTTCTTTAGCACGTATATTCCCACGTTCTATAATTACACGGTCAAGCTCAACCCGACGATCACGTTCATCGGCCTATTCTTTGGCTTGACCACGTTCGCCATCATGGCACCGATATTCGGCACGATCATCGACAACAAAAGGCCCGGCCGGCTTGGCAAGCGAAAACCTTTCCTCTTGCTTGGTATCCCCCTTATCGCGGTGCTCATGATCATCGCGTGGATGCCGCCTATGTGCCCGATTGGTGACCCGAACTATCCACCAACAGCGATTTATTATCTCGTGGTGACAATCCTCGTTTTCATGAACCAAGCCTTGCTGGTTAGCACCTATCTCTCCATGCTCGCGGAGCAATCCACGGAAACAGATAACCGCGTCAAGATCGCCACCCTCCAAGGCATCTTCAGCATCATCGGGACAGTACTCTCCATCCTCATTCCAATACTCATCGAGAGCAAGATGCCAAACAAGAACGCGCCCGAATGGTACACGCCAACGGGCCGATACCTCACGAGCACGCTCCCTGTCTACGGCATCATCTTCGGCGTCGCCGGGGCGATAGCATTCATTGCAGCGTTCGCCGCGTCGGACGAGTCGTTCTACGCAAGACTAGCGGTGAAGGAACAGCCCCGTGCCTCCATCAGGAAAACATTCACCCAGATCGTCGCCCCGTTCTCTGATAACAACTACCGGTATTGGCTTGGAAATGCCTTTTTCTTCAACATGGCCATCCGGATCCTCATCGTTATTTTGATACCCATCATGCGATATGTCCTCGATCTCGAGCAGAACCAAAACGTGTGGTTCTTCCTCGCCATTATCCCGTTTGCCCTTGGCGGTTACGTGCTCTGGGCACGGAAGATAAAGAAATCCGGATTAAAAGCATCTTACGGGATGAGTCTCATTGTCAACGTGATCTTCGCGTTCGTGGCAATCATATTCGTTATAGATATGCCCTTCGAATTGAAATTCGTGCTGGGTGCTATCGTCCTGGGTATATTGATATCGTCGCTCGTCGGCGGGTATTTGTTCCCGAACCCCATCGTTAGCACGCTGGTTGACCGTGCCCCAACGGAGTTGCGACAGAAGGCGGATGCCCTCGGGCGAGGATTATCCGGAAGCTATTTTGGCTTGTATATCTTTTTTTACAACATATCCCAGGCACTTACGAACATCTTGCTACTCTTCATTTTGCCGGAGGATCGGTTGAAGGACCCATTCTTCATCTTGCTCACAGTCCCGGTTGCTGGCATTCTCGTGCTATGTTCCTATCTATTCCTTAAAAAACTGGACTTCCCGCAAAAGAAATAGAAATGATGAATGGCTTGTTGAATGGTATTCGGGTGCTTTTTTCTTTACATGTCCGACGAAATCACCTTAAATCTCCACCAGGAGAAGAGTGTTTCATAGCAGACAAGAATTTCTTGATGAAGTTTTTCTCGGGCACGTTTTCGAGGAAGATCATGCTCACCAGACTCATCCCGATGATCGTGGCTTCGCTACTCGTGCCCGCGTTCGTCGCGAGCACGCTCTACCCGCATCCTTACGATTGGCGTTATGTCGTGATCTCCGCGTATTCGGACAGGGACGAGAATCCGGGTGCATATTTTCTCACCCCAATCGGTGGCCTTGTTGCCGGCTTGCTCATGGTCGGGTTCTTGGGCTATTACCAGAAAAAACTCGGCAAAATCTGTCGCTGCTCCACCGGCGTCGGCACGGCCTTCATGCTCGTCGGGGTCGTTGGCTTGATTCTCCTGGGAGCTACCGAGCTGCTCGATATTAGGCTTGGCAAGTCTCACGAATATCTCGCGGCCCTCGGGTTCGTCGGCGTGGTGCTCGCGGTGCCTTTCTACGGGTGCCCGATCTTGAAGGATCGGCTTCGCGGTGCGAAACAATTCAACATGCGCTTGTTCTGGACGTCCAGCATCGTGTTGATCATCCCCGTGGTCGGGATGGCCGCCGGCGCGATCATCGGCTCGGATTTACCTTCGGGATACGAGGCTGTCGAACATCTCATCATGCATCCTGGCGAGCTCATGTTCCCCACGAGCTTTGCGTTCTGGGAGTGGCTACTGTTCTTTGGCGTGCTCGTCTACGTCGTTTGCCTTGCAATTCTCGTTCCGGAAAATGTCACCCCTTTTGAAAAGGCGGCGGTTCCAACTAGGGCGAAATGAAACCTTCTCCAGAATCCTTTAATTACCGTCGATCGAATGGATGCTTATGGCAAGCGAAAACCTAATCTTCAAATTCTTTAATGGCACGTTCTCGAGGAAAACGTTGCTCACGCGGCTCATCCCCTTGATTCTTGCCGTGCTGCTCATAACATTATTCGTGGCGGGCTTGATGTTCCCGACCGCATATGATTGGCGCTATCTCGTGATTTCCGCGCTCTTGAGCACGGGAGATAATCCGTTCTGGAGCACGTTCCCAGCGATAGGAATGACCGTGGGAGGCGTGTTGATGATCGGCTTTCTCGGGTATTACCAGAAAAAGTTAGGGAAGATATGCCGCGGTACCACGGGCGTGGGAACCGCGTTCATGCTCATCGCTATCATCGGCCTCATTGGCGTCGGCACGATCGGGCAAGCGGGCGAGCTCATTCCGGAATTTCACGCGATTCTCGATGACATCGGCCTTGAGAAGTTGCACGAGTACCTGGCCGCGCTGGGCTTCCTCGGGGTGGTGTTCACGGCCATATTCTACAGCTGCCCCGTTTTAAAAGACCATTTCCAGGGTGCGAAACAGTTCAATATGCGCACCTTCCTGGCCGGCCTCGTTCCGATCCTCATCGGTGTTGTCGGGTTGGCATTAAGCTCCTTGTTTACTGCGCTGACGGATTGGGGGGGACCATTGGGAAATCCAGCGAACCCGGATATTGCCGACGCTGGAAAGTATCCCGCATTTATCAGCTTTGCCTTCTGGGAATGGATCCTCTTCGTCGGCGTGGTCGTCTACATCGTCACGCTCGCTATCCTGGTCCCTGAAAACGTGGTACCGTTCGAGAAGCGCAAGAAAGAAATGAAATCTTGAAGAAATCTATTTCACTTTCAAAGGCCCGGGTATTATTGCCTCTTGTTCATTTTTCTGGTGCTGTTCGTGGCGGGCTCGTCGGGTGGCCCATTGCATGCGGATGACTCGCCGCGTGGGCAAACGGTGTCTTGTCCTTGATCTCGACGACCTTGCATAGATACCCGAACGGGTACCTGTCTTGCTGGAGATGGAACGCGTCCGTGGCGAATAACTCCCTCGCAGCGAGCAGGAACTGGTAATGCGGATTTCCAGGGAACACCTTCACGATCACGGCATTGAACTGGAAACTGGGGTACTTGGGCGCCTCGCCCGTGTAAAGCAGCGATATCCGGGGATTTCGCTCCATGTTTTTCGCGGTCTGGCCCTCGAATATCTCGAGGCCGCCGAGCATGCACGTGTCGAAATTGTTCACGTCTCCATAAAAGGCCTCGATTGCCTTCATTCGTGCTGGCAAGGTCTCTTGAACCGGCTTTCCTGCACTCGCGGCCTTTGCTTTCTCGAGCATACCCGTGAACAGCGCGAGCTTTTCCTGCTTTGGCACCACCCCCATGCCGCGAGTTGACAAGTTCACGGGGAAGTCGCCATCGTCCCCGTCGGGATCCCACGTAGCGAGCACCGGCAAGTGCGCGGGCTGGGTTCGCATCTGGCCAGCACCACCCTGGGCCATGATCTTGAACATGCGCAAACGAGCTTCGGATTGCCATTCAAGGAAGGGCCGGGGGAGTTCCACGGTCGTGAACGTGCGTTTCTTTCCACCGATCGTTACCTCGATGGTGCGTTCATCCATTCATCGTCACTTCTGGTAGGGATGTATGTACGACGGCATCTATCGTTATAAAAGATACGATGATTAACCATGCCAGCGAAAAGCTTGTTGACAAGCACCAAGTCGTGGCATGGTAATGGAGCGATCCAAGGGAGCCATCGTGGCTGGCCTGCTCCTCGATGACTCGCTCTTCGGCGTGGCATCGGCGACGGAACCCCGCGTGATCGAGGCTGCCATCGGGGTCGCCGCCGGAATCGTTGGTTGCCTGGGAATTTCATTCATCGTCGCAAATTATCCTCGACTTTCGTGCATGCTCAAGATCATTGCTGTCATCATGCTCGTCGCGCTAACCGTCGCAAGCAAGCTCGCCTCGATCCCATTCTTCATCCTGGTCCGGTTCGGCATCCTCTTGATATCCGCTCTGCTCGCGTGGGTCGATGCCGCGCGGGCAAGGCGTTACGAGGAACCCACCGACGCGGAAGGGAGGTTTAGTGGCTCCAATCTCCGTGTTGCGTTCGTCCTCGTGGCGTTGCTGGCGGGAGGGGGTCTCTGGCAGCAGCGCGAGAACCTCTACATCTGGTCACCAATGCTCGAAGCAATGCTGTGCGCCATCACGGGATCGGTCGCGGCCGCGGCATCGATGGTGCTGTTCTCTATTGAATCGCGCACGATGAATCGGGAAGCGGCAATAGCGGTTCCAGCAAGCATGGCAAGGGCAGATCGATCCCTTGGTACCTCCTTGCTGCTGTCGCTGTTCTTCGGCATCTCGTGCGGCGTCTACTTGTCCTTGTCGATGCTCGTGGCACAGAACACGGCAATCGAGTATCCCAGCCGTGTCGCGTATGCCATCAACGCCGGGATCGCCGTCGCCGTTGTCGCTGTTACCCTCGCCATCGCGTGCAAGACCCGAGTCGTGGAACAAGAACAAGTCCCTCGTGGCCTTCTCGAAGGTCCCATTGGGCTCGCTTTTCTCCTCGTAGTAGCCTTGATAACCGTGGGTCTCCCGTACATGCTTGCAACCCTCGACCTCGTCGACTTCACGACGGCCGGGACGCTCCACGTCACTGGCATGGTGGCCGTGCCGCTGCTGGGATTTTTCATGCTCTCCCGGCTTGCGCGCACGAACATCACCGGCGGGTACGCGGCACTTGTCGGTTCGTTCGGCGGGGTCGGACTCGTGGTCGGCATTGCTGGATACCTCGTCGGGGGGAACACGTACAACATGGATTTCTACATCGGCCTGGCATTCACGATATTGCTCGCGCTTGGCGTGATCACGGCATGGCTCTACAAGCCACGGTCTCGTGGGCAAGAAAGCGTCGTGTTCTCTGGAGCATCGAAGTGCAACCCGGAGGTGCCCAGGTAAAATGGCAGGAGAAAAATCGCATCGATTCGTGTGGGGCGTGGCCCTCGCGATCGTCATCCTCGTTTCAGCCATCCCGTTCGTCGTGGAAGTTTACCAAGACGCGACGCTGGTTCAGACCCACCCCCTCGCCCGGGAGAAACACGTGCTGGCCTATTATTACCCGTGGTTCCATAACGGCACGAATTACACGGGCACGCTCGGCGGTAAAATCGTAGAGCCGGGCAACGCGACGGGTTGGGCACGCTGGGGATCCCCGGATGACCCTTGTTACAATTACACGATCGCCTCCTCCTTGACACAGCAGCAAATATATTATTGGAAGAATGGCCTGGAAAGAAACTACTCGTGGGCATCCATCGCGCACTGGCCGCTCGATGGTCTCTATGATGTTGCCGACCCCGCCCAGATCAACCGGCATTACGACCGCATGAACCGCGCGGGAATCGACGTTATGATCGGAGACTTCTTCGGCGACTACGAGTTCCAGAACCCGACGATGGACAACTACATCGAAGTCGCAAGGAACCGCACTGCCGGGGGGAGACCGAGTCCAAAGGTCACGTTCATGCTCGGCGTGTCGTTCGACGCGACGTGGCGGCCTTGGGGGCCGACATCGCTCAACGGCAGCGGCTTGGGCGAGATATCGCAAGCTGAATACATTTTCCACTACGTGAAATCGTATCTCGATGCCCACGGCAATGATGCCGAGTTTTTCCGGGTTAACGGCAAGCCCGTGTTTTTCACGTGGGCGACCTACCGCCCGGGGATGGATGTCTGGCGGGAGGCGATGGCACTCTTGCGGGCGCGGTATGACTTCTACATCGTCGTGGACTGGGGGTTGCTAAACAGTCCAGTTTTTGCTAGACAAAGTTGGACACGGTGTGGATGATATCCCGGTTTATGGGCCATGATTGGATGATGCATGGCATCATGACATCATGCGTGAGGATCGGCA
>Ga0172366_10000642_pt1 | contig 25811 bp, 30 predicted proteins | sample LakKivSesite69cm_FD_114533 | JGI IMG/M metagenome (GOLD analysis project Ga0172366, IMG submission 114533) | Sediment microbial communities from Lake Kivu, Rwanda - Sediment site 69cm | ecosystem: Environmental > Aquatic > Freshwater > Lake > Sediment | place: Rwanda: Western Province, Lake...
CACGGCGCGGACGGAGCGTAGGCGCGCCTGACCACGGAGAAATCGCTCGATGCGCTTCTTGAGCTTGCGATCCTCCTTGGCGAGGCTTGTCAAGATGGCGTCCCGGCCGTCGGGCGATCCCGTCTTCTCGTCGGGCGGAGCGAGCTGCACCTTGCCCGTGGTAACGTCGGCCCCCGACTTCTCTCCCGCCAGGATTTTCTCCACCCAGGCGGCGTCGGAAAGGGCCTCGTTGTACTCGCGCTTGGATTCCGCGCGGCTTAGAAAGGTGGCCATACCGTCGAAGCCTTCAAGTGCTTCCCGATCCACCTGACCGTAGCAGGCCTTGGTTCGATCTTCCTCCATGCGCCCGAGCAGCACCGAGAGGGTGGGCGGGATGCCGTAGGCCTCGAGGTAGTTGCGGCCGCGCTGCACGCGCGCTGCGCGCTTGGCCTCGGCGATGGCGTGCCGGCCTTCGCTGGTTTGAGCCGCGCCCTTCTCGGGCGCGATGCCCGCCGCGGCCAGCGCAGCCAGCGCGCCCTGCGGGGTTTCCATCAAGATCTCCTCGGGGCTGGCGCGGTCGTTGGCCAGTCGGATGAAGGTGTCGCGGTAGGGATTGGGCTTGGCGGGGGTGCCTTTCCCGTCGCTCTCGCTGAAGATGAAGGGCGCCCACTCGTCGGAGAGGTCGACGTCGACAAGGCCCTGCTTGTGCGCCTCGGCCAAGCTCATTCGCTGCGGGCCGTCGGGCAGAAGGGCATAGGTTTCGTCCGGCCCGAGCGGCCCTCGCGGATCCCAGGGCGAAGCCGGCGGAAACGGCGGTAGGAGCGCGACCGCCTCGACGCCGGCGTCGAGCGAAGGCGTATGGGGTGGGGCAGCGGGCGTCGCCTGCCTCGCCCGGTGACAGGCCGGCCCCGTTGCCACGAAGGGCAGAGCGGCAAGGACGAGGAGCGAGTGACGGTAGCGCACGGAGCGATCTCGGGACTGCGGCCTCGAAGCTAGCGCGACCGCCCGAAGGCTGTCACCTCTGATATGCGAGTCATGCCTTCCATCGCGATCCTCGACGCGTCGAACGATCGGGCCGTCGGGGTGATAGAGGCGCGTGGCATCCAAGAGTTCCGGGTCAGTCCCGGCTCGGGCAGCCCGGAGTTGCTGGCGCGCGCCGAGGAGCTTGGACTCTCGACGGTGGAGGCGTTCAGCATCGTCGCGGCCGGCGATACGATGGCTTGGAATAGCCCGGGCAGCGATCGCGTCGGCGGAGTCCGGCTTGGCCGGCCGTAGCCAGAGCGCGAGGAAGGCTTGGAAACCCTCCCAGGGTTTCCATCACGGCGGTTGACACCCGCGGTCCATGCGAGTAGATACGTGCGGCTCGCAACGCTTGCCATCAGCGCTTCGGGCATGGGGTGGTAGTTAAGTTGGTTATAACGCCGGCCTGTCACGCCGGAGGCCGCGGGTTCAAGTCCCGTCCACCCCGCAGATCCCTTGGGAGAAATCCCAAGGGATTTTGCTTGTCTGGGCTCATCACTCGCTGCGCTGGTGGCCGAGAATAGGAGCCATTCTGCTTGGCCGGAGGCCGTGGGTCCAAATCTCGCCGACGCTGCCGAAACCCCTTGGGTGAAATCGTGAGGGGTTCTGCTCGTCTTGCCCCACATCTCAGGTAACCGCTGGTTGGCACGGAGGTATGTTTTGGCGGGGTGGCAGCAGAGCGGCAGCAGAATTCTTGCTAATCCATCGAGGCCGCAGTTCCTGTCGAGCCCGTCGAAGTTCGGAAGCCGCCCCGCCGAATCGAGCCGAATGAGAGTTTGACTTGAGCCCCGGCCATGCTACCTTGGCACCGTCCGTGAAGGCGGTGGAGTTCGCCGAGAAGCGCGACGTCTCGACGTAGCCGATGACTCCTACGGGGATGTTCGTCCGTAGGAGCCGTTCCGGGGCCCAGCACCGGTCAGCCCTGCGAGTGGGCAGCCCTGCTCCCAAGCAGCAAGGAAACTGACCGATGGAACACGCATTCTCGATCGCGGCCCTGTGGTTCGGACTGGCGCTGCTCGCCACCTTTCTCGGCGCCAAGCTCAAGGTCTCGATGGCCCTGATGGAGATCCTGGTGGGTGTCGCGGCGGCGGCGGCCATCGGGTACTTCTTCGGCAAGGACGCCATGGGCGCGGATCTGCCCTGGCTCAAGTTCCTGGCGAGCACCGGCGCGGTGCTGCTGACCTTCCTGGCGGGCGCCGAGCTCGATCCGTCGGTGATGCGGCGCAAGTGGAAGGAGGTATCGGTCGTCGGCGTGATCGGGTTCCTCGGGCCGTTCCTCGGCTGCGCCGCGGTGGCCCGGTTCGTCCTCGGCTGGTCGCCACCAGCGAGCTGGCTCGCGGGCATCGCGCTCTCGACCACGTCCATGGCGGTGGTCTACGCCGTCATGCTCGAGACCGGCTTCAACAAGACCGACTTCGGCAAGGGCATCCTCGGCGCGTGCTTCGTCAACGATCTCGGCACCGTGCTCGCCCTCGGCCTGATGTTCGCCCCGTTCACCTGGCGCACCGCCGTCTTCGCGGTCGTCAGCATCGCGGCCTTCGTCCTCCTGCCGGTGGTGACGCCCCACCTGATGAACCACTACGCGAACCGCACCGCCGCCTTCCGCACCAAGTGGGTGCTCTTCATCCTCTTCGGCCTGGGCGCGCTCGCCCTGTGGTCGGGCAGCGAGGCGGTCCTGCCGGCGTACATCGCGGGCATGGTTCTCGCCACCACCCTCGGCTCCGATCACGTCTTCGTCCGACGGCTACGGACCCTCACCATCGGCTTTCTGACCCCTATCTACTTCCTGCGTGCCGGCTCGTTCGTTTCGCTGCCCGCCCTCGCTGCCGCCCCGCTGGTCTTTCTGGCGCTCTTCGCCGGGAAGATCGCCACCAAGGTCTTCGGTCTCTACCCGGTCATCGGTGCGTTCCGACGCGAACGCAACGAGCGCTGGTACTATACGTTGATGATGTCCACCGGCCTGACCTTCGGCACCATCTCGGCGCTCTTCGGGCTGACCCACGGAATCATCTCGCAGGACCAGTACTCCCATCTCGTGGCGGTGGTCATCGGCAGCGCGGTCGTCCCGACCCTCATCGCTCAGGCGGCCTTCCTGCCGCGCCACCTCATGCCGGCCCCCGAGCAGGGAGCGGCCGAAGCCGCCGCAGCGGCGTTCCGCGGGCAGACAGAGGCAGCGGGCCCCCTGGAGGACGGCTGAGCCAAGGACCGCTGGCCATGAAGCGGCCCCATCACTCTTGCCGAGGCCACCGCGATTGCCGGCGCCTTGACCCAGACGGTGAAGTTCGCCGCCGGGCGCGAGCGGCCGTTCGTCCACGCCCTGCCGCCCGAAGAGAAAGCCCGCACCGCGCACCCCCGCGACAACAACACCTCGTTCTACTCGAGCCATACCGCCGTCACGTTCGCGCTCGCGGCCTCCGCCGGCACCGTCGCTTCGCTGCGCGAGTACCGCTGGGCGCCGTGGGTGTGGGCCGCCGGCCTCGCGTTCGCGACGACGACGGGATACCTGCGCATCGCCGGCGATCGCCACTACTTCACGGACGTGCTGACCGGCGCGCTGGTGGGCTCCGCCGTCGGCTTCGCGGTTCCGTACCTGCACCGCGCGAAGGGCACGGCCGCCCTGACCGTCACCGCCGCTTCCCTTCCCGGCGGGGGCCTGGCGGTGTGCGCGCTCTGGTGAGGCAGCCGAACCCGATCTTGAAGCCGGGAAGCCGCGGCCCATAATCAATGAGGCGGTGAAGCCCGCCAGGCACTCGTGCCAGCCCACCCATTCCGGGTCAATGGCTTCTGCGAAGCGGAGGTCATGCATGAGCTCGGAAGCCCGAACGGTAATCGAAACGGTGGCTGGATATCTGGCTCCCGGTGATGCGGACAAGGCCGAATTCGAGGGCGTGCTGTGGACTGGACAGATCGGGACAGACTACCGAGCGCCTGGCGAGCCCGAATGTTTTCGTGACCTGAACCTCGACCAGGCGGTCGACGGCATCGTACGCGGCCGCGACGAATACGACTTGAGGCCGTTCTTCTTCCTTCCCTTGACCGATGTCGCGCAGGTCCGCGGCCGGCACGACGTCTTCCGCGACCTCGAGAGCGCGAGCTTGTCGTCGGCCATCAGGTCGTTCGCCACGCTGATGCGTTCGATGCGGCAGTGCCTCCAGGCCGCGCGCACCGTGGACTACCGCTATTCCTCCGAGCGCTGGTTTCTCGATGCGACCGACGCCTATTGCACTGGCGTCGAGCGACTGCGGCGTGGCCTTGTGGAATCTGACCTTCAGGCACGCAGCCTGCAGCGGCTCCGCGAATGCCTGGCCGCCCTTGTGGAATCGAGCCGCTTTGCAACCCTGGCCGCCGAGACGAGACATCTCGAATCCGGCCTTGGCGCCATCCAATACAGCTTGCTCATCAAGGACGGCGCGGTGACGGTCCGCAACCTCGGAGCCGAGACCGACTATGGTCCGGTCGTGGACGAGACCCTCGCGAAGCTCGGGCAAGGCGCCGAAAGCCGCGAGCGCACGAGTTTGCCGCCCCCGTCGAGCATGAACCACATCCACGCCCAGGTTCTCGAACGGGTCGCGCTGCTCAACCCCGAGGTGTTCGCCGCGCTGGAGGACTTCCCCAAGCGGTATGGCCGCTTCCTAGACGAGGCCGTGGTCCGGTTCGATCGGGAGATCCAGTTCTACCTCGCCTACCTCGACTTCACCGAGCCCTTGAAGCACGCCGGCCTCAAGCTCTGCTATCCGGACGTCGCGCGCGGCCGCAAGCAGGTCCAGAGCCGCGACAGCTTCGACCTGGCGCTCGCCTCCAAGCTGGTCGGGCAAGGCGTCGAGGTGGTCTCCAACGATTTCCACCTCGAGGGAAACGAACGCATCCTAGTCGTCACCGGGCCGAATCAGGGCGGCAAGACCACCTTCGCCCGTGCCTTCGGCCAGCTCTGCTACCTGGCCAGCCTCGGCTGTCCGGTGCCCGGCACCGAGGCCCGGCTTCCCCTCCTCGATCGAGTCCTTACCCAGTTCGAGCGCGAGGAGACCGTGGCCAACCGGCGCGGCAAGCTGGAGGATGACCTGTGGAGGATGCGGAAGATTCTGTCCGAGGCGACGCCGGATAGCGTGGTGATCCTCAACGAGATGTTCGCCTCCACGACCGCGACCGACGCGCTCGAACTCGGCCGGCGCATCCTGCAAAGGATCATGGACCGGGACCTGCTCTGCGTGTGTGTGACGTTCTTGGACGAGCTTTCCCGGCAGAGCGACAAGACGGTCAGCATGGTCGCTGCCGTCGCGCCAGACGATCCTGCCCGGCGCACCTACAAAGTGCAGAGGCGGCCAGCGGACGGGCGGGCCTATGCCTTGGTGATCGTCGAGAAGTACCGACTTTCCCCCGACAAGCTCCAGGAGCGGATGAAACGGTGAAGACGCATCTCATGTATCGGAACCGGGATTTCGACCCCGGTCAGAGGCTGCCCGCGAACGCCGAGACCTTGGCGCGCGATCTCGATCTCGGCGTGCTCTTCTCGGCCATGGCGGAGGGCGATGACTTCCTCGCGCAAGTAGCGAAGCGGGCGGTGCTGTCGGCGCTCGGCGATGACGCGGATACCATGCTCTACCGGCAGGCCGTTCTCCGAGACTGCCTGCGCCATCGCGCCGTGGTCGAGCGCCTCTACGAGGTCGCGCTCGCGACCCTCGAACGGAAGCGAAGGATGTGGCTCGGCCTCATGGGCTTCGCGAGCACGCCCGCCAGTATCCTCCGCAGCGCCGTCGATCTGCTGGACATGCTGACCGAGGCCCTGACCGAGCTAAAGAGCGTCACCCAGGGCCAGGCACAGGCTTTTGCGTCCGAGGGATTTCGCGCGCTGCTTTCGCTGCTCGACACGGAGCTGACGGATGCATATCTCGGCCGGGTTCGCATCGAGCTCGAGCACCTGCGGTTTCCGCGCGGCGCCTTGCTCAGGGCGCGGCTCGGAGCGGGCAATCAGGCGACAGGCTATGTGCTGCAGCGGCCCACCGACGCCCAGCCGGGGTTCCTCGGACGGATCTTCAATCGCAAGCCGGCCTACAGCTTCCGGCTCAGCGAACGCGACGATCTCGGGGCGCGGACTCTCGGCGAGATGCAGAGCGCGGGGATGCAAGAGACGGCGGAGGCCGTCGCGCGCTCGGCCGACGAGGTCCTGAGCTTCTTCGTGACGTTGCGAACCGAGCTCGCGTTCTACCTCGGTTGCGCCAACCTGCATCGGCGCCTGGCCGAGAAGGGGCTGCCGCTTTGTTTTCCCGAGCCCTGCGCGGCCGGGACGCGGAAGCACGCTTGCACCGGCCTCTGCGACCCCTGTCTCGCCCTCACCACCCACGGGCCCGTGGTGGGCAACGAGCTTGCCGCCGACGGCCGCCAGCTCGTCGTGATCACCGGCGCCAACCAGGGCGGGAAGTCGACCTTTCTGCGCGCCATCGGGGTCGCGCAGCTCATGATGCAGGCGGGGATGTTCGTGGCCGCCGAAGCCTTTTCCGCCGAGATCTGTCCCGGCCTTTACACCCACTATCAGCGGGAGGAGGACAAAGCCATGGAGCGCGGCCGGTTCGACGACGAGCTGGCGCGCATGAGCGACATCGTCGACATGCTGGTGCCCGGCTCGCTGCTCCTCCTCAACGAGCCCTTCGCCTCGACGAACGAGCGCGAGGGCTCCGAGGTCGCGGGACAGGTCATCCGCAGTCTCCTCGGCCAGCGCATGAAGATCGTCCTCGTCACCCACCTCTACGAGCTGGCGCGCGACCTCTGGCTGGACCGGAGCTTGGCGACGTCGTTTCTGCGCGCCGAGCGCGAGGCCGGCGGGACGCGCTCGTTCAAGTTGCCTCCGGGGGAACCGCTGCGGACGAGCTTCGGCCTGGACCTCTACCGGGCCGTCTTCGGCGACGACACCCTCAAGGCGTCAGTCAGTCGGGCAATTGACTGATGTCGCGAACCGCACCGGCGTCGGCGCTCGTGGTCATCGCGGCGTACGCCCGGTCTTGTTCGTAGCGAGCCAACACGACCGTGACGTTGTCGGGACCTCCGGCGTCGAGTGCCGCCTGGATGAGGGCCTCGGCGCAATCGGTCAGCGTCGGTTCTCGCCGCAGAATCGCGGCGATGTCTTGGTCCGGCACCGGACCGTGGAGGCCGTCCGAGCACAGCAGGATGAGGTCACCCGGCTGTGTCTGGACCTCGGTCGCGACCGGGTCCAGCTTTTCCTGGACGCCCAAGGCCTGGAGAATGACGTTGGTGTGCGGGAAGCTCTTGGCCTCCTCCGCGGTGAGGAGCCCCGCTTCCAGCATCGTGGCGACCAGCGACTGGTCGTGCGTGAGCTGGGTCAACGTCCCACCCCGGAGCAGGTACGCCCGCGAGTCGCCGACCTCGGCGAAGACCGCGCGGTCCGCGAACAGGAGAGCCGCCGTGGAGGTCGTGCCCATCCCCGGTTTGCAGTCGCGCCGCTGGGACTCGGCGAGAATCTCCTGGTTCGCGGCTCGGAGCGACTCCCGCAGAGCCTCCGCCGGGTCGGTGCGGCCGTCGCTGACCATGCGGCGGAGGTCGCGCTCGATCGATTTGGCGGCCATGGCCGCCGCGACCTCGCCCGCCGCGTGGCCTCCCATCCCGTCGTAGACGGCGAGGAAGAGCCCCTCTTGGGCGAGCGCAACCGTCGTCTCGGCGTCGGGCGCGATCAGGGGCCCGGACGACATGTCCACGATCGCGAAGGCGTCTTCGTTGTGGTCCCGGGCGCGGCCGACGTCGGTCGCGCCGTGAACAACCACGGTGCTCTTCGGATGGATGGGGTTGTCGTTCAAGCATTCCTCCTGGCGTCGGAGGGACGGCAACCCCTACGACGCTGCGGTCGTCGCAGGAGTCATTGGCCGGCGCGATCGCTGGCGGTTGCGGCGGACTCCACCACCTGAGCTACAGCCCCAATTATCACCGACAACCGCGCACGAGCCAACGGTTCCTGCGTTTGACGGCAACCCTTCCCCATGCTAGCCATCCAACCGATTAGCGGCGGTGGAGTTCGCCGAAAGCGCTGCTGGCCAAGCGGCAGCCAATGACTCCTACGAAGGCCGAGAGGCAACGCGGGAGTCCTTCCCGGGGCATCTGCGCCACCTCTCTAGACGACTAGGAGGCGTAATGATGGACCGTTCCACCACGAAATCGCGGGCCCTCCGCTTCGTACTACTCATCGGCGTGCTGAGCTTCTTCGCGGATGCGACCTACGAGGGCGCGCGCGCGATCCTCGGCCCCTATCTCGCGCTGCTCGGGGCCACCGGCACCGCGGTCGGTATCGTGACCGGCCTCGGCGAGCTGCTCGGCTACGGCCTCCGCCTCGTGTCGGGGCGCGCCGCCGATCGCACGCGCCAGTATTGGTTCATCACCATCGCCGGCTATGTCGTCCAGATGCTGGCGGTGCCGGCGCTGGCGCTGGCCGGGAGCTGGCCCGTGGCCGCCGCCCTCATCATTCTCGAGCGGGTGGGCAAGGCGACGCGGAATCCTCCTCGGGATGTGATGCTGTCTCACGCCGGGAAAGCGGTCGGCGGCTACGGCTGGGCGTTCGGCCTGCACGAGGCCCTCGACCAGTTCGGCGCCATGGTCGGTCCGCTCGTGGTAGCCGCGGTCGTCGCGACTCGCGGCGACTACCGTGGTGCCTTCGCCATCCTGGCCATTCCCGCCGCCGTCACTCTCGTGCTGGTGGTGCTGGCGCGGCTGCTCTATCCCCGTCCCGACGAGCTCGAGAGCCATGTCCCGGATGTGAACGCCAAGGGCCTGCCGCGCGTCTTCTGGGTGTACCTAGCCGGGGCGGCGCTCGTGGGCGCCGGCTTCGCCGACTTCCCCCTCATCGCCTTCCATTTCCAGAAGAAATCGACGGTTCCCGGCGGGTGGATTCCCATCTTCTACGCCGTCGCGATGGGCGTGAGTGGTATGGGATCCCTGGTCTTCGGACGGCTTTTCGATCGCCGCGGCCTGGGCATCCTGGTCCCGCTCACCCTCCTGTCGGCTTTGTTCGCGCCGCTCGCCTTCTTGGGCGGGTTCTGGTCGGCGCTCGTGGGCGCGGCGCTATGGGGGCTCGGCATGGGGGTACACGAATCCATCGTTCCCGCCGCGGTCGCACCCATGGTTCCGCCCGAACGGCGGGCGTCGGCCTACGGCCTCTTCACAGCGAGCTACGGCATTTCCTGGTTCTTGGGAAGCGCGGCGATGGGCATCCTTTACGACCGGTCGGTGCCGGCGGTCATCGTATTGAGTGTCCTGCTCGAAGTGGCGGCCGTCCCGTTCTTCCTTGCGGCGCGCAGGCTAGCCGCCCCAGGGTCGGCGAAATGAGCGGGCGCATCCGTGACGGCCAGGCCCTCGTGGGCCGTGACGATGTCATCGCCTCGCTGGAGGGCCTTGCCGGCGAGGGGCAGACCGTCCTCGTCTACGGCCCGGTGGGCATCGGCAAGACATCGGTGCTTGGGGATCTCGCCCGGCGGGCGCAGCGGAAGCAGCGGCCGTGCGCGTTCTGTCCGCGCACCGAGCACCTGGCGGACGTGGCAGCAGCCCTGGCGCGCGCCTACCCCGACGCGAGCATCGGCCGGTCGCAGCGCCAGCGACGAAGCCGACTGCGGCTCGCGGTCGAGGCGAATCCCGGCGTTCTGCTGCTCGACGACTTCATCTTTGTCGGTACGGCCCTCAAGGGTTACTTGCGCTCGCTGCGCGGCAGCGGCCTCGGCGTCGTCATCGCGGCCGACGTCGACCAAGCTCGGGATCATGCTCGTCTGCGAGAGCATGGGCTGGCCTACCGCGAGCTGGCGCTGCCGCCGTTGCGCGCAGCGCTCATGAGGCAACTGCTCGAACGGGAGACCGCCAGACGGGCTTTGCCTTGGCCGCTGGCCGAGGAGGATCGCGATGCCCTGCTCCACGTTGCCCAGGGACGACCGGGCTGGATCGTGAGTCTCGTCGCAGCGGCGGTGGAAGTCCGTTACTGGCACGAATCGCGTCTCGCGGTCGATGTGCTCGTGGCCGATCTGCTCATCAAGATCACTCACCACTACGGCGCGCGAGCCCGTGGCTCGTATGCACGCCGACGGCGAGAGGGATGCGGGTGATGATTCCATCGACGAGCCCAGATCCTTGCGCAGCCCGGATCGGTGTAGCTATACTTCCGGCACATCATCGAGGCGGTGGGGTCCGCCGCAACCGCCAGCTCCCGTGCTGGCCAATGACTCCTGCCAGTCCAATCGGCGAAAGGAGTTAGCTCGATGAAGGAAAACACCGCGAGAGCACCCAGCGCCGGTCCGCCAGCACCCGCTGCGAACGAGCCGCGGCTGCTCGCGCTGGCACGTCTCGCACAAGAATCTGGCGCGGACGGGATTGCCACCTCGGCGAAGAATCTGGCCGAGCGCGTGGTGGCCGGCCGCTTCTACGTGGCCTGCCTCGGACAGTTCAAGCGGGGGAAATCCAGCCTGCTCAACGCGCTCGTGGGGCAGCAACTCCTGCCGGTGGGCGTCGTTCCGATCACCGCAGCGGTCACGGTCATGCGTCACGGCCAGCGCGTCGCGGCCACGGTGCGCTTTCTCGATGGGCGCGAGCAGGAAATCGACGTCCCCGAGGTTGCGTGCTTCGTCTCGGAGGACGGCAATCCCAAGAACGCCAAGGGCGTGGCCGTGGTCGAGGTATTCGTCCCCTCCCCGCTGCTCGAATCGGGCATGTGCCTCGTCGATACGCCGGGGGTGGGCTCGGTCTTCGAAGGCAATACCGCCGTGACCCGCGGTTTCGTTCCCCACATCGATGCGGCGCTGCTGGTGCTCGGCGCGGATCCCCCCATATCCGCCGACGAGCTGGCGCTGGTGCAGGACCTCTCCCAACACACGTCCGAGCTGCTCTTCGTGCTCAACAAGTCCGATCGCCTGCCGGATACCGAGCGCCGCGAGGCGCGCGTCTTCGCGGAACGGGTGCTCTCCGAGAAGCTCGATCGCCCCGTGACCGTGCTCGAAGTCAGCGCCGCCGAGCATCTGGCCGGCGACGGCCCACCCCGGGACTGGGCGCAGCTCCGTGGCCGGCTGGGTACGCTCGCCAAGCAGTCGGGGGCCGACCTCGTCCGCTCCGCCGAAGAACGGGGCGCGCAGCTTCTCGCGACCCAGCTCGTGCGCGAGCTCACCGAACGCCGTGATGCCCTGGTGCGGCCCCTCGAGGAGTCGCAGAGGCGGCTCGACGATCTGCGCGTCTGCGTCGCCGAGGCCGAGCGGTCGGTCGGCGACCTTGCCTTCCTCTTCGACGCCGAAGAGGCGAGACTTTCGAGGGAATTCGAACGCTGGGCGGTCGATTTTCTGCGCCGTGCGCTGCCCGACGCGCAGGCGCGGTTCAAGCAAGCGCTGGACGCCGCCGCGGCCAGCGGGAAGGTGCACTTGCGTCCCGCCGCTTTCGCCGCCGCTCAGAAGATCTACCTGGCCGTGCTATCGCCCTGGCTCCCGGATGCCCAACGGGCCGCCGAATCCCTTTATGTCGATGCGAGCCTTCGTTTCGTGAAGCTCGCGAACGATTTCCTCGACCGGCTGGCGTCCTCCGGAGACGCCGCCCTCGCCGGGCTGCCGCGGAACATCGGCCCCGAGACGGGGTTTCGGGTGCGGAGCCGCCTCTTCTACACCGAGCTTTGGGGGCTCACCGGCCGCGGCCTCTTCCGCTGGCTCGGGGACCTCGTGGGATCCCGCGCGTCGGTGCGCCGCGGGGTCGAACGCACCGTGAGCGATTACCTCAACCGCATCGTCCGCGCCAACGTCGCGCGCATCCAGGGCGACTTCGCCGACCGCGTCCGCGAGAGCCGGCGGCGGCTGCAGGGGGAGATCAGAACGCTGCTCACGAACATCTCCGCCTCGGCCGAACGCGCGCTCCACGGCGCCCGCCAGCGCCGCGCGGCCGGCGCCGAGGCGGTCGAGGCCGAGATCCGCCGCATCGACGATCTCTTGCAGCGAACGGAGTCGATCGTCCCCCACCAACGAAAGGAAAGAATGCCATGACCTGCATCGTGTCCATCCACGCCCGCGAGATTCTCGATTCCCGCGGCAATCCTACGGTCGAGGTCGACGCGCGGCTGTCCGACGGCAGCTTCGGCCGCGCCGCGGTTCCCTCGGGGGCTTCCACCGGCAGCCGCGAGGCGCTGGAGCTGCGCGACGGGGACAAGCAGCGCTACGGCGGCAAGGGCGTGCGTACCGCCGTGACCAACGTGAACCACCAGCTGTCGATTCTGGAAGGCGTCGACGCCACGGACCAGGCGGCCCTCGACCGGCGGCTCTGCGAAATCGACGGCACGGCCAACAAGGAGAAGCTGGGCGCCAACGCCATCCTCGGCGTCTCTCTCGCCGTCGCGCGGGCCGCGGCGGCCTCCGCGGGCAAACCGCTCTACCGGCATCTCGGTGGCGCCGCCGCCACTCTCTTGCCCGTACCCATGTTCAACATCCTGAACGGCGGCGTGCATGCCGACAACAGCGTCGATTTCCAGGAGTTCATGATCGCGCCCATTGGCGCGCCGTCATTTGCCGAGGCGCTGCGCATGGGCGCCGAAACCTACCAGGCGCTCAAGTCGGTCTTGAAGGGCAAGGGCTACTCCACCGCCATCGGCGATGAAGGCGGTTTCGCCCCCAACCTCAAGGCGAACGTCGAGGCCGTGGAGGTCATTCTCCAGGGCATCGAGAAGGCGGCGCTCAAGCCGGGCAAGGACATCGTCATCGCGCTCGACCCGGCGGCCAGCGAATTCTACGAGGAAGGCGCGTACGTCTTCCGCAAGTCCGACGGGAGCCGCAACACGGCGGAGCAGATGGTGGCCTTCTGGGAGGGCTGGGTGCGGCAGTTCCCCATTCTCGGGATCGAAGATGGGCTGGCCGAGAACGACTGGAGTGGTTGGCAGCTCCTCACCCAGCGGCTGGGCAAGAAGATCCAGCTCGTGGGCGACGACATCTTCGTGACCAACCCCTCGATCGTTCGCCGCGCGATATCCGAGAAGGTCGGCAACGCGGCTCTCATCAAGCTCAACCAGATCGGTACCCTCACCGAGACGCTCGAAGCCATCTCGATAGCCCGCGACGCCGGCTACGGCATCGTGGTCAGCCACCGTTCCGGCGAAACCCCCGACGACTTCATCGCCGACCTGACCGTGGCCACCAGGGCCGGTCAGCTCAAGACCGGCGCGCCTTGCCGAGGCGAACGGGTCGCCAAGTACAACCAGCTCCTGCGCATCGAGGAGGAGCTTGGGGCAGAGGCAAGGTACGCCGGGGCCGCGGTGTATGGCCGGTAGACTCGGGACGCCGCGATGGCTGTTCGTCGCGGTCCTGCTGCTGCCCGGGATGGGCCTTGCGGGTGAGCCGCGGCCACTTCTGGTTCCTCCCGAGTTGGCGGAGGTGACGAGCAACCCCGAGATCTCGGGAATCACATGGAGCCCGCTGCGACGACGCTACCTGCTGGTAACCGACGACTCGGGACTGCGGAGCAAGGGCACCGCGCATGCCCCTTTGCTGCTTGGCCTGAGCGAGGCGGGCGTTCTCGACGCCACCCCCATCGCCATCCGCGGGATCAAGGCGCTCAACGATCCCGAGTCTATGTGCGCCGGCCCGGGTGGGACGTACTTCCTGGTCACGTCGCACTCGCCAAACCGCGAAGACGAGACCCCCTCCCCGCGCCGGCAACTGCTGCAACTCAAGGAGGGCGATGGTGGGCTCGACGTTGTCGCCAGGATGGATCTGACCGCGATCGCGGGCGGCCGTTCCTTGCTCGCTGCCGCCGGGGCCGCGCCTCGGGGACGGCTCGACGTTGAAGCGCTCGCCTATCACGACGACATGCTCTTCGTCGGCCTCAAGTCACCCCTGACGGAGCGCGGGGAGGCGGTCATCCTCCGCTTGCCTCGTCCGCTGGAAACCATGCGCGGCGGCCACGTCCGAGGTGCCGCGATCGAGCGCTTGGCCGCGGTTCCACTCTGCGTGGCCGCCAAGCAGCGACGGGTTTGCCAGGGCATCTCCGATATGACCTTCCTTCCCGACGGCTCCATGGTTCTGTCCGCCAACGCGCCCAAGGGCGGCCCCAAGGATCACGGCGGCGCGCTCTGGCACCTCCCCACGCCCGTCGGCAAAGCGTCTCCGGTGCTGCTTCAGCGCTTCCCCAAGCTCGCTCCAGAAGGCGTGACCCTGGACTCGAATGGCCGCTCGCTGGTCGTGGTCTTCGATTGCCGCGACGCCGCGCCCCGGTGGACCAAGATCCCGCTACCGGTCAGTCGGCCGCACGTGAACGCAAATAGCGTTGGCGTGCCCTGATCGCCAGCAGTTGCACGTCCCGCCCTCGGCGGAGCATAGTGGCACCAAGGTAGCGGTCTTCTGCTGACGAAGGGTTGGATGGATGCCGGAGCAAGGACGGATCGTCGTGGCGGTCGATGACTCGGACGCGGGCAAGCGCGCCTTCTGGGCGGCGCTATCTTTGGCGAAGAAGCTGGGCAGCCAGCTCCTGGTCGTCTCGGTCATCGAAGACCTGGTCCGGACCGCGGGCGAGACCGTGGGCGAAGTCGACGAGAGCTACGAGCACTCCCGCGACCACTTCGAGTGGCTGCAACGTCCAATGCTGGAACGGGCCGGGCAGGAGCAGGTGGCCGCCACCGGGCATGTGCTGGTGGGCAACGTCGTCGAGCGGCTTGTTGAGTTCGTGCGCGAGCAAGCCGCTGATCTCGTGGTCATCGGCAGCCTCGGCCGAACTCACCTGCTCGGGCTCGGCGGTGTCAAGGGCTACCACATTGCCGAACACGCCCCCTGCGCTGTTCTCATCGCGAAGTAGGAACCGATCTGCGACCGAGCAGTTCTATCTCGGGAGCCAGCCCGGTCACGCAAGGACTCCTCCGTTGCTCGGGAACACCGAATCAGAAGGCGCCGCCCATGGGGTCACCTCCCCTCTGCCGGCCTGGTGCCAAGGCGGAGCCTACTGATGAAGTCCGCAAGGTCGCTCTGCCTCACTCGGATCGCGTTCATGATGCGCACATGGGGAAGCTCGCCACGTTCACACAGCAGGTAGATGCTGCTGCGGCAAAGGCCGAGCCTCTGGGCCACCTCGCGCACATCGAGCAGAGGCGCGGTCGGCTCGCCTCTTCTTCCAGGCAATTCCACATGTTCCGTCTCTCGCCCTGGCAGCAAATGGGAAGCAAACGGCGTGCGAAAGCCTGCATATTGCTGCAACACCCTGGAATCTTCGACTTCCGAGAATCGAACGTTTCCATCTACTTGCAAACCCGCGCTATCCCCTGCCAACCCCTCTCCTTCATCTGTCACGCCGGAGGCCGCGGGTTCAAGTCCCGTCCACCCCGCAGATCCCTTGGGAGAAATCCCAAGGGATTCTCTTTGTTTGGACCCGGTTCTTTGCCCTGTCATTCACCCCTGCCTCGGCCGGCAGTGGGGCGACCTCTTGGTCGTTGTAGCCGGCGAGCTTCGCGGCCATGCCCTTGGGCACGGGCGTAGTCCTCGGAGACATTCGCGCGCTTCTTGTCGTATGGACTTGCGGCCTTGACCATGACTGGCTCCTTGTTGCTGCGTTTGGCTTGCGTATAACCGCTTATACGGGTATATGCAAGGGCAAGGTTCACCATGCGAACATTGGCTTCGGTCTTCAAGGCGCTCTCGGATGAGACGCGCTTGCGGATGCTCGGGCTCCTGCTGCGGGAAGGCGAGCTCTGTGTCTGCGACTTCGTCGAGGTTCTGTCCGTCACCCAGTCCAAGGCGTCGCGCCACCTCCGCTACCTCGTGAACGCGGGATTGCTCCAGGATCGGCGCGCCGGTATTTGGGTCTATTTCCGCATCGCCCCACAGCCCGGTCCGGTGCAGGCCGCGGTCTTGGACAGTCTGCGCGAGTTCCTGCCACGACAGGTGCCGGCCAAGCTGGTCTCGGCGCTGAAGAACCGGTGCAAGTGCAAGCCGAGTGGCGGGCTGGCCGTGCGGGCAACGAGGCGCGCATGACGCAAGAGCCGACGGGCATCGCGGGACGGCTGTCCTTCCTCGACCGCTATCTCACGCTCTGGATCTTCCTGGCCATGCTGGCCGGAGTGGGAGGCGGCTACCTCTTCCCGCAGGTGGTTCCCTTCTTGAACCGATTCAACGTGGGCACCACCTCGGTGCCCATCGCCATCGGCCTCATCCTGATGATGTACCCGCCGCTTGCCAAGGTTCGATACGAAGAGATGGGACCGGTGTTTCGCAACACCAAGGTCCTCGGCCTCTCGCTCGTGCAGAATTGGATCATCGGGCCGATCCTGATGTTCGGTCTGGCGGTCGTCTTCCTGCACGACAAGCCCGAGTACATGGTCGGCCTCATCATAATCGGCCTCGCCCGCTGCATCGCCATGGTCATCGTCTGGAACGATCTGGCGAAGGGCGACACGGAGTACTGCGCGGGCCTCGTGGCCTTCAACTCGATCTTCCAGGTGCTCTTCTTCTCGGTCTACGCCTGGGTCTTCATCACCGTGGTGCCGACTTGGTTCGGGCTTCGGGGCGTGGCGGTGGACATCACCATCGGCGAGATCGCCAAGAGCGTCTTCATCTACCTCGGCATTCCGTTCCTGGCCGGCATCATCACCAGGTTCTCGCTCATCAAGTGGAAGAGCAAGGACTGGTACCACACCAAGTTCATCCCGAGGCTGAGCCCGATCACGCTCATCGCGCTACTCTTCACCATCATCGTGATGTTCTCGCTCAAGGGAGAAACCATCGTGGAGCTGCCTTTCGACGTGGTCCGCATCGCGATCCCGCTCCTCATCTACTTCGTGGTGATGTTCTTCATCTCATTCTTCGTGTCGAAGAAGGTCGGCGCGACCTACGGCCAGGCCACGACGCTGTCCTTCACCGCGGCCTCCAACAACTTCGAGCTGGCCATCGCGGTGGCGGTTGCGACCTTCACCATCAGCCACGGCGCGGCCTTTGCGGCGGTCATCGGCCCGCTGGTCGAGGTGCCGGTGATGATCGGGCTCGTCAACGTCTCCCTGTGGCTCGGACGGAAGTACTACCCCGAAAAGGAGGTGGCTCGATGAAGGGTGTGCTTTTCCTGTGCGTGGCGAACTCGGCACGCAGCCAGATTGCCGAGGGACTTGGCCGCAAGCTCCTACCGGCGGACGTGAAGGTGTGGTCCGCGGGTTCGCGCCCGACGAGCGTGCGGTCCGAGGCCATCGCGGTGCTCAAGGAAATCGACATCGACATCTCCGGCCATCGCCCGAAGTCCGTGGCCGAGATCCCGGCCGCCGAGGTCGACACGGTCATCACCCTGTGCGGTGAAGAGGAGTGCCCGGTCTTCCTCGGCCGGGCCACGCGGTTGCACTGGGGCCTTCCGGATCCGGCCGCCGTGACCGGAAGCGAAAAAGAGCGACTCGACGCTTTCCGCGCGACCCGCGACGAGCTCCGCCGCCGGATCGAGGCGCTCGCCGCCGCCAGCGACGCGCAGCTCACCTCATGAGCCGAAGGAGCCGAGTGCCTGCCCGCACGGCCGGGCGCGCGCATGTCGTGGGCTAGGCGACCTCTCGCAGGCCCTCTCGGGTGACCACGTCGGAGCTACCTGCGTGGCCGGGAGCGCGTTGTACCTCGAGGGCGCAAGGGACGCGCGCGGCCACCGGGGATGCCAGAGATTCGTCGGTCAGGCCTCGCTGCGGGGACTCGCCGTCCGGGGCTCCGAGCACGATCAAGTCCGCGTCCCAGGCGCGCGCTTCCGCCACGATCTCCCTGGCCGGATGGCCGCGTCGCACCTTGCCATGGGCGGCCAAGCCGCGGGTCCTCAGCGCTTCCACGGCGAGCTGAACCGAAACGGGGGCGTGGACCGTCTCATCCCGTCTTTCGCACCATCTGCCCTCGAGAACCTCCAGCATGGATGGCGGCGGGGGCGGCAAGAAGCGCCGTGGCGCGACAGCCAGCACGAGGAACTCCACGTCGCTCGGCCAAGCTCGGTGCCCGATTGCTTTTACGACAAGCGTCGACTTCGGGGAGCTGTTGATGGGCAGGAGGATCTTCATGGCTGGGCCCCCGCGTGAGGGGTGGAACGACCGTCCAGCCATGGGATGACATCGCGTGCTCCTGGGGAGGGGCGGGCCGAGTCGATGTCACACGAATGTAACGTTCGACCAGCAAATGGGGACGGCTTCACGGTTGACAACGTGGCCAAGTCGCCACATGCTTCCTACGTTCCGCGAGGCTTCGATGGCGGCCAAGAACAACGACATCTTCCGGCGACAGGCACGGGTGCTGAAGGCGCTGGCCAACGAGTCGCGACTCCGGATCGTCGACCGGCTCTCGCGAGGCGAGTGCTCGGTCGGAGAGCTGACCGAGCTCGTGGGCTCCGATCGCTCGACCGTGTCCAAGCACCTGGCGGTGCTTCGGTCGCACGGGATCGTCAACGACCGCAGGGACGGCAACGTCGTGTACTACACGCTGCTCACCCCCTGCGTGATGAGCTTCTTTTCCTGCGCGACGCAGGTCATGAAGGAGCGCGCATGACCGGCGGCCGGCTTTTTTTTGAGCGAATGTTGCGAATGTGGCCAAGTCGCCACGCTTGGCCTGGAGACCCAGGATGAAGGAACGCACGAAGCTGGTGCTGATCTTGGCCGTGTTCGCGGCCTGCTGGTTCCTGCCGATTGGAAGCGACCGCTTCTTTGGCGCCATCCACGAGAGCCTCTCGTTGGTGAAGTGGTACGCCCGGGAGCACGTCCTGCTCTGCCTCGTGCCCGCGTTCTTCATCGCCGGCGCCATCAGCGTCTTCGTGAGCCAAGGCGCGGTGATGAAGTACCTAGGGCCCAAGGCCAAGAAGGTTGTCGCCTACCCCGTGGCGGCGGTGTCGGGGACCATCCTGGCGGTCTGCTCCTGCACGGTTCTTCCCCTGTTTGCCAGCATCCACAAGCGCGGGGCCGGGCTCGGGCCAGCAACCGCGTTCCTCTACTCGGGCCCCGCGATCAACGTCCTGGCCATCACCCTCACCGCGCGCGTGCTCGGGCCCGAGCTGGGCATCGCCCGAGCGGTGGGCGCCATCTCGTTCGCCGTGGTCATCGGCCTCTTGATGCACCTCATCTTCCGCAAGGAGGAAGCAGCCAGGCAGGAAGCGGGCGGCGTGGTCATCCCCGATGACGTCAAGGGCCGCGCCCTCTGGCAGGACGGTCTCTACTTCGCCGCGATGGTCGGAATCCTGGTTTTCGCCAACTGGGGCAAGCCCACGGACGGCGACGCCGGCGTGTGGGTTGCCATCCACTCGGCGAAGTGGATCGTCACGGGCGTGTTCGGAGTGGCCCTCGTCGGAAGCATCGCCCTTTGGTTCAAGAAGGACGAGCTCTCGATGTGGGTCGACTCGAGCTGGACCTTCGCCAAGCAGATCTTGCCGCTCCTCCTCGGCGGCGTCCTGGTCGCGGGCTTCCTCCTCGGCGGCCCCGGGGGCTCCGAGCGCGGCATCATCCCGAACTCCTGGATCGAGCAGGCCGTGGGTGGCAACTCGATCCTCGCCAACTTCTTTGCCTCGTTCGTCGGCGCGTTCATGTACTTCGCCACGCTCACCGAGGTGCCGATCCTCGAGGGGCTGATCAAGTCGGGCATGGGGAAGGGGCCGGCGCTCGCGCTCCTCCTCGCCGGCCCGGCGCTGTCCCTGCCCAACATGCTCGTCATCCGTGGTGTGCTGGGCACCAAGAAGACCGTCGTGTTCGTCGGTCTGGTGATTGGCCTGTCGACCATCGCCGGCATGGTGTACGGCGCGTTGTTCTAGAGAGGAGTCGTTCATGTCAGTCATCACCATCAGCAAGAGCTACGAAGAGCTGCACGGTCTTGTCTCGAAGCGCGGCGACCTGCCGATCGTCGTGCTTGGTTGCGACAAGTGCGCCAAGACCAGCAAGACGGGCGGCGCCCAGGAAGCGCGTGAGCTGCGCGACCGCCTGCGCGCGTCGGGCCTGATGCTGCGTGAGACTACCGGGCTCGTGGACGCGGTCGAGGAAGGCCTGTGCGATCCGAAGGCAGTGCCCGAGCGGCTCAAGCCACTCGTCGGAGCCGGACATGACTACCAGATCGTCGTACTCTCCTGCGGCGCGGGACTCAAGTGCGTGCGCGACACGCTGCCTGGCGTCCGGCTCGTGCCCGGGCTCGACACGCTCGGTCCCGGAGTGAAGGGGGAGCTGGCCTGCCTCGCCTGCGGCCACTGCGAGTTCGCGGAAGGCGGCTGCAAGATGCTGCGGCTGGCCGAGGAGCAGGCGCGGAGGTTGTCGCGCGCCTACCCGGTGATCTGAAGGACTGGAGAGAGAAGGAGCAAGCATGAGCTGTACGACCGTTGGCACCCCGATGGACATTCTGCGGAAGATCTCGCCCGAAGGGGCGAAGACCTACATGGACCACAAGGCCGCCGTCATGGAGAACCCGCAGCTTCAGGCGGTTCCCCAGAAGTACAAGCTGCTGGTCGGCATTGGCGTGGCGGCGGCGCTTCAGTCGTCCACCTGCACGCTGATGTGGACGAAGCTGGCCAAGCAGGCCGGCGCGAGCGACCTCGAGATCGCGGAGGCGATCATGGTTTCGCGCCTCATGAAGATGGCAACGGTCAACGACACCGCCGCCGAGGCGCTTGCCTGGCTCGGGGCGGAGAAGAAGTAGTCCGTGGAAACCGCGAGCCAACAGCAGCCCGCAACGCCGTGTCCCTGCCAGCAGCAGCTCGGCGACGCGCTGCCTTGGCTTGCGGTCGCTCTCGCGGTGATCGTGGCGCTCGACCGCTTGGTCCGGCGCCAGAAGAAGAAGGACGAGTAACTAGACGGCACCGCCGGTGGCGGGCCCGACGAAGGAGAAAAGACATGAAGATCAAGGTGCTGGGCACCGGGTGCCCGAAGTGCAAGAAGCTCTACGCCGAGGCCGAGAAGGCAATTACCTCCTCGGGCGTCGCTGCCGAACTCGAGAAGGTCGAGAGGATCGACGACATCATGAAGTACGGCGTGATGATGACGCCGGCGTTGGTCATCGACGAAGAGGTCAAGGCGAGCGGCCGCATCCCGCCCGCTGCCGAGATCGTCACCTGGATTACGACGGCCGCGGCGAAGGCAAGCCCATGAGCGACGGGCGAGACTGCTGCTGCGCGACCGGGGTCCCGACGCTCATCTTCGCCTGCTCGGGCTCGTCGAACGTCGGCCAGCTCACGAACAGCCTGGCGCTGCGCCTCGCCTGTGAGGGCATCGGAACGATGTCATGCCTCGCGGGGGTTGGCGCGCACCTGAGCGGCTTTGTCGTGCCGGCCAAGGACTGCGAGCGCCTGGTGGTCCTCGACGGCTGTGAGCATCGCTGCGCGCTCAAGACCCTCGATCATGTGGAGGCAAAGCCGCACGTCTACTTGAACCTCACGGAGCACGGCTTCGCGAAGAAACACGGAGTACTCCCGGATGAAGCGGAGCTCGGGCGAGCGCACGCCCTCGCGATGGACCGGCTGAAAGGAGCCGCATGCTCGACAGCTTCGTAGCCAACGCCAACCAGTACATCCACACCAACCCGTGGCTGGCGCTGGTCGCGGTGTTCGTGGGCGGCATCCTCACCGCCTCGAACCCCTGCGTGCTGGCGATGATCCCCTTGATGATGAGCTTCGTCGCCGGCCGCAAGGAGGACAAACCCGGAGTGTTGAGAGCCTTCCTCTTCTCGCTCGTCTTCATCCTCGGGCTCGCGGTGACCTTCACCGTGCTCGGGATGATCGCCGCGCTCGCCGGGAAGATCTACGGCGACGTCTCGACGACCTGGAACTGGATCGTCGCCGCCGTATGCGCGCTGATGGGCCTGCACCTGATGGGCGTTTTGACCATCCCCATCCCGTCCCTCGGCGGCAAGCTGCAACCGAAGACCCGGGGGCTGCTCGGCGCCTTCATTCTGGGGCTGCTGTTCGGCGTCGTTTCGGCCCCCTGTGCCGCTCCGATTCTGGTCGTGCTCCTTACGTATCTCGCGGGCTCGGGCTCGTCGGTCCCGTGGGGCGGCACGCTGCTTCTGGTCTACGCCCTCGGGCACAGCGTCCTCATCCTAATCGCCGGGACGTCGATGGGCGTCGCGAGACAGCTTCTGGAAAACAAGAAGGCGACCTGCGTGCTGGAGCTCCTGCGCCGAGGCGCTGGGGCGGCGATCGTGCTCGTCGGGGTCTACTTCGCTTACCGAGGTCTGCAATGATGACGAATCTGACAACGCTGCTACTTGGCTTGGCCCTGTCGTTCACGACGGCCGGCTGCAACACCCCCTCGAAAGCGCCACCGGGACGAGCGAGCGCGGCCCAAGCCCAGGCGGCCGCAACGCCCGCCGCGACGAAGGTGACGAAGATCGTCTTCGTCGGCAAGCAGAACGCATGCGACTGCACCCGCAAGGCCGTCGACGCCGGCTGGGCGGCGCTCCAGAAGGCGCTGGGGACACCGGCGAAGCTGCCAGTCGAGCGGTTGCAGATCGACACGCAGGGTGACAAGGTCGCGCCTTACCGCCAGCAGAAGCCCATGATGGCCTTGCCCGCGCTCTACTTCGTCGACGGCAAGGACATGGTTCTTGAATTGCTCCAAGGCGAGGTGACCGAGCAGCAGATCATCGCTGCCCTGGCATCGAAGATGTCCGTGCCGTGAGCCTCGTGCAACTCGATCTCGGCGGCGTGCCGGCAAGGGCCGAGGGCTTCGGAGCGTCCGTGCTGCTCGAGCACGACCAGATGAAGATCCGACGCATCGATCTCGCCGCCGGCGCTCGCATCCCGCCGTGCCAGATGCAGGAGGACGTAGTTTTCGCCGTGCTCAGCGGGCGGGTCACGTTCCGCTCCGACGGCGAGGATGCACTCGTGGTTCCCCCTGGCGCGGTGTTCATCCCGGGCGGCGCCACCACGCGCAGCATGGAGGCCCACGAGCCCTCGCTGGTGCTCGCGGTCCTCTGCCGGCGGGGCGCCGTTTCCGATGGCAGCGGAGGGACATCCCGACCGTGACCGCGTTGTGGACCATCACCGGAGTGGCGCTTGTTGCGTCCTTCGTCGCCGACCGCGGAAAGACGAGAGCATCCCTGCTCAAGGGGCTCAGGATGTTCTGGGGCGTTCTCCCGCTGCTGGTGGGCGTGCTCGCCATTGTGAGCCTCGTGCTGGCGGCGGTCACGCCGTCGATGCTCCAGCAGATTCTCGCGGGTTCGGGTCCGCTGCCGTTCCTGACCGCCCTTGGGGTCGGCAGTGTCGCGCTGATGCCGGGCTTCATCGCGTACCCTCTGGCCGGTCTGCTCCGACAGAACGGCGCCTCAACGCCCGTGCTTGCCGCCTTCATCACGTCGCTCATGATGGTGGGAGTCTTGACCCTTCCGGTGGAGGCCAGGTTCTTCGGCTGGCGAGTCTCCCTGCTCCGCAACGCCCTCGCTCTTTTCGGGGCCCTGCTCGTGGCGGTCGGCATGGCCTGGGTGCTGCCGTGAAGGAGCGAGGCAAGCCCCTGGCCCTGACCGGCAAGCTCTGGCCCTGGCTCGCCGTCCTGGTCGTCGCCGGCCTATGGGTCCATGGCCGCTTCGGCGGTGGACCAGCGTTCGGGCTGCGCGCCGGGGAGAGCCTGCGCGATCTCCTGGTCGAGATGGCGCTCGTTCTGCCGCCGATGTTCGTCCTGGTCGGGCTGTTCGAGGTCTGGGTGCCGCGAGCGGTGGTTGAGCAGCATGTCGGCCGGCACTCGGGTGTGGCGGCAATTCCATGGATGGTCCTGTTGGCGACGCTGCAGGCCGGTCCTCTCTACGGCGCGTTTCCCGTGGCTGTCGGCCTGTGGCGCAAGGGCTGCGCCCCGAGGAACGTCTTCATCTACCTCGGCGCGTTCTCGACCATGAAGATTCCTATGCTGACCTTCGAGGTCGCCTTCCTCGGCTGGAGCTTCTCGCTCTCGCGAACACTCATCACGCTGCCCGTGTTCATCGTCGCGGCCATCGTGCTCGAACGGATGCTCCCCCGCGACTTCGAGTTGCCCGCGAGGTCCTCGGTTCGTGGCTCATGACCGACAAGCTCAAGGGCCGGCAGGTCAAGCTGCTCATCGGTGTGGTGCTGCTAGGCATCGCGACGAAGATGGTCTGGGGACTGCCATGAGCCGGTCGCGCCGCCGTGATGCCAGGAGTCCCAGGCTCGCTGCCTGTCTCGTCGGCCTACTCATGGTGGCAGGGCTCTCGGTGGCGCGTGCGGGCGAGGAAACCGCGAAGCCGAATAGCCAGGACGACTTCTGGTCGCACGTGAAGGACATGAGGGCAGGCCCGGTGACCTTCGATCTCGACGGGCAGGCGCGGCTTCGCTACGAATACGATGACGGCCTCTCCATCAAGGGCTACGAACCCGGCGGCCACGATCAGCTCCTGCTCGAGCGCATACGGCTCGACCTCTCCGCGCGATTCTGGGATCGGCCGCGCCTCTTCCTTCAGCTTCAGGATGCACATCCTTTCTTGACCAAGCTCGGACGGGCGGACTTCCCGACGAGCAGCCCGATCGAGGACACGCTCGACATCCGGCAGCTTTACGCCGAGTGGTTGAAGATCGGCGACAGCCCGTTCGGCTTCCGCATCGGGAGACAGCAGATCGCCTACGGCGACCAGCGGGTGTTCGGCCCCGGCAACTGGGGCAACACCGGTCGCTTCGCCTGGGATGCGGCCATGTGCAAGCTCGACACCGCTTGGCTCGTGACCGACCTGTGGGTTGGCAAGTACCTGACCTACCAGACTGACGTCTGGCCCGACCGCCCGGTCGAGAACTTCCTCACCTTCGTGAACTACACCCAATTCCTTATCGAGGGCGTGGTCGTCACCATCCTCGGCGGCCTGATCGGAATCGCCCTCGGTACGGGCGCGGTCATCGTGCTCCGCTCCGCCACCGAGATGCCGGTAGCTCTGAGCTGGCTGGCGTTCGCCGCCGGCCTCGTGGTCACCATCTTGGTGGGCGTCGTCGCGTCCCTGCTTCCGGCTCGCCGCGCGGCATCGACGGACGTGGTCAATGCGCTGCGTCCGTAGGCACGGGAGGCGATGAAGCTTCGCAAGGCCGTACGCAACGCCGCGGTGTCGGCGTGGCGCCAGCGCAAGAGGTCGACCCTCGCCGGGCTCGGGGTGACGGTGGGGGTCGCGGTGTTGGTCGCCATGGTGTCCGTCGGCCAGGGCGCCGAGCAGGCCGTCCTCGATCACTTCCGATCGATGGGCACGGATCTGGTCGTCGTGACCGCCGGCAAGGTGGTGGTCGTCGCCGGCCGACCGCGACAGACCGGCAACGTAACGACGCTGACTGTCCAGGATGCCGAGGCGCTCGGTGATGGGCTCCCGCACGTGCGCCTGGTCGCGCCGGTGCAGGCGCAGAAGCTCCCGGTCAAGTGGCGGGAGCTGTCGTCGCAAACGAACATCGTGGGCACGACGCCGGCGTACCTGTCGGCAAAGAACGCCCGCGTGCGGACCGGCCGTGGCTTCGAGGAGGAGGAGGAGTTGCGCGGCGCCCTCCGCGTGGCGGTGCTCGGCCCCTCGGCCGTGGCCAATGTGTTCGGCGACACCTCGCCGCTCGGCGAAACCGTCAGGATCAACAAGATCCCGTTCGAGGTGATTGGCGTGCTCGAGGCTCGTGGCCTGGACTCCCTCGGCCAGGACCAGGACGACGTCGTGCTGGTGCCGGTGTCGACGGGGCTGCGCCGGCTGTTCAACCTCGACCACGTGAACAACATCTACGTCCAGGCCGCCCCCGGACAGACCGCTCGAGCGATCGAGGAGGTCCGTGAGGTGCTGCGACAGCGCCACCGCATCAGGCTTGGCAAAGACGAAGACTTCACGTTGCGGGATCAGGCCCAGGCTCTCGGAGCGGAGATGGAGGCTGCGCGAAGCTTCACGGGGCTGATCGCCGCG
>Ga0172366_10000644_pt1 | contig 25796 bp, 36 predicted proteins | sample LakKivSesite69cm_FD_114533 | JGI IMG/M metagenome (GOLD analysis project Ga0172366, IMG submission 114533) | Sediment microbial communities from Lake Kivu, Rwanda - Sediment site 69cm | ecosystem: Environmental > Aquatic > Freshwater > Lake > Sediment | place: Rwanda: Western Province, Lake...
GAAGGTTACCCCTGCCCAGGGCTCAGGAAGCCAGAAGGATCTCCTTCACCCTCTGGGTGATGGCCAGACCCTCCTGGAAGGGGCGTTGCCACATGTTGCGGCCAAAGATCAACCCCGTGGCCCCGGCCTCCATGCAGATGCGGGCCTTGAGCAGCAGGTCCTCGTCGCTGATGCGGCTTCCTCCGGAGAAGAGGACCATCGTCTTGCCTGCTGAGGCGACGACCTTCTCCACTGCCAGACGGTAGGCCTCGTTCTCCTCCAGATCTTTCCACTCCTGGTAGAGCTTCCGGTAGGGAGCCGGGCTGTCCTCGTTGCGCGGATCTCTGAACTTGGGCACATTCAGCTTGACGATGTCTGCACCCAACTCATCCGCCAGACGGGCGGCGTAGTCCACGGCGTAGATGCTATCCCGCCCACCCTTGGCCTCCACCGCCGAGCCACGGGGGTAGGACCAGATGATGTTTACCGACACCAATTCATCCCTATCCCTCGTCATCCCCCTCCGCGCCCAGGATGGGGACAGGCGTTGGAGAGGGTGATCACCATCACCACCTCCCCCTCCCTGCTTGCCCAGTGGAAGGCCTCCTTCAGCGCTTCCATCACTGCCTCTTCCTCGCCCCAGACCACCGTGCTCATGGCGCCGCGCTCCACCTCCAGCCCATGCTCCTCGAAGATGCGCCAGGCGGCCTGGATGGGAGGCCCCAGGTCAGGCTGACGCAGCGGATACAAACTCACCTGAGCCGAGATCTCAGCCATTGCCTTCGCCCTCCAGTTCCAGTAACATCCCCACGAATCCACCCCAGGGCAGGCGGACATCAGTGCAGGGCCAGGTGCCGGCAAGGAGGGTCGTCCGCCAGGTCATTCCCCGCAGGCGCACCCCCAGAGCTTCCTGTGCCAGTTGGGCCAGCTCCCCCACGGTGAAGCAGCGAGCCTGGTCGTAGATAGTCGGCGCCCGAAGCGACCTCCAGCGCCGCCGCAGGGCCAACAGGCTGTGGCGGTTGAGTCCTCCCACCAGCACACCCTGGCGAGCTACCCGGCCTGCCTCAGCCATCGCTCGCTCTGGCTGGGGGATGAATTCCAGCGTGGTAATGAAGGCCACCAGATCGAAGGCATGGTCGGGGAAGGGCAGCACCAGGCCATCGCCCAGCACGTAAGGGCAAACCCTTGCGCTCGCCTCCAGCCGACGGGCCTGGACTAACATGGCTGGAGAGATGTCCAGCCCCACAGCTTCTATCCCCCTCTCCGCCAGCCAGCGGGTGAAGTGGCCGGTGCCGCAGCCCACCTCCAGCGCTGTCCTGATCCAAGGTAGCCTCTTCAGCAGTTTGTCCAGAAGCACTTTCTCCAATCTGTCGGCTCGCCGGCCCCCTAGAGTCCCATACCAGGACTCGTACCTCCCGGCGATGTCCCCGAAATCCATCCGTCGCCCCACCGATGATGCCGATGGTCCTACGCTCATCCCCTCAGGTGGCTGTAGTACGAATGGCTGGTATACAGCACCGCCGCCGGGTTGTGGCCGGTGACCCGGTCCTTGGCGATCAGGACAGTGACCGGGGCCTCTGAGTGGCGGAAGAAGAGGCTGTCGTGGCCCACGCACAGCCCCACCACCACGTTGAGCTCCGTCCCCGCCTCGTTCAAGAGCTTGGCCTGGCCAATGGGGCTGCACAATGCCTCGAACTGGCCGGGGTGGATCTTCTCCTCATCGACCAGGCCGATCTCCTCCTTGGGGATGGAGCCCACTTTGCAGCACACTGAATAGACCTGGAAGCCGTTGGCCTCGAAGATCTCCTGCAGTATCCTGGCCTCTTGGATCAGCCCCACACAGGAGGCGATGCCCAGCCGCTCGGCGCCGATTCGGCGGGCGAAGCTCATCACCTCCTCCAGCCGGGGCTCCAGCGGGTAGCGGTCGGCCTCGGTGCGAGCCGCAGCCAGCGCCAGCTTTCGCGTCTCCTCATCTTCGTAGGCTTCCCTGGCTTCCTGGAGTGCGTCCGTGTCCTGAGCCATGGGGCAGAAGACGGGATAGCGCTTGGTGCCCGGTTCATCGCAGCAGGCCTGAACCCGGCAAATAGCACAGTTCAGTTCCATAGTCAGAAACCCTTTCGCTAGACAGGAGGATGCCGAAGTCCCCCACCTCCTGAGGAAGGCGGCAGTGATGATGATGCCGTCCGTGAAGTTGTGAAATGCGTCCCCTATCAGGATAAGCCTGCAATCTGCCCATTCCCAGGGCCTCTCATGGGCTAGCGAACCATTCGGTCCAACAGTTGGTTCTGGGCGTCGTACAAGGTGACCTCCAGTGGCATCTGCCCCACGGCGTGGGTGGAGCAGGAAAGGCAGGGATCGTAGGCGCGGATGGCCGCCTCCACCCGGTTGAGCATCCCCTCGATGAGGCGGGTGCCATCCACAAACTCTCTGGCCACCTCCTCCACCGCCTTGCTCATGGCCCAGTTGTTGTTTCCCGTGGCCACGATGAGGTTGACCTTCTCTATCTTCCCTCCCTCGTCAACCCAATAGTGATGAAAGAGGGTTCCACGCGGGGCCTCGAGCACCCCTATTCCCTCCCTATTCAGGCCACGTGATGTGGCCCTGATATCAGTGGAAAAGATGTCCGGATCCTCAAAGAGCTCCCTGGCCCGCTCCAGGGCGTATAGGACCTCGATTAGCCGGGCATAGTGGTACCACAGGGACCCTTCCACTGGCCTGCCATTGCCTATGGCCTTGAACTCCTTCAACTCTTCGTTGGCCAGGGGGGTGCTGATCCGATCGGCCACGTTGAGGCGGCCCAGTGGCCCCACCCGGTAGCTTCCTGCAGGATAGCCCATCTTCTTGTAATATGGGAACTTGAGGTAGGACCAATCCTCCACATGCTCGGCAACGTAGGACAAGTAGTTCGATCCGTCAAACTCCTCCAACAACTGGCCCTCTTTGCCCACCAGCCGCACCTGGCCGTCGTAGAGTTCCAGCGTGCCACCTTTCACCAGCCCCATGTAGCCTGAGGGGAAGCTGGCAAAAATTTCCACCGTCGCCTGGTTCTCCTCTAGCCAGTTCCTAGCGAAGGCAATGCCATCCTGGGCAAAGCTGATCATTTCCTCGATATCAGTCAGGAAGGTGTCTCGTTCATCAGCTGTGAGCGCCTTGTTCACCCCACCTGGGACGGCGAAACGGGCGTGGATGCGCCGCCCGCCCACGGTACGAATGATCTCCTGGCCGTACTTGCGCAGCTTCACGCCCTTGAGGGCCAGCTCAGGGTTGGCCCCGATGACCCCTACCACATTGCGCACTGTCGGGTCAGCATCGAAGCCCAGGAGCAGATCCGGACTGGCCAAGTAGAAGAAGTGGAGGGAGTGGGATTGGATGATCTGACCCATGTGCATCAGCTCCCGCAGCATGCTGGCTGGACGCGGCGGCTGGGCACCGATCAGGGCGTCGCAGGCCTTGGCTGAGGCCAGCAAGTGGCTGACGGGGCAGATGCCGCAGATACGGGGGGTGATGACCGGCATCTCGAAGTACATCCGCCCCTCGCAGAACTTCTCAAAGCCGCGGAACTGGTCCACATGGAAGTAAGCCCTTTCCACCTGCCCCCCATCGTCGAGATGGATGGTTACTCGCGCGTGCCCCTCAATGCGGGTGATCGGCTCAATGGTGATCTTTTGTCCCATGTTGTCTCCTTAACACAGCGTGGAGTGTTTAGCGTGTAGCGTTGAGCGAGAGGTGTTTCGCTTCACGCTTCCCGCTCCACAAGAAAAGCTACTCATAAGTGAGGTTGTCGCCCACCAGCACGAGGATGCGCCCGGCCAACAGTTCCGTCAGGACGAACCAGATGGCATCGGCCGAGGACGGACAGCCGGGAAGGTGGACATCCACCTTCACCACCTCATTGACCGCCTTGGGGTCTGGACAATAGCCCTGCGGCGTCCAGGACGGCAGGGATCAGCCTCTCCCAGCCAAGGGCCATAATGTGCACCCCCTGGCACAGATCCTTCACCTGTCTGATGAGCCGCGCGGCGATTTCGATGCTCTTCTCAATACGCGCTTCCCTATCCCTGGCTCTCCCCACTTCCTCTATCAAGCTATCAGGCACGTGCACGCCGGCCACGTTGGCGTTCATGAAGCGGGCCATACCGGCTGACTTGAGGAGCACGATTCCCGCCATTACCGGAACGTGAAGGTATTTCACCTGCTCCATGAACTCCTCGAACTTTCTGGGCTCGTAGACGGCCTGGGTCTGGAAGAACTGTGCCCCAGCCTTGACTTTCTTCTCCATCTTGATGATTTGGAGCTCCAGGGGATCATAGCCCGGGTTAACCGCCGCCCCGAGGAAGAACTCCGGCCTGCCCTTCAGCTCCTTACCCGCCAGGTCGTAGCCCTCCTGGAGCCTCCTGGCGGCCATCAACAGGGAGACGGAGTCAAGGTCGAAGACGGGTTTGGCATCGGGGTGATCGCCGAGGGAGATATGGTCGCCGGTGAGGCAAAGGACATTCTCGATGCCCAAAACGTAGGCGCTCAGGAGATCGGATTGCAGGGCGATGCGGTTGCGGTCTCGACAGGTGACCTGAAAGATCGGCTCCAACCCCCTCTCCTTCAGGAGGTGACAGAGGGCCAGGGACCCCAGTCTCATCACCGAGCTCTGCTGGTCGGTGACGTTGGCCGCGTCCACTCTTCCCTTCAACAGTTCAGCGACCTCCAACGGCTCCCGCACATCGCCCCCCTTTGGGGGACCAATCTCCGCGGTGACCACGAATCTGCCCTCCTCAAAGAGATCACTGAGCTTCATTCTGCCCCCTCCTCCAGCACCAGTGGACTGACCTCGATCCTGCGCGGCCTCGTCATTTTGCTGTAGTCCTTTGTTCTGGGCTCCTCCCTCATCCTGTCCAGCTCGCCCAATGCCCTCAGCCGCTCATATATCAGTACCCAGGCGCAGTCGCGCTCAGGGTCTACTTCGCACTTGCCATCCTTTGAGCCTCCACACGGGCCATTCAGCAACCCCTTAGCGCACTGGGTCAGGGGGCAGATACCAGCGTATCTTCCAAGCTCACACTCCCCGCACTGCTGACATTTCTCCCTGAACAGGGTAGGCCCTCCACCCATATGCCCTATGGCATTGGTCCCCGGATAGATGGGTTTCAGGAGATCGAATTCCCCCTCTAGGATGAACTCTCGCACGACCTGGAGTCCGTCACCGCAGGTCAGCATCAGGATGGCATCGCACTCCTCGATCTCCCGGCGATACTTGCTCAAGCGCGCCTTGCTCCAGGGGGCATAGCAGGTGAACTCCCCAAACGGTGGTGCGATGGCGGCCAGAACCTCTTTGCCCTTCTGGGAGAGGATGTCCGCCATCTCCTTCACCTCCGGCTCACCACCGGTGTGGAACACCGTGGCGCAGCCACCGCATCCCACCAGGACCACCTTCTCCCTGCCCTCAAGATATCCCAGGATCTCCTCCAAGGGCTTCTGCGTTTGTCCAATCATTGTGCAGTGCGCTCCCTTCGCTAATGGACTCCAACTAAACGTCCCTTGACACCTCACCGTCATAAGCGAGGGCGATCGGTCATCCTAGAATCCCCGTTATTGGCGACCACAACGGATCCTATTGGGGCATAGCGCCCTCCAGACTCCATCCCTCCAGATGTGGGAAGGTGCTTAACTCTCAGGCGTGCAGAAAGGACAGGCGGAGGCACTGCTGGAGCCGGAGACTTGCACCCCGAAGGATGAGAGAAGCTTCTCGACGTTCCGTCCGCCGCATTTGGGACATTTTACCTCGGATGTGGGATTGTTCATGGAGCGCACAAGCTTCTCGAACTTCTCTCCGCATTCCGAGCACCGATATTCGTAGATAGGCATCTGCTTCGACTCCTTTCATCTTAATCTTTCATCACTACGTTGGCGGCAATCAGGAAGCGTGGTATGGCAGACCGTACTCGCCGTCGGAGACAAGGCCCGTCCTCGCAGGCTACGATCCCTGGCCAGGACAGGCTCCAAATCGGGGTTTGTACGCCGCGCCTTTGCTGGTGCACACCCACCGATCACGACCCAGCGCGTACTTCTGTCTGGGCCTTACCCTTTATGGTAGTTCTTCTCACCGGCATAGATCGGAACCTCGAGCCAATTCTCCGGGGGCGTGAAGGGGCAGATGTAGGCATCGCTATAGGCACAGAAGGGGTTATATGCCTCGTTGAAGTCGAGGACCCATTTCCCCCCGCCGAGATAGTCGCTTCTGTCGAGGTCGAGATACCGCCCCGCACCGTACGTCTCCTCGCCGCTCGTCGCATCCCTGAAGGGGACAAACAGCCTCTCCTCTCTGGGATCGTGCTTGTAGGCCCGAAGTGTCTGCTCCTCGCCGCCGATCTGGAAGCGGAACTCGCCCCACCGGAGGTACTCCTGCTCCCCGCCGCTGGTGACCTCCATCCTCAACCCTTCCTTCTCCTCATGCTCGTGTAGTTCGAGCTCGAAGCGATAGCTCGGGTCGGGAGGGTAATAATCCAGTCCCTCGAAATCCACGCGTTCCCAGGGGGGAATCGGCGACTGCGGATGGTGGGCGAAGAACACATCCTTCTGCTGCCGTTGCCTCTCAAGACTCACTTTCCATTGAGATTCCTCTATTGGCGTCATATCTCCAAAACCTTCCCTACTCCATTCTCCATGAAATCCTCTCCATATTCGGTGGCGAACATCTCCGTCGCCTGCTCCCCGGTGCAGTGGCAGGGGGCTACCTTCTGGACACCCAACCGAAGAAAATCGGAGATGATGTTGGCGATCCGAGCCTTGCTCACACTGCCCAGGTGGAAGCCGCCCAGGACGAGATAGATGTCGCTGCTGGCTACCTCCTTCGCCCTCTCCAGGATGCTCACGATGCCAGGATGGGCACAGCCGGTGATGACCACCAGGTCCTGACCTGTGGTCAGGACAAGCGATTGCTCGACGAGGCCCCGTCCTATCTCCCCGGTAGTATAGATTCCCCTGGCGATCTCCATGAGCTCCTGCACCTCCATCACGCGGGCGTGGACCCTGACCTGGGCCTTGAAGCTGGCGGGGAAGGAGCGAGGCATGTAAACAGTGGTCTCTCTGTTAAGGGCCAGGATGCCGCCCAACCCGCCAGTGTGGTCACCGTGGGCGTGCGAGAGCACCACGGTCTTTATTCCCCCTGGGTTGATACCCATCTTTTCCATATTGAACAGGAGCCTACGGCTATCCCCCCCGGTGTCAAACAGGAGATCTTGGCCCACCAGGCAGGAGAACCCCCAGCCAGGGGCTAAATGGGGATACAGCGACCTGTTGTCGTAAACCACTGTGATTCTCACTTTGGTGCCTTTCCCTCACTAAAACAACTGCCATACGGAGTAAAAGAGTTGAACACCGAAGAGGATGAGAATCACGCCGCATAGGGTTCTAAAAACTCTGATGGATCGAGCGGACCTGAAAATCCTTTCGGGAAGGAAGCCCGCCAGGGACCCTAATATCATCACCGGCACGACAGTGCCCACCCCGAAGGAGAGGCATAGATCATCCCGGAGAGGACGTTTGTCGCCGTGTAAGCAATGCAGGTGAGTATAGCCACCAGGGGCGCACAGGGCGAGATGCCGATGAGAAAGCCCAGGATCAGCAGGCTCTCCGCGCCTCCCTCTACGATGTGCCCCTTGAGAGCGCGGTGCAAGGGCACCTTGAATCCCCTGCCCAGGATGATGAGCACCCCCACGAGATGATGAAAAGGGCCATGGCCAGGTAGAGATAGCCCGACCTGTGGGGAGGGAAGAAACGATTCAGGGAGGCAAAGGCCACGCTCGCCAGCGCTCCCAGGATGGCGAGGGCCAGGAGCCGCCCCAGGGAGAACATCGAACTGGCCCTCAGACCCCCTCGCCAGTCCCTCTCTGTCGCGGCGATATAGGACAAAAGAATAGGGCCGCAGAATGCTAAACAGGGCCCCACCCCATGCCTATGCCCGCCGCCAGCAGCTTCAGCGCTTCCATTCCTCCAGCCTCCGGGACGCCTCATCTCCCCTTGGAAGCGAAGACGACGGCATTCTCCAACAGTTTGAGCGTTCCCAGCTTCCCCGGATCTACTTTCCCCTCTAAGCTCCCCTCCGGATGGGGGCTGAAGATGATCACCCGGCCCTGCCCGTATCGGGAGCACACAATGGCGGCAGGGCCCTCCTCATAAACGGCCAGCATCTCTACATCCTGTCCCGGCTCAATCATCGGTCCGTTCTTGTACCAGATCTCCATCTCCTCCTCGTAGCCCTCGACCAGGGGGTGTTCTGGCCTGATGACGGTGATGGTCCTGAGCCCCCTCCCTGATCTCCTCTCATTCAGAATGTCGATAATACCCAGACCGGGGGGACGGCCTGGCACCTCCACCCTTCGAGGGGCAAGGTATGCCCCCGCGCAGATCCCAATGTACCCTCCACCGCCGGCGACGAATTCCCTGATGCGCTCGAACCCCTCTTGGCCCAAAGCCTCCACGTACCACTCCGTGTAGCCGCCGGGTACGCACAGCACCGAGCAGTTTCTCAACTTGCCCTCTCTGATGTCATGCTCATCCACCTCAAGGCGGGGGATCGCCAGCTTATCGAGGGCAACCTCCACGTCCTTCGCCAACACCGCTCCGGATCCGGCATAGATGCACGCTTTTCTGTCCACCTCGCCTCCCTCCATTCCGCCGCCCCCAGGGAAAGCCCTGCACCCTGCCATCGCCAGCGCCGAAAGGATGAAGAGGACAAACGCAGGTTCAGCTAACCGCCAGCATCGCATCCAGCGCTTTACGGGCTTTGACTCGTATCTCCTCGGGGACAGTAACCACAGATTCCATCGTCTCAAGAGCGAGACGTACCCTCTCCAAAGTGGTCATCTTCATGGTGGGGCAGATGAGATACTCTGTGGGTGAGTAGAACTCACGTCCAGGATTCTGCTTCTGGAGGCCATGGATCAATCCCATCTCGGTGCCGACGATGAATTGATCAGCTTCAGAGTGGCTTGCGTAGGCTAACATGCCTGAAGTTGAGGCGATTTCATCCGCCAACTCCAATACCTCAGGAAAGCACTCAGGATGGGCCATGAAACAGGCATGGGGGTATTCTCTACGGGGTTTCAGGACATCGGCAGCGTACAGGGTGATGTGTGTGGGACACCACCCCTGCCACAAGATGATCTCTTTATCCGAGTTTCGAGCGACGTAACGTCCCAAGTTCCTATCAGGGACAAAGATGATCTCTCCCGCTTTAAGGGAGTTGACAACCTGGACGGCGTTGGCGGAAGTGCAGCAGAGGTCGCTTTCAGCCTTAACTGCTGCGGTCGTATTAACGTAGGAGACAATCACAGCGTCGGGATGTTCTTCCCTCGCCCTCCTCAACTGTTCGGGGGTGGCCATATCCGCCAGCGGGCAACCGGCCTCTTTGACCGGCAGCAGAACGGTTTTGTCAGGAGAGAGAATGGCGGCGGTTTCGGCCATGAACTGCACGCCGCAGAAGAGGATGACCTTTGCATTCGTTTGGGCGGCTGTGCGGCTTAATTCAAGGGAATCGCCGGTGTAATCGGCTATATCCTGAACCTCCGGCCGCTGATAGTTGTGGGCCAGGATAATAGCGTCTCGCTCCTTTTTAAGGGCCTCTATTTCGGCCCTTAGCTCCTCCCTGTCACTTTTCATAAGGCTCCCTTTCAGCTAATGATGGTCGACTCCTCCAGATGCGTCAACTTCATCTCCTTGCCCTTGGACGCTACGACGCCAAGACACCACGATGCTAGCCTCCAATCTCCACCATGGCCCGCTCCCACGGCCCGCCCATCTCCTGCAGATGGTGGCCCATGGGCTTGAGTTCTACCACTCTTTCGATCAGCCCTCGCAGTTCCTCCTCCCCCGCTCCCCTGCGTAGCGGGCCGCGCAGGTCCACCTCAATGTCAGACAGCAGGCACGGCCTCAGACACCCATCGGCCGTAAGCCGCAGCCGGTTGCAGGAGGGGCAGAAGTGACGGCTCCAGGGGGTGATGAGGCCCACCGTGCCCAAGCTGCCCTGCAGCTCGAAAGTGCGCGCGGGGCCATTGCCCGCTGGCCCCTGAGCCAAGGACAGGGGGCCAAGGACGGCCTCGATCCGCCGGCGCACCTCAGACGCAGGGACGAAGCGATCCTCCTCCCAGGGGACGGAGCCCAGGGGCATGAGCTCGATGAATCTCACATGCCAGGGATGCTCCAGCGTCAGCCGGGCCAACTCCACCACCTCATCATCGTTCAGATCCCGCATGACCACCGTGTTGAGTTTAAGGGGCACCAACCCCGCCTCCTCCGCGGCCTCGATCCCCGCCAGCACATCCTCCAGCTTCCCTCGCCGGGTGATGCGGCGGAAGCGCTCGGGGCGCAGGGTGTCCAGGCTGATGTTGACCCGGTCCAGCCCTGCCTCCGCCAGCGTCTGGGCCTGAGCGGCCAACAGGGTGCCATTGGTGGTCATGGTCAGCTCCTCCAGGCCAGGGATCGCGCGAAGCATCCTCACCAAATCGGCCAGTCCCTTGCGAGCCAGTGGCTCTCCTCCCGTGAGGCGCACGAAGCGGATGCCCATCCCAACTGCAATGCGCACCACGCGCGCGATCTCCTCGTAGCGCAGGATCCCCTCGCGTGAGCGCAGGCGGATACCCTCGGCAGGCATGCAGTACACACAGCGCAGGTTACAGCGGTCGGTGACGGAGACGCGCAGATAGGTTATGAGGCGCTGGTACCTGTCAAGGAGGAACATACTCGCCATTCCTTATCCCGATCCTCAGTGCAACGATTCCTTCAAATCAACCGGGGTCAGCAGTCCGAGGGGCAAACGGAGACATCCAGAAACCAATAGCCATCGCGAAGAACCTGCCCCCTGGTCTCGATCTGAATCGGTGAGGAGAAGATCGGACCTTCAGTAACCACGGTGTGATATTCTCCCTCCTCCCCCGATACATCGATCCCCAAGCCCTCGAACTCCGCAACTACCTCGACATCAAGTGTCCGGCCTAGGAAAAGCCTATCCACTACCCCTTCCTTGACGGCGACGATTGTAGCTTTGAAGCCCACTTCGAATAACTCCCCAAGCAGATCACGGCGTCCTTCCTTCCAGAGCGGGTGATACGGTTCGATATCCGCAAGGAAACACACTCGCTCCGCCCACTCCCGATGGGAGTCTATATCGATGTCGCCGAAAACCCCGATCTCAATTCCATCCCTCTTGAACCCATAGAGGGCGGATATGAAGGTTTCCTCGTAATCATCCCAGGATGTGGCACGGGCAATGAGTGGAATATCGAGAGCCGCAGCCTGCCTCTGAATCAAGGTGATCAGAAGCCCATGGGACCTTGACCTTTCGCCATCCTCTCGTAGCATGGTCAGGAGGCAACGCGGCCTACCACCTTCTTCGATGGAGCGATATAGGGCAAGACAGGAATCCTTTCCCCCGCTCCAGGAGCAGAAGAAAGGCCGATCCTTGATCGAGGTCATGAACTGGTCTCCTCACCACTCGGTGACGTTTCGTCTGCCACCATCAAACTCCTCCGCTGGGAGCATGATACTTCACCTTTTGGTGTGTCCAAGATTCGGGGAGTACTACTCTTCGGAACCTGCGCTTAGCACAGACGAGCCTGTTTTCGCCCCTCTCTGTCCGACGGACAGGCTTTGACCTTCTTGTCTGCGTCATGGCTGGACGCTTCGGGGAAAGCCAATGCATCATGGAAAAGGGCGTTCACAACTTCAAGGATAGGAGACCTAGACAAACTTCTTCTCCACGACGCCCAGGGTAGAGAAGGTCGCTTTATAGACCGCAGGCGCCTCAATGGACAGGATAGGGGTCAGAGTACCGGTCATGACCAACTCCCCTGCTTTTAAGGATTGGCCTCGATCAGCCAATTTGCCTGCCAGCCAGGACACGGCGTTTGCCGGGTGCCCCATAGCGGCCTCCCCTCTCCCCCTGGCCAGCTCAACACCCTCTCGGGTCAGAATCACTTCCTCGTTAAGCAAGTCTACCTTGTCGGGGGATATCCAGCCACGGCCTCCCAAAACGATACGTGCCGAAAATCCATTGTCGGCGAAGAAGTCGGGATAGGGACATTGCCAGTCCTTGATCCGGGCATCGCAGATCTCAAAAGCGCCTCGGACTGCCTCAGTTGCCGCCAATACATTCTCAATAGCCAGTCCCTTGCCGGACAGAGGTGCCTTGAGCAAAAAGCATATCTCACACTCGATCTTGGGTGCGATGAGCTCGCTCATATGGAACTGGCCGCCGCTGTCCAGGACCATCGTGTCCAGGATGTATCCATAGGTGGAATCAGGCAGGCCCATCTCCTTGCGTACGGGAATATTGGTGAACCCCACCTTGTAGCCTCGCATCCTCTCGCCCGCCTCCAGACGGGCTTGGATATTCTCCTCGCAGATGGTGTGCGCATCCTGCAGGGTCAGTCCGCCCGCAACCAGGTCGGAGAGGGGGCCTACAGGACTGCGGTCCTTCTCTGCTTTGACCAAAATAGCCCTTTCTTTCTCAAAAGCCATCTCAACCTCCGGTCGAGCCCTGATGTATTTGTCTAATCTACACCGAACACCCTGCCTCGTTTTCGCCGTAGGCTGCAGGTACACCCGCCGAGTTCAGCCTGCCCCCATCTCCCCAGGGCTTGGCCCTCGGAGTGTTTCCGATACTGTGGACAATAAAGGCACTCTCAAAAGGAGATCCAAAGCTATGGGAATGAGGAAGACATACATAGGGCCGAGTTCCCTCCAGATGAGTCCCCCAATAATCGGCGCAGGAATAGTCACCAATCCCGTGAAGAGGCCCAGCAGCCCACTCCACCTCCCTTGCTGCTCGACTGGAACAAGCTCCAGCGTCATGGCACCTGTAACGCCCGACGAGATGGAGTAGAAAGTCTGTAAGGCCGCGTACAATATCAGCGTGATCGGACCCGTCGAGAACGCGAGCAACAGATTAGAGGTATACCACAGCGGTGTGAGCAAATAGATGACCCGCTTTCGCCCAATTCTGTCGGCCAATTGGCCTAAAGGAATGCCAAAAACCAGTCGCGCTACAACTGTAGCGGTAGCCATTACGCCCAAAAGGTACTGATCCGCCCCTTTGATCTCGTGGGCGTAGAGCTGTGTGAAAGGTCAAAACATGACCATGGGCAGCGAGGTGAGGGCGGAAATGACGATCCATCTCCGAAGGGCCGGCCTTCCTTGAAAGAGTTGGCGAAAATCCGCTATGAAGCCCAACCTGCCCCTCGCTTTTCCAAGTCGTTTTCCTTGGGGTTCCTGCAGTTGGGCGGCCACCAAGAGGAAAACGAGCCCATATCCCACAAACCGCAGGTAATATAGGGGCCGAATGCCCTCCAGATTCATTCCCCCAAAAGCCGTGACCAGGTAGGCGGCGATCAGTGGTGAGATCATGGAAGCTATCGAAGACAAGGTGCCACAGAGGTTCTGTGCAGTCACTCGATCTCTGTTCTGTACGGAATCGGCACAGATCACGCTGCACCCCGTGCCATTCAGTGTCCCAGATATGGAAGTGAGAATGGCCGCAGCGATGAGGACCCGCCAGTCATGTGCCAGAGCGTAGAGCAGGACTCCCCCTGCCGACAAGACTATCGCCACTAGGGCAAACAGCTTGACGCCCCGGCGATCCACCGACCATCCTACAGGGGTGGAGATAAGGGTGCTGATCGCACTGCCCACGCTGCTGAGAGATCCCAGTTGCACAGAATCGGCTCCTAAACCAACCGTGTATATAGCACTGTATTGATTGGTGAGTCCCATCAAAAAACTGTTGGCCGAGGAGCGCGCCACCCCCACCTGATAATTATGCTTCTGCCTGCGGATGAATCTTAGGACACTGTGAACTCCTGCTTGAATCTTGTATGCCATCGAGCTCCTCATATGATATGTGGTGAACGTGAATTCAGACACGCTTAAGACAATCCAAAAGAAGCCCTTTCAATCGCTCCAGGGAGATCTGTTGAAACTCCACCTCAACCGCCGTCCAATCGAAAAGCTCCAGGATCCTCTCGGGATGTTCATTGATGTATCCATCAGAGATGCCCAGGCCATCCAGCACCACGATCTTCTTGTAATACCCTGGGAAATTCGCGTTCGCATCCGCCTTGTCCCAGCCCAGATACCTTTGATACACGGTTTTCCAGTTCCTGAGCCATCCCGGTGTAAACCAAAGCACCTTATCCGCCTCGCCTCCGCTGATCCTCTCCCTCTCCTCAATACCGGCGAGCATATCATACCCGTAGTCAGCCTGCACTCTCGATATCCCCTCTCCTTGCTCCTCAATGATCGTATCTATCTGCCGAAAGGGGTTATCAGTATTGACATAGCACTTTCTGCCGTATGCTACGATGATTTTTGGGGTGGGACAGTGTTCTTTGGCTTGCTTCAACCTCCTTACAAGTTGCCTCTCCAGCTCATTGGGTTTGGCGTGCAGCCCCGGAGGGGTATACAGGATCCTCTGGGGATCCAGAAACCCGATCTCCATCAGATGATACAGCTCCGGATGCAGCATACCGCAGGAGACAATGCAATGGTCCTGAAATGACTTGTGATCGGCCATGTTCTTCCCCCCTTCAGGCGACCGGAGAGGACATTGGGCTTCCACGGGAACGGGGTAGGGAGAGAAATACCCTACCCTGCCTCACCCCTATCCTCCCCTGTCTCCTCAAGCATAATGGAGCTGTCCAGTAGATCAATCCTCTTGATCCTGCTGTGAAGAAGCCTCTCCTCCCCCAGAAAGCCGATCAGCACAAGTTTGTCCTCTCCGAGTTCGATCCACGCCACATCGCGCATGATCTCCTCCCTGTGACCGTTATGGTCAACATACACGGTGGCTAAACACACAGTGATCCCCTTTTAAGCAACTGGTCCAGTATCCTCCCCGCGCTCTTTTCCGCCTCGCCGCCCTGCAGTGGACGCCCCTCCAGGCCGGACTGGAAGATCTCCAGATCGTAGCCGATGGTCCCAATCACAGCTACATTCCTCCTCTCCAACTCTTCCCTCAGTTTCCGGTCCATCTCCTCTGATGTCACCTTGTTGAGGATGGCCCAGGTGTTATCCATCCCGAGCTGAGCGGCTAAAGCGTGGATCTTCTCGGCCAATTCCAGGGAGTCAAAAGAGGGCTCAACCACGACGAGCACACTGTCTACACTTGTCTCAACGCCTCTGCCGAAGTGCTCTATCCCCGCTTCCATATCCACGATGGCCATCTCACCCTCCTGCAGAGAGAGCCTCTTCAGAAACTCGCGGCTCAGCGCCCCCATGGGACAGGCACAGCCCTCAAGGGATTGAAGGATCTTGCCAATACAGACCAATCTGATCCCGTCCTTTTCTACTATGTATGGGTGGGGGATATCCGCAATGGAAATCTCCTCCTGGGTCAGGACATTCCGGGAGGGTTCTGTCCCTTCGGAGAAGGTGGGAAAGATGTTTTTCTTCCCCCCGACAAGCTCCAGGAGAGGTGTGGGCCGCCCGTTGAGGCCCAGCATCCGATAGAGCCCTGGATTGGACTCATCCGAGTCAACGACCAATGCTCGATAGCCCCGCTCTCGCACCTCATTGGCCAGCAGAGCGGCGATGGAGCTCTTCCCACTGCCGCCCTTTCCGCACACTGAGATCTTCTTCATCTCTCGATCTCCCTTCGACCTCCTCAGTCTATCTTCAATCTCTTGCCGACACCTACGAGGATGAAGTTCTCCCCATAGGCTCTCTCAAATGCGCTGCGGGCCAGGTCGCCGGAACAGTGACAGGGAGCCACCCTCTGCACTCCCAACCTCTGGAACTCCTCAATGATGTCCTCGATGGTAGCCTGGCTCGCCCCACCAAGGTGGAAGCCACCCATCACGAGGTAGACCTCCCCGCCGGTGATCTCCTTCGCTTTGGCGACGATGTTCACTACCCCGGGATGGGCGCAGCCGGTGATGACCACCAGGCCCTGGGCTGTCTCCACCACCAGTGACTGTTCGAGGATTTCCCTTCCCATCTCACCAGTGGTATGGATGCCTTCGGATATCTCCATCGGCTCGTGCACCTCCACCACACGCGCACTGGCCCCGATTTGCTCCTTGAGATCGGTGGGGAAGGAACGGGGGAGGTAGACAGTGGTTTCCTTATTGACGGCCAGGATGCCCCCCAACCCGCCGACGTGGTCACCGTGGATGTGGGATAGGAGGACGATGTCTATGTCGGCCGGGTCCAGCTCCAGTGTCGCCATGTTCGAAAGCAGCGTCGGTCCATCTCCGCCGGTGTCGAAGAGCAGGGTGAGGTCACCCCGCTGCACCAGGCAGGAGAACCCCCAGGCCGTCTCCAACCGCTCATCGTACTCATTGTTGTCATAAAGGATAGTGATGGTCACTCCGCCGGCGGCCTGGGTGGGTGTCGGCTCGGGCGTGGCAGTGGATGTCGGCTCAGGTATGGGGGTGGAAGTGACGGTTGGGAGGGAAGTTCCTGTTGGAGTGACAGTTGAGATGAGCATTCTAGTTGCTGTGGGCGGCAGTCGGCTCGGGGTTAGGGTAGGAGTTGGGACAACAGTGAACGTGGGAAGCAGTGTCGACTCAAGAGTCGCCTGCAGCTCCGGCGTGGAAGCGACCACCCCCTCCGACGGTGCGCATCCGATTATGAACAGACAAACCAGGCCGATCAGCGCTGGAAGCGCCAATCGGGCTAGACGCCGATCATTCATCTCTCACTCCTTTGCTCGGCCTGTCCTGTCCAGGGCCAGTAGCTCCAAGAGTATCCACGCCGCCCTTTCGACCAAGATAGCGCAGGAACCGGGCCCGCCTGTCCCATGTACCCACTCGCGCAGCGGAGCACACTGGGTCAGGCCGAATTCCTCTACGAAGCACTCTCGATAGCGAGTGGCCATCTCCAGGGCCGGTCGGTCGTCCTCTTTCAGGCTGCTGCGACCATAGAGCGCCCCGATGACCATGATCCCCCCACTCAGCGCCCCACAGAGCTCCTCATGGGTGCCTCCGACTCCTCCAGCGAAACCGGTAGTCATTCTTACCCATCGTGGGTCAAACTCGTTCAGCACCTGCCCGCCCACGGCGAGCATCATGGCCTCGGCTCAGTGGTAGCCCCGGCGCAGCAGATCGCCAGCCCGGCGAGCCACCTCTCCCTGCTCAGCCATCAATCAATCTCCCTCCCTCTCCACAGCCAGGCGCACGTTGAAGTCAGACCCCTCCTCAGCAGCCACGATCCCGGCGCCAGCCTTCTCGAAAACATGGCCCATATCGGCGATGGAGTAGAAGTGACTGCGCATCAGGAGCAGCCTTTCGCCCAGAGCTGCCAACCTGACCGGCCAGAGGCGGATATCCGGCTCCCGACGACCAACCGCCCACCAGGGCGCAACACACGCATCATCTCCATTGCGGCAGCATGTTGGCTGCGCAGATGATGATCGGGTGGTCTTGTGGTCTAATGGCCTCCAGACCAACCGACCAACTGACCAAGTGACCAACAGGTCACCGTAGTCCTTGGTCAGCTCAAAGGCCTGAATCGCATATGTGTTATCCGTCACTTCCCGTCATGCCGCTGGGCACAGTAATTCGCAATGGCTTCCTGCAGCGTGTTCACCGCCAACTCGGCACAATGGACACTTTCTTCGGGCAGGCCATCCAGTGCAGTCAGCAGATCCTCCTTTGTGAGCTCACCGGCCTTGCCTATGGGCATCCCATGGATCATGGTCGTGAGCTTGCTTCCACAGGCCACAGTAGGGCCACAGCCATCGGTCATGAAGGTGGCCTCCACTATCCTCCTGCCATTGACCCTCAGGTATATCTCCATCGTATCACCGCACCAGCCGTGCACGATGCCAACGGTATCCGATTCGCTCATCCGGCCCAGGTTCTGGGGATGATGATACTCCTCAATGACCTTCTCCGAATACAGCGCCCGTTCCTCTTGGATGATCAGGCTCTGGATCTCCTCGATCATCCGATCGAAATCGGACCTGCCCGACAGTATCATCCTCTTCTCCTCCGTCCAAAACTGCCAGGGCCTAGTCCTCGCAGCCTGTACACCACAAACCGAAGCCCTTTGCCCAACACATCCTCTGCTCGGGCAACGATGTCCGTCACACGCTGGAGAACATCGTCCTCCCCTTCCCAGTGTTCTTCGAGGATCGAGGGGTCCAGGGCGTTTAGCTGCGCGCAGATAGTGTGGATGATCCATGCTGCAACTACCACGTCATCCAGAAACCCCACTGGCCCAAGGAAGTCGGGGACTAGATCCACTGGAGAGAGAAAGTAGACGATGCCTGTGGCAACTCTCGCCTTGGCACGGGCAGGAACCCGATTGTCCAGAGCCAACCTCGAAAGCAATACAAACAGGTCAGGTGCAGCCAGCAGGTACTCAAGCTGCTGCTCGGGAACCTCCCTCTCCTGAGCCCAGAGCTTCACCCTGTCACGAAGCCGGTGGTAAAACCTCTCCTCGCGAGGAGACCGAAAGGTTGCTGTAATTTCTCCCAAGTTCCTTGTCCCTATCTTGATCGAATGTGAGCTGCCAAGCCCTTGGCGATGATGCCCGGTTGCTCGCTATCCTCCCCGATGGCGTCGGCGGCCACCAGCTCGGCCAGGCCTTCCAGTGGCCACCGTTGTGCCAGGCATGGGGGAGGCTGATGGCCTCGATCCAGTGATGCCTGACCCTCGGCTCGGACGCCGCTCCAGAGCACTGATGAGAACCTCAGCCACCCGGGGCAGAAGATAGCGGCCCATGAACGTGACGGTTGCCGCGGCCAGCGTGGCGAGGGTCGTCCTTGGCACTGTCATGACGGGAGCTCTCTCCTCGTGGAGGGCGACGGCTGGTGCCTCCTTCTGGGCAATGGGCATCGCCACCCGGATGGCTCCCGTGGGACAGGCATCCACGCAGTCCTGACACTCGGTGCATCGAGAAGAGTCAATTCGGGCTACTCCCTCCGCCAGGGAGATTGCCTCCTGGGGACAGGCCTGGACGCAAGCCCCGCAGCCATTACACCGGTCAACCTCAATGGTCAACATGTCTCTCACCCACCTCTCAAGCCTGTACTCGTCAGGGTACTGGAAGCCCCCATTAAACCCGTCAGGGTACCTGTACCCTTCAGGGCAAATGGGGGCTCGAATTCAGGTTTACTTTACCTCTTTTTCTCCAGTTTGTCCATGCGGTCCAACACCTGGGCCAACTGCTCCTGCAGCACCTTCATCTGAGCTTTGAGCTCTTCCAACCCCGTCTGAGAGGGGGCGGATGTTACACCGGGTTGCGGTCCGGTGGGGACGCCAGCGCCATAGCCAGCCCAGCCACCCCCCATGCCCTGGCCCATTCCCATGCCTCGACCCATTCCACGACCCATTCCCATCCCGCGTCCCATCCCCAGGCCAGCGTGCATCCCGGCGCTGGGGGCGGAGAGAAGCTGAAGCTGGCCCGCTTTCAGGGCCTCCACTGCCTCCCGAACGGTGCCGCCCTGGGTCAGGTAGACCTGAACCCCGGCTGAAGATAGCACGTTGAAGGCATTGGGCCCCACATTGCCGGTGATCATCGCCTGAGCCCCCTGGTTGACCACCATCTGCGCGGCCTGGATGCCCGCCCCTCCCGGGGCCGATATGGCCGGGTTGGAAATGGCCTCGAACTCCAGGGTATCGCTGTCCACGAAGACGTAGCTCGGACAGCGCCCGAACACCGGGCTGACGGGCGCGTTCAGGTCGTTTCCGCTGGAACTGACTGCCACTCGCATTGGATTGCCTCCTTGATTTGACCTATTATCGTGAACAAGCTACAATGTGCTTCGGCGGGTGTAGAGGGAAGTGCAACCTGATCACCCGCCGACGGGGAGGGATGTGGGGGTACGAGTCCCCCACATCCCTCTTGCGCTGAGGCTGGGCCTTACCCCGCTCCTTCCAGCTCCTCGATGCGCCGTTCGATGGCCTCCAGCTCTCTCCTCAGCCAATCGGCCTGAGCCCTCAGAGCCGCAAGCTCCGCCTCCGGTGTAGCCATCCCCCAAGGGGTGTAAGCGCCCCACGCGGGGGCACCATAGTATGGCCCACCCCACCAGGGACGATACCACCAGGGGGAGAAGCGATAGGGGAAGGGATATCCCCAGCCTGGCCCAAAGCCTCCGAACCAGGGCATACTTAACACCTCCTCTCTGTGTCAGCGCCATAGCGTAAGCGCTAGGGTTCCTGCCCTTCGAGCTCTGCCAGGCGCGCGCTGATCCGATCGAGCTGGGCCTTCAGCGCCTCAGCCTGACTCCTCAGCATCTGGACCTCCTGCTCAGGCGGCATGGTGCCAGGTGCGGGAGCGGTGTAGCCCCAGGGCATGGCCCCCGGCGTCGCACCGGTCGGCATTGCGCCGTAGACCGACGGCCCCGCCTGCCAGGCAGCAGCCATCTGCGGCATGGGCCACTGGCCGGTCATCAGGTACTCGGCGCAGGGGCCCAGCCCCGTGGCACTGCGGCCTACCCAACCGGGGCTGAAGCCGAAGCGCATCCAGCCCGGAAGCCCGGTCGCATAGTACATCCAGCGATGCCCGTGTCCTCCCATAACATTCACCTCCTTGACTTTTGTGTGAAAGTCGCCGTCGAAGGCGACTCCACGTGCTTTACCACCGTCCACGTCCCCGGCCGCGGCCTCCCCAGCCTACGCCCCGGCCCCAGAAGCCCCGCAGGCCCCAGCGAGGGCGCCCCAGGCCGTAGCCCCAAGCTGGCATTCCGACTCCAAGAGCATAGGGCCCATAGGCATAGGGATAGGAGGCGGGGTAGGGGCCATAGCCGGCGTAGAGGGGACTGTAGGGGTTGCACCACCCCCGTGCGCCGCCGGTCATGGGGCCCATCCCGGCCGGTCCGGTTCCATCAAAGCCTGGCATTCTGTTTACCTCCTTTTCCTTTTACCTGTTTCTTCTTAAGCTGACATAAATATGCATATTGGTCGCCTGTATTGAGGACGATTTCGGGCTATCGCCATCGTCCACGACCCCGGCCCCGTCGCCGTCCCAATCCCCGGCCAAACCATGCGGCAGCAGCCGGGACAGGCCGGCGCAGGGAGAAGGACGCCAGGGGCCTTGCGGTCCCTGCTGGGCTCGGGCGAAGGCTCAGCGTACCGTAGGGATACCCCACCGGTGCGCCTGCCAGTCCCGCATATCCGTAGGGGGCCCTCCCTGTGGCCGGTGGGGGAAGTACCAGCGCGCAGTACCCCTCCCCACGGCCGGTCATAGGACCCAGCCCCCGGGGCCCGGTTTCATCAAAGCCTGGCATCTCATTCACCTCCTCTCTCCGAATATCTTAGTTCCTATCCTCACCATGTTAGCCCCCTCCTCCAGGGCGATGCGGTAAGAATTCGACATCCCCATGGAGAGATGTCTCATCTCAACATTTGGTAGATCAAGCTGCTTGAGTCTCTCAAAGATCTTCCTCGTCTCCTGAAAATAGGGACGGGAGTCCTCAGGATTACCGAAGCGTGGACCCATGGTCATCAACCCCATTATCTTTATGTTTGGAAGAGTCGAGGCTTTTTTGATAAGCTCTTCGACATCTTCCGGCAACACGCCGAATTTCTGCTCTTCTCTGCCGCTGTTCACCTCCACCAGCACGGGCATCACCGTGCCGATCTGTCTGCATCTTTTGTCGATTTCTTTTGCCAGTCGGAGGGAATCGAGGCTTTCTATCATATCGAATATCCCCACCGCCTTCCCCACCTTGTTCCTCTGCAGATGCCCGATAAAATGCCACTCTACATCCTTGTTCACACTTTGTTGAACCTGCATGGTTTCCTGGATATAATTCTCCCCAACGATCTTCAAGCCGGCGTCCACCGCCTCCTCGATCTCACGGGCAATTCGGCCCTTAGCAGCGCCGACTAGCTCTACTCCATCAGGCAACTCCTCAAGAAGCCTTCTCACATTCTCCTTGATCGTCATTTGCTCCCCTCAATCCAATCTCGCCTTGAGCCAAGCCCAAATCTGCCGCAACTCCTCGGCCACCGCTCCATCGGAGTGTTCGGTGATGGGCTTCCCCTGCACCATGGCCCGCGTCACCTCCTGGTCAAAGGGAATCCTTCCCATTGTTGGCACCCCTTGTGCAGCACACCAGGCGGCGATCTCCTCGGTCTTGGCGAAGTTCAGATCGTACTTGTTGACGCAAACCACGGCTGGGATTCCAAAGTGCCGGGCCACTCCCAGGATCCGCCCGAGATCATGCGCACCGGCCACCGTGGGCTCGGTGACCAGGAGGGTCAGGTCCGCGCCCGAGATGGCAGCGATGACGGGACAACCGATGCCCGGCGGGCCGTCCACCAGCAGATAGTCCGCCCCCCGCTCCAGGGCCAGAGCACGGGCCTTGTTCTTTATCAGTGTGACCAGCTTGCCTGAGTTCTCCCGCGCGGCGAAGAGATGGGCATGGAACAGCGGGCCGTAGCAGGCCTGAGAGCGGAACCACTTCCCGTCCAGTTGCTCCTGCATCTCAATGGCCTCCATCGGACAGGCATATGCACAGGCGCCGCAGCCCTCGCAGCCGATCTCATCCACCGCGTATACCTCGTCGCCGGGGATGATAGCCTCGAAGCGGCAGACATCATGACACCTCCCGCAGGCGATGCACAGCTCTGGATCAATGACTGCCAACCCGCCACCCGTGAACTCCCCCTCCTCTTGGAGCTGGGGTGACAGCACCAGCTCCAGATTGGCCGCATCCACGTCGGCGTCAGCCAGTACGATGGAGGCCTCTTGGGCGGCCAAGTGGGCCAAAGCTGCGGCAACGGTCGTCTTGCCCGTGCCTCCTTTACCACTCAGGATCACGATCTGTCTCACTTGTTTACCTCTTCTCGAATCCTTTGATAGAGTTCCCGGAACTGGTCCCTGTATTCAGGCAGGGCCTCGATGACCAGCCCCCCTTCGGAGTAGACCTCGGCGATGCGACGGTCGAAGGGAATGCGCATCAGGATGGGGATCCTCTCCGACTGGCAGTACTCATCCACTTTCTCATCGCCTATGCCGTCGCGGTTGACCACCACCCCTACTGGTAGGGGCGTTCGGCCGGACGCCCCTACCTCGCGGGCCACCTCTACCATCAGCCGCAGGTCGTGCAGGCCGAAGGGGGTGGGCTCGGTGACCAGCAGCGCGAAGTCGGCCCCCTTCAGGGCCTCCACTACGGGGCAGGAGGTGCCAGGCGAGGCATCAATGATCACCAGCCCATCGGAGCGGATGCGCCGCTTCAACTGCCGGATAACCGGGGGAGCGATAGCCCGACCTACCTCCAGCACGCCATGGGCGAAGTCGAGGTCGGCTAACGGCGTGGATGCCGCACCCTCCTCAATGAGGCCGATCACCTCCGGCACCTCGCGGACGGCTCCCTCAGGGCACACCAGTGAACAGGTCCCACAGCCGTGACACAGCTCGGAGAAAAGGAGCACCTGCTCTCTCACCACAGCCAGGGCGTTGTAGCGACAGGCCTCAGCGCAGCGCCCGCAGAAGGTGCACCTCTCAAAGTCTATCTCGGGGACCGGGAGCACCACCTCCTCCTGTCCCGTGATGGTCGGCCTCAGGAACAGATGGACGTTCGGGGCCTCCACATCGCAGTCTAGGAGCAGCGGCCTAGTGTCGTAGCGGCTGAGCATCTTGGCATCCCCGCTTGCCGCTTGGACGCCAGGACGCTGGGACGCTGCAACGAGTGCCAGGTTCACCGCCACCATCGTCTTCCCGGTCCCCCCTTTGCCGCTGGCTACCGTGATGATCACCCCTCTCTCCTCTCCCTTTGTACTCGACAGTCAGGGCAGTAGCCCAAGAGCTGGACTCTACTTCCCGTGATCTGAAAGTCATAGTGCTCTGCCAGATCCTGATGGACCGCCGCACAATGGCTGCACTCGAATTCGATCACCCGACCACATCCCAGGCAGATCATATGGTGATGCTCCTCCCCATCGCCTGCGACCTCGTAGCGGTGATGTTCCCCGTCCAGGTGCAAAGCCCGCACCAGCCCCAGCTCCTCGAACGTATCCAGGGCTCGGTATACGGTGGAGAGGCTGATGCGGGGCTGCCGCTGGCGGGCCAGGCGGTAGAGCTCATCTGCGCTGAGGTGCCCTCCGTGCTCACGGAGCAAGCGAAACACCAGGCGACGTTGGGGGGTCACCCGCAGCCCCTGCGCGCGAAGGGCGCGTGTGATATCCTTCAGCTCAGCGCCGGATGAGCTCATCGGTCCTCGCTACTCTTTCACCATCCTGGTTCCGCACTTGGGGCAGTTCATGCGGTAGCAGGGCTGTCCCGCCTGGTGGGGGACCCGGTGGCCACAGTTGGGGCAGACGCAGTTGCCGCCAGGCCCGGAGCCCGGCCTGGTGCCCCCCATACGGCCCCCGCCACCTCCTCGGCCTCCACCACCTCCTGTCCCTCTACCGCGTCCTCGTCCAAACACCGTACATCCCTCCTTTCGTGGTGCTGCTACTTTCCTCCCAACCTGTCCAAACGGTCCAGTATCTGGGCCATCTGCTGTCGCAGCATGGCCATGTCCTCCTGCAGGCGGCCGAGGTCATTCCCCTCGTATCCGGCGCCCGGCGGCAGGTGATCGTACCCTTCCTCGCAGGGCTGCACGCCCCGCAATTGGCCGCCCAGGTACCCCTCCAAAGCTCGGCGGACAGTACCCTGCGCTCCGGTCACGGCCTCGATGCCGTATTCCTTGAACAGGGTGATGGCCCGCCGGCCCATCCCACTGGTGAGCATCACCTCCACGCCTTGGCTGTGGATAAAGGCCGGCACCTGGCCTGGCACATGCTGACCATAGTAGGGGTTCTCCACCACCCTCAGCTCCTTCGCCTGTCCGCCCTCCACGTCGACCAGCACATAACAGGGACAGCGCCCGAAGTGGGGGCTGACCACACTCTCCAGCCCACGATCGCCCTCTGCAGAGATCGCAATGCGCATGGTTCACTCCTTCATCAACTATTGGCCAAAGAGCTTCGCACGATGCTCAGGCACTCGCTCCACCAATCGTTCGACGATGTGGACAAAGGCCTCTGCAGGATACTTCTCAATAGCTCCTGCGTCACACAGCCGGGCGATCTGGGGATCGATAGGAAGCTGCCCCAACAAAGGGACCCCCAGGCGGATGGCCGTTTCCTCAGCGTGGCTGGGGCCGAAGATCTCATATCGTCGACCATTATCAGGACAGAGGAAATAGCTCATGTTCTCCACCAACCCCAGGATGGGCACGCTCAGGTGCTGGGCCATCTGCGCCGCCTTGCGCACCACCATCCCTGCCAGGTCCTGAGGGGAGCTGACCAGCACCACCCCGCTCAGAGGCAGCGACTGCATCACCGTCAATGAGGCATCAGAGGTGCCAGGTGGCAGGTCCACAATGAGGTAGTCCAGGTCAGCCCAGAAGACATCGCCCCAGAACTGCTTGATGGCCCCACTGATCAGCGGTCCCCGCCAGATCACTGCCTGATCCTCACTGGGCAGGAGCAGGTTGATGGACATCACCTTGATCCCCATCTCAGTCTCGGCGGGCAAGAGCCCCAGAGGGCTTGATCCCGGTCGGGCTCCGTTGGGGAAGAACATCTTGGGAATGCTGGGGCCCGTGATGTCGGCATCCAGTATGCCCACCCGCTTACCCCCTCTCCTCAAAGCCACGGCCAGAAGGCTGGCCACCAGCGATTTCCCCACTCCACCCTTGCCACTCATGACGGCGATGACGCGGTGTATGTCATTTAGGTGTTCAGCCATCCCTCCCTGTTGCTGCTGCCTTACCAAATCCATGAAGTGCTGCCTCTCCTGGGCGGTCATCTCCTCAAGCTCCACCACCACCTCCACGCCATCCAGATCGGAGAGGGCGGCCCTTACGCTTTGCACGATCTTCTCCCTGACGGGCA
>Ga0172366_10000654_pt1 | contig 25630 bp, 14 predicted proteins | sample LakKivSesite69cm_FD_114533 | JGI IMG/M metagenome (GOLD analysis project Ga0172366, IMG submission 114533) | Sediment microbial communities from Lake Kivu, Rwanda - Sediment site 69cm | ecosystem: Environmental > Aquatic > Freshwater > Lake > Sediment | place: Rwanda: Western Province, Lake...
CCCGCGCTGGTGCCTTTCCTATCTGAGTATTCCCTGAGCCGCGCCCAGAGCGGCGAGCTTCCAAGCTCCCGTTCGAGGTCTTCCTCGTCGATGCGCAGGGAGCGGAACAGCCTCACATCAGGCGACGCCGGAAGGTCGTAGACCGGCTTTTCCAGCAGGGGTATCGCTTCGAGGTCTTCCTCAGGGATCGCGCCCAGCCGGTCGAGCGTCTCGTTGTCGAGTGCGCTTCGCCCCTTCCTCTTCCCGAACAGGACGATCTGGCGGAACCGCTCGTATTCCTCGTCGGGGAAGCGGTATGGGCTGAACTCTCCGAAGCGGTAGGACAGCACCTTCGCCACGTCCTCGGTGACCCGGTGCTGTGGCACGACGTACACGAGCGCGCCGTCCGGCTGGAGGTAGCGCCCGGTGGCCTTCAGGAAGGCTTTCTCCTTGCGCTCGTTGCCCTCTTCGATATTGCCGCCGGAGGCCCAGTCGTAGGGGGGATTGAGGAACAGGCACGAGAAGGCGTCGGTGCTGACCACCGCGTCCTCGTAGCCGCACTTCAGCACGTGGTCGAGCAGGCCCCGCGCTTGCTCGGCGCGGTAGGCGTCCGGCTCGATGCCGTAGGTCGTCGCGTTCGCGCCTTCGGTGAGCCTTTTGAGTGCAAGCCCCTCCCCGCAGCAGGGGTCGAGCACGTTCGCGTTCTCAGTGGGAAACCGCAGGAAGGACCGCACCCGCTCGACGACGGGAGGCGTCGGATAGTACCCCATCTTGATCCGCGCCTCGTGCCTCACAGTGACACCGCCGCATGGATTGCCGCGATTCTGCGTTCTACGATGGAGCCGGAAGACATACCGTGACACATATTAGCCGTGGTGATATATTCGATCCATAGATCTTGCAGATAATGCACTTACCGTCAATGAAGCCACCTGCTGGTGTTTCCGTGAAGAGTAAGGCTCGCAGAGAATAGGCTGTTGAAACCTCGGTTGTGGATTCTACCAGGCGCGTTGTACGCCATACTGGGGAATTTCCCCGCATTTTCACGAATGGCAGTGCTGTCGATCGGAAGCGACCTCTTTTTTCGTTCAGCAGTATGAGCTATATTGTCTGATAAGCTATATAGAAGAGGTATGTAAGAATGCTAGTATGTGATACGTGTGTCGTTTTGGTTCCGTTTAGCCCACCTGTCCAATTCCAGGGGCGCGGTACACTCGAGATTCGCATGCCACACAATCGCCATGCGAGCATATCCCCCTCGATTACAGCCAGTTTTGCACCTATGATGGCTGTATTGATGTATAGCAATTCCTCACGTGCACCAACCGCCGCCTCACCATGTCCCTGAAGCGCGCGGAGGCTTCTACTATGACTCCCGATCCCCCACCGAACCAGCAACCTCAGGGAGAACGGATTCTGCATCGCTGGGCAGCTATCTTAACTATTATCGTCTCCCCCCCAGTTTCATCTACTTGATCCTCCTCGCTATCGAAGCACTCCTTCGGAGGGGACTACGACCGAGGGAAATCGCGGCAGTCTTTTGCGCAATCACCATTGCTGCCGTCATTGTGGCTGGGGAACTTGCTCGCTACCACTCGAACGCTCTAAAGAGTGCCTGGGAGGATGTGAAAAGGGCGGCACGCTTTCTGAAAAAACGGAAGTGGACGATTGTATTTGCCTTTATGATGGGTTTCAATGTTTTCCTGATCGTGTGCGTGCTGGCGGAGCGGCCTGCAAGCGGCGTTTTGTATATCAATTCCGTACCGGCGGGCGCGACAGTCTGGGTCAATGGTGATTCCGTCGGTCTGACGCCGGGTTGGTGGTTCACACCTGCCGGCTGGGTGGCGGTACGCCTTTCGCATCCAGAAACGATGCACTTCGACACTTCAGCCACCATAGTCGCCCACAAAGTCACTCGCTTGGACAGTCTGAAGCTCAAACGAGTGAAGGTGTCTCTTATGATTCTGACCGAACCGCTAGGCGCAACGGTGTGGCTCGACGGGAGAGAACTTGGGCAGATGTCACCCACCGAAGATTCCGTGGTTACGGGAATACACCAGTTGCGAATAGCTAAGTCTGATTTCGTCGAAAAGGATACGATTGTACGCGTCGTGAACTCTCTCACCGAAGTGCATGAAGTGCACGTAGTACTCGATTCCCCCGCAGTTCACATAAACTACAGAGGCCAAGGTCGTTGGGTAACGCCGGCGTACCGTGACAGTCTCGCAGAGGAACTTCGGAGGCGGGTCAACGTAGCTGCCGACTCGCAGCGCTGGGAAGTTGCGCACGCGATTCTCGATACACTGCGGGGGGTCGACTCAGCAATGGCGGCGACGTTGCGCACTCGCATCACCCGGACCGTTTCACTACATGGCGCCATTCATGCCGCCATATCGGAACGCCAATGGGCTGAAGCCATGCGACTCGTTGCACAGCTTCGGCTTCAGCCCATCGCGTCGGACGAAGCGCGGCGACTGAGTGAGCTCGTCACCACGCTCGTTCGCTTCCATAGAGATATCGACTCAGCGCTTTCCCAGCGTCAGTGGGTCCGAGCGAAAGCATTAGTGAGAGAGTTATCCAATCTCAGACCGGATCAGATCCGTGATTATTTAGATCGTATACGTCGCGGCGAAGAGGAGGACAGGAATGCTGCAATAGCCAACCTAACTGGTCAACTCGATGATGCGGTCGCGCATCGCAGATGGGGTGACGTTGACCAGCTCATGGACAGCCTGTCGCATTTCGACGCAGATACTGCAAGGAGATACGCCGAGTGCGTGAGAGATGCGAAACAAGCACACGCGACAGAGCTGAGACAAAGGGCGTGGGACGCCATCGACTCCATGAATTGGGACCGGGCGCGAACATATACTGATACGTTATACCGTCTCGACAGCACAGCACATTCTGAGTTTCCACTGCTCACATGGAACTCATCGCCATCCATGAGAGATGCCCGACGTGGTCCAGCAGCAGCAACGATTGGTGAAAGACTCTACGTTGTAGGGGGATACAACGGATATTATCTTCGCACGATGGAGGTGTACGACTTTGGGACACATCGCTGGTCGAATGGTCCGGTAATGCCGACAGTTCGATGGGCCTGTGCGGCTGCGAGCATCGAAGGAAAACTATATGTGGTTGGAGGATCCGACGGCACGCATTATCTCCCAACTCTTGATATCTACGATCCGGTGACGAGGGAGTGGACGACTGGACCGCCTATGCGGACCAACCGGTGGGAACCGGCTGCTGCTGCTGTCGGCGGACGACTCTATGTCGTGGGGGGGTCTGACAGTAGCGGGACACCACTTAACACCGCAGAGATGTACAATCCAACGACAGGCGAGTGGCGCGAATGCGCCGTGATGCCGACCGCGCGTTACGGATTGGCAGCTGCGGAAGTGGATAGGAGATTCTACGTCGTCGGCGGATGCGTTAGGGGAAACAGTCAAGCGGTACTTGAAATATACGATCCAGTGACAAATGTATGGAGTACCGGTCCACCGATGTCTACTCCGCGACGAGGATTGGCGGTCGCGGAAGTATGCGGGAAACTGTATGCCGTTGGCGGGTTTCATGAGGGCAAGGTGCTTAGGAGCGTCGAGGTGTTTGATGTGCGGACAAATCGGTGGCGCTTCTGCCCTCCCATGAGCGAGGCGAGATTCGATTTGGCGGTCGCTGTGTTTGGCAGAGCACTGTACGTCATCGGGGGATACGACGGAGTTTGGAATCTCAATACGATAGAGATATTGGAGCCATGATGAGGTGGGAGCGAGATAACCTCATAGAGTGCGAAAAAGCCGAAGGCGACATAACCTTTTGGGGTGAACTCATTATCCCACCTGTCCAATTTCAGGGGCACACTACGGAGACTGTAGCCGCGAACGCGATGAATTTACACGTGTTATGTATTCATCATTTTCTGCTCTTGCACTAGTGTCTATAGTTTCCTATATTACCATTGCACACAAGGGAGGTCGCTCGATGGATACCATTAGTCGTTACGCAACGCGTCGCTGGCTGCGGGCACTCATGTGGTCAGCACTGGGGCTCGTCGGGATGACAGGCCTTTCCTGCACGCTACTCGATTGGTTTGGCGATCCTATGGATAAGGTGGCCGACACGATCAAGGAGCTGAGACGGGAGAACCAAAACATCCAAGTCCTCATCGGAGATTTCTACTTGGCGAGACAACCGGTCCCGTCGCGAATAACGGAATACCCGAGCTTCACCGTGTACGGCGGCGACGGACTTAACGCGATTTCCCAAGCCATTCAGTTCTACATCTCCGGCGAACTAGGCAACCGTGGCGTGCCTGCGAATCCTCTCGGCATAAGCCCGAACGCGACGGATCGCTATCGGTTGTATGAAAGAATCCCCGTGCGCATCGTGCCGGAGCAGGACACGAAAATTCTCGTCGTCGGTGAATTCTCGTGGGATAAGCGCGCTGGCGGCGCACCGGATATCACGCTTGTGATGCACGTCGTAAAGGCGACCGGCAAAACGCTAACCACGGAGGATACCAAGACGGTTCACTTGCGAGGAGACAGGGTCAATTACGTAATAACCGATAACCGCGATTCTGTCGACGGCGGCACCTATCGATTTTACGAGTGTCGACTCGCGTCCGCGCTTTCTAACGATGTCGAGGTCGCTGCATGGTATCGCAACGCAAATGGGGACACCGTTCGCAGCACGTGGGCGTTCCCGACAGTCGTCTTCATGAAGCTGAACACCCCATTTTCAAGGGATATTACACTCACAGGCGGGTACCGACACTGTTCGATCCACCCGACCCGGATAACGGAGAACCCCGGCGATCCACCGAGCCACACCATTTTCGATGTGACATGTCCGCACGGCGTCGCCCTCGAGGTTCTGCCCGTCTACAATAACCATGGGCTGGATAATACCGTCACTGCCGCGGTGGAAGAGGTCGTGCGCAACGTGGTGGGGTGCGACGATATCGTGACGAACGATCCCGATGCGCAGCGCAGTTTCGCGTGCAGCGTCAGCGTGACGCCGAGCTACAGGCAAACGCTCGTGTCCATTCATCCCAGGCGGTATGACGTGTCGCTCAGTTCGACCACGTGGGTGCGCAACACCGTGACGAACGCGACTCAGATGTTCACCGCGCGCGGCGTTATGTACAGCATGGACGAGGACGATCTCCCGCGAGCTGAAGCAGGCGCTGTGGACCGGTGGAAACAGGATTTCGTGGGGAAGTTCCCGAGGGGCGTATGCAGTCGCTGTTCGCCGGGGAGTTAGAACGGTATGGCGACCAGACCACCGTAACAGGACAGGGTACCCGATCCAGAGGAGGATCGAGGGAGGCACGATGAACCGACCGAAACGAAACAGGTTGTTGTCCATACTCGTTTTCTCTGGTATTGCGACAGGGGCAACCGTCGCTGTAGGAGTTATCGTTTGGCTCCTTACAATCAAGTGGACTTCTCCGCCAAGCGCAATAAACCCCTCCGAAGCTGATCGGCTTTTGGCGGCAGCGCAGGTCTTCTTTGAAAGCGGGTGGCTTGCCCTCATCTATACATGTATCGTCTTCGGCTTTCAAGTCACGTACTACGCGTACGCCCTCGGCTCCGCTCGAACGTGCGACAAGGAACTTGACCAGGCGGACGACCTCAATAAGGAGTCTGACAAGCAAGCTGAACGCGACGAATCCATTCGCCATGCCGAGGCGGAATTCGAGAGCATGAATAATGCCGCAGAAGCCCTCACAAATTTAGGATTTACTGGCACAATCATCGGCTTGATCCACGCGTTCGTGCGCATCGTGGCGAAAATTGGGACGCTTGGCGAGAACGCCCTCGATAACAAAGTTCTCGTCAGCGCTGTGGCCGGAGGGATCGCCGCCGCTTTAACGACGACGCTCGTCGGTCTCGTCCTGTCGCTCCACGTCTCGCACCTGCTCATGCGGCGGAGCTCTCGCAGACATCATCACTTCGGGCCTCTGACCAGTTCGCCGATTACGCCAACTTCGGCCGGTCCCTCTTCACCGACTGGCGCTGGGGCACCATATCTCTGGCTCGAACACCTCGACCTCTGCCTGAACGGTTTGCACCCAGACGCAAGAGCCGCCATCAACGGGGAACTCGTGCCGAAGCTCAGAGAGGCAGGTGCGGCCAAACTTAGGAAAGGTTCCATCCCAGATGATCATGTCTGGCGGGGAGATGATGGACCTCCGAAGCCCTATGCTCACCTCAAGTTCAAGAGCATTCATTACGACAATGACACTGGGGAGTTCATCGTCAAATACCAAGATGGCGGCGAAATCACTGTCGGCCCGTCGAGTCTGCCAACAGTGGGAATTTCACTCAAGGGCGCGGTCAAGGCAGTAAAATGATGGCACGAGAACACGAATACAACGAGTCGCAGGGGGCTTCTACGCCGCTCGATTGGGAGAAATCCATCACGTATCGGCGCGAGGGCTTCCGGCGGGTCATGCGCGGCGCACAGGACATGCTGTTCATTCTCGTCATTGCGCTCATCGTCCTCGCCATCCCCACGGAAGGCAGGAAGACCTCACCTGGGTATGTCTTCGTCGAGTTTGGGGTGCCAAGGCGGCTGGACCGTCGCGTCAAACCGGAAGAGGAGGATCGCTACCTGTGGTTGCTCCTTGCGCCGGAAGGAGTTTTGCGCCGCTATGGCCGTGAAGCTGAGATCGACACGGTCATGTGGGACAGCGTCAAGGCGCTCCCCAACGAGAATAGCTTGGCCGCGCGACTCGTCAACGGACGGTTCGCCACGTTGCAGAATCCCCGGTACATCGGCATTGCCGCGGATGAGCGGGATACCGTCGCCACACGAGATGTCAATCGCGTCATGATGGCGATGCGGAAGTATGCCGCCGAACAGGGAAAAGTCATTGACATGATTGACCTCAGCCAGTACACGGAGCGCGGCGGTGAAGGCTGGATCCGCAGGTCGGAAGGGAGCGCAGGCAGATGACTCGTCGTGCCACGATGCTCGCTTCGTCTGACATCCTCTTCTCCATCATCATGTTCCTGCTTCTCCTGCTCAGCGCCGCTTCCGTCGCGCCGAACAGGACTGGACGCACCGACGAACCCCCTGGTGACGGCGGTTTCGAACGGATGTGGGGCGTTATACCGACCCATCTTGTCTCGCCGCTCGAGAAGCCAGTGCGTTCCTCTGCGCTGCCCGATTGCACCGTGGCGGTCATCGTCGTCAAGCGCGGGAGCGTGCAGCTCTACGAGCTAGGCGGAACCGACGTACTCGTCGCGACGAACGACGCACGCACGACGAAGTTCCGCGACGATCTCGAAGCAAACCTCACGACGATGCACCAGCGCGGATACGAGCGTAATCCGTTGGCGGAGCCGGGAGTTCACGTCCTGCTCGCCGTGGACGAGAACGCCTCGCCGTTTCAGTACTGGTACGTGATTGACGCTCTTTCGGAGATAAACGAGAGCAACGGCAAGATAGTGAAGAACATCAGCTTCCTCCTGAAGCAAGAGCAGAACGGCACGGGCGGGACGAATCACGGGGGATAAGCCGGTGAAGCTGAGAAAACTGCATGAGCAATGGCTTGCTGCCCGAAAGCGGCTGGTGTGCAATCTCCAGGACATGGACTACACCCACATGGAGGCGTGGGCACAGTTCGGGCGGGAGACGTTCCACACCATCGCGCTGCCCGTCCTCGGCTGCCTCACCGTGATGGCGGGCGTTATCGCGATTCTCATCCTCATCTTCTTCGTCGGGCAAAGAATATTCAATGTAAAGGACCAGACCACCAAGCAGACGGAACAACAGCTGGAACAGCAATACGCAGCCGTGCAACTGATCCAGTCCGAAGTATCGGCGCGCGTCAGAGTGAGCGACCTCTTTCGCTGGGTACCTGACATCATCACTGGTAAGTTCGAGGAGCCCAAGTGGTGGTCATTTCAGGTCAGGCGGGGTGGAAGTTGGCGGGCTTACTCGCGTGGACTGGTCTATGTGTTCCGTCACGGAGAAACGATTGACGTTCGAATTGTCACGAGCCGATCCGCCTCACACGGGGAAGTGGTGACGTGGACAAGCGATCCGTCCGGGACGGTCCCTGAACAGCCATTGTCGTTTCGGGACGCGATTACGCTGCGGCTCACGAGCGATGGAGACCATGAACGGCAGTTCCATCTGAACGCCTCCTTCGAATACGAGGGTGAGCCAATGGTTGGCACGCTTGCCCTTGAGGTGCGACCGCGAGAGCTTAAACTCTATCCGCCCACGCTTGCATTCACGCAAGGGGAAATCACGGAGAGAACGCCAAAGCGCGTCATGGTCTACGACGGTGACAATCCCCTGAAATCAAGCGAGGTGCGCGAGGAGACCCGATGGGGTGGAAGCACCGATTACGTCGGGTTCCAGATGCGGGCCGCAACGCAGGCACAGATCATCCTCAAGGCAAAACCGGTTCGGCCCGACCAGAAAGTGACGGCGCTCGTAAAGTTGCGCGATGGGAAGGACTATCCGCTCGAGGCTTCCGTTGTGTTCCTCGAAGGAGGGAAAGGAAAGATCGAAGGCGAGGAGGACCAGCCGGGGCGCGGGACGGGCTGGCGGTTAGCTTTGAAAGGCGGCGAAACCATCCTCAATAAAAACCGCGGCGACAGATTCTGCATCGAAGTCGAGGTGAGGGGAACCCTGCCGCCCGGCCGCTACCCCACCATCACGTGGACGACAAACGGCAACCGGAACATCCTGACGGATACGACTAAGACGACCACGGACGCTGGCCCGTACCGGTACTGCGGAGAGGTATCGAGGAACCTTCCGACGAAGGAACAGGGAGATCGAGTTACCATCACGTGCAACGCCGCAATCGAGGGGTTTAGGTCGTCATCGGTTAGTGTGACGATCATCGTGCCCACGAGGGTAGTGGAGGTCGCAACGCCCGTCGCCGCGACGCCGACGGAACCCCACCCTCTACCGCCCCCCCGAGAGACCATTACCTGCTCCGGGTACAACCTCAACTATGCGAAGATCTCCCAGAAGGTGCGTGAGGTATGCGGAGGCTCCGAGTTTCTCAGCCCGGGCGGCACAAGGATCTACGTGAGCTCGTTTGGTGCGGAACGCGAGACGGGAAAAGCCACGAACGAGAACCTCTGTCAAGTCCTGCAAGACATCGAGACGGGCCGATGGCAGCCGAGGTGCCCACGATGAACATTCTGAAGTGTCTACTCATCCTGTGCCTCGTGGTGGCGAGTTTTCCCACAGACACGTACGGGGTCCCCGACCACCTGCGAGACATCTGTCCAGCGGGTGATTTCGAAGAGCAGGTGTGTCGGGAGAACTACAAGACGTGTTTCGGGACACTTCTGACTCCACGAGATACCCTTGGCATTTCGCCGAGCCCCTGTCTCATCAAGTACGCGGAATGGTTGCTCGCCTCGGAGAAATGGGAGGAAACACTTTCGCGAGACAGCGTCCTGAACGTCTGGGTTGAAGAATTCTCGCAGTTCTCCCGTCTCGCAGACGAACGGCCTCCTCATGGGGCCGATACCGTGTATTCCTCCACCAAGCGCCACGAATGGCTCGACGAGGAACTTTTGAACATGAGGTTATTGCGGCGATGGGATCTTGACCCAGCGTATCGTGCTGAGATGCAGCTCAAGGTGGTGGAAATCAGGCTTGCGCTCATCCTGATGAAAGACGAGCCGTTCCCCGTGGAAGATGTCGTCCGCGTTCGGCTTGAGCTGCTCGACATCATGCGGCGCTACGGCGGCAGCGCGGCAGTCAAGGCACAGGACCTTTTGAACCAGCTTAGCATCGACGGAGTCAATGTCCGCAACGGCGTGTTGTGGTCACGCGCATTCGCCTTGCAGAACCGACTTGCGGGAATCAACACGGATAATCCCGTGCTGATGGTGGACGAAAGACCAGCCTGGAAACGCTATATGATGCTTTGCCGCGAGATATGGGGGACGGAAGGTCAAAGGACGCGTGCGCTGCGAAATGAGATGTCTTACTGGGTTATCGATTTCAACATGAACTATATCAATAGCTTCCTATTGCGCTATAATCGCCCCTTCGACGAAGTCCGAGAGACCGTAGATTCGACGCGGCTCTGGTGCGCTCGGTACAACGAGGCGCGCAATCCGGTCGACGAACTTGAAAAATACGCGGAACTCGCCTCGGCCCTCATGCCCAAGGCAATCAAGTACGCTGTCGAGAAAGACAGTGCGGTAATCCAATGGACCGAGATGATCCGGCCAATCGTCTACGACATGCGAACGGTGATGGACAGGGCGCCACATTGGCAGCAAGAGGAAGGCGAGCAGGCGTACGCATCGTATCGAATGCTCGTGGAGCTTGCTAGTACTATCCTTAACACCTGCATTAATGACAAAGCCCCGTGGCACGCCACGTGGGAAGGACTTGCGCATGAATGCGAGCAGCATCGATTTAAGGGTGCTCGGCCCGAAGATAAGGAACTGTGGCGAACGTGGGTTCAGGCGCTCGGCGGCGACTGGAGCCACCGCGTGTGGATTCCGGAATGTATGAACGAACAACATTACCGTTGAACGGTTGTCTACGGAGGCTCCTCGTCGGGACCGTCGCGCTCGCGGTGTTTCCGGCGCGCGTCCCGGCGGCGGAACCATTCCCGTACGATTCCCTTACGTACGTGAAGGACTATCTCGCGGTGTACGCGCTGAGCGTCTCGGAGATCGCCGACGCGCTTGATGAGTTCAATTTCACGCGCAATCCCGATGAAAGATTCAAGCGTTACCTCAAAGCGGGACAGGACAAGCTCATCACGAGGTTGGATACGATGGCGGAACGACTCGACAGGACCAAGGACACCCTCAAAACGCAGACACAGGTCAACCCGGTTCTCGGCATCTGTTATGCAATCCTCGGCTGGGCGGCGTTCAGTGCGGCGCAGTCCACGCCCGCCGGACAGTACTTCGACACCGCCGATTCCCTGTTTCCTCTCGCCGTCAATGCGGCGGCGTACGCAAATGATCTCGCAGTGTATCGGCAGATAACGTCGAACCAAGACCCCGCCGACCGGGACTGGATGTGGAAGCGGATCATCGCGGCGCATACGAATCTGTACAGGCGCTATGGAAAAGTGGTCATCGACGTGCTCGACGAGGGTCTGTTCGAAGGGGAGGGTGCGCCGCGCACCATCTACTTGGACGAATTGCCATCGAACGGACGTCAGAGCATCGACGATGGATGGGACGAACTGCAGGGTGGTATCAGGCCGAGTGTCGCGGTCCAAGGAGCGCGAAACATCATACAGCATGATCTCATCGAATCAAAAGTGCACCATCTCGTTGTGCGACTGCCGCCGGGCGACTATAGGCTTGCCTCGTTCCCTTCTGTGAAGACGGACACACTCAATCTCCGCGAAAAGAATGTGATAACGACGTTCCGCGTCGTCGCCAATTCGACCGTGGACGTGCCGCTACGCAGATGGCGCGGAGTGTGGGTGAATCTGGTCGGCCAAGGGAATCGCTCCCTTGATAGCGTCATGGTCGTCGAGGATGCTAAAACAGACGGGAAAAAGCTGCTCAAGCCGGGTCTGAGTTATCTCCAGTTCGGCGTGGTGTACTCCGTTCAGATTCTTCATCCTGAATACCGGCAAACTCCGTACGTGTGGACCTTTGTGGATACATCAAGGACGGGACTGTCTCGTCGCGAGCTGAGAACCTCCGTTTCTGCGTCGTACCTCGAGCGGCAACCGCTGCCGTTTCCATATCCGGAAGGTGAGAAGATAACCATTTCCTTCGACCGGAAGCGTTCATACTGGCGCGAGGTCTACTTCTTGCTCGGCGGACTCGGCGCCGCAGGACTCTACTTTGTGATCGTCCCGAAACTCACTGACTGAGGGGTGCGAGCATGGCGTTCGTGTTTCTGGTCTTGTTCGCCGCGTGTTCGGCGAGCGGCCAAACCCTGTACCCGGACCCTGGGCGTCTCCTCGCGCGGAGTGAGCAGGTGGTTCACGCGCTGTTCCCTGCGTTCGAAGAGCGGATACTCCGTGGAATGAGCGGGCGCCCGCTCTTAGAGGAATGGAAAGACGAGGTCCCCCGTTTGCACGCATTTGGGAGCTGTGACTCGCTCTGGGTCAGTCTGAGTGCAGGTGGAGGAGCCCTGACGTGCTACACTCTCGGAGACTGGATCGTCGCTGCACAGCTTCTCGAACGGCACGACGAGTTGCGAAGAAACGCCTCTCCAGATACGTGCAGGCGACCGGAAAACCTCCTCTGGGTGGTAGATAATGAACTTTCCAGCATGCGGTCTCACCTCAAAAAAGCTATTCCCTTGCGACACATTGATTGGACCGACGTTCGCATCGACGCGCCGATAGAGTTCACCGCCGAAGCCCTCAGTTCTCTCCGCATCGAGCCGCTTTCGAGCGACAGTATGGCGATGGCGGTGCCGAAGCCGACAATCACCCGTCTGGAGACTATGCTCGCATCGCATCTCCTTTCTGACAGCACAACATTCGCGATACCATGGCCTTACGGTGCATGGTCGGTCACCTTCGGCGAACGCTATTGCCAGATCGTCGAAGTCTACGCTGCTCGGAGGAACATTCGCTTTCACAGCACACCGACGTTAAGAATCGGCGTTCAATGGGGCGGTTGTGAGACCGGTGAGGTGACGTTGTGGTCTGAAACCTACGGCGAATGGCCGCTACATGAGGGCCTCACCGTGGCCCCGTACGGCAGATACTTTATCGAAGTCCGTACGAACAATGGATGGCACGGCAAAGATTGGATCGATTTCCGCCCGAATACACGCGGTATGTGGTTCTTACCCGGCTGGCACTCGACATGGACGTGGGGCAAAGGAACCGTGGATGTCCCACCGAACGGTGTGTGCATCCTTAACCCCAATCCCCCGCCGAGCGATACGACCGTTAAGGTGAAATACGCTCTCGCCGGACTGAGTTTGACAGCATCAGCAGTGGTAGCCTTGATACTACTTGCAGGGTAGGTCACCGATGCAACGGAAGATCGCGGCGCCCCTTATTCTGTGCCTCATGGGATCCTGGTTGCTCTCCGGTCGAGCTGTGGCCCAGACTCCCGACCTCTCTGAGACGCTTAGGTACCGGGATTCACTGTTTGTTTGGGAGGACAGTTTCGCGCGGTACCCACTGCTTGATTCGTTGACTGTGCCAGAGGATTCGCTATTCGACAAGACGGACATACTGCTCACCGCAGAACCGATCAATCCAGAGAACTGGAAAAGGGTTGAGATCGATGCGGGTAGCCTTCAGAAGGAGGTTATTCTAGAACCGTTGGCTGACTTCTCGGGCATCGATAGTATCCGCGTAGTATCACTTTCGCCTAGTTCCGTCGAGCTTGATCGGGACACGCTCGTGGTGCGGGTGTACGACGCGGTGGAGTTTACGCCGCAGCAGATCAACCTGACGTGGGGTGATAGCCTGCAACCCCCGTTCGACCTGCGGAACTGGCTCTCCGGGGCAACAGCAAGCGTTCGTGCCGGGGTGACGTTCGAGAAGACCTCCGCTGATTTCGACACTGTGGAGGTACGAAATGGCACTACGCTCCACATCACCACCGACGCTTATCGCTTCGATGTGCTCACGGCGATGGTCACGGTCGTCGCCGTCGACCCGCGCCGGAGCGATCCAAGCTACCGTCAGCCTGCGCCGATTCAGAGCGGTACCATCTCTGTACGCCTGACGCCTACTACCGCCAATCCGCCGTTCCCGAACACGTTCCGATACCGCGACTCGCTGTATGTCTGGGAAGATGCCTCGACATCGGTCAATCTGCTCGACTCGCTCACCGCGCCGGACGGTGTGCCGAAGGCAGACCTCCTGCTGACAACAGAAGTGGTGTCAGGGAACTGGACACTTGTGACGGTGTATTCGGATTCGCTGTGGAAACCCCTTCGTCTTGAGCCAGCGCCGAACTATGCGGGTGTAGGCCGGATTCTGGTACGAACAGAGACGGCAGGGGGATATGAGCTTGATCGGGATACGCTCGTGGTGCGGGTGTACGACGCGGTGGAGTTCACGCCGCAGCAGATCAACCTGACGTGGGGTGATAGCCTGCAACCCCCGTTCGACCTGCGGAACTGGCTCTCCGGGGCAACAGCAAGCGTTCGTGCCGGGGTGACATTCGAGAAGACCTCCACTGATTTCGACGGTGTGCACGTGGAGGTACGAAATGGCACTACGCTCCACATCACCACCGACGCTTATCGCTTCGATGTGCTCACGGCGACGGTCACGGTCGCCATCATCGACCCGCGCCGAAGCGATCCAAGCTACCGTCAGCCTGCACCGATTCAGAGCGGTACCATCTCTGTACACCTGACGCCTACTACCGCCGATCCGCCGTTCCCGAACACGTTCCGATACCGCGACACGGTGCGCGTTTGGGAAGACGTTCCGACATCGGTCTACCTGCTCGACTCTCTTGAGGCCCCGAACGGGGTTGGCAACGGCGATTTACAGCTCATCGCCGAACCTCTGTCGGGTAGCTGGACGCTTGTCACGATCCGTTCCGATTCACTTCTCCTCGTCCCTGCGCCGGATTCAGCGGGTGTCGCGCAGATCCGCATTCTGACGAAGGATCCAAGCGGTAGAGAACTGGACCGTGATGTCATCGTCGTCAACGTGCGCGACCGGGTTGAATTCGACCCGAAGACAGTTGTGGTGCAGTGGGGAAGTACCGCCTCCGCTCTGCTCACGTCGTGGCTCTCCGGTACTACGTCAGCGATTCGTGCCGCGATCATGTTCCGAGATTCGACGAACGCGCCGTTCGGAGTGACCATCTCGATTGAAGGGGGTGTCCGGCTTGTCGTCAACGCCACTGGAGGGTTCCGCGAGACAATCTACGACACGGTCACTGTCCGCATCATCGACCCGCGCGGTGCGCCTGACGACGTAGGGGAAATCCCTTTGCGCATTGAGCGCGTACCGAACAGTCCACCGCAACCACGTCTCGACGGCAAACTCACGTTTATCGCGGGAAGAATCGAGTATGTGCGCTGGCTACAAGAGGTATTTACCGACGATTGGGACAAGTTCAAGCTGCGCTTTGACCTCCCCGTGGGCGACCCAGCATATGTGACCTTGCGGAACGATTCGCTCATCATCACCCCAGCGCACCTGGATTCGGGACAGGTGATCCCGATCTGTATTATGGCGACAGACCTTGATGGTGCCGACACCACGGTTTGCTGCGACGTGAATATCCTGCAACTGCCCACGCTGCTGTTGAAGCAGGTGAAGCTGACAGGCGTAGAGCGGTGTTCGCTCTGGGTTACTCTCAGTGACTTCGTAATTCCATCAGGAACTCCTCTCGTGTGGGACGACCAAGGACCGATCGGGCCAATCAAGGTGATCGGTTACGAGGGCAATTACGCCGGAAGCCCGGAGACTCGGGTCTTACTTTACGTACCGGACCTCCCAGATAGCACCGACACAAGCGCGTCCGTGCCGATGAAGGCGACGTACAGACCGGACTTCCTAGACTCGACGCTCATCTTGAGGGACACGATCTCGGTTCGCGTGCGAAGTGAAGAAGGGTCGCCGCCACGGTTCAAGGATTCGATACCGCGTGTAATCCTGCCGTTCGGGGTGCTGAAGAGTATGCGTCTCGACAGTCTGACGGTAGCCGGGTTCGTGCTTCAGCCGCATTGGGATGTAATACTCACTCCCTCGGACCTTATCGACACGACGCTTGATCAATCGTCAAGTCGATTCACGATGCGAGCGACGAAAGCTGAGTCCCGTGGTCGCACGATCAACGTCGAAGTCACTGTGCACGACCGCACACTCCGACCACTCGTTGAGTCTGCCACGGCGACGGCGAATTTCGATGTCTACGTTGCACCTGAACCGGACACCTCAGTCGGGTTCGTATTCGTAATTGCTGACACAATAGACGTTTACGAGGATTCCACTGAGGTAATTGACCTCAATACGAGTGTGGTTATGAGCACTGGTTCGCCTGAGCAACTCATATGGCTCGACCCGGCGATCAGTGACTCAAATATCACCGTGCACATTGATCCCGCCGAACGTCTGTTGACGGTCAAACCTGCCCCCGATTATGTGACGCACTCGTCGATCCTGCCCATCCTCACGCTGCGAGCGCAATTACCAGGTCGGAAAGTCGGGATGAAAGAGGTGTCCGTCCGCATCCGCCCAGTACACGATATTCATATCCCATGGCAGACTCTCCTCGAAGGGCAAGCCATCGAGGTACCGCTCGACCGCAATACCACCCAACTGCCCACCGACCGGCATCTCACGTGGGGCTGGGTCGTGAAAGCGGGACTTCTCGACGTCGTCCGGATCGATAGCAATACAACGGGCGACGCGCAGATGGTCATAAGGCCGATACACCCGATCTTTCCTCGCGACGTCCCGTTCGTCGACGGCACGGTGACCGACAGCGTAAGGGTATACGCGTGGGTGAAGGACGAGTACGGCGCAGTAATTACCGACAGCGCGTGGCTTCGAGCCACGATCACGAATCTCCCGAACTCACCGCCGGAGTTCAAGGTTCCTGCCCCGGTGATACTCTATCAAGGGGATTCCCATGTCATCTTCGTCGATAGTCTCCTCGTCGGAGGAGCACCGCGACAACCCCATTGGTGGGAGCCTGTTCCCAGTCCGGGCGCGCCGTTTACCATCGAATGGGACTCGACTGCCCCACCCCGCCTGACAATAATCTCCACGCTTGACGGCGCGCTTGGTACGGGGACTGTGCAATTGAGAGTGGAGCAATGGTCCGAGATCCGGGATGCTCACCATGCCCTGGACAGCACAACGCTGACGGTGAGGGTCGAGCGGCGTCTTCACCCCGAGGACTATTTCCGGTTCAACGTTCCCAAGAGCGTCACGATCATCGAGGATTCCGTCAGGCTTCTGAGCATGTACGACCTCGGTCACTACATCAACGGCGACTCGGCGAAAGTGCGGAGCCTCCGGGTCGATTGTCCGGAGTACATCGCTCTCACGCGGAATGCGGATACACTCTCTCTACGCCCGGCACCCAACTACAACGATACACTTGGCACGTGTTACCTCATCATCGAATTCCTCACTCCCGACACCACCGACGTGGTGATCAAAGAGAGCCAGCTCTTCGTCAGCTCGCGCCTCGACATCGTCGCGTCGCCGGTGGGATACTGGGTAGACGAGGGGTTACCGCTCCGCATTCCTCTCAGGGTGACCGACCCCCCGAAGGACAGGATCGTATGGTCAGTGAATCCAAAGAGCAGCAGGAAATTCGAGGTGGTCCGGTATACGAGGACCGACAGCATGAATTGGGTGCTCACGGTCCGATCCGTTAGCGATTCCATCGGACTGGACAGCATTCGCGTCACGGCGGCAGATCTCTCGTACGAACCGCCGCTCACAGACACGAAGTGGCTCCACGTCACAGCGCGCGATCTGCCGAACACGCCGCCGGTTTTCCGCGATGACCTGCCTGACAGCCTTCCATTCAATTCCGACGAAACGCTCGTCGTCTACCTTGACACCCTTCTTGTTGGGGGACGACCCGACCGCGGCCATTGGGTGATCGAGGCGGATACCGGTCTCGTGGTTGAGCCGGCTGATTCGTCATGGAATGCAGGGAAGGGCTTCATCGCCTACGCGATCGACTCGACCGCCATCGCGCACATTCGCCTGAAACGTCGCGACGCGATCTACTCCCGCTCGATCAAGGTCACCGTCACCGACCGATGGAAGGTGGAAGATGCCCGGCAGGAAACAGCGAGCATGTGGTTGAAGGTTGCTCCCCGGCAGCGCCCGCACGTGAACCGTCCTCCGTGGCTCACACCGCCCCCGCCAGGCGTGCTGACGATGCTCGAAGACGCGGTAGGAGAATGGCTCCTCGCCGACCTCGCGGACGACGACATGACGCTCGATGATAGCCTGAAGTGGACAGCGTACCCCACGAGCGACTCGGCGAACGTTCACGCGAAGATCGACTCGACCCGGCGGATGTTGGTGGTGACCGCTGCGGAGGACTACTTCACGTTCACGTGCCCGGAAACAACGTACGTCGAGATTCCCGTGTCGATCATGGACATGGATGGAGCTTCCTCTGGTATCCTCTCCTTGTTCCTATGGATCGAACCCGTACCAGACCTTCGCATTCGACCGGACACGCTTACCATCAACCCAGGTCGGGACACGTGCATTTCCGTCGAACGCGAGGGGTGGATCGATTGGCCGACGCCACATATTCTGCCGCGCTGGGAAAGCATCTTCATCGACGCGGTACAGAAACCCGGCGAACCGCCGGTGATCTGGACACGATACGACCCGCCAACTCGAAGCTTGTGTTTCGAGCCGGAGTCGGGTATGCCAGTGGGGATCCAGACGTTCTTCGTCCGGCTGCATGACCTGATAACGGACAGTTTCGACCACGATACGCTCGTCGTGGATTTCGGACCTCGGATCGCCGACAGCCCACACTTCTTCGACCTACCAACCCAGTACGCCTACGAACACGACACGCTCAGGATCCCAAAAAAGAAACTCGTGTATGACAGGTACCAACTACCCGACTTGATCAACATAGAACCCATTGACCTGCCGTGTAAACTCTGGGTCGACGGGCTGAATTCGCCGTACGTTACGATCGTCCCGAAGGACCCCGAGTGGCACGGACGGTGTACCATCACTCTTCGTGCGGTCAATCGCGAGTCGCGGAGCGATACTGGCTTCGTCACGGTGGACTTCATCAATGTGCACGACATCTTCACCAGAGCGATGCGATGGACAAGTGTCGAAGATTCGGCCATATCCGTGTGGACGGACAGCCTTCTCTACGTGCGGACGGACACCCTTGTCTGCGGATGGGGCGATTCGGCTTATCACGCAGAGGCAGATTCTTTCATCCCCCGTTTGCGGTGGATTCCGACGCGAATTCTCGACGCGAAACACTTCTACGCGACCTGGGATTCTGCTACCCATCTGCTGACCTTGACGCCCACGCACGACGATTCAGTGCGCGGGCGTGTCTTACTCACCGCGATCGACACGAAGACAGGGAATATCGACACCACGAGCGTTGAGTTCTGGGTGGATCTCGTAGACGATGAACAGCCAGATATCCTCTGGCACAACATCGAGCTGACGATCCCGGAGAACAGCTACGCGATCTTCCCCAAAGAGGGAACACTTCGGGATTCATCGCACCTTGCGGACCCGGATACGCGGCTCGAGGACATTAAAATCGAATTTCGTAATGGACGGCACAGCACGGCGACCTCCTTGGACAGCTCGTGCAACCGCGTGAAGATCACCCCCGATCCCTGGTGGTATGGCAAAGATTTCCTGTGGGTCGTCGCGAAGGACCTCGGCAAGGGAGTGGACTCTGCCCGGATCATCCTCGTCGTCGAGGCGGTGAACGATACTATCGCCACCCCCATCACCCTCGTCTACCCGCCGGACACAGCCAACGTTGAGGAACTGAAACCCGCGTTCCTCTGGACTGGTGGGATCGACCCCGACGGGTCGATAGTGCAGTACACGGTGTACATAACTCGCGATTTCCTTGGAACGATGGTTCAGGATTCCACTTCGACAACGGAACACTCCGTTACATGGCCTCGCGCTTTACCACGGGCGCACTACCTCTATTGGCACGTCAAGGCGAAGACAGGGGACCCCAACGATGCGGTGCGCAAGTCGGACACGCATCGGTTCACGACGTTCCCTGTCGATTCCTCCGGCACGCTCACCCCGATCCATCCGAACGCAGACGGTATCGCGGAATTCGATCGGTATGGCGAGTTCGCAGTCGCCAAGGTGAATGTCAATACCAGCGCAAACCTTACGTATCGCGTTTACCTCAGTCTTGATCCTTCTTTCGGCGATGCTTGTACGAAAGATTCCTCAACGCCCACTATCTCGGTGAGACAGGATCCCACGTGGCTCGATTGGAAGAACCGCAAAGTACCGATCTACTTCCGGTGCGCGGCGTTCACTGACGACAACCCCGGCAAAATATGGTGGTTGCGGGGAAATACTCGCCTGAAGGTCGCTCCTTCGGCTCCCATTATCCTCGATCCTATCCCGCCCGACTCCATCGTTCGCACACCGACGATCGTGCGGAGATGGAGTGCCTCACATGACGAGGACGGTCCAGATACGTCCATCTCGTACCGGGTTCGATATGGATACGATGAGCCAGACGAGTCACTCTGGCTGAAGGAACCTACTAGAGACACCAGCATCCCTTTCGATGACATACCTCTGAGCCGACACCTCGTGAGGTGGAAGGTCATTGCGGTTGATGCGGATAGCCTGACTGCATCGTCGTCCGTTGATTCTTTCGCCGTTGCGCCGTTTGTCACCATCTCACCGAAAGATGACACGACACTCGTACCACCTGTCGCCTTCGGCTGGACTCCCTATGCCCTCGACGCGAACGATTTTGCCTATGAGTACGAAGTGGAGATAGGTTCCGATCATAGGTTCTCCGCTGTCCTGTTCCGCGACACGGTTCTTGCGAAGGAAAGCGAGAAGGATACGGTCAAATATCTGTTCGAGCCGCCAGCCGGACTCATTCTCCGTCCGATCTACTGGTGGCATGTGAAGCCATTTAACGTGGCAATAGCAGATTCAACGCCAACCGGGCGCTTTTCGTTACGCTTCAGGCCGACGAGGCCTGAGCCGATTCATGATCCGCGGGCGTATCCTATCGCGCGCACGTCCACCATCGTCCTTTCCTGGAAGGCTTCGCAAGACAAGGATACCGACAGCACCGAAATTACGTATCGTGGGAATTACCGCGTCGCAAAGGGCGATTCTACCGTCGTTGACGCACCGTTTTTACGGCCATACAACGATACGTCTCTCGCGATCGGCCTTCCAGATACCGGATGGTACGACATCTCGTGGAACGTGCGGGCGTATGCAGACGGCGATTCCTCCGAGGAACTTGCTGATTCGCTTTCTGCATATCCGTTCATTGCTCTCTCGCCTTCGAGAGGAGTGGAACTCGATTCAATGCCGCCCTTCCACTGGTCGCGGTACGCCCGTACGCGATACCCGGAGGTGTTCGCTTCAGGGTATGAGGTCGTCGTCGCGACAGACATTGAGTTCACGGACATTATCGAGAAATGGGAAGTGCCAGGATGCCTCTCCTCGTTCACGCCTGATACCGACTACATTCATCCTTCCAGGCTCTACTATTGGAAGGTTATTGAGCTAGACTCGAATACAGCGACCACCAGTACGTCCTTTGTCACGATGGACAAGGTGCGTTACAGACCGGCACCGCCCAGCCTCGATCCTATCCTCCCGGACAGGGTAGTTCGGTCTCGAAAGCTACTGAAGCTCCCGTGGCGAGCGCCGCTCGACCGAAACAAGGTTCCAGGCTTGCTGTACCAAGTTCACCTTTCGGAAGATGGGAAAGATTTCGCCATCCTTCCTGCTAACGGCGTTTGGACGCCCGAGACGCATGTGATATGGCAGAACCCCCGCGAAAAAGATGGGCACGATGTGTCGTGGTATGTTGTTGTGCAAGATACGGTCGTCCATCTCGCAAATAGCTCCAAACCCGACTCGCTGTTCATTCGTCTGTTCGAGGTGATACCTGTCGATTACGACTCTACGTCTGGCAATCCGCCGCCCTATCTGAGATGGAAGCCGTACGCATGGTTCGACGAAGATAGCGGGTGGGTTGTGTACGCCTCGACCTATCGGATATCGATACGGCGTGCGTTCACGGCCGCAGGCGCTATCGGTGAACCGTTCACGCCCCTCGATACTTCAATTCCACCCGACAACCCGCGTCAGGATGTTCAGTGGAATTGGCCATCGAACCTCACTCTTCCGGGTGACGGGAGGTACCAATGGGCTGTGGTGCCGGTGCGCTACGACGGCGCGGCGGCCGATACCCTCTACGGGTCGTTCCTCATACGCAGCCAGAACGTCTGGCGCAATCAACCCAACCCGTTCACGTCTTCCACTACCTTCGTCCTCGACGTGATGCAACGGCTGGGCAACCGATATGAAGTTGCGATTTTCGACCAGTCCGGCGTCATCGTGACGCGGAAGGAACTTGCGATCGAGGATGGAAGCGAGGGCCGTCGGGCGAGTTATCTCTGGGAGCCTTCGCACCTGCCCCTCGGGTTGTACGCGGGCGTCCTAGTAGTCGACGGTAGGTACCGTACCGAACTCGGGGTGCTGAAAGTCCTGTACGTTCAGCCGAGGAGGTAGTCTCATGGTAAGTCGGTTGTACGGGCTGTCGCTCGTTGTTCTGGCGTGCGCCGCACCGGTTCACTCCGGCGAGGGCGTGCTCGGCTTCGTGCTTAGCCCGCTTGATCCGCAATCGGCGGGGAGAGGGAAAGCAGGCGAACTTGCAATGCAGTGGCGAAGTGGCCTCTTGCGAAATCCTGCCACCATCCTCGCCGAAGGCGACTACGAGGCGCGAGAGAGTCAGGTGTATGTCAATAGGTACGCTGTTGGAAGCCTTGAGATCGAGAATCCGGCAGACATCTCATTAGCCTATACCTATCGCCATCCGGCGAATGAAATCGACAAGGTTTGGGGTGATCCGATGTCTTTCTGCTTGAGCTATTCCCTCGGCGACGAAGTATGGAAGTTCGGCGGAGGCTTTTCAGTCGCGCACTGGGGTACAGATGGCATTCCGAAAGTCGGCGAAGACGGGTCGTATCTCGGGACGATCTCCGGCGTTGGTGAGTGGGTATTCAACATCGGAGTTGCAGCACGCTACCGCTATGAGCGGCTTGGTTCTATTGCCGCAGGCGTCCTATGGCAGGGAGCAAAGCAGTCATTCGGCGACGATAACACCTACGAAAGGGCAAGGTTCGGGAAGAACTTCGGATTCGGATTCGTCTATTCACACATCCTCGCCTCGTGGCTCCATGCCTCATTGGGAGGCGTGTGGCAGGGTGGTGGCTATGATTGGACGCGAGGCGGTTCCCAAGAAGACAGCCTTGACCACCGGGGAATTGGCGCTGTCATCAGACTGTTCCCCGATTCCAGATCAACATTCCTGAGCTTTCATTACCACTTCATCCTCTCGGCGGACTACCAGCGAGCACGTCAATGGGGCGATTGGACGCAGTTCGTCAACGCCGGCCTTGAAATCCCGCTCCGCAAGGAAACGTACTCTATCATCTGCCGGGGGGGAGTTTCTCGCGTGATGGGGTCGAACGGATACACCGAGGATTCCTTCGGCCTCGGGTTCGAGAAGGCTACTGACTTATGGAACCTGAGGATAGGGTTAGATGTCGCGTTTGTGGGCTATGTGTCGTCCTCGTGGTGGAGCGAGATACCACGAGAGAAGCTGGTAGTCGGTATGCGGTTATGGATGATATGAATCGACGAACTCCCCGATTACTCATCGTTGGCGTGTTTGCCATCGCGATCATGGGCTGCGCTCCATCGCCACCACGGGATCTGATCGCTCTCCTACCCCCTAAATCTCTACCAGACCCGTGGGAGAGGGTGATCGACTCTCTCGCAGCATGGGTCGACAGCCTAAAAGAGGTTTATCACCGTGAACGGTATCCGAAGATAATGGCCAGCGCAGCGGAGGACAGGCAGGAAATCTCCGCCATAGGCCGCTTGCGGGAGGCGATCCAGCGACGCCATCCCCGCGCCGACTTACAATGGAACGATGCGCTCTGGTCGCTCGTGATAACTATTGACGAGTTCCCGATGCCGGATTCACTGATGTACGTCCTTCAGGCCACGCTCGACCGTCGCGAGAAACCCGGTGATCCAAGGCGTATCATAGACCGTTTCTTAGCGAGGGTATATGTTCTCTCGACGCAGACATTCTCCCTCCAACCCCCGCCTCCGTTCACCTTACCCCAAGTAACCCTTTTTACCGCCCTCGATACGTTCCTCGTCGGTGTTGTGGATACCGTGGCAACGCTCTTAGCGGACCTTCGAGGCAATCTCGGTGTTACCGCCGACACACTCACCGTTGAAGTCCTCGTGCCGGAAGAGATACCACTTAGGGCGCTCATCGGCGATGTGAACGCATTCGAAGCCAATTGCTACTATCGTCTTATGAAGTACGCCCCAGAGAGCGTACTTGTCGTGAAAGCCATGGAAGAAGAACGGAGACCGGTCCGGTGGTTGCTCGGAATCGAAGAGGGACCACGGTTCGTCACATCCCTCGAACTGAGGATGTCTCCAGGAGAAAGACTGGAAAGGCTATTTAGAACGTGGAGCGATACCATCCCTCCACCCCGACATCAGGCCCCGGGGTCGAAGATACCGGCGACGGTCATGAACTCCCTCAGACGGTTCATTTCGCCGCCAAGGCCACAGAAAGATACCCTGAATAGAACCTCCAGGATGTTCCGCACGGTGTCGCTGGAGCGCGAGCTTTGGGAATGGCGGCAACCCTATTTCGCCCCCATCAGAAAACCCTATCGCGATTACGAGCGGTTCGACGATCGTTCCTCGCCATTCGACCCTTCTGGCATCTGTCCCGACGACCAGACCAAGCTCTGGAAAAGCGCGGATTCGCTGACCTATCTTGTCACGCAGGCAATGAATTTGGAGCGGGCCTATCGCTCAGCCGGCAAGGAAGCCTCCGATAGTATGCGAAAGGCTTACGATAACATTGCGCGATTGTATAGCGATTCCACTCGCTATTACCTCGATCAGGCACTCGCGGAATGGGAGCGGTACCTCTTCTGCCTCGATTACGTCGAGTACAACCATTTCTCGCACGTGTATCTTGTTCTTGGCGCGCTCTTCGGCAATCCGGACTATCACGTGCTTGACGCATATATGGCAACCCGCTATCTGGAGAGAGCGGCGCAAGCGGACGAGGCAAACCCTCTCCCGTGGTTGTTGCTCGGAGATTTCGCGACTCAGTGGGATAGCCTCGAACTGGCCGCGGAAAGCTATGCTGAGGCGCTCTATCGATGTCACCCCATCGAGCAGAAATGGGAATGGCACAGGGCGGCGGACGGACTCCGTCGGGTTTTCTACTATGCCGGATGGTCGTCTCGCCAGCGACATCTTGAGAAAGCGCTCGGGATTAATCCACTTCCAAGGGGTGAGTCGAGCCGTGCACCTGTCGAAGGAGTGTCGATCTACTTCGTACCTCCAGACAATAAGATACCGAGCTTGCGTGAAGCGGTAGTCCAGCTAAAAACAATGATTGACAGCACAGACTGCCTGCACGCTGAAATTGAGCCAGATACATCCGCGTGGCCACCGCCCAATAATTGGGTCTTAGCGGCCCATAGCGACGAAGATAGCACCGTAGTCATCACCGCAGGCTTGAGAGAGGGATCACGGCAGGTGGCGACCGTCTTCGAAACACGCCTCCCGAAGACGCCAACGGTTGGTGAGCTACGACGATTAGTCATGCGTTGCCTCATGAGCAAGCGACGCTCTGCAAGGATGTCCGCTGGAGTTCAGCTTCATGGTGGAGTTCGCGAAAATCCGTAATCATACCCAAGTTGCCAGTTATAAGGTTGCAGTTGTCCATGAGCTTCCGTATCAAGGGATGGAATAAGCCAGTATCCCTTGAAGCGGAGGAAGCTCATGGACGAGATGAAGGTAATCACGATCTACTGCCTGTGCGACGATCTGCTGATCGAACTCGAAGAGTTCGCAAGGCACTCGGCCATCGGGAAGATGCCCGGTGCACGATGAGTGACGCCGAGGTGATGAGCACAG
>Ga0172366_10000657_pt1 | contig 25614 bp, 21 predicted proteins | sample LakKivSesite69cm_FD_114533 | JGI IMG/M metagenome (GOLD analysis project Ga0172366, IMG submission 114533) | Sediment microbial communities from Lake Kivu, Rwanda - Sediment site 69cm | ecosystem: Environmental > Aquatic > Freshwater > Lake > Sediment | place: Rwanda: Western Province, Lake...
CCCGCAAGCCTTCAAGGTGCACGAGATCCTGAAAAAGGTGATTCCGCCAATCAAGTACTTGTTCCAGCGCATCGCGTGCATCAACGCCGGGGCCGAGCTGATCGGCAGCGACATCGGCGGTCTCACTTTCACGATCAAGCGGCGTGCCGCGCAGGCAGCGACGCCGAACGTCTTCGTCTTGTGCGGGACGGACAACTTGCCGCCGAGCTCCAACGTGCTCGACGCGGTGGAATACTTGAACCACAGGAACAAGCAGCTCCGCGCCCACGTCGCACTTCCCCGGGACTTCTTCCGGGCGATCCGTGAGAGCGGGCGCCAGCTGGCAAGCATCGGCCCGTGCGAGATGTCTGGCTTCATGGACAAGTTCACGGGCACGTTCAGCACGCGTGTCCGCGTGAAGCAAGCCGTCCGGACTTGCGAAAACGCCTTGTTCCTGGCCGAGGTCGCGTCGACAGTCGCGTCAACACGATCGGGTTTCCCGTACCCGGCGCAAGAAATCAAGAAGGCCACCTGGCGCCTGCTGCGCTGCTGCTTCCACGATGCCCTGCCGGGATGCTGCGTCGATGCGGCGTTCATGCACGTCATGAAGCAGCTGAAGTTATCTACCATGGAACTCGGCCGGATGTGCAATTCCGCATTAAAATCCATTGCAAGTTCGATAAACATCCCTGGATCCCAAGATGGTGCCGGCCTTCTTCTCGTTTTCAACGCGATCGGAGCAAAAAGGGACGGGATCGCCACCATCACGCTGCCGGGTGATGCCAGGGGTGTTTCCATAGTGGACGAGAAGGGCGGGCAGGTTCCGTTCCAGAAGGATTCCTTCTCCCCCGACGAGCGTGCGCACGTGATCGCTTGCACGGCCGTCCCGCCGGCCGGATACGAGACCTATACAATAACCCAAACGAGCGGCAAGGATCCAGAAGCCAGGCCGACAAGGCCCCCGGCCGAGAACAAGGTCATCGTGCAAGGCGAGACGGTCGAGGTCAACGGGAGGCACTTCACCCTCGTTTTCAAGGCAGGGAAGTTGATCGCCATCAAGGACAAGACAGGCGCGGTGATCGTTGCCGGGAAGCAGCAAGCAATCAACGAGCTACGCATCTTCAACGACCGCGGGGACAGCTACCTCGAAGGCACGATGCCGAAGAGGGTCTTCACGACGTTCGGGAATAAACTCGAGATAATGGAGGATGGCCCCGTCCGCGCGGTCATTCGCATCTCGTCGAAGCTGCGGTGCAAAAACAAGCTCTTTTTCAAACCGATCAATGACGTGACCCAGTACGTGATAGTGAACCATCACGGCCCGCCCCGGATCGATTTCGTAACGCGCATCGAGAACCGCACGCGCAACGTGCGAATCCAGGCATGCTTTCCCGTGTCCGCGATGCAGCCCGCGTTCCGCACGGAGGTCCCGTTCGGACATATCGAGCGTGATCCAACCCCGCAGAAAGGAAATTCATGGGGCTTCAAGAACAAGCGGTTCGCGCATTACGACCGGATCTTCCCGGCCATCAACTGGATTGATGCATCCAGCACGGAGGAAGGTAAAGGAATGGCGATTATGAACAACGGCTTGCCTGAGCAAGAGATAAGCGAGGACAAGGCGATGGTATTCCTAACACTACTACGCAGCACCGGGTACGTCGGAACCCTTGCAGCGGGAAACGTGCCGCTGTTGCTGGGCCCGTTCTACAGCATTCCCCAGGCCTTCGAGATCGGTAGCCACGAGTTCCGGTACTCGCTGCTCTTCCACGGCGGCAACCCGGTCCAGGCCCGCGTCCCCGCCGAGGCCCTCGGGTTCAACGTGCCCCTCGTCGCGATACAATCTTCCGCGGGTAAGGGAGGGGAGGATGATTGCCCCCGGTCGGCCGGCCTCCTCACGGTCACGCCCGAACAGTTCATTATTACCGCGATCAAGAGATCCGAGGACAACCCCGAGGAGATCGTCATCCGGGTGCTGTCGACGTCCACTGAACCCACGACGGGGTCGATATCGCTCCCATACCCGCTGAAAGAGGCGTGGCAGCTCGATTTAGTGGAACGACACGTGTCCAGGCTCGCGATAGAAACGGAAAACACGTTTTCATTCCCCGCCAAGCCGCAAGAAATCCTCACGTTCGGGATCGTGCTGGACAAGGTGCGAGAAAACACGCCGGGGTCGCAAGTGATTGCCACGGTTAGCAAGGGAAAGCGCAAGGCGCGAGACAAGGCGTTCTGATGTATCACGACACTCGCCTTGCCCGGCGATCCTTGTAGATCTCCATCGAGAGGGCAGCAGCGACCACGGCCATGCTCAACACGAGCGTGACGTTGGCGGGAAACACGTTAAATGCCCCGCCGATGCTCGCCTGGCGGGCGAGCTGGGCGAGGACGTCCGGCCGGACGACCTCCACGCCCGCTGCCTGGAGGCGGGCTGCAAACTTGTTCCAGAAAATGGGATCGCTGCCGCCGCTCCAGCAATGGATGTTGAAGAACACGAAAACGGGCTGGGTGAGCGCGACGGTCTTCAGTCCGATCACGTTCTGGAATTGCTCCTCGGTGTTGTCCGGCTGGAGCGTGAGGTACAGCGAATGGAGCACGGGCGTACCGTGGTGTAACTCGGGAAACTCGTAGCTGTACCCGCCGTAGCCGTCGAAGATGATGTTCACCTTGTCCCCGAGGAGGCCAGCGACCGTCCCGGCCTTGTGCCCGAGGTTCATCGTGTGCAACTCGTGCAGGTCCGTGAGATCGAGCAGCGGCCGCACGTCCGCGTAATACGCCTGGAGCATGGCCTCGTTCATTTCCCGCGGGTACATATATCCCTTGCCGGACAGGGCGGCGACGAAATAATCGGTCTCGACCGCGTTCTCGTAGTACCATTTCATGACCCACGGCATCAAGATGTAGCAAGATGAGGATATCGTCCAGCCGGTGGGAACGGTGCCAGGCTGCCGGTTGTCCCAGAGCGTGAACTTCATGAAGTTATAGACGAATTGTATGTTGTCCCCGTCCGACCAGAGCCCCGCGACATAGACCTTGTTCTCGAGAGCCGGAAGCGTGGCCGGGCGGTTTTGATTGAGCGTGTAACCCGCCGGGAGACGCATCTTCGCCAAAAATGGCAGGTTGAATGCCCAGTCGTTGGCGATCACGTACTTACCGCGGCGGGAGATCTGGGTCACCGCGGCGCCTTCGTTACCACCGTCGGGCCACGGATAGCCATATATAGGGATGTTGATGGGGGTCTCGTCCAGGATGCGCCCGACGAGATCGAGCTGGTCTTGGGGATCGGGATCCTTGTCCCCCGCGTCCGGGGCCGAGTGCACGTAGAGCACGCGCCACAAGGTGAAGATGTTGTTGGAAATGTAGAAACTGCGAGCGTGGTGCGGGGCATCCTCCGCGTAATATGCGAGCGCCGATTGATTCGAGAGTGGATAGAAATTATCGAAGGCGTAGGCGTATTTCGCCGTGCGACTGGTTAACGCGTTGTCCGAGACGATCTTGGTCATGTCATAAGTCACGGGCGCGTCGAACACGGCCTTTACCGCGGCGTAGATGTCGTGGTCGACGAGCAGCGACTTGTTGGCGCCGCACAGCGGCGTGGCCATGTTCGCCTGGTCCGGATCGTCCTTGTCGAAAACGATGATGCCCTCGAAATGCGCCTTGAAATGGTCGACCAGGTCGAGCACGCCCGCGAAGGATTGGAGCTGGCCGGAATACATGCCGCTGCCGTTGATGTAATCGAGCCAGTGCGCGTCGATGGGACTTTCTATGATGAACAGGTTCGTCCCGTTCTTGTTCACGAGGCCATCGATGGATGCGAGCAAGTAGCGCTCTGCCAGCGAGAAACTCTTGCCGCGGATATCAACCACGGTAAAATTATACGCACTATCGGATGGAACGATCGCAATCGTTCCGATACCTTGCTGATCGCACCCGTGCGAGGTGACAAGGGGCGCATGATAGAAAAAATCTAGTCCAAGAGGCATCATGCACGCCAACAAACCCGCGATGCATGCTTGTAGTCCGATTCGTCGCTTGTTTCGCATCGTGGATAACCCTTTATTATCCTAGGGGATTAAGTTAATACTTACCGAACGTGCTAATTAAACAACCCCCAGTCCACCACAGTAGGAGTTCCGATTGGCCAATGGAGATTTTCAAGGATTCAAAAACCAGCAGTCAAGCATGGGAACGAGCTTTCTCGGCTTTGGACCTAGGCCTGGTCGTGACTGACAATTCTGGCATTATACAACATACAAATGCTGCTGCGTGTAAAATACTCGGTGATGCAAACCTTGCCGGGAAGGATTTGGGAGCGCTGCTCACCAGTGCGCTGCCCTCGAAAAGGAACATTCCCAGCTTCGTGGAATCGGTTTGCCAGGAAAGCCAGAACGGAGAATCGATGGATGCCCAGCTCGAGATAGAGGCGACGGATCGACGGATCGCGAAAATCAAGACGTTTTGCTTGCACGTCGATGGGATAACGGGATATTGGCCTGTGTTCATCATCGACGTGAGCCGTCAAGCACTACCGGCGGAATCGCTGTACTGGGAGAGCCTGGAAAAGCTGTGGGATTCTTCTAAATCGTCGATAGAGATATTGCGGGCCATCCCCTCGGCCATTTTCATTTGTAGAATCAAGAAAGGAGGCAAGCTCACGGTTCTCGACTGTAACCCGGCTGCTGAGAAACTGACCGGAAAAAACCTCGCTCAGCTCCAGGGCATCCCGCTGATGGACCTTTGGAAACACGACGACGAGAAGACCCTCATAAAGCAAATCGCGGAGGGAAGTCTGAGCGGCAAGCCGTTCACCTTCGAAGACATCCACGTAAAGGAGGATGGTATCATAGAAAAAGCCTATAAAATCCAGGTATTCTTCATGCCTAATGATCGTGTAGGCGTGATCTTGGACGATATAACCAAGCAAAAGCGAGCCGAAAAGGTTCTCGAAGACGAGATCGCCAAGCTCAAGGAAATCGACGAGCTGAAGAGCAATTTCATCGCCGTGACGTCCCACGAGCTCAAGACCCCTCTCGTCTCGATGTGTGGCGCGGCAGAATTCTTGCATACAAATTACAAGGCATCACTCGGCGGCGAGGAACTCAGGTTCGTCGAGATGATCAACCGAGGCGCCACCCGGCTCAAATCCCTCGTGAATACATTGCTCGATATGTCACAGATCCAAGCCGGAAAGATCGAGCTCGTTTTTAAACAAGATGATATCGTCAAGGTCCTCAATCATGTCGTAAAAGATCATGAATACTTGTTGAATACCCGGAACCAGGACCTCGTAATTACGGCGCCCCCATCGCTCGTTTTCCGCTTCGACACGGGGCGCATCGAGCAAGTGCTCACGAACTTGATCACCAACGCCATAAAAAACACGCAGCCGGGGGGTCGAATCGAGGTGCGCATTTCCAAGGACGATTTTTCTAAGGAAATCATGGTATCCATCATTGACAACGGCGTGGGCATCACGAAGGAAGAGAAGGAGATACTCTTTACACGCTTCGGCAAGATCGGTCGCGAGGGCGTGAAGCTAGACCTAGACATCCAGGGGACTGGCCTCGGCCTCTTCATCTCAAAGGAGATTGTCGAACGGCACAGCGGGCGAATCTGGGCCGAATCGGAAGGCCGGTACAAGGGAAGCAAGTTCACGCTCGTGTTGCCAATGGAACAGAAAAACAAGAATGCATAGGGTTTGTTTTTATCACGATCATTTGTTTCTTCTCGGTGGTTTCTTCAATCCAATTTGCGCGTACCCTTACACACGGCGAGAAACTTCGCCATGGCACGGGGATCCCGTTCCAGCTGTTCCTTCACGGGATAATCGGCGCAATCCGCAGGCTTCATTTCATGTATACTACATGCATTTCCCTCGAGAAATGCACACGAATCCTTGAAAGCCATAATCGTAACGTACCTGATGCCGCGTCTGACCCCTTTTCTCGCGATATCGAGTGTTTTCGGCCGCAAGATCGCGCGGAAGTCCACGGATGGCAGGAACCAGAACGGGATGAACGTGCCGGGGGGATCATGCCCCGTCCCTTCGTTTACGTGTTCATTTTTTAAGAATGATGCCAGCGCGTCGAACTCGCCCTGGTGGGCGGTTACGAATGCTCGCTCGGGCCCGATCGGATCCGCGTCTTCCGAGGCATCGTGGGTCGAGTACCAAGAGAGCGGTATCAGTGCTGCGGGCGAGACCGACTTCAGATCGACTTGAAGGCCACGAGCAACTTCTTCTCGACCTAGCTGGATCCACCTGTCGACATCGCTTGCCCGGATGACGATCTCGTAGGCGTGTCGGCAACATGCGCCGCAGCGGATGCAATCGTGGGCATATCGTGCACCAGAATCTGGATCCCGGACGATGAGCATCGCATCACCGCGAGAATTGGCGTTAAATAGAAAAACGAGAGAAAAAGGTCATGGAAGGCATTTCTTCTTCAATGCAGGATCCGGGGCAAATTTGACCTTGATGGCCTCCTCGTGCGTTGCTAGATCCTTCTTGTCGACCCAGTATTTGTTCTTTTGAAGATCATCCTTCTTGGGGATCGATTCCTTGAACATCGGGAGCCATTCTGCCTCGTAATAGAGCATTAAGTTCATCATGGCCTCGATTTTCTTCTCGTCCTCGATGAAGGCACACATGGGATCGTTGAGTAATCCCTTGAGCAGCAGGTCCGGGTCGCCCTTCTGCCACGCGTCGACGGTCATGTCTTGCACCTCACAATGCGGCTTGATCAGCGCGGTAATTTCCTTGTCGATCGCCCCGATCTTCATACCGTGCATCTTGCCGTCCTTGAAATGACCAGGTACCTCCAGGATCGCCCCGTCTGGAAGTGATGAGCAGATAGATTGGCCATGGTTCGGCAAGTTGACGACGTGGTGGTGCGTGGCCTCGTTGTTTATGAAATCGGTGGTCATCTGCAAGGCATGCTCCCCCTCGGCGGTCGGGGCTGGCAGCTTGGCTAGCGAGAAATCGCGCGAGAGCACGGAAAACCGGTGGATCGCGTACCGGTGCGACAATCCAAGGCTCTTGACGTCACGCAGCGTGGTGATGCCCCAGACGTTCGGCTCGTGGTTGAAATAATTGAAGTAAGCGGGCATGAACTCCGCGACGTGCCGGTTACCAGGGTATGGGTAGGCTCCATACTTGTCTGTCAAGTACCAGGAGAGTTTCCGCCCCTCCACGCCCTCGTCGTAGGCCTCCTTCCAGTTTTTGCGGAGCGCGGAAATCACGTCTTCTCCACCTTTCTTGTGCTTTGCTTCCAGCACCCACGCGAAGTGATTGACACCGACGTACTTGAGATCGAGGTCCTTGTCCCAGTTATTGATGGACGGGGTGAGCCCGGCGATATTGTTGTAGACTTGCAGGCTGTGCATCCCACCGAAGAGTTCATGGCACAAGCCGAGATATTGCAGGTCCTTGTTTACCCGGCGGGCAGCCTTGACGATGGTCGCCTGCGGGTTCGTGTAGTTGAGCAATATGGCCTTAGGGCACGTCTCGACCATGTCCCGGGCAATGGCCGTGACGGGCGGGCCGCAACGCAAACCCCGGAAAAAACCCCCGGGGCCGACCGTGTCGCCAGTATTCTGGGGAATGCCGAACTTCTGGGGGATGTAAATGTCATACCATTCCGCTGCTTGCCCTCCGACGCTGATGCTCTTGTATAGGAAATCGGCACCTTCAATAGCCTCGCGTTGCTTCGTGTGTTTCGTGACCTTCAAGTCAACCTTGGCATTTTTTCCCATATGGTCGAGGATCTTGGCAGTGTATTCGAGCACGCGCGCGTCGACATCGACGAGGGCGGCGTGGATCGGCTTGCCGTTGAGGCCCGTCTTGGACGCGGCGATGATGTTCCGGAACAGGCCCATGCTAAACCGATGGCTGCCGGCTCCGATGTAGCAGATCTTGAAGTATTCACCCATCATCCGCTCACTTCCCTCTATTTTTCGCGGCAACCCTCGGCTTGCTGTTTTCCTTTGCCATACCAAGCGTGCCCGCGAAGAACTCCTTCACGGCGGCGAGCAAGGCCTCCTTCCCGACGATCTGTTCCGGCTCGTCGTTCACGATAATCCCCCACTTCCCGGCCGCTAGCGGGGTGATGGCAACGCGCCGGAAGTCGTACCAGCCATCCACTCCCATCTCCGCGAGGAAGTTACCTGGTTCGCGATCTTCCAACAATATATAGGATTTCTCCACGTTCGTGTTCTTGTATCGCTCTATTTCTTCCCAAGCCTCGTCGGCCGAATCGACCGGGCCATCTGGAAGGGGGCTTCCATCGACATGCATAATGATGACCATGTGCATCGATAAGAAGGGGCACCACGACGCTATATCAATGCATGCCCAGGAGGTGGAATATCAGATAGCCAGAGACCGAAGGAATCGGATTATAAACCCGCCATCCCTTGCTGGATGAGAGCAAGCTATGACTCGTAAAGCGGCCCACGTGGAGCGCATGCTGGCAGCCGTTAACCACGAGCCAGCGGATCCCGTCCCCTCCAACACCTTAAAGAAAAAATAAAATAATTCATCCCCCATCATATAAAAAAGGTGAAGCGTACGACAGCAATAGCGATAACCGGTATCGGATCTCACCTGGCTCATGGTATTCTGCCAATGCTAACTTCCGATCAGCACATCAATCGCATCATCGGGATCGACACGAACAAACCATCCGACCTCCCCGAAGGCAAGGTCGAGTTCAAGCAGATCGATATCAGGGACAAGAAAAAAATGAACGATGCATTCGTTGGCGTTGATATCGTCATGCATTTTGCTTTCATCGTCAATCCAGGTGGGCGCCCGGAACACGAAGTCCTGGATATATGCATCGACGGTTCAAAGAACGTGTTCGATGCAGCAGCGACCCAGAACGTGAAAAAAATTATCTACACGAGTTCCGTTGCAGCGTACGGATGCCCCCCTGCAAAGCCATGCGAGCCGCTGGTCGAGACTGACGAGCTGCGCGGCTCGAAAAGCCGTTGGTATTATGCCCGTGCTAAGGCAGCCGTGGAAGAATACTTGCGAACATTCGTGCCCGCTCATCCTTCTATCACGACCACCGTGATACGCCCTCACGTCATCGTGGGGAGGAGGTACTTTTTCGAGATGCTTGATGCGTTCATTAACCCAGTCATCCAAAAGAAACCGTTCGTGTTCATAAAACCTGCTTCGTACCCACGTGCCATGATGCAATTGACGCAAGAGGATGACTTGTTTGCTTTTATTATGAAGGCAATGAACGATGATATTCCCGGATTCTTCAACATTGCGTCGGATGTCATTGATTTCGAAAAATTCAATGAGGAAAACAGCATCACCATGAAATTCATTCCTTGGTGGTCTGTCGAGCTGCTACTCGGCCTGGCGGGCATCTTCTCGCGGAAGATACGTTATGTTTTGCAATGGTACACCGCGCTGCGCTATCCGCCATCACTTAACTGCGATAAGATTAAGGCCACGGGCTTCACGTTCAAGTACCCCTCCACCCGAGATATCCTGGTCGATGCCATCGATGGAAAGAAGCAGGGAGCCCGGCCATGACGCGCAAGATGACCCACAAGGAGCGCATATTGGCAGCCATAAACCATGAGCCGGCTGATCAAGTTCCCACGTACGCCTTCAAGTGCGAAGCAGGGTTCATGAAGAAGTACGACGATGCTTTTGAAATAGATGAGGAGGATTGGGTTCAATTCAGCCAGGATCAAACCATCATCGTGGCGCTCGGCATCGACGGGACCACCGATCCGTCGCTCGGCGACCGGCCCGACCCGGAATTCAAATACATTCCTGTCGCGCTGCCGGACGGCAAATTCGTGGACTCGACGGGCCGTATCTACAAGGTCGCGTCGGATGGCCGCATTTTTTACGTGGACGGCTATTGGAGGAACAGGGAGCTACGCGCCAAGTTCCCGCCCCGCGTCCCCCAGCCCCAGGAAGCGTTCGACCGATTTGAAAAGTTCTACAAGCAGAAGGTCATCGCCGAGGACAAGATCTTCGTTTGGCCCATCATCGCTGGCTTCCACGAGGGTATATGGCTCGGCATCGGGTACTCGGGCTTCGCGCGGGAGACCCGCAAGCCCACGGGGCTGCTCGACGAATGCGTCGACGAGCTGTACAATGCGAACCTCGAGATCTGCAAGCGGCTGCTCGACATCGACAGCGAGATGGTCATCGCCTTCACGGACGACATTGCCTACAAGGATCACTTGCTCTGCTCCCCGAAGGTGTTCGACAGGTTCTACGCCCCAAGGTACAAGCAGCTGTTTAATTACATCCACAAGCGGGGCGGAAAAACCATGTTCCACACGGATGGCGACATCACGGAGTTGGTTCCTCATTACATAGACATCGGCCTTGATCTACTCCAGGGACTCGAGCCTGTCGCGGGGGTCGATATCATCAAGCTTAACGAACAATACGGAGACAAGATCTCGTGGAACGGCAACATCGACGTATCGCGGCTGCTCTGGCAAGGAACGCCGGCCGAAGTGCGCGCTGAGTGCGAGCGGGTCATCAAGGCGGTTGCCCCGTCCAACAATCTCGTCTTCGGCCCGTCGACCGACATCATGGCGTGGCATTCCATCGAGAACATTACCACGGTCTACGAGACCGCCCGTGCCTTTGACCTTCGCACCCGGCGGTTCGTCTACACCCGCTGAAGCGAACGTTTTTTTCCCCTCCGGCCTTTTTTCCCACGAGCCATGATCGCGTTCGCTGACGGGCACTATTACGAGGCCTTGGTTTTCGACCTCTACGGAACACTTGCCGAGATATTCAAGCATTCCGAGTACAATCGGAACCTCGGCGCCATCATCGCGGCACTGGGCCTGGATCCGGGTCGTTTTTCGGAGGCATGGAAGGGATCTTGGGATGCCTACCCCTATGGGGACTATCCCTCGGTCAAGGCACGCTTCGACTCCGCACTCGAACGCTACCACGGCACCGGCGGTTATCCCAGGCCAGAGGGACTCGAGCTTGCCATCAAGCTCCGCGAAGACTACATTCGCGGCCAGAATCTCAAGATCAAGGAAGGCGCGCTGGACGCGCTCGAATGGGCCACCCGTGAGGGCTACAAGATCGGCATGATCTCGAACTGCTCGACCGAAAACGCTCTGTTCTGGAAGGAAAGCCCCTTGTCGAAGTATTTCCCAGATCCGACCTTTTCTTGCATCGTGAAGCTCAAGAAGCCCGAGCCCGAGATCTTTCTCAACGAGACGAACAAGCTGGGCGTGGAGCCTAACCATTGCATCTACATCGCCGACGGGGACGACCACGAGTTCGACACGGCAAGGGCGCTGGGCATGGAGACCATCCTCGTCAAGTACAGCCTGGACGATGCCTACCGTCACCAGCCGTTCCCTCACAGCGAGCACACGATCACCCACTTTAGCGAGCTACCAGCCCTCGTCAGCAGCCTGGAACGCGCCAAGAAACGATGATACGAAGGGACCCGAAAAAATGAAAGGCATAAAACTGCCCGTCGTGGTCACATCGCTGGAGGACATCGCTGGTCAGAACATCAAGGCGCGGCTCGTGAAGATGGAGCTGTGGGTTCCCAAGGAACACGGATCGGGGGCCAAGGAAGTCCTCTACAACGAACGGCTCAAGGCATACCTCGTGACCATCGAGGAGGGACTTGTCCACAGCGACCGGCTCGACGATTATTGCAGAAAGGCCGGGATCGACCCGCTCGTGTACGTCTACGCGTCGCGCCATCGCAGCGAGACGGCCAGGCCCTCGCTGCTCGCCCACGTGACCGGGAACTGGGGCGACCAGGCGGACCTCGGCGGGGAGCCTCGCCGCGTGTGCAAGGCGTCGGGGGCGATTCTACGGCTCGCCTACCGGGCGCTGCTCGGGCAGAAGGAGCGGCACGCCGCCGAGCTCGAGAAGTTCGTCGTGGATCTCGAGGTAACGCACCACGGCCCGACTAACCTCCAGGCACCGCTCGTGTTCGTGGAGCTCGGCAGCGACGAGACGAACTGGCGGGACGTGGCGGGCGCGGAGGCAGTCGCTAGGGTCATCATTCAGCTGCTGGAGGCGATTTCGGCAGTCGGGTACGACCTTGGAAGGCTCGCCGGGGATCTTACCGGCGTCGGGATGGGCTTCGGGGGCCTGCACTACGCCCAGTCTTTCGAGCGGGTCATGGCCAGCGATTCCCGCGCCGCGCTCGCGCACATCGTCCCCAAGCACGCCATCGCCTCGCTCACGAGGGATTCTATCGATCTCGCGATGAAGAACACGGTCGAGGGCGTCTCGTGGTTCGTCCTCGACTGGAAGGGCCTCAATGCCGAGCAGAAGGATGTACTCATGCCGCTGCTTGCCTCGTTCCCGGACGTTCCCATGAAACGGACGCGGGATTTTGACCGAGAATGCCCCAGCAATCCAACTTGATACGCGAATAAATACCGCCTCTCCCTTTGAGCCGGTATCTAAGGTCGACGAATCATGGACAGATCGAAGGCCGCGCTGGCGCTGGTCTGCATCGTTTCGGTGGCGGGGATCGCGACCGCGCTCGGCACGTGGCTGTACATCGACAGTCAAAAGCTCCGCGTGGGATACATCGCGGGGGACGTGAACCACGCTGCTTTGATCTACGCGAGGGCTAAAGGCATGTACTATAACGCCGGGCTGGACTTGAAATTCACGGTGTTCAACAGCGAGCAAGCAATCATGGATGCCTTGGACGCTGGCCAACTGGACATCGCCCTCGTTGGCCTCGCGCCGGCCGTCGTCTTTAACCAGAAACAGAACACGGCCATCACGGTACTCGCCGGGGCCAGCGTGAACGGGTCCGCCATCGTCGTCAGGAACGACACGGGCATCAACTCGATATCCGACCTCTTGGACAAGAATATCGCCATCCCGGCAGCAGGCCTCACGCAAGATCTCTTGTTGCACGCTATGCTCAACGGTACCTTGAAATATGGAGGCGTTACCAATATGACGGATAACGTGACCGTCACGACGATGTCAACAAGCGAGATGCCAATCGCGCTGAACAAGAGCACTATCCATGCGCTCGTAGCGTGGGAATGCATCGCTGCCATAGCCGTGCACGAACCCGACCATGGTAAATTCGGCTATCCGGGCAAGTACCTGGCGAACAGCAGCGGGACTTGGCCGAACCATCCCGACACCGTGGTCGTCGCCAGGACGGCGCTGCTCGGGCAGCCCGCCCTGGTGGATGCGATCACGCGGTTCCTCCACGTGCACGTGGTCGCGACCGATGCAGTCAACATTGGGAAGGTGGAGAACGCGCAAACGTCTGCTTTTTACATTACAATGGAACGGGAAATAGGCATCAGCGAGGGAGTTTTGACCAGGGCACTCCGGAACACGGGCTTCGTCTACCAGCCGGCCCTCCCGCTCGTGAAGGCGTTCGTCGGTAACATGTCCGCGTTCGGCCTCATCGATGACATTCCCGACCTTGATGGCTTCCTGGCCACGTTTTACAACACGACGCTGCTAAGCCAGGCATTGCTGCTCTGACGGAACGGCACCTTTTGATTTGCTGCAACATGCAGGAACGGCCTTGTTCGTATTAGATGAGAGGCAAGGGCAATAAATTGTATAAATTAAGATTTACTCCTCCCAGCGTTTAAATAGACGTCGCTAGAAGCAGAAGTCAGGTGAAAACAGCATGTCACCCAAGCCAAAGCCCGAGGAAGAGCCCGTGTGGCTCAACTTCACGATCGAGCCAACCGAAAAAGCCCGTTGGAAGGTATATGCAAAGAAAAAAGGCATTCCTCTAGCAACATTCATCAAGATGGAGGTGAACAAGATAGTGAACGAAGAATTCGAAGCCCCGCTCAAGAATTTACTTGCATTTAATAAAGACATATTCGGAGTCGTCATCGTCCAGGATAACCTCCAAATCTTGTACAAACATGGCGAGATCGAATCGGAGAATGATTCGATCGAACTCTCCAAGAATTGGAGACTTTACACTCCGGTGAGGCGTTTCCGGTATCTTGACGAGCCGATGCTGATAATCCAATGCAGCGATGAACGGTTGGTGATAAAAAGCAGTCCAAATAGTGTCAAGGGCGCGATCACGATTATTGGTTACCGGACGGGGAATAACGTGAAATTTCTAGCAAGGGTAAAGGCCGATGGAAATGCCATCGTCGCTCTCGCCGATCTCCAGCGCGTGGCAGCGGAGATGTTCCCGCCGCAGCCAAGACCCGTGGAAAAAGGGATGTTGGAAAAAGCGCTACCTGAATTCTACCAGGAGCGCTCCCAGCTACAAACCATCGACATGCTGCGCGGGATCCCGTTGGTTGCCCAGGAACAAGCCGCCCTCGAGGAAATAGAGAGAGCGATCGGGAAACCCATCCCCGCGATTCCCCCCTTCCAAAACGGTGACGTTACCAGGCCAAATCCCCAGTTCGATTCGACGCCCTTGATGTATCTCGCGATCGATGGCCACGTGGTCATGCTCCGGTTGGACCGCTGTAACCTCAAGAGAATCCCGCAAGATATCACGCGTTTCGGCGAGCTACAGTACTTGAGCATGAACGACAACCAGATTCCTGAGATTCCCGAGCTCTTGGCGGATCTATCAACGTTGAAGGTGCTATCCCTCATCAACAACAAGATCGCCGGGCTCCCCGAATCGATCTGGAACTTGCAAAACATCGAAGAATTCACCCTCGCGGGAAACCCGATCACCGAGATCCCGGGAGAAGACCCGGCAAGAACTGTTCCCGAGGCACGCTTGCGGACATTGCGAAACCTCGTGGAAGGGAACATGTTGACGCTCCTAAACCAGCTGAAAGCAATGCAGAACGAAATGATGTATCATTCAAGCAATCCTCCAAACCTGGAGCTGGTCAACATCCTCGCGACTTTCTTGAAACGGATAAAGCAGGAAATTCCCGAGGATGTCTTGCATACCTATGTTTTTCACAGGCTATCGGGCGATTGAAGACATCATTTGTTTATTATTATTAACAGCGCGAATGATGTCCATAACGTGAACGCGACTTTACGAGACAAATTCTTTGGATGCATCGCCGGCGTCCATGTTGGCTCAGCCATGGGGGCGCCCGTTGAAGGATGGACATATCAAAGAATAGAAGAGACCTACGGCACGTTGGACAGATTGCTGCCATACTACACGGGCTGGAGACGCGAACCAGGAACGACAGAAGACGGGGTAGAAAGGCAAAAACTCATCATAACGGCTATCGACCGGAAGCAAGGACGTATCACGGCAGAGGACCTTCGAGCCGCGTGGGTGAGTGACATGAATCCCAAAGGTGCTGGCGTGATTTCAGAACCCTTTGAAGGCGAGTTGCTAGCCATGGCGAAAACGCCGATCCCTGCACGGGACCTGGGCCGCTATTGCGATTACGCGGGATTGGTGTCCTTTGCGCGATCTTGCCATCCCATCGGTCTGATTAACGCCGGTGACCCAGAGAGCGCGCGGGATGACGTGCTCGAAGTAGGCCAGGTGTATCAAACAAGCAACAGCCGCGGATTGCAGTGGGCATCTGTCACGGCGGTTGCCATCGCTGAAGCGACCAATCGGGATGCCTCCGTGACCAGCGTCATCGACGCCGTGTTTGATACGTGCGGAACCACTGTTTTGCTTGAACTCGATCGGGCCTTACAACTCACTGAAAAATGTGGCGATTTCCGCGAGCTAAGGAAAACATTCGATGACATATACGGCGGGTACGGCATTCCATATGCGCAAAGTTATGCAAACGAAGTGGTTACAAAGGCCATATGTATCTTCCGGATGGTCAAGGGAAATCTCCGAGATGCAATTATCAGCGGTGTCAACATGGGACGGGATACCGACTGCATAACCGCGGTAGCCGCTGGAATATCGGGCGCGTTGACAGGAAGTCGGGGGTTGCCGGAAGGATGGGTGAAGCAGGTAGATCATGCAACTAGCATCAACCCGCATACAAATTCTCACCGCACGATCAAGGAGCACAGCGATGCGTTGTACAACGCGTTCCAAACACGGACGATGAAGTTAAACAGCTATATCGAGAGGATGAGATATTAAATTCGTATATCAAGCACGTACACCCAATCTTTGAAACGTGTCACCACCCATAAGGATCTCACTTGTCGCCAATAAACAAGAGAAGATTTATAGGGTTATAATAACGGTGCATCATTTAGGGGCGTTTCTGTTAATAGGATTGTATTTTCCTCTTGTTATACACCAGGTAACTTGGAAAAATGAAACGTATCATGTTCAAACGAATCTGCAGCTTTTGAATCTCGCCCGGTGAGATATGCATGTATACGGGCGAGTATTCGTGGTAATCCCGCTTCGGGAAGGTTCTTTTTCTCCCACACCCCCATTTTATTTCGTGTGTCTTGGGTGATCGGGGTTTCGGTGAGCAATCCTTGGGATCTGTTAAATGTCTGGAATCGGATGTCGTCTGTTACTATCATGGGTATATTTTGAGCCGATGCAAGCAAGAATAAACGTGCATCAGTGATCTGGATAGAGTTCTTCGCTTGGATTTCTAACGCTTTAAACGAATCTTGAAGATTCAAGCCCATAAATATAATATTGGTGTTGATCAATTTTTCAAGTCTCTGTATAATTGCATCGGCATCGATTCGATAAACATTCTTCAAAATCCAATAAGTTTCATCAAGACAATCAACCAAGGAATAGAGCACGTCAGGGGCATCATGTTCCTCGAGGAATTTTACGCAATCGCCATTTGCAGGATGATTCCGAAGAAGCGAGTATATGATTATATTGGAATCGATGATTTTTTTCACCAGCAATGAATTCAACACTCCCACAGCTTTATTGCAGGTCATCATCCATGTTTGCAATGTCTAATGCAAGGATATTCTTGGGATCATATTTCAATCCATTTGAACACAATTGCTTGAGGGGGAGTTTATTTCGAGCTAATTTAATTTCTATCCCATCCTCCTTCTCTATCACGTGCAATTCCGTGCCTTGTTCGAAGTGATACTTGTCTCGTACCTCCTTCGGAAGAATTACCCGTCCTTGCTTATCAACCTTGATCACCATCACCATTGGCATCACCATTCAAACCAAGGAATTATGACCTTAAATAGATTTTGATGTCCAAATTCAAAAGTCGCATAAACTCTCCTAAGAGAAGGTTCCACCTTACTTCTCAAATATGGTCACCTGATTACCTATATATCTCGATGATTTATATCAAAGTGGAAGGATAGTGGAATGATAATATACGTGTAGGGGAATGGATAGAAAAGATATTACGAAGAATTTCGTTTTTACTTGGTTGAAGGCTGGTCTTTCCCGGGTTTTCCCGGGGATGCTTTCTTGCCTTTCGTTTCCATCCCATCATCTGCAGTACCTTTCTTTCCCGGGATATTGGACTTATCTCTAACAAGAGTCGTTTCCTCGTCCTTTGAATCCGCAATTATTATCGATTTCGTGGGATCGAGCGGTGCCTTGCAAGACCAGCATGAATTGTCGATTTCCTTGATAGCCTCCAAGCATTTCTGGCAATAAAACGAGCCACACCCGGGACAGATGAACGCGAACGCCTCGATTGGCCCCTTGTGCACGAGGCACACGTGCTTTTCTTTCGACACCTTGATGTCTTCCTCAGTAACTTCCGCTTTGAGTTTCTCAATTTCATTCTCGCGTTGTTTCAAGATGGCTTCTTTTTTCTTGGCATTCTTGAGAAATATCCCTCCGATCACGCCAATAATCGCGGCCGCTATCACGATGATGACGATGACGATTGTCATGATATCCGTCGTCCCGGGCGGGTAGGCATTCACGTTTGGTTGAATCAAAATATCTTGATGCAGGTCGATCTGCACGATAAAATCATGATCCCCGATATGCGTCCCATTTATCCAAGAAATCACCGCGGTGTAATTGCCCTCGTCGAGGGCCGCGTTGACGAGGCCGTTGGCGGACGACTGCCCCGTCCACGCGACCGACCCGTTCTGGAACCGGATCTCGACGTTGGCGGCGAACCCCCGGCCGTTGATGTCGAGGATCGTGACCTGGACGGGGACGTCCCGGAAGATGTACTGCCCGGGCACCGTCCACGTCGTCTCGTTGGCCACGCTCGCGTCGATCATCTCCGCGTGCAGCAACGTGCCGTTAACGTCCCATACCGTCACGTCGAACACGTGGGCGAATCCATAATACACGGAAAGGAAGCTGTACGTGCCGGTCGTGCCCGTCACCTCGTATGACTCCTCGCTGCTCGTCATGTTGACCCGCAGCCCACCGATGTACCGTCCGAGCGTGTCGTTGACCGTGACCGTGAACAATTTCGTGCGGGTTTCCGGGTACGCGTCGATCCCGGTCGGGATCGTGAACGCGTTGCCGGTTCCCTTCAAGATCGTGAACGACCGGTTCGCCACGACGATCGATTCGTGCCGGACGACGACGGAATACGTCCCCTCGTCGAGGTCGACCACCCGTTGTCCCGAAACCGTCGTGATCTCTGACAACAAGGTGGTCGCGTTCGTTGCATCGAGGATCGTGATGTTGGCACGGTAGCCCGCGCCGAACGCGTCCACGACCGTGAACGTGACCACGATATCGGGGAAATGGAACTGCGTTGCCATGACGATCGACGCGTTTTGCACGTCGCTCGAGATCACGATCGCGGTCGTGTTGACCGGCGCTCCAGTCCCGCTCGCGTTGGAATACACGTATATCGTGTAACCCGGGTAGTCCTGGTAGGCGAGTCCCGTGAAGAGCGCGTTCCCGCCGCCATCGGTGATGGCAGACTTGGAAACGTTGCCGATACCCGTCCCGTTCACCCGCACCATGACGGGATAGACGTCCCGCCCGAGCGCGTCCTTGACGTTGACGACGAGCGAGCAGATCTTGATCTGCGACGAGAAGTCGAAGTTGAAGTTGTACCGCGCCGTGTTGTTCGACAAGTCGACCGTGAAGCTCGCGTTCCCGACGAACGTGCCGGATGGATACTCGACCTTCACGATGTAATTGCCCTCGTCGAGCACGGTCTGGTAGTAGCCGTTGCCGCCCGCCGCCCCCGACCCGGACGGGATCGTGCCGTCCTTGAAGAACGAAACGAAGGCCGGGAACGGCGCCGCGTTCTTGTCCGTGAAGTTGAACGATACCGCGAGGTTCGTGAACGTGTACGTGACCGCGAGCTCCCGGGAAAGGTAATACGTCTTGGACTCCGATAGCGTGACGGGAACCGAGTCGATGATGCCGCGCGCGTCGATCCATTCCACGGTGAACGATGTCGAGTTGCCCCAGTAGATGCCGCCGGTGGTCGTGTTGCCGTTCGTCCCGGTCGATGCTTGCCACGTGCCATCGACACCGGTCACCCGGCACGTCACGCCGTGGATGTCCCGGTGGAGCGCGTCCTCGAGATGGGTCACCAGCGTGGCAACGTGCTTTGCCGGGAACGCGTCGATGGTGGTGGTGAACGTGAACGACGTGGTAACGTCCTTGATCACGGTGAACCCGTCCGCATCGATGAAGGTCGATCCCGGGTACCAGATCTCGATCACGTAATCGCCCTCGTCGAGCATCATGGACGCGAACCCGTTCGACCCGGCGAACCCGTCGAACACGACCGTCCCGTTGTCCACGACGACGCGCGCCGGGAACCCGTCGCCGAACCGGTCTTGCACGAGTATCGTGACCGGGATGCCCGTGAACGTGTAGTTGAACGGTAACACGCGATCCACCGGCACGATGCCCGTCGTCGAGAGCGCGACGGTCGTCGAGTCCAACACCGTCCCGTTCGGGGCGATCCACGCGACGTCGAACGACGCGTCGTTGCCCCAGTACACCGACGGGAAGAATGCCTTGCCATCGGGCCCGGATAGTTTCCATTGCACGCCATCATCATTGGTCACGGTAACGTTGACCCCGGGCAACCACCGCCCGGCCGCGTCCTTGATGCTCGTGTCCAGCGACGCGGTTCGCAGCTGCGGGTACGCCACGGTTCCCGGCGCGGACACCGCGAACGACGTGGACGTGTCTTTCCGCACGTGTATCGTGCTCGCGTTCAGCACCACCGCAGTCCCGTCCGGGTATTCCACGGCGATCGAGTAGTTCCCCTCGTCGAGCGAGCACTGGAAAAACCCGTTGCCCCCGGCAGTCCCGGAAACGAGTTCCGTCGTGATCACGCCGGTGATATTCGCCAGCGTGACCCGCCCGGCAAACCCGTCGCCGAACTTGTCGGCCAGCATGATGGTCACCGGTACTTGCTCGAACACGAACTGCGACGGCAGCTGGTGCTCCACTTGGATGCCGCTGCCGTTGACCTCGACCGGCGCCGACCCGAGCGATCCGCGAGACGGGTGGGAGAACGCCACCGTGTAGTTCCCGAACTCGATGCCGGCGAGCGACACCCTCCCGAGCAAGTTGGTGTATCCGGTCATGTTGATCAACGTGACGTTAACCAGCACGCCCGGGACGTCCCTCCCGAGTGCATCGGACACGCGAACGTTTATCGACCCGTTATCCGTCACCAGAATAGTGGCCATCGCCCACCCGGCGTCCGTCCCGTTCTCGCACCAGTACACAGCGGTGTAAACGCCGAGCGGGAAGTTATCGCCGATCGTCGCGCCGCGTTGCACGCCGGAAGGATCGTAGTACGTCACGAGTTCCGTCTGGAGGTTAGCCATGTCGATCGTCTTGGACGTCGCGAGCGTTTGCCCGCGGTAATACACGCCCTTGCCGAACCCGAACGACAGCACGCGGTTCGGCGACTCGCACGTGATGACCCACGAGTTGTTGCCCGCGGCGACGGCCGCCGGAACCGTGACGACACCGCCAGCTATGGACACCAGCCCGGTCACGTCCGTCCCGTTCCGGGACACCTTCACGTTGCTCCAGCCGGGATGGTAGCCCGCCGTGAAGTTGTAACCATCGCCGGTACTTGTGGTGGAGAACGTCGACGACCACGAGACCGAGGACGACGCGTTCGCGACGTACGAGTACGAAATTGATGATGATCTCCGGAACGTCGCGACCACCGTGGCGTCGTATTTCACAGGAGCTTCTGTCTGGATGTTCACGCTTGTTCCGGTGATGGATAGACCGTTCCAAGCAGCCGAGCCACTCCCCGTTCCCGTCTTGTTGAATGATTTTTTTATACCGCCGATCGTGCCGTTAAACGCGACCTCGTCCACGTTCAAGGGATCGGTGATGGCATATTCAATCTTCAAGTACGGGTCGAAAACCGGAGACGTGATCCAACTTGTCCCGTCTTGCACGACGTTGTAATCCGCGTTCCCGTTACTTGATATGGTAGTGGCAGACCGGTTCGATGTTAAAATGTCATTCGACGTATCGTTGAAGTAAAATAGTGCGAGATATGCCGCTGCCGTGTTTGATGCCGTGGCATTCACGACGACCCAGTATTTTTCCCCGCTTTCAAGGTCGATCCCGCCGAAATTGACGTTAGTTTTTTGATATGCATCCGATAATATGTAAAAGTTCGTGTCGTTAAGTCGAACCGATGCCATCGTTGTTGTCTTGTGTGGCTGATCCGATGGAGACGGTTCGTTTGCCCGCAATTCAATCGTCGTTCGTCTCCACAAGTTATCATACTGCGGGTCGTTATACACGCCCACCCGTTTCAACAACAATTCAACTGATTGAAGCGAAACGTTATTCGAGAATTGAAGCAACATCCCGATTTCATTCCGCCGATATGTTGAAAGATCATATCCAAAAGTGAATCTTCTAACGTTAATTCCGTCTGGCTCTCCAAGTACCCCGGCAACATCTTGTTTCGTGTCGATCCGTGATGCCCCGGTCATGCCGGACACGTTCGCGGCAACATCGGTTAACGTGTACCCGGATGGAATGGCCACGGGCAACTGGTTGCTCGTGACGTTCGTGTATTGCGTCATGGTGGTCGTGTACTCGTCCCGGGAACCCGTGTACTGCCCGGGTACCGACCGGGATGTTGGAACGGATGACGTGGCGATCCCGTTCCCGGGATCGAGCAAGGCCGGCGCCGTGGCGACCGGCGAGTGGTTGATGGGAATGGCTGGAATGGCGATGATCGTGATGATGGCGAGTGCCACCGCTAGGGCGGCTACCGTGGTTCGTTTCATGGGGCATGACCTCCGCGTGGGGTGCATTGCGATATCGTGATCTCCTTATAAACTCGCCCATTATAAAAACGAACGTGGTTCTTTGAAGCCCGACGGGATATTTATAAACGCCAGTTGTGTTTAGGATCTCGATATCAATGAACCCGGCCAAGAAGCAACCCAAGCGTGATCCACCGGGAAGCGTGGCCAAGTGCCTCGAGATCGTCGACCCGCTGGAACGCGACAAGTGCATCATTCACCGGCTAGAACAGCGGATCGACAGCAGCGTCAAGAAAGTCGGAGCAGACATGAACGAGATCGCCGCGAGTCTGAAACGGGATTTCAAGGCGGAACTGGACAATAAAATTGACGACGTGGTCATGCCCGTGTTAAAAAGTGCTGACGAGAATGCCATCGGCGCGATCAGCGCGTATGGCGGGATGGTCGAAACGATGTATCGTGTTGGCCAAACAATCGATTCGATAAAAGAGGATATCGAGACCATCAAGCGAAACGGGGTAACGAAGGATGATCTAGCAAGCATCGAAAGTTCAATGGCAACGAAGGACGATCTCAAGGCATTCGCCACGAAGGAGGATCTCGAACGCTTCACCACGAAGAACGAGATGAACGCCCTTTCCAGCAAGATCGATGGAATGGACAAGAAACTGGACGCGGCGTTGAAGAAATAGAGCATTCCCGCGCGAGAGGGGGTTAATTCTTATTCGTGACGAACGCGGGCGTGTATCTTCACGCCATCCATGCCCGTTCACCAAAAAAAATGAAAATGATTACAAGCACGTGTAATCCTCGCAAACGCCAGATGAACACTCGTCACTTACCGTGCACGATTCATTGCTCCCTTTCTTGATCAAGCAGATGTTTTGCGCCGGGTCGCAGTAATAGCCGGGGTCGCATCCGGTGATGGAACACCCTTGCGGTGGTTCGGGGGTCGACTGGCAGCCGAGCGCGCTCGCGGCGGCGTCGATGGCGGCGCATAATTTCGGGTACGGGGGGTTTTCCCCGCAGAAGTTCTGCTTGGCCATGCCAAGCATGTTGCAGATTTGTTCCTTGAGTCCCATGCCTTTCATCCTTCGTGTGATGCTGTCGATACCGCCAGATGCGACGGCCAAGCGTTCTTGCCCGCTCTTGATCGCTTGGAGGGAATTGAGGAAATTTTCCCTCCACCGGTCGTTCGCGGCCCGGCGTTCCGGGTCGTTTTGAAGCTGTTGCGTCCTTGCGTTGATGCGTTCCAGCTGCCGCAAGTAGTCGTCGGTCATGGCGTGTCACCGGTTGGTATTGGAGCGTGATCGCCCGTCGTGCTTATAAAGATCGTGCCGGCGAAGATCGTGCCGGCGTGTCGTGTGGTTTAAATGGACGGATCGCGTCTAGGACATCGATCAAGATGGCAAGAACGATAACCCCGCGGTTGAACTGCCCGGACGATGCATACGATACCCTCGTCAAGCTACGCGTGATCCACCACCACGTCTCGCACGAGGTCGACGCGTTGAAAGACGGCGCTAGTTCGGTAACGAGCCCGGTTCCCCGCGTTTGGGGCGAATACGTGAACGATTACTTCAAGAACATCGCCAAAAAGATAAAAGATCGCGAGACGGAACTTGATTCTGTTAGCAAAGCGATAAAGGATCTTGAAACTTCTTGCTTCGGCAAGTGATCGCGCTGGATTTAGGCACCCGGGACGATCCATGATCGGCTGCGGTTCAAAGAGAAGCGCCGCCGGGAAGGGATTTATATGGACGGATCGCGCCTATATCATGGTGATCGGTGATAAACGTCACGAAGGGATCGACGAGCGACCGGCTGAAGAAGTGCATCGAGAACGCGACGACCGACGAGAAGGTGGATTGCATGGCCACCGTGATCGCGGAGCACGCGGGCAAGGTAGAGAAGTTCATTGAAAAGGACTTTCCGGGTTCGATGAGGAAGATGAGACAAGATCTCGTCGGTGCGATCAACCAGTTAGACGCCGAAACGAGGAAGGGTATCGGATCCCTCGATGATCACGTGAAGGACAAGCTCAATCACGTTTACGACGGGCTCGTCGCGATAGACGAGGAGTTGAAGCCCATCGCCCTCACGCACGCGAGCATGAGCAACTCGTTGAACCGGTTCATCATCAACACGGGCCAGAGCTTCACGAAAGTCGAGGAATCGGTTCGATCCGTCGAGACCAAGATGGCGACGAAGGAGGATCTAAAGGCGTTCGCCACGAAGGAAGACATCGACACGATGTTCGACGAGATCAAGGCCATGCTCGATAAGAAGCAATGAAATGTTCTTGTACCATCCCGGGAAACCCGCCGCGGTTCAAAGAGAAGCGCCGCCGGGAGGGAATTTAAATGGACGGATCGCGTCTAGAGGATCGAACATCATGGGATTCATCGTGCAACCGGTCGACGTGTTCGACCGGGTATCGAAGCGATCATCAACGATCTCGACGAAGTTTGACACGGCAGCGGGAGCGACGATGATACGGGAAAGCGCCGCAAAATTTTGCACGACGATCCCGGATATCAAGCGTGGATGGAAGGGTGTCGGAGGCGGGGAGATGACGAGCGAAAAGTACTGCTCGATCAGCGTGAAGATCGGCGGGAGGATCATCCCGGACACGGCATACGTCGTTCCGGACGTTGATATTTCCGCTGACATGCTATTTGGAGCGCCCGGGTTGCAGCGCGGCGACGTCGTGCTCCATCCGAGGCTGCGGCTGGTCGCGTTTATCTCCGATTTCGACCAACCGGGAGGTGATCGACGATGAAATCAAGGAGGTCAATGTCGAAGGATTCGATGGCAATCGAGATCACCAGCATGCAGCAAGGCAAGAAAACGCGGCTGACGGTCAAGGCAAGGTTCGACCCGTCAACGATGGACGCGGTCGTCGAACGAAGCGTGGCCGAATCTATCTGCGACGTGGTTGGCATGGATCCGTTCCCGGCACCGATCCCGGGAAAGCACGTGATGTCCGACGCGTCGTGCCTCGTCGACGTGAACTTCAGCGGGTGCCGCGTCCCGAGGATGGCTTTCGTCGTTCCGGATGGCACGTTGAAAGGAGCGCCGGTCATGATCGGGACGGAGGGATTGGACGAGCACGGCATCACCGTGGACTCGACGAGCAAGAAGATCGTCGCGAAACGATGCGACGAGCGTATCTGGATCGAATGACCCGTTCTCGTTTTATTTTTCCCCGGGAAATGCCGCAGTTCAAAGAGAAGGCGATCCGGGACGTGTTTTAATAGGACGGATCGCGTCAATAGGATCGATGACCATGCAGAAGCAGAAAACCATCGCGGTCGCCGTGCGGGATGCATGCAAGGGAAAGACCGGCGACGAGAAGGTCGAGTGCGGGTTCGAGGTGATCGCCAGCAAGATAGACCAAAACACGTCTGCTATCAAGGAAGTCAACAAGCACGTTTCCCGGGTTGACGAGGATGTCAAGGCATTGCGTCAATGGAGCGATGGCGTTGACGAGTGGCGAAAAGAAACGGATGAATGGAAATCCAAGACGACTGCTTCGATCGACAATCTGGACAAGAAGATCGACGACGTCGAAACCCGCTTGGTCGGGC
>Ga0172366_10000658_pt1 | contig 25611 bp, 24 predicted proteins | sample LakKivSesite69cm_FD_114533 | JGI IMG/M metagenome (GOLD analysis project Ga0172366, IMG submission 114533) | Sediment microbial communities from Lake Kivu, Rwanda - Sediment site 69cm | ecosystem: Environmental > Aquatic > Freshwater > Lake > Sediment | place: Rwanda: Western Province, Lake...
GTCAGGAGAAGTCCGAGCTTATGCTGCCGCTCATCAGCAGCGTGGTCAAAAAGGTTGATCTGGAGCGGGGAGTGATCACGGCGCACCTGCTGCCCGGCCTGCTTGACCTGTAACCGTCGAATCGGCGGCGTCGGGCGGAGCACCGGACGAGAATCGGGAGGATTCGGATGCACATTGACGTGCTGACGCTCTTCCCCGATCTGTTCGCCGCGCCTCTGGGGATGAGCGTCGTGGGGCGAGCGCAATCCAAAGGGCTGGTAGCCCTCGAGGCGCATGATCTGCGGCGGTGGGCGGCGGATGCTCGCGGCACGGTGGACGACGCCCCCTACGGCGGCGGCGGTGGCATGGTGCTCATGCCGGAGCCGCTTTCGGCGGCCATCACCGAACTTGCGCGGACGAACGACGCCGGGCCGGTGATCTACCTTGCGCCCGACGGCGAACGGCTCACGCAGAAGATCGTGAACGAGCTGGCGCTCGAATCGCACCTGATCCTGATCGCCGGACACTATCGCGGCATAGATGAGCGCATCCGCGAGCGCTACGTGGATCGTGAGCTTTCCATCGGCGACTACGTGCTCACCGGGGGCGAACTTCCCGCGCTCGTGCTCATTGATGCGGTCGTCCGGCTCATCCCCGGCGTGCTGGGGAACTTCGAGTCGGCGCTGGAAGATTCGTTTCAGGATGACCTGTTGGATTGCCCCTGGTATACGCGCCCGCAGGTCTTTGAAGATATGGCCGTGCCCTCGGTCCTGCTGAGCGGAGATCGCGCAGCCATCCGGCGGTGGCGTCTTGCGCAGGCACGCGCGCGGACCCGTGCCCGCAGACCGGACCTCGCCGACCGATGGGGTGCGGATGAAGAGCATTCGAGGAATTCCATGAACTCGCCGGAGGGTTCGGAAGACCCTGCCGGTTCGAACCATATCCGCGCCTGACCGCGAGCGTCGTCCGGCGGCGGCATGTGCATGTCGTGTTGGAGGGAACAATGGACCTGGTGGATTTGGTAGATCGGAAACATCGTCGTGAGGAAGAGCGGAACGAGAACGGCGAAGTCACCTTCTCGATCCCGGAGTTCCGCACCGGCGATCTCGTGGACGTGCACGTCCGCATTATCGAAGGCGAGAGCGAGCGGATTCAGGTGTTTCGCGGCACGGTGATCCAACGGCGCGGACGAGCGGGCACAAACGCATCGTTCACCGTCCGCAAAGTCACCGCCGGAGTCGGCGTGGAGCGCATCTTCCCGTTGCACTCGCCGCGCATCGCCAAGATCGAAGTGGTGCGTCGTGGGCGGGTGCGCCGGTCGAGGATATTCTACCTGCGGAACCTGCGCGGCAAGGCCGCCCGCGTCTCGGAGAAGCGCGACCTTCGCACCGCAGAGCAGAAGGCCGAGGCTCTGGAGCAGGTCGAGGAACTCGAGCAGACCGAGCAGTAGAACCCACAGGAACCCGGAAGGCTCTGTTGCGTAATCTCTTGGGCAGGCAGGAATGCCCGCCCCACCGATACTCTTGCGGTTTTGACATGGGTGGGGGTAGACATTCCCGTCTGCCCGAATGGAGATTGCCAACAGAGCCAACCCGTGATCAGAGACCAACGAGGGCAGCGAACCCCGGTTTGCTGCCCTGTTTGTTTGGCGAGCACCCATGGCGCAGCCCGGCGCAGGCAGAAGAGGTCTGTGCGGGATGCTCTGGTGATCGAGAGATCAGCCTTTTGTGCTGTGCTCAAGGTCGGGGAAGGCCCCGGCCCTGACTTCCTCGGCATACCGTTGGCAGGCTTCCTTTGCGACGCGACCCAGTTCGGCGTAGCGCTTCACGAAGGGCGGCGTGAACCGGGCGAAGAACCCCAGCATGTCGTGGAGCACGAGTACCTGTCCATCGCAGTGCGGCCCCGCGCCGATGCCGATGGTCGGCACGGCAAGGTCGGCGGTGATCTGCTCGCCGAGGCTGAGGGGCATGTGCTCAAGGACGATGCAGAAGCAGCCCGCCTCCTCAAGCTGACGAGCGTCCCGGCGTATGGCGGCGGCTTCGGCAGCCTCGCGCCCGCGTGCCTTGTGGTTCGTCGCGGTCTGGGGCAGAAGACCGACGTGCCCCATTACCTCGATCCCGGCCTTGCGGATGGCCCGCACCGCGTCGAGCACCGCGCCTTCCACCTTTACGGAATCGGCCCCCGCTTCGGCAAAACGGCGTGCGTTGGCGACGGCGGACTCCGGCGTATCGTAACTGCGATAGGGCATATCCGCCACGAGGTGGGTCTCCGGCGCTCCGCGCCGTGCGGCGGCGACGTGCGTGAGCATGATCTCCATCGTCACCTCACGGGTGCTCCGGAAGCCGAGCACCACCACGCCCAGCGTGTCGCCCACGAGGAGCATATCCACCCCAGCGGCTTCCACAAACTGGGCCGTCGGATAGTCGTATGCGGTCAGCATGACGATCTTTCGACCCTCGTTCTTCATCCGGCGGATTGTGTCCACAGATGACTTGGGCATTGCATCCTCCTTCTTATACGGGTTCCAGATAATAACACTCTCACGGACTACAAGGGCAACTCGCGAGTCGCCCCTACAAAGCGTGTCGAAACAATATCTTGTAAGGGCGAGGCATGCCTCGCCCCTCGACATGCACAATTCCCCACTGAAAAGCGTACCAGTCGGAGAGCGGCAAAATCGGATAGGCTCCCGAAAAATGGGGGATAGCCAGTCCGATACGTACATTGACCGATGACGCGGACGATGCTATCATTAATACTCCGTGTTGTGAGCACTACGTCTTTGCCTTGGCGACGCGGGGTAGTAGCTCAGCTTGGTTAGAGTGCCGGGCTGTCAATCCGGAGGTCGCGGGTTCGAGCCCCGTCTACCCCGCCATTCTTCTGTGAGCAGGGCTTCCATGGTGACGTGGAAGCCCTGTTCAGTTTTTATCTGCGCCCGTGCGGTCTCATACGGGTTCCAGATAATGCCACTTCATCATGGACTACAAGGGCGACTCACGAGTTGCCCCTACAAGGCGTGTCGAAACAATATCTTGTAGGGGCGAGGCATGCCTCGCCCCTACGTCCTAACATGCACAATTCCTCACCGAAAAGCGTCTCACTTCCCTTTCAAGTGCTTATCGAACCACCGCAGAATGTGGTTCAGCCGCTCGATGCGCCGGTCGGTGCGTCCACTGCGCGAGAGGCCATGCGGCTCGTCAGGGAAGCGCACCATCTCCGTCTCCACGCCCAGCTTCTTGAGCGCGACGAACACCTGTTCTCCCTGCTCGATGGCGCAGCGCAGGTCCTGCTCGCTGTGGATGACGAGCGTCGGGGTCTTCACATTCCCGATGTGCTTCATGGGCGACTGCCGCCAGTAGTTCTCAAGGTCCTCCCAGGGCGGCACGTCGCCGAGCTCGCGCTGGAACGCCCAGTTGCCGTCGCTTGAGCCGTACATGCTGACGAGATTGCTCACGCACCTCTGAGTCACGGCGGCCTTGAAGCGGTCGGTGTGCCCGATGACCCAGTTGGTGAGGTAGCCGCCGTAGCTGCCGCCGGTGACGCCCATCCGCGCCGTGTCAATGTAGGGCTTCTGCGCCACAAGATCGGCCCACGCCATCACATCCTCGTAATCCACCGTCCCCCAGTTGTTCTGGATGGCCGTCGCGTGTTTCTCGCCGTAGCCCTGTCCGCCGCGTGGGTTGCTGAAGTAGACCACGTAGTCGTGCGCGGCGAGGAAGTAGAACTCGTGCATGAAGGAGTTGCCGTACGGTATGTGCGGTCCGCCGTGAATCTCCAGGATTGACGGGTACTTCTTCGATTCGTCGAAGTCGGGCGGTGTGAGAATCCATCCCTGAAGGTCGCCGCCCGCGGAGTCCTTGAACCACACCTCTTCCACCTTGCCGAGGTCAATTCCCCGGAGCAGGTTCTCGTTGGTGCGGGTGAGCTTTTGCGAGCGACCGGCAGGCATCGCACGCACCCAGACCTCCCCCGGATCGGCCATATCGGCGTGGAAGTAGGCGAGCTTCTCGTGCGCCGCGTCGAACGTGAACGCCCCGACGACGCCCGCCTCGCCGACGACCGTCTCCAGGTTGCTCCCGTCGGGCGAAATCGCCTTGAGCACGGTGCTGCCGTGACGAGCCACCTGGAAGTAGAGCTTCGAACCGTCGGGCGACCACGTCGGCGGCATCATCATCCCGCCGCTCATGTCGTTGAGCGTCCAGCTTGAGACGTGGATGTCGTATCGCCCCGTGAGGTTCTGCGGCGGGCCGGAGCCGTCCGAGGGGACGAGCCAGAGCTTATTGTTCTGCCCCCAGTTCCCTCTCCCCTCGGTCCCAAGGTAGGCGATCCGCGTCCCGTCCGGCGAGAACGCGGGCAGTTCCTTCGCTCCCAGCGTCGTCTCGATCCTGCGCATGTCGCCGCCGCTCGCGGGGATGACGAACAGGTCCACCGCCTCGATGTCGAGGTCGGGGTCGGGAGCGCGGTTGGAGACGAAGACGATCTCCTTACCGTCGGGCGAGAAGCACGGCTCCGTCTCGTCGTGGACCTCGCCCTCGGTGAGTTGCTTCGCCCTGCCGGTGCGCGCCTCAATGCTCCAGACATGCCACCGTTCCTTCGGCAAGAACCCCTGCCCGTCCTCCTTGAAGAATACGCGGGTGATCTGGCGCGAGACGACGCCCAGTTTCTTCTTCTGCTCGTCCTTTTCTCGTTCGACCTCTTCCCTGTCTTTCTTCCGGAACGAGCACACGATCCTCCTGCCATCCGGTGACCACTGGAAGCTTCCGAACTCGCCTTTGAGGTTGGTGAGCTTTCGCGCTTCGCCGCCGTCGAAGGGGATGAGACAAATCTGCGTCTGCTTCTCGTCGCCCCGGTTGGAGAGGAAGGCGATCTGCGTTCCGTCCGGCGACCAGCGTGGGCTGGCATCCGTCTGATCGCCGTAGGTGAACTGCCTCGCCTGCCCGCCGGAGGTCGGCACGAGCCAGAGGTTGGAGTACTTCTTCTCGGTCTTCCGGTCCACGCGGCTGACGGCGTAGACCACATGCTTCCCATCGGGCGATATTCGGCAGTCGGAGATGAGCCGCAAACGGTAGAGGTCTTCGGCGGTGATCCGCCGCTTCTTTCGCTCAGGCATGAGAACCCCCTTACGCACGGACGCACAGTTCTTCGCACAACCCTGTGAGGTCGCACTCACCCCAGTATCGTGGGCAAAGCCCCGGTATGAATGATACGATGGTCCCTCGTTCTATGCGTAGCCGCGTTTTCGTATGTTCTGAGAGCGTGTACGGGAAGTCCAATCTCTGAATCGCCAGATGCTTCGGCGAACTCGGTGAGTTCGCATAGCGAAGAATCTGGTGGACAAGAACTCCCTTTTCGGACCCTCCCTGAGAGAAGGATACGCACCATGCATCTCTATCTCATTCGTCACGGGCAATCGCAGAGCGCGGTTCCCAGTGGCGCAGGAGGCGGAAATGCCGACCTGAGCGACGCAGGTCGGGAACAGGCAGAGGCGACCGGCAGAGCACTCGTGGGAGCGGGAATCGGCGTCGTGCTCGCAAGCCCGCTCACCCGCGCTTTGCGCACGGCGCACCTCATTGCGGCGCATCTGGGCGCGAGCGTCGAAGCGTGGCCGGAGCTAGCGGAAGCCGACCGTCGCGCATGGGACCTGCCGAAGAAGAAACGCGACGCATCGCAGCGCGTCGGGCTGACGACAGGCGAAGTGAGTGACCAGTTCCCCGGCACGGAGGTCGTCGGCTTTTCCGGCGACGAACCATGGTGGCTCACACAGGGCACCGAAGGCCGCCGACGGACCTACAAGCGCGCCAAGGCGGTCGTCAAGCGCATCCGCAAACGCTGGGCAAAGACGGACGAGTCGGTTGCGCTGATCACGCACGGCACGTTCGGCTCGGTCCTCATCGCGGTGCTCTGCGAAGCCGCTCCCACCAGCTTCAATCGGTTCAGCCAGGATACCTGCGGCATCAGCCGGTTTGAGATCGCTCCGAAGGAGACGCGGCTGCGCTTCCTCAATCGGATTGACCACCTGCCTGCCGAGCTTCGCACCGATCTCGCTTGAACCGCGCCGGGCAGTCGCGGGAATCCCGCCAGTACGTCAATCCCGGTCTGGGCTGATCACCTCAACGTCCGACGGGAGCCGCACACGAAACGGGTTGCCGCGCCATTCAGGCGCCACATCTATCCGAGTCAGGGTGACGACGGTCTTAGTATCTCCCAACTGCACCGAGATATGGTGCGGCACGCGCCTGTCCCGGATCACCTTGAAGGTGCGATGCCACTCGACCGTGTGCTCTGCGGAGATGAAATCCTCCGCTTCGAGGTCTCGTGAGCGTCCGTTGATCTTCCAGGTGCGAAGGCCGCCGGGGGAGTCTCCTCGCAGATAGTAACTTCTTCCGGCAATGAGGACGCTCACGCTGTCGCCGAAGTGCTCGCTTTCAACCGAGTTCATGAGGTGCGTGAGCAGGGAGGGGTACATCGTCGCATTGCCGACGAGGAGCGCACTTCCGGGGGTAAGCTCAAAAGCCTGGCGCTGCTGCGGCAGGTATGCAATGCCGTTCGGCCCGGTCAATGCCAACTCGGCGATGGTTGTCCCTAATCCCGCCTGAATGAGCACCTTGAGGGAATCGGGATGGCGATAGAACAGGAGGATGGAGCCTCGGTACCCGCCGTCGGGAGTGGAGACCTGAATATCGCCTCTCGCCTGGACGGCGTTCGCTCCCGGCGTCGAGAACACGTCGTAGAGGAGTTCCTGGGGCGAGACCGGAGGAAGTGGCCCCGGCACAGGGGCGCATCCCGGCAGGAGCGCAGCCACGCTCAGGAAGACCGCGAACGCTGCGCCGCGCACAAGCCTATCGAATCGCACCGAGATGCAGCCCTCCCCAGACCAGCCATTCTCTGATGTTCGTCCCACGCGGCACGACCCCTGCAATCGGGATCACGGTAAGCCAGCCCAATCGTCGCTCTATGAGGGCCGTGAACGACATGTACTGAAGCCCCACCGGGTCATACTCACCGCCTGCGCGAATGCCGAACTCCGGGATGAACGTGACGGGAGGCATCCAGCTCAGTCGCACCGTGTAGGGGATGCTGATCACCGCGAGAAGCCCGTCCCGGTTGATGAGGTCGTAGCTGACGAGGAGCGTGGGGCGATAGGGAGGAGTGAACCAAGAAAACAGGGCTCCCATCTCCAGCGAATGCGAGGCGAGCGAATCGGAACGCGGGAGGGTCCAGTCCCAGTGGACCGTGCCCCCAATCCATCCCCAGCTACCGAGAGGGACGCCTGTTCGAGTGTCCAGCACGAGATCGTCAATCCGGGGGTTGCGCAGGCGTATCGAGGACCACGCACTCACGAGCGTTCGGACGGGACGCACGTCCACCCACGCGGAGGGTTGCAGCGCGGGGCCGCTTCGCCGAGAATCGCGGATGATGTGGGCCGTGACAAGATGCAGCCCCCCTCCCCATTCTTGGGCGCGAACGCTCAGGGGCATACCCGTGATGAACGCGGCAAGGCCAAGCGACATAAGGAGCGTGACACGCGACAATTCCGAAGTCCTTTGACGAAGCCCACAGAGCCAAGTATATCGCCTGCGAGACGCCCTCTCAACGTATGGAACGCGACAACCGACGCTTGACAGGTTATCCATGCAACGATAAACTTTAATACTTATGTCTCCACCCCAGAGTGCGGTAGCGCACTGCGCGTGTGAAGGAGAGAATGAATATGCGAGTCGTCGTCACGGGAGGTGCGGGCTTCATCGGCTCTCATCTTTGCGATGCCCTGATACGGGAGAACCACGAGGTCGTGTGCCTTGACAACCTCATCACCGGGAACCTCGCAAACGTCGAGCATCTCTTCGGGAATGATCGCTTCCGTTTCATCAAGCATGACGTGACCGAGTACATCCACGTTCCGGGCGACGTGCATTTCATCCTGCACTTCGCCAGCCCTGCCAGCCCTATTGATTTTGAACGCATCCCGATCCAGATATTGAAAGTGGGGGCGCTCGGCACTCACAAGACGTTAGGACTGGCGCGTGCCAAAGGCGCGGCGTTCCTGCTCGCGTCCACCTCGGAGTGCTACGGCGACCCGCTCGTACACCCGCAGCCCGAAACGTACTGGGGCAACGTCAACCCGGTCGGGATTCGCGGCGTGTACGATGAGGCGAAGCGCTTTGCCGAGGCTATGACGATGGCATACCATCGGCATCACGGCATCAACACGCACATTGTGCGTATCTTCAACACCTATGGCTCGCGTATGCGCCCCGACGACGGACGAGCGATCCCCGCGTTCATCTCGCAGGCCCTCAAAGGCGAACCGATCACCGTCTTCGGGGATGGTTCTCAGACGCGGAGCTTCCAGTATATTGATGATCTGGTGCGCGGGGTGTTGGCGCTTATGAACTCGGACGAACACTTGCCGGTCAACATCGGCAACCCTGATGAATATACGATCCTTCAATTGGCCGAGACCATCATCGAACTTACCGGAAGCACCAGCGAGATCGTCCACCGTCCGTTGCCTCCAGACGATCCGAAAATCCGACAACCGGACATCACCAAGGCGCGCACTCTCCTGGGCTGGCAACCTGTCGTTTCCCTGAAGGAAGGTCTGGAGCGGACGATAGAATGGTTCAAAGCTCACCACTCTTGAGAAAGGCGACGCGAGACAGCTACTGTATGATGAGAGAAGTGAAAGGTAGGGGGTTTGCTCGTCGGCTGACGGGCACGACGCTGCTCTTGGCCGTGCTGTTGGCGAACCGAGCGTACGCACAACTCCCCAGCGAGCGGGTAATCCGCGCGGGTGATGCCCTTCAGATCACGGTCGTCAACCATCCGGAGTTCAGCAAAGTCGTCATCGTATCGCAGGAAGGGCGCATCCACTACCCTTTCCTCTCAGATGAAAACGTCATCGGCTGGCGGTTCACCGAGCTTGAAGATCGCATTACCCGACAACTGGCGAACGTCTTACAGGCAGCCCCCTATGTGATTGTGGACAATGCACAGTATTACACCGTTCGCATCAGCATTCTGGGACAGATCAACCGCCCCGGCTTCATTGAAGTCCCGAATGGGATAGACTTGCAAGGCGCGCTGTGGATGGCTGGCGGGCCGACGCCCAACGCCGACATGACGAATGTCCAGATTCAGCGACAAGAGCACGGTGAGCTTGCGCTGCTTACGATCAACGTGGAGAAGTTTCTCTATGAAGGACGAATCACCGACCTGATACGCATGCAGGAAGGCGATCTCGTCATCGTCAAAGGCGCGCCTGATGCCGACAAGATCAAAGTGTTTGGGGAAGTGAACAAGAGCGGCTCGTACGTGCGGCCCTACGGAGCAACCGTGCTGGACATGATCTACCTCGCGGGCGGCGCAACGGACGCAGGGACGCTTTCGGACGTGCGATGGCTTCGCAAAACAGGCGAGCGCATCGTCGAGGAGAAACTCGATCTCGCCGCGTTGCTTCGCGCCGGCCGTACGGACGAGATACCGATGGTCGGCCAGGGAGACGTGATTATCGTCCAGAAGCGATTGCTGACGCTCCAGATGGTGACGACCACGTTAGGTCTGCTCATTCAATTTCTCACGTTGCGTGAGCTCTTACGCCGATGATACGCTCACTCTGGATACGGGTTTTCATGGGCACTGCTTGCCTCTTTCTCGCGCAGCCGGGCGGGGCAGCAACCGGACTGACCGGCTCGACGGGGTTGCTGTTTGTGCCGACGGCGGAGGTGGTCTCGAACGAGCACTTCGCCTTCGGGGGGGTGCTCACGGACTATCAGGCGTTTCCGGCGAAGAAGTTCTCGTATTTCCGCGACAACAAGCCGAGTTTCTACTTCGCAGGGTACCTGACCCTCGGGTATATCCCCAGGCTGGAGATCACCATCAGGGGCAACGGGATGCCGTCCGCAGTTGGCCCCGGCCGTACGGGACCGTTCTATACCGACGGCATGATCAGTATGCAGATGTTGGCCTACAGAGGCTCAGGGTGGCGTCCTTCCGTCGGGTTCGGCTTGCAGGATATGTACGGTTTCATGCTGTTCAATGCACTTTATGGAGTAGCAACGTGGAGAATCCCTCTCGCCGAGGCGAAGACATGCGTTCTTTCCGTGGGCTGGGCTGCGCCCTGGTACAGCAAGAATGAGGGCACTGCCGACGAGGATTGGGACGTGAACCACGTGATGAATGGTTTCGTTATCGGGATAGAGTATCCGGCGCAGCCCTGGGCAGTTGCGCTCATGGAGTATGATTCCCGTTCGTTCAACGTCGGAATGCGATTTCGCCCCGTATCTTGGTGTACATTTGATATAGCCGTACTCCGGTGGGGCCTGGATCAGCTTGCTCGCAACCGTATCCGTGGGTTTGCCGCTCATCTCTCCTTTAGCGGAGGAATCTGAATGGCAATCTACCTGGTAACCGGAGGTGCGGGGTTCATCGGATCACACCTTGTCCATGCTCTGGTGGTTCGAGGTGAGACGGTGCGCGTGATGGATAACCTTTCCACGGGGCATCTCCGGAACCTCAAAGCGGTAGAAAAAGACATCACGATGATCACTGGGGACCTGCGCTCGCCGGAACAGGTGGCAAAGGCCATGAAGGGCGTGGAGTACGTGCTCCATCAGGGCGCGTTGCCATCGGTTCCGAGGTCGGTGAGCGATCCGTTGACAAGCAATGAGTGCAACGTGAGCGGCACGCTGCATGTGCTCTGGGCTGCTCATCGCGCGGGCGTCAGGCGAGTTATTGTTGCGTCTTCGTCGTCGGTATATGGCAACACGGAAGTGTTGCCGAAGGTGGAGACGATGCCCACCACGCCGCTTTCGCCCTATGCCGTCTCGAAGCTGGCAGCGGAGCAATATGCCGTTGCTTTCTACAAGTCGTACGGCCTAGAGACCGTAGCACTGCGGTATTTCAATGTCTTCGGCCCACGGCAGGACCCGACATCTCAGTACGCGGCGGTGATCCCGAAGTTTCTTGAGATCATGCGCCGAGGGGAGCGTCCGACCATTTTCGGTGACGGCGAACAAAGCCGTGACTTCACCTATGTGGACAACGTCGTGGAGGCCAACCTTCTGGCCTGCACTGCGCCCGGTGTGGCCGGTGAAGTCTTCAATTGCGCCTGCCATGAACGGATCTCCCTGAACCAGTTGATGAAAGAGTTTAATAGCCTGCTCGGCACACACATCGAACCCATCTATGCACCGCCGCGGGTTGGGGATGTGAAGCATTCGCTCGCCGATATAGGCAAGGCCCGACGCATGCTCGGATATGAAGTGGTCGTACCGTTCAAAGAGGGCCTCACTCATCTCGTCCATGCCATGTCATGACGAGTGCGGGTGGAGACGGCTCTCAGGTACCTCGCGAGAATGGGAGTCAATCAGCCATGAATGAAGAAACCCCAGGCTTCCATGACTACATAGACATTATCTACAGAAAGAAATGGCTGATTGTCATGGTATTTGTGTGCGTATTCCTTACCACCCTTTACTATGTCCAGCGTCAGCCGCAACGGTATTCATCTTCCTCCACGCTCTACCTGGAATACGCAAAGGGCGTCGCCGGTACCGGTCCTACAGTCCCGATCTCGTTAGGCGCAGGAGGGGGTGGTAGCTACCAGGGACCGCGTTCGCTGGAGTTCTACCTCGGCATCTTCGACAGCCGCAGCTTCCGTGAAAGTGTTCGACAGGACGTTGCTAACTACGCAATGAAGCTTGGGATGGATCACCTTGAAGCCATCAGTCGTGCGAGAGATGCGGTAAACTCTCTCACCATTTCACCCGGTCGTTACCAAGGCTACTACTATGTCTCGGTGGAAGCCTCTTCTCCGGACATTGCGTACGCCGCCGACAGCATCGCGATAGCTCTCTACATTGATCGCTGTAGGACATTTGCTCGTCAGGAAACGTACGCGATGGAGAAGTTCGTTGACGTGCAGTTTGATTCGGCGCGCGAGAGCCTTAAGAGCGCCGAAGACACGTTGCAGGCTTTCCGCAGACAGCATAACCTGCTCCAGCTCGGCACGGAAAGCATCAACCCCGGCTTGCCGATCGAGTATGTCAGGCTCGTCGAAGGGTATTATGACGCCCGGAAAGAGCGTCAGACCGCTCAGGCGACGCTGGAGGCCACCACCCAGGCCGCCGGATTGATCAGCCAGAGCTACGACAGCGTGGCGCTTGATCAGATTCGGCGCGCTTTCCCTGCGAAGGAACTTGCCGACGTACAGGAAAGGGTCCGCAAAGCGCGGACGGAGCTCCAGATCAAGGAATACCAGGAACGGAGTTTTCAGACGCAGCTTCAAGTGTATGAACGTGCTCATCCTGAGTTGTCGGCCATAAGCATCGCCTATCTGAGGCTAGTGAGAGAACGAGATATCTACGAGCGCCTCACCAGCCTGTTGATGGAGCGGCGCGAGGAGCTTCGCGTCCAGGCGGCCTCGGAAAGCGGCGGTGTCAAAGTGATTGACAGCTCTACACAGGGCGTGGCCGTGCCCAGCCGTGCGCGAATCATGCTGATCCTCGGAGTTGTGCTCGGCCTTGTGTTCGGGATCGGGGTGGCGTTTGCCTGGGAATTGATGGACCCAAACATCAAGACCTCCTCCGAGATCCCAAGGGTCATAGGCGCGGCAGCAATCGGAACCATCCCGAGCATAGGAGTGATGAAGCGAAGGCGGGACAATGGACGCGCGCCGACAGGACGACACAGCGCACTGATCTCCGAAGGAAACCCGAAAGACCCCGTTGCTGAAGCGTACAGAACCCTGCGGACGAGCCTCATGTATTCTGCTGGCGAACACAAGCTGCGGTCCCTCGTGATTTCAAGCGCCGGGCAATCAGAAGGTAAGTCAATTACCACAGCAAACTTGGGCATCACCTGTGCGCAGATGGGCCAACGGACTCTCATCCTTGATGGCGACCTCCGGCGTCCCATACAGCACATTTTCTTTGATATAGACCGAGACGGTGGGCTGACGGAGTTTCTCGTGCAGGACCTTCCGCTCTCCGACGTGATCAAAGCGAGCGGCGTGGAGAACCTGGAGATCATCACTGCCGGAATCACTCCGCCCAACCCTGCTCCCATCCTCGCATCCCAAGCGATGCACAATCGCCTTGAAGAACTCGGCAAAATCTATGACATCATTCTCATTGACTCTCCGCCCATCATCGCGGTCACTGATGCCGTGCTTCTGGGCAAGATGACCGACGGCGTGCTCATGGTCGTCCGGTGTGCCGCAACCCCGAGGGCCGCCGCCAAACACGCGGTTTCAGTCCTTCAGAATGCCAACGTATCTCTGCTTGGGGCAATCTTGAACGACGTTGACGTCACCCGGCACTATGGGGGTTATTACTACTACAACTACTACTACCACTACTACTACGGCGGTTACTACGGGAGCTCGTCCGATGGGGACAAGAAGGAACTCTCGAAGAAAGCACCGAAATGATGACAGAGCGCATCAAAGCCATTAGCATAGACCTCTCCATGACGATCCGCGCAGCGATGGATGTGATCAGCAACGCGGTGCTGGTCGGCGCCCCCACCGGCATGGTCTTGGTAGTTGCCCCCGACGAGAACCTCCTGGGAATTGTAACCGATGGCGACATACGCCGGGGGTTGCTGCGCGGTGTCAGCCTCGATGACTCTGTCGAAGCAATCATGGTGCGTGACCCGGTGACGTTGCCCGCATCTCTCACGCCGACGGAATTGCTCGCCAAAGTGAAAGAGGAAGCGCGGAAGCGGACGAGGCTCAGAGAACACAAGGTGGACAAGCTCATCCTCGTTGATGAGGACGGAAAAGTCTCGGATATCGTCAGCTTCTACGACCTCTGGTATCTTGCTCAGGCGACGAGCCGAGTGGTGGCAGTTGTGGGGCTTGGGTACGTGGGGCTTACGCTCGCGGTCACCCTCGCGGACGCCGGACTGAACGTCTTTGGTGTGGAGAGCGACCCGGCGATCTTCGCCACGCTTGCGGGAGGTGAGGCGCATTTTCACGAGGTCGGTCTCAATCCGCTCCTCAAATACCATCTTCAGCGCGAGCATCTGAAGCTCGTGTCGGGGTTCGATTCGGTCGAAGCGGATATCTTCATCATCTGCGTCGGAACACCGGTCAATGAGGCCGGTGAGCCACAGCTCGACGACCTGCGTGCCGCCACACGAGCCGTCGGACAGCGGCTGCGCAGGCGCGGCCTGGTGATCATCCGCTCCACTGTGCCTGTTGGTGCGTGCCGGAACGTGGTGGCCCCTCTGCTCGAGGAGACTTCGGGGCTGGAATTGGGGCGCGACATCTTCCTCGCGTTCGCGCCAGAGCGCACGGTGGAAGGCAAGGCGCTTGAAGAGCTTCGCCGCCTGCCTCAGATCATCGGCGGGTACGACCGCGCCAGCGTCCAGATGACCGCCAACCTCATGCGCGAACTCACGCCGACCATCGTCGAGGTAGAATCGCTCGAAGCGGCGGAGATGATCAAACTCGTCAACAACTCCTTTCGTGACCTCAGCTTCGCGTTTGCCAATCAGCTCGCGCTCATCTGCGATCACTGGAACATGGATGCGGCGGAATTGGTCCGTGCGGCCAATGAAGGCTACCCCCGCAGCAACGTGCCCGTGCCAAGCCCCGGCGTCGGCGGCATCTGCCTCAAGAAAGACCCGCTCATCTTCGCTTCAGTCGCCCGTAAAGCGGGCATCGAGAACCCGCTCTCCGGCATTGGAAGACAGTTGAACGAGGCGATGCCGCGCTATGTGGCGAACAAGATCATCTCCTTCCTTTCGGAGGTGGGACGGCCTGCTTCCGAGGCCAAGGTGGTGCTCGCCGGGCTGGCGTTCAAAGGGCAGCCGGAAACCTCGGACGTGAGAAACTCGACCGCTATTGACGTGCTCATGGCGCTCAAAGCGGAAGGGATTGAGGTATGGGGGTACGATCCTGTGGTGGAGGAGGAAATGATCCGGCTGGCGGGCGCCAAGCCGTGCACCCTCGAAGCGGGTTTTTCCGGGGCGGATGTCGTGGCAATCCTCAACAACCACCCCTCGTTCTCCAAGATCAATCTGTATTCCCTGCTTGAGTCCATGCGGCGGCCCGGCCTGTTCTTTGACGGCTGGCATCTATTCCCGCCGGAAGAAGCCATCCGCGTCGAGGGGATCATCTACGCGAGCATGGGGATCGTCCGAAGGTCCAGAAACACGAAGCCCGCCTCAAGGCCGTGAGGGGAAGGGTCTCTCAGAGATGGTGCACGCACCTCGCATCCTCGGAGTCATCCCTGCACGCGGCGGGTCGAAGGGCGTACCCCGCAAGAATCTCGCGCCGGTGCTCGGCAAGCCGCTCATCGCCTACACGATTGAAGCCGCGCTCTCAAGCACGCTCCTCACCGAGGTGATCGTCTCCACGGACGACGAGGAGATCGCCGAGGTTTCCCGGCAATGGGGCGCGCAGGTGCCGTTCATGCGGCCCGCCGAACTCGCCACCGACCGCGCGCAGGCTGTCCCCACCATTCAACACGCCGTCCGCGAGATGGAAGCTCTCCGGGGCGCGCGGTACGATGTGGTGGTCATGCTCCAGCCGACGACCCCATTGCGGACGGCGGAGGACATTGACGGATGCCTGAGAAAATTGCTCGCCACCGGAGCGGACTCGGTGATCAGCGTCGTCGAGGTGGGCGGCCACCATCCGGTGCGGATGAAGCGCATCGTGGATGACCAGTTGGTGGACTACGCCGAAGAAGAGATCGAGAACCGCCCCCGGCAGGAGTTGCCCCCTGTGTACCTGCGCGCCGGTTCGGTGTACGCGACGCGGCGCGACGTGCTCATGGAGCAGAATTCGTTCAAGGGCCGTGTCTCGCGCCCGTACATCATCCCACCGAACCGCGCCGTCAACATTGATACTCCGATTGACCTCAAAATCGCCGAACTACAGCTTCTGGAACTGCGGAAAAACAGGAGTGCGTCGTGACGCGCACTGGGTTCCCCAGCGAACTCAAGAGAGTTTGCGGAACATGGTGATCACGTTCCGGCTGTAGTGTCGCTCATCCACACGCGCCAGCCCTGGCACGCCGAGTTCGCCGGGCGTATCGAACTCGTGGTGGTAGACGAGCATCCCACCGGGCGCAAGCAGCCCCTCGGCAAGCATCCTCGCCAATGCGACGAGCCGCTCCCGATGCGGCGGCTTGCCCATCCAGAACGGAGGGTCGAAGAATACGAGGTCTGCTTGCGTGCCGTCGGCGATAAGCTCTCGCACCCCGCGCCAGGCGTCCCTGCCGAGGATCAGACCCCGGTCGGCGAGCTTCGTGCGCTCCAAGTTCCGCGCAATCGTCCGCAGGCAGGCGCGGTCGCGCTCGACGAACGTGCAGAACGTCGCGCCCCGGCTGAGGGCTTCGATGCCCAGGCTGCCTGTCCCGGCGAAGAGGTCCACCACCTGAGCGTCGGGCAGCACGGGGTTCAAGATGCTGAAGAGCGAGGTCTTGACGCGGTCCGTCATGGGACGGGTTGTCGCGGCCTTCACCTCATAGAGCGGCACGCTTCGCGCACTACCGGCTATGACACGCACTGGTCGTCTTTCTCCCGGACGCTCGCCGTCCCCTGGTCGGCATGGAAGCGGATCGTCCGTGCGCGCAGACCGGCACGGCCTTCAGGGCGTATGACCATTGGTACAATCCTTGCTTATTTCCGACCGCAAGCGTACCTTTGACTATCTTCTAACCGAGTCTGTTTTCCCCCGGATGTGGTATAATGTAACAAGGGAACCAACCGACGACGGCTATTGAGCGCGTCGTGGGGCAGAGAGGGAATCCTCGAACTCTTTTGAGTTCGCTACGCTCAGACACGCGGATGTGCGCCGTTATAGGAATCTGAGGAGCAGAGAATGGGATGCACCGTCTTTTGGGATGCACAGGAGTTCAGCGACGTGTGCCAGGCGCGCACGCGGGACGAATTGGTTTCGCTGGCGGAGACCGCCGGGTGGCAGTATGAGATTGCGCCGGAAGAGTTCGTCGCCCGCGTGGTGAACTTGGAAAGCTCGCCGGGAGAAGCCCGTCCGGTTGAGCGTCGGTTCCGGCTCATGGGAGTCACGCTTTTCCCATTCGGGCGCGACGAAGCCGATAGCCGCCCGCGCCTTTCGTTCGTCTTCGATAATACGAACACCACGAACCCGCTCCTGCGGAACAGGCTCATCACGCTCGCCCCGGCGTGGTACTGGTTGGAGTGGTCGCCGCGCCTGCGCGATCAGTACCCGATCCTGGCGCAGCAGCGCGAAGAGCCGATCTACGGCGTTCGTCCTGACGGCAGTATGCGCGTCCGGCGCACCGAGTTGCCCGGATTCATCAAGTTCCTGAATACGGTGCGCGCCACCTCCCTCCCTTTGCTCGATATCCGCACGAGCGACCGGCTCGCACGGAAGATGATCAACGACCCCCACACTAACCCGTTCGGCGGACGAGGCGCGAAGAGAGCGGAGCAGGAGAGCCTCGCCGACGTTGCCGAGGGGTTGGGCGTGCTCTTCGCCTCCCACCGGTACGACGAATGGCGTCTGGGGTTACATGCGGAGGACGAGATCGAGCGGGAACAGGCCAGGGCAAACCGCGCAGCGTCCATGTCGCAAGATCGTGCGGGCGGTCGGCAAGGACACGCCGCAGGCAGGCAGGGCACACGCGGCGCTCAGGGTAGCCCTGGCAGGCAGGACCGGTTCCCCATGAGAAGAGGCCGTGACTCATCGGGTACCTCGCGATACTGAGGACGACACCTCGACAAGAGAAGCCGTCTCGATGCACGAAGAGCTAAGCCCGCAGGAGATTCTCGCCGCCGTCGCCGAAGCGACTCGCCTGCGCGAAGGACCGGAGGGCGTGCGCTCGATCCTCCGCGTCATTGGGGACAGGCGCGAGATGACCACTCGGCAGGTGGCGACGGCGGTGCGCCTGCCGCTGCCGGTGGTTGCTGCGGTCCGGGGCGAATTGACCGCGCTGGGGGTGCTTGAGCGGCAGCCGCACGGCGTCAGGCTCACCGAGCAGGGACGCAACCTTGCGGCGAAGCTCTTCGGGAGCGAGGTCTCGTCGAACGGCACATACGAGCCTCAGGCCGCCGAGGAGATGGCGGCGTTCGCCGAACGGCTGAGAGAGATCGCAGAACGCCGCCCGGATGCGGATGTGACGCTCGATCAGGCCAAAGCCACGCCGCTCACTCTTGCCCGGCGGGTGAGCTACTTCGACCGCAATGACGCGCTCGCCGGTCGGCGCATCCTCTGCCTTGGCGACGATGACTTCGTGGCCGCAGCGATTGCCGAATGGACGGTCCGGCAGAATGCTCGTGGCCGTGCGGCGAGGCCGGAGCGGGTTCTCGTCGTTGATTGCGACCGACGCATCGTTGAACAGATCGCCGCCCTCGGCAAACCGGTGGAGGCCCGTCTTTACGACGCCCGCGATCCCTGGCCGGAAGCCTGGCGCGGCAGGTTCGACGTGGTGATCACCGACCCGCCGTACACGATTCACGGAGCCGAACTCTTCCTCTCGCGGGCGATAGATGCTGTCGGAGCGAAGCCGGGAGCGCACTGCTTCTTCTCGTTCGGCCACCTCGACCCTTCCGCTCTCCGCACGGTTCAGGCCGCGCTCGCAGAGATGGGGTGGGTGGTACGCGAGTGGCTGCCAGGGTTCAACGAGTACGAAGGCTCCGGCGTGCTCGCGGGCATTTCGCTCATGGCGCACCTGATCCTCGCCGACGCGCCGGAGCCGGTGATCGTCGGGAGGTACGACGGTCCGCTCTACACGGCTGACGTACGGCCTGTCGTGCGGATATATCGCTGCCAGGGCTGCCATGCCCAGTGGGAGGTCGGCCCAGGGACGCGCTGGCAGACAATCGCTCACCTAAAGCGGCAGACCTGTCCTCTCTGCGGTGCAAATCGCTTTCTGCGCACAGGCCAGAGACCTGCGGGGTAGTGGCAGATTGAGAGGTAGTATCCAATGATTACCTCTGTCACGATCAAGAACTTCAAACGCTTTGAAAGTGTGACAGTGCCTCTCAGCGAGAGCATCGTGCTCGCAGGGCCTAACAATTCCGGCAAAACTACAGCCATCCAAGCCCTAGCAGTGTGGCGACTAGCTTTGACTCGCTGGTTGGAGAAGCGGGGTGGTAAGCTCAAAAGCAAGGCGAAGCAAAGAACAGGCGTGCCTATAACGCGACCTGATATGACAGCGGTTCCAACGAGGGAAATGAAGCTCCTCTGGAATCTGTGCAAGGTAATAGAGAAAGAAAATAAATCCCGCCTGATCGAGATTCTGGTAGAAGGAATCACAGGGGAAAAAGAGTGGCAATGCGGTATGGAGCTTCAGTACCAAGGACCTGAAATGCTCTATTGCAGACCGATGCGTATTGCACCTGGCCGTGATGAACGCATGGATATTCCCCCAGAAGCTAAGGAACTTATAATAGCACACCTTCCTCCGTTGGCGGGACTGCAACTCATCGAAGAGCGAGTTGATGAGCGTGTCCTTCTATCCCGTATCAGCGAGGGCCGCGCAGGAGATATCCTTCGCAATCTCCTCTTCAACGTCAAGAACGCTGCTGGAGGAGGAGAAGACTGGAAGAACCTAACAGGTCATATTATGGAGTTATTCCAAGTAGAGCTCCTACCGCCTGAGTATCTAACAACTGGAGAAATCCGCGTCGAGTACTACACTGGCCCGCCCAACAGAAACGGACATAATCCAAATCCAAAGCTCGATATAGCTAACGGGGGAAGCGGGTTTCATCAGGTACTCCTGATTCTCGCGTTTCTGTATGGGCGGCGAGCGTCGGTGCTGCTCTTTGATGAGCCGGATGCACATCTTGAAATCATCCGTCAGAAGAACGTTTACAAACTCCTTCAGGACATTGCGAGACAACGAAATGCTCAGATATTGATTTCCACTCATTCGGAAGTCATCCTTGATGAGACGCCTCACAACAATATACTGGCTTTCTTGGGAGATACACCGCACTTATTGACCTCACATCAGCAAGTTGCCCAACTTAGAAAGTCGTTAAGTCTCATCCCTAGTTCCGATTATCTGATCGCAGAATTACGTGGAAGTGTGCTCTATGTCGAAGATTATACAGATGTTGATATTCTTAAGCGATGGGCCAACATCATAGGGCATCGCGCTCACGACTTCCTGGAATCCCCCTTCGCTGTCTATGTTGGCAACGTACCCACTCATGCACGAGAACACTTCTACGGACTTCGTGAGGCCTATCCGAAGTTGAAAGGGCTGCTCCTCATAGACAACACCGACACCAAGCTGGAAAAAGACGGAGCTCTCGTGGAAATCATGTGGACGCGACGCGAGATAGAGAATTATCTATTGATACCGGATGCTATTCTACGCTTCTGCGAGAGAGAGCTTGAACGCGTTTACGGTGAGTCAGAACCTTCAACGCAGAGCAGTCTATTCGCAAGAGAAGTGCAAAGAAAACTCAATGAAGCTCAAGAGCTTTTGCAGCGAATGCTACCGCCAGAGGTTTTTGCAGACCCATTGAGAGACACAGAATATGTCTTGCAGGTGAAAACAAGCGACGCTGTTTTTGAGCGATTTTTCAAAGAGTTCTTCTCACGAATTAAGAGATACAATACCGTGCCGAACAATCAATTGTACAAGCTGGCTGAGGTGATGCGAGAAGATGAACTTCACCCGGAAATAAGAGAGAAGCTGGATGCAATTGCTGTATTAGCGTGAGCTTGAGGAGTTGTCTCCATACATGTCCGTGATCCCGATTCATCTCCTGATTGACTTCATCGTGGAGGACCCCGCGCTCTTGCGCACGCCGAGGCCGGGGATGCTCTACCTCAGAGAGGCCGTCCTTGCCGGTGGCGCGACCATCCTCTCCGAGCACACGCACCAGTTCGAACCGGGTGGCTACTCCGGCGTCTTCATCCTCGCGCAGTCCCACGCGAGCATTCATACCTGGATCGAAGACCACCTCATCTCCATTGACGTATTCGCCTGCGGTCCGATTGACGTGGAAGCCATCATCGCCGCGCTGCGGAAGCGATTCCGGCCAACCTCCGAACGCATCGAGCGCCGCACCCGTGGAGCCATCCCGCAGGATACGTTCACGCGCTCGCCTGCCCTACCGTGATGCCTTCTCGCGAGCTTCACGAGCCGATCCGCCTCAATGGCCATACGTTCGCCCCTGTCGCACCGGCGGACGTGCCGCGCCTGATGTCTGCCGCCGAACGTGCCTCCGCGTGGCTCTGGGCAGCGTACGCGCCGTTCCTCCTCAGCTACGGCGAATCTCCGGCGCGAGCGGTGCTCGTGGGGGAAGTCCTTGACGCGCTCGTGGTCCTCCTGCGGCGGAAGGTCCGGGGCGAACACCACCTCGATTTCGCCCTTCCGCCGCTCGCGGAGGACCCGAAGGACGCGCTTGACGCCGTGCTTCCGCTCGTGGAGTCGTTCAACGGCGCGCTGGAGACTCGGGTGCTCTGGGCCGACCTGCCGACGGCGGCGTGGGCTTGCGCTCGAACGGGCTGGGATATCCGACCGTATGAGCGGGAATACCTCTACCGCAGGCAGGCGGTGTTGGAAATGAAGGGCGCAGAGTTCCGACCGCTCAGGAAGCGGCTTTCGCGGTGCGAACGGGAAGCGATGCCGGAGGTGCGCCCGTATTGCGCCGAGGACCACCCCGCCTGCGTACGGCTTCTCAAGGATTGGCAGGACGAGCGGGAAGACGCGCTCAAGCCGGTGTTTGACTTCGGCTACACGCGGGCTGCGCTCGATCTCGCCGCGCACATTTCCGAACCATTCCTGACCGGGCTAGTCGTCGAAGTGGAAGGGCGAATCCGGGCATTCGCGTTCGGGGGGCTGATTCGGCCCGGCTTGGGGCAGTTCTTCCTCCTCAAGAGCGACCCGCACGTCCTCGGCCTCGCGGAGACGGCCCGCGTCGCACTCATGGAGCGGCTTGAGGGCTGCGACCTCATCAACGACGCCGGAGACCTCGACCGGCCCGGCCTCGCGCAGCACAAGCGGATGTTCCGCCCGGTGGCCTTCGTCCCGACGTTCAAGCTGGTGAGGAGCCGCGCTACTTCGCCGGCATCACCGCGATGCAGTCAATCTCGATCCTGATATCCACCGGCGATTCCGCGCGCACCGTCGTGCGCGCCGGTTTGGTCGCGCCGAAGTATTCGGAGTAGACCTTGTTCATCGCGGCGAAATCCGCCATGTCTCGCAGGAACACGCCCACCCGCACGACGTTCTCAAGGGATGTCCCGGCGGCTTCGAGGATCGCCTTGATCGTCCGCAGAGTCAGGTGTGTCTGCTCTTCGATGCCCCCCGGGACGATCTGCCCAGTCGTCGGGTCAAGCGGCCCCTGGCCCGCCACGAACACGAACCCGTTCGCCTTGATCGCCTGGGAATACGGGCCGATGGGTATGGGTGCATTCGGTGTCGTCACCGCTTCGCGCATGTGAGTACCTCCTCCCACGCAAGTAATGGAGTGCACGCGTGCGCCTTGAGCGCCGCGATATGCCGGTGTGCTTCGTTCGATCAATATACGCAGCCAGGAAAACCCAGCCAACCGGACGTGCGGTGTGCGGCGCGCCTTGTAGTCGGCGGAAGGCGCATCTACATTCATCATTCTACGCCTCATACGCATCGTCGTCGTGTGACGATGGCAGCGTATGGATTGTTGGGCTTTCGTGTTCCGTGCGGGGAGGGAGTGACGGAATGGCAGTACGCTGGGGTATTATCGGCGCGGGCGGAGTGGCTCGCCGACGGACCATGCCCGCGATCAACCAGGCACGCGACGCCGAGCTTGTCGCGCTCATGGTGCGTGACCAGGCCCGTGCCGACGCGCTTGCGAAAGAGTTCGGGGCGCGCCATCCCTACAGCGATTGGCGAGCGCTGCTCGGCGATGCGGAGGTGGACGCGGTTCACATCGCCACGCCCGTCTACCTGCACGCGGAGCAGGTGATCGCCGCCGCCGAAGCGGGAAAGCACGTGCTCTGCGATAAGCCGATGGCGCTTTCCACCGTCGAATGCCGCCGCATGATTGATGCGTGTCGGGCGAACGGCGTGCATCTCCAGGTCTGCTTCCTCATGCGCTTCGGGTCGGTCTATCAGCGCCTCCGCAGAGAGATTGCCGACGGTCGCTTCGGGACGATCCTTGAGGCGCGGGCGACCATCTTCAAGTGGCTGCCGCTTGGCGACGGCTCGTGGCGGGTGATCCCGGAGCAGGGCGGCGGAGGGCCGCTCATGGACCTCGGCGCGCATACTATTGACCTCCTCACGTTCCTCCTCGGCCCGATGGAGCGCGTCAGTGCGCTCACGGCGAACCGGATCACCTCATGGCGCGTAGAAGATACCGTATCGGTGCTCATGCGGGCGCGGTCGGGCGCTCATGCGCTCGTGGGCCACAGCTTCCGCGCCAAAGGCGGCGACCAGACACTTGAGATCAACGGGACGGAGGCGAGTGCGTTGGTTTCGAGTCCTCCGCCCGGCGGCGAGAAGCCGAGCCTGCGGATTGCCGACGCCGAGGGCGTGAAGGTCGAGCCGGTCCCGTTCGAGAACTATTACCAGCTTCAGGTGGAGCACTTCGCCGATTCCCTTGCCGGGAAGGCCACACCGCTTGCAACCGGGGAAGACGGCCTGCACAACCTGGCGGTCATCGAGGCGGCGTACCGGTCCGCACGCACATGTAGGCAGGAGCGCGTGGAGCCATGACGACGCGATGCACCTCCCTTTCGGCGATTTCCCTTGCGGCGGTGCTCGTGCTGAGTTCCTGCGCTCCGCGACCGCCCGTCAAAAGGCTCCCAGAGCAGCCGCCGATGGTGCGCGTGCCCGGTGGGACATACCTCATCGGGAGAGACGACGGGCCGGAGAACGAGCAACCGGTGCACATGGTGCGGGTGAAGGCGTTCTACATAGATAAGTACGAAGTGACCAACAGGATGTACCTCGCATTCGTGAGAGACACCGGCTATCCGCTCCCGTATCGCTGGCTGCCCGACAGCACCCTCTACGGCAAGGACGACAGGCTCCCCTTCCCTCAGGAGATGGCCAATCTGCCCGTCACGTGGATTTCGTGGCACGATGCGGCGGCGTACGCGAAGTGGCGAGGCTGCCGTCTGCCGACGGAGGTCGAGTGGGAAATTGCGGCGAGGTGCAGTTCGGCTTTTGCCTATCCATGGGGCAACGAGCCGATGCCGCGCTCCGGCGAGACCCCGGCAAACGTCGCGGGCGATGCCGACAGGTATGCGTCCGGGCCTGCGCCTGTGGGCAGCTTCCCGGCGGGCCGCTCGTGCTGGGGCGTGGAGGATATGGCGGGGAACGTCTGGGAGTGGGTCGCTGATTGGTACCTCCCCTCGGCGTATCGGAGCGCTCCGCAGGAAGGTTTTGCGACGGCGGTGAACGACAGCCTCTTCGGCCAACGCGCCATTCGCGGCGGTTCCTGGTTCGATCCTTCAGAATATGCGCGCTCAACGGCGCGCACCGGCTTCGATCCCTCGTTCACAAGCGACATCATCGGCTTCCGGTGCGCTCGTGATGCGGAATAGGATTCTCACGCATGGCTGACGCCGCGTCCGGGAACGCCGAGAACGCACGGGCGATGTCCTTCTGGGACCACCTCGAAGAACTCCGTTGGCGTCTCATCAAGTCCATCGTTGCGGTCTTGCTCGCCGGAATCGTCTCGCTCGCCTTCTCCGACCATCTCCTGGAGTTCCTCTTGCAGCCCGCCAGGCACGTTGGCGACAGGGTTCGCCTCGTGAACCTCACCCCGCTCAGCATGGTGATCGTCCGCCTCTACATTGCGCTTGTGGCCGGGCTGGTGGTCGGCCTGCCGGTGGTCGTGTACCAGATGTGGCGCTTCATCTCCCCCGGCCTCTACCGGCACGAGCGCAGAGCAGTGCCCTGGGTGCTCATCAGCACGCTCGCGCTCTTCGTGATCGGCGCGTACCTCGCGTATGCGATGATGCCGTACCTGTTCACCGTGCTCGTAGAGGCCGGGTATCAGGGGATCGAAAACACGTGGAACATCAGGGAGTACATGGGGTTCCTGCTCGGCTTCATGGCGGCGTTCGGCGTCGTCTTCGAGCTGCCGGTCGCGGTCTACATCCTCTCCGTGATCGGCATCGTTTCGCCTGCGGTGCTGCGGCGTTCGCGGCGCTACGCCATCGTGCTCATCTTCATCGTCGCCGCTGTCCTCACGCCCTCGCCCGACCCATTCAGCCAGGTTGCGATGGCCCTGCCGCTTCTGGCCCTCTTCGAGGTGAGCATCTTCGTCTCGGCGATGGTCTGGAAGCGGAAAGCAAGGCGGCGTCTCGCGGAATTGGGCGAGGCCGATGATGCCTCCGCCGCGCCGGGATGAGCCTGCGGTTTGGTTTCACCCCGCTCACACGTTACTTTTCACTATCCTGGAGGGCCGTACGCGGCCAACGCCGCTCTGAAAGGGCGGAGGATTGCCGAAGGCTCTCGTTGATCGGCCTCTGCACTGCCGGGCGAGGTGCATTGTCCTATGATACGCTTTTGCCTGATTTTTTGCACAGTTGGCGCATAGGGGCGCAATGATGGTCACGAACGAAATAGCTTGACAGATGATGTTTCTCCGTCTCTAGAGAGTGGTCACCGCGGGAGACAGCTCGCTTTGAGCGAGCTTCGCTCTTCCGTAGCCCCCGGATTTATCCGGAGGGCGGTGGGA
>Ga0172366_10000659_pt1 | contig 25604 bp, 27 predicted proteins | sample LakKivSesite69cm_FD_114533 | JGI IMG/M metagenome (GOLD analysis project Ga0172366, IMG submission 114533) | Sediment microbial communities from Lake Kivu, Rwanda - Sediment site 69cm | ecosystem: Environmental > Aquatic > Freshwater > Lake > Sediment | place: Rwanda: Western Province, Lake...
GGGCGTCCAGGGGCACGTTGTTCATGATAGCACCCACCAGATGGGCCTGCACCCGGGCCAGCCGCTGTTGTGCTCGGCGCAGATGCTCTCGTTTCGTCCGCCCCGCGCTGACCACCAACAGGACACCATCCACGTGGGAGGCCAACATGGAAGCATCGGGCACGGCCATTAAAGGTGGGGCATCGAAGAGGACCATGTCTGCCCCTTCGCTCAATAGGGCGATGATCTCCGGCAGTCGACGTGAGCCCAGAAGTTGGGAGGGAATGGGCGGCAGCGGGCCGCTGGGAAGCACCCACAGATTGTCTACTCCCATCTCCTGCAGGGGCGGATTAGCCCGCGCCTTCTCGTCCAGAAACAGGGAGGTCAGCCCCTGCTCATTAGGCAGGCCGAAGATCTGGTGTTGCACCGGGTGGCGCAGGTCGCAGTCCACCACGATGGTCCGTATCTCCCTCTCCGCCAGCGTCACCGCCAGGTTGGCCACGTTGGTGGATTTCCCCTCCTCGGCTCCGGCGGAGGTGATGAGCAGCGTCCGCAGCGGCCTGTCCAGGCTGGCGAAGGTCAAATTGGTGCACAGGGTGCGGTAGGCCTCGCTGACGGGTGAGCGGGGATCGGTGAGGGTGATGAGGTTGATTGAGGGATTGAAACTCATGCCCTTGTCTCCTCCCAAGCGGACTAGCGACCGCTCTCCCCATGATGAACAGGGATAGCTCCTAGGACGGTTACCTGCAATTCCCGTTCCACGTCCTGCGGAGTGCGGATCAGATCGCGGGTCATCCATTCGATGGCGAAGACCACCAGGCCGCCCAGCAATCCGCCGAAGACCGCTCCGGCCAGGGCATTGATCTTTTTCTTGGGCGAATAGAGGCTGTACCCCCGGTTGTAGACATTGTCGCGGATGCGCACATCAATCCGGTCCCGCTTGTCCTGCTCCTGGTTCCAGACCTCCCGATCCTCGACGAAGACCTCGCCCACTGTCTGAGCGATCTGCTGGGCCACCAGCGGATCGTAATCCCGGGCCTCAATTTTCAACGTGAAGGTGGAGGCGTCAGGGCTGACAAACAGCTTAGACAGCAGCCGATCGGCGGTCATGTCCAACTGTGCTCGATCTATCACATCCGTAGCCACGGTGTAAGTGTGGATGTTCTCCGCGTAGCCGCGCAGCAGGTCCTTGAGCACGTTGCTCAACCCCCAGTCGGCCCGTGCGGGCTGCACACTCAACTCAATGGAGGCGCTGTAGACCGGCGTCTGTTGCAGGCTGAAGAACAGGGCACTGGCCCCACCAATCAGGGCCACTAGGACGATGATCCCCCCCCGTCTCCAGAGAATCTGAAGATAGTCCTGTAACTCCACTCTAACCTCCCAATTGATAAAATCGTTATCCCTTATTTTACCACATCTCCCCTGGTTGGTCAAAAAGATCACCTGGGTACGGAGTGCGGACGCAAGTCCGCTCCAATTCGCAGGCTTGCGCCTGCACTCCAGCAAAACCTAGGGCATAGGCCGCTGCCAGAAAAAGCGACGACGTCGGGGGTGAGGGGGCAGTTCACCCAGCACCGCGATGCCCAAATCTTCCACCTCTGAGCGATCGTACACGGCGTCATCCAGATAGTGCAGCACAAAGGCCAGCGCCACCCCCGCCACTAATGCCAAAAGGAGACGCAGGGGGAGATCTAACCGCTCCCGGAGCCCGGGGCCGAGGGAGACGATGAGGGGGGGATCAATGGCCCGGATATCCACCCTGCCCTCCCCCAATTGGCCGAAGAACCCGCTGCTTCGCTCGGCCAACACCTGCTGTGCAACAGTGGCAATCCTATTCAGTTCCTCCGCGTTGTCCCAAACGATCTGCAGGGTGAGCGTCCGGTGTTTTGTGGAGGCGGAGAAGGCTCCCGCCAGGGGATAGAAAGGGGAAGCGCCTTGGGCTCGGAGCGCGGCCTCCACTTCTGCGGCAAAGGCTACGCCTCCCACCACCTCGGCCAGGTCATCCACCAGGTACTCGGAGGCTAGCCAGGTATAGTAGTGGTCGTAGGCGTAGTACTCCCCCGTTGTCGGCTCGGGCTGCAGGCTCACCGTGAAGCGCGAGGTGGCCTGGAAGCGCGCGGGCCTAGGCGAGCGTGTGAGGAGGCTAGTGACGAGGACGACTAGCACCAGCCCCACAATCAGCCACAGGCGACGGCGCACAATGCGCCAGTATTCCCGCAGTTCCATGAGGTCTCCCCGTTCCCTAGTCCGCGCCCCGTGTCGCTTCCCGCACCGCCGCAGCGATGGCCCGGGTGTAGTCCGGCCCGCTGCCACAGCAGGAGCCGAGGATGCGCGCTCCGAGTTCCAGATAGGTGGGCACATAGGCCGCCAGGTCATCCGGGCCAAGACTCCAGGTAGGCACGCCGTCCACTAGCTCTGGCAGGCCAGCGTTGGGCCGGGCGATGAGGGGAAAATCGGGCAGGGCAGGGTGCATCTGCTCCAACGCAGCGCGGATCACCTCCGGACCATCTCCGCAGTTGGCACCCAGGGCCACCACGCCCATACCGCTGAGCTCGCGGGCCGCCTGCTCTGCTGAGACCCCCATCATGGTTCGGCCTCGGAGGTCGAAAGTCATGGTGGCTACTACCGGCAAGCCGGTGCGCAGCGCCGCCTCCACGGCCGCCCTTGCCTCCTCCAGGTCGCTCATGGTCTGCACCAGCAGGATATCCACGCCCCCCTCGGCCAGCGCCGTGGCCTGCTCAGCGAAGCCCGCCACTGCCTCCTCGTAGCTCAGGGTGCCCAAAGGCTCCATAAACTGGCCGCTGGGGCCTATGTCTCCGGCCACGATCACCTCGTCGTCGGCCACCTCGCGGGCCAGTCGGGCGGCAGCCAAGTTGAGCTCGAAGGTGCGATCCCCCAACCTCTTCGCTGCCAGGCTGAAGGGTGACCCCTGAAAGGAGTTGGTGGTGAAGAGGTCTGCCCCGGCGGCCTTGTAACCCCGGTGCACCTCCTTCACCATCTCGGGCCGCTCCGCATTCCACAGCTCAGCCGCCTCCCCGGCGCCCAGCCCCGCCCGCTGCAACATAGTGCCGATGGCTCCGTCGAAGATAAGGATCTCTCCGCTAGCCAACCGCTCCTCAATATTTCGTCGCATGGCTCATCCCTTTCGTCCACTCGCCATTCCGTCCATCCGTTCATTCGCCCATTCGCTACCCCTGCTGCTGTCGGAAGAAGCTAATATAGTGCATGGCGAACTCGTCGCGTCCCATGAGCAGATCGCTGATCAGGATCGCCCGGCGCGTGTGGGCCGGATCGGTGATGGCACAGGTGAGGCCCTGGCAGATGGCCATGGCCAGGAGGAGGTCGTTGATCGCCGCCCGGTCGGGGAGGCCAAAGGAGATGTTGGAGGCCCCCAGCACCAGGTTCACCCCCAGTTCCTCCCGCACCCGCCTCATGGCCTCCAATGTGACCGCCGCGGCCCGATGGTCGGCGCCGACGCACAGGGCCAGGCAATCCACGATCACATCCTGGCGGGGGATGCCCATCGCTTCTGCCCGCTCCACGATCTTCCGGGCCACTCCCAGCCGCTTCTCCGGCGTGTCGGGGATGCCCGCCTCATCCATGGTCAGCGCGATCACGGCAGCGCCATATTCCTTGACCAGAGGGAGCACCGCCTGCAGTGATTTCTCCTCTCCGGTGACGGAGTTCACCAGCGGCCGGCCGGGGCAGAGGGCCAGGGCTGCTTCCAGCGCCTGCGGGTTATCGGTATCAATGGCCAGCGGCACATCCACCGCCTCCGCCGCGGCCGCTACCGCACGAGGGAGCATCTCCACTTGATCCACGCCCGCTGCCCCCACGTTGACGTCAATCACTGCAGCGCCCTGGGCCACCTGGGCCTGAGCTTCCTGCCGCACCAGGCTGAGATCGCCCTCCCGCAGTTGAGCGGCCAATCTTCTGCGCCCTGTGGGGTTAATGCGCTCGCCGATGATCACCACCAGCCACTCGGGGCTGATGGTGACGCTCTGTGTACTGCCACGAAGGATAGTCTCCACGATGCGATTCCTCCTCAGAATTCAATTCCCAATCGTGCTTTCACCCCTCGCTGGTAGGGATGTTTGATCGCCACCATCTCGGTAACCAGATCGGCTCGTGAGATGAGTTCCTGCGGAGCCCCACGGCCAGTCAATACCAGCTCCACCTCGGAGGGCCGTTCCTCCATAAGGGCCAGTACGTCTTCGAGGGGAATCAACTCTAGCTCCAGGGCCACATTGATTTCCTCCAGGACGACGATGTCATATTCGCCACTGGCCAAGATCTGGCGTATGCGCTGCAGTCCTCGGCGCGCGAGCGCGGCTTGGCGGGGATCTCCCCTGGTGAGGACGAAGTCGGCTTCCCCAAATTGCTCGATGGTCAGGTAGGGCTCCAGCAGCTTGGCCGCTTTCAGCTCCCCCGTCGGCCGGCCCTTCAGGAACTGCCCAATGTAGGTGCGCAGCCCATGGCCTGCCGCGCGCAATGCCAGCCCCAATGCGGCCGTGGTCTTCCCTTTCCCGTCGCCGGTGTACACCTGAACCAGGCCCACCCTCTTGTCCGCGGGCATATCCGTCAAATGTCACCGGCCTTTCTTACGGAAGTGCGTGCGGAAGGGTACTGCCGGATAACTACAGGTTTCCAATCTCTGTAGACTCCCATCAACCAATCCGCCTCGCTCTGGCCCTGCCCCCTCACCTCAAATGCTCCCTCGTGGTGGATTAGCGCCAGGCCCTGGTCAAACCATCGGTGGCTGGTTGGCGAGCACTACACCTTGGAAAGGTGTAGTTTGCGGCGGGTGTCCTCGCCAATTCTCAGTCGAGATGGTTTTCGGACCTCCGCTGCTGGAGAGTATACCATTGCCTTGGGCGGGGGTCAAATGGACTCAGGGGGCAACGAGTAGCGAGCGAGCTGAATCCCTCGTTGCCCCGGCGCCTTGTCAACTCGTTACCCTCCGCCATTTGACAAAATGGTGGAGGACGCTATACTTATGTCAAGGATAAAGGCTACACGAAGGAGGGGAGACGATGGAAGGCCGACAGTTGTCTCTGTTCGAAGATAAAGGCGACCAGGGAGCCTTTGGCCCACCAGTGGCACGGCCGGAGATGGACCTGACGCGCGATTCCTCCCTTGCGGCCATTGTCGGCGCATTCCACGACTACATGGCGCGACAGGATTATACCGAAAACACCATCCGCGCCTTTCTCAGCGACCTGCGCATCCTGTCCCGATACCTGGGACCCCAGCGGGCGATAGGCACCATCAGCACCAAGGACCTGGATGATTTCCTCACCTACCTGCGCTACTACCGGGGCAAACCCTGCAGCCCTAAGTCCTACGCCCGCCGGGTGACCACCCTCAAAGCGCTCTTCGGTTGGTTGGCCGAGGAGGAGATCATCCCCCGTGACCCCGCCGCGCCCATTGTTCAGGAGCAGGTGACGAGCCCCCTGCCCCACATCCTCTACGCCGATCAGGTAGAGCAACTCCTGAACACTACCTGTCGTCTGAGGGAGGACTCGGATGACCCAGACCCCCGTCCTCACCTGTTGGTATCCCTGCTCCTTAAGACGGGCATCAAAAAGGGGGAGACCGTGCGCATCCACCTGAGCCACATAGACCTCTCAGACCCCCAGGGCCCAGCCCTTTACATCCGCTACGCCACCTCTCGCCAGCACCACAAGGAGCGAAAGCTCCACCTGCCCGATGATTTTGCCCCGACACTGGCCTGGTACTGCGAGCGGTACCAACCTCGGGAGCGGCTTTTCGAATGCACGGCCCGCAATCTGGAGTATGTACTGGAGAATGTGGCGGAGCAGGCGGGTCTGTCTCAGGGGGTCTCTTTCGAGATACTGCGCTGGACAGCAGCAGTGCAGGATTATCGGGCTGGCATGGACCCCGACAAGCTGCGTCAAAAACTGGGGCTGTCGGAAGTCACCTGGCGCGATGTCCTGAAAAAAATCCAGATGCTGGCTGGGCCAGCCTTATGAAGCGAATCAGCGAGTCAGCGAATTATTCGCCATTCGCTCATTAGGGAGCCGCTGGCAGGAACAGCCGGAACAGGGCCCGATATTCCTCATTGTGAGCCAAGTAGTCGTTGCTCCAGCCCCCCACGGCGAAGACGGAGGTGCCATCTGTCGCCACGCCGGGGTTGCGCCACTGGCCGATGAAGGGTGTCTCAAAGCTGTTCCAGACGTCCTGGCGCGGATTGTACCATTCGTTGGAGAGGATCTCCCACTCGCCGCCGATTCCGCCGCCGAGGGCGTAGAGGCGGTCCCCCACCGCCGCTACCCCCAACCCTCCCCGTCCCACCTTCATCGGGGCGCAGGAGCTCCACTCTTCCTGAGGATCATACACCTCGCAGAGTGGGTATTCCCGTGCTCCATCGTAGCCCCCCACCACATAAATGCGCCCCGCCAGAGCCGCCGCTCCCAGGAACCCCCGGGGTGTCTGTAAGGGCACCTCCTCGCTCCAAGCATCCGCCTGGGGATCGTACCGGTACACCGTGCCCACGTAAGAACGCCCGTCCCAGCCGCCGAAGAGGTAGAGCTGTCCCTCGAAGACGGTCAATCCGTAGGCACAACGCGGTGCCGGCAGGGGAGCAGCGGAGGACCATCGATCGGTCTGGGGGTCGTAGATCTCCAGCACGTCGGTGACCTCACCCTCAGCGGTGTATCCGCCAGGCACATATATCCTGCCCTCCAGCACAGCGGCTCCGATGTTGGCTGCCGGGGTAGGCTTTTCGGCTAAAGGAACCCAGGTATCACTTTGCAGGTCGTAGCGCGCCACCTGGCCCGTGATCCCCTCGGCCGTATCGCCCCCGACGGCGTAGAGCTGCCCCTCGTAGAAAGCGAGCGCTAGTCGGGCTCGGGGCAGGCTGAGAGGCGTTCGCTCCTGCCAGCGAGAGGCCTCGGCAGGCAGGGCGGGGTGAGCTATCGCCGAGCGGTCAGTGAACTCGCTGCCCGGTCCGGACATCGGCTGAGCGGCGGGCATCCGTACCCACACCAGGAGCGCCAAGAGGAGGGCTGCAGCCAGGACCAGCAAGATGCGTCGAGGCCAGGAAAGAGGCTCGATGGGGAGCGGCTCAAAGCGGACGATCTCCCGTGGAGCCTCTGCAACCTCGCCCTCGGCCAGCACCCCTTTGACGGACACCCACCCCTCGCGCAGGGCGACCATCGTGGCCTCTGTGCGGGAGGCCACCTCCAGCTTGGTGAAGATGTTGCGCAGGTGCACCTTGACCGTATTGACGCTGATGTACAGCTCGCGGGCGATCTGCTGATTGGTCGCGCCGGTAGCGACCCGCTCCAAGATCTCCTGTTCCCGCTCGCTGAGGGGGCACTCTAGGTCAGGCATGCTCTACTCGTTCCCCACCTCCCCCGCCCCATCCGAAGCGCGACAGGCGTAGATCTGCGGCTGGACGCCAATGGTGGCCTCGTATTCCGCTGCCACCTGCTCGCGGAAGGCGGGCACCGCCTCCTCCGTGACCAGGCTCACCGTGCAGCCCCCGAACCCGGCCCCCGTCATGCGCGAGCCGTAGACCCCCTCGATCCTCAGCGCTGCCTCTACCATCACATCCAGCTCCTGGCAGCTCACCTGATAGTCGTCGCGGAGACTTTGGTGCGAGGCGATCATCAACTCACCGAAGGAGACCAGATCGCCCACCTCCAGCGCGGCCACCGCCCCCTCCACCCGCGCGTTCTCGCTAATGACGTGGCGGCACCTCTGGCGGATCACCGAGGGCAGCTTTTCCGCGTGCTGAGCGAACTGCTCGGGCGTGACATCGCGCAGCGCACGGACACTAGGGATGTGCTCTCCCAACAACCGTGCTCCCTCCTCACACTCCCGCCTCCGGGCGTTGTACTCCGAATCCACCAGCCCCCGCCGCTTCATGGTATCGGCCACGATGATGGCCGCGCCACGGGGCATGGGCACTAACCAATAGCCCAGGCTGCGGCAGTCAATGAGCAGGGCCTGGTCGCGCCGGCCCAGGACGGAGATGAACTGATCCATGATGCCGCAGTTGGCCCCCACGAACTGGTTCTCTGCCTTCTGGCACAGGAGCGCCAGCCGCACCGGGTCCAGCTCAAACTCGCTGAGGAGCTGCCACGCGGTGGCCATGGACACCTCTACCGCCGCCGAGGAGCTAAGGCCGGAAGCGATGGGCACATCACTGGTGATGACTGCCTCCAGCCCCACCAATCCTACCCCCTCCTCTTGCAGGGTCCAGGCCACGCCCCGTTGGTAGTTGCTCCAGCGCTGTTCCTCATCGTGCCGAATGTCATCCAGTGAGAAGGTGGACTGGGCCTCGAAATCGAGGGCATAGAGGTGCACCGTCCGATCCGACCGGGGTGCGGCGGCCACGACCACCTGGCGGTCAATGGCCACCGGCAGAACGAATCCGTCGTTGTAATCGGTATGCTCGCCGATGAGGTTCACCCGGCCCGGGGCGCGGACGATGATGTGAGGCGCTTTTCCAAAGTGTCGCACAAAAGCATCTCTGGCCCCCGCCGCTTGTGTTGCCAGATCGCCCATAAGCATCTCCTCTCAGGTAGCTTCTCCACAGTTCATGATTGTAAAACTTTCTGGGCTGATGTCAAGTGCGGAGATTGCCTCGCCTGAAGGGGGATGGTATACTCACAATGAAGCGTGTTGCGTATTGCGCGTTCATACCCCCAAGAGGAGGGACACATGAAGATCTCAACACTCATCAGTTTGATCCGGGCCGAGTACTCTGGCCAGGCAGCCAAGGAATATGTGACTCAGATCTCCCGCTTCCATCGCATGCAGGCCAGTCCGGGCTTCCGCCAGGCGGCGGAGTGGTGCCGAGCGGAACTGGAGCGGGCCGGGGTGAAGGCAGAGGCGCTCTCCTTCCCCGCCGACGAGAAAACCTGGTGGTGGTCAGCCCAGAGCTTTCAGGAGTGGGATTGCGCATCGGCCACACTGCACCTCATCGAGCCCCAAGATGAAGCGCAGAAACTGTGCGACTACAGGGAGTGCAAGCTCTCCCTCATTCAGCGCAGCACCGCCTTCAACGGGGAGGCGGAGGTAGTAGTGCTGGAGGATGGGGAGGAGTGGGAGGAGTACGAAGGACTTGACGTGGCGGGCAAGATGGTGCTCACCCGAGGCACCCTGGAGCGAGTGCGCCAGTTGGCGGTGGAGGAAAGGGGGGCGGTGGGCGTGCTCTTCGATGGGATGCGGACCTTCCCACCTGTGCGGGAGTGGGGGGACCTGGCCGATGAGCGCCAGTACACCTCTTTCTGGTGGACGCCCCAAGCCACACAGTGCTTCGGCTTTGTCCTCACCCCTCGACAGGGGCAGAAGCTGCGCCGGTGGGCACGGCAGGGGAAGCGGGTCCGCGTGCGAGCTCAGGTGGACGCACGCCTCTACGATGGCTCACTGGAGGTGGTCTCGGCCCTCATTCCAGGGGAGTCAGAACAGGAGATACTGCTGGTAGCCCACCTGTGCCACCCCCACCCCTCGACCAACGACAACGCCTCTGGCTCGGGGGCACTGCTGGAGGCCGCGCGGACGCTGCAGAAGCTGTTCGAGGAGGGCAAGCTGCCTCAGCCCCTCCGCTCCCTCCGCTTCCTATGGGTGCCGGAGATGACGGGCACCTACGCCTACCTGGCCTCCCACGAGGATCGCATCCCCCACATCGTCGCCGGCCTCAACCTGGACATGGTGGGGCAGGACCAGGCCCTGTGCGGCTCCTCTTTCCTGGTGGAATGTCCACCTCAGGCCCTGGCCACCTTCGCTGGCCCCCTCCTGGCCCGACTGCGGGAGGAGTTTTTCGACGAGGGGAGGGCCTGGGGTGGGACCGGTGGCTATGCCCTCTTCCGCCACGCCGTCATCCCCTTCTCCGGCGGCAGTGACCACACTATCCTCTCCGATCCCACCGTCGGTGTGCCAACCCCCATGCTCATCCAGTGGCCCGATCGCTTCTACCACACCACCGCCGACACGCTGGAGAAGGTAGACCCCCACATGCTGCACATCGTGGGTAGCCTATCCGCCGCCTACGCCTATTGGCTGGCCACGGCAGGCAAGGCGGAGGTCACTTGGCTGGGCCATGAGCTGGATACCCGCTTTCGCACCCGCCTGAGCCGCGAGGCGCAGGGACGGGCGGAGCAGATCCTCACCGCCCCTGAGAAGGAATCAGCCCAAGCCGCCCAACAATGGCCCGCGCGGGCCCAATACCTGCTGGAGCGGCATCGGGCAGGGCTGAACACGCTGCTTCGCCTGTGGCCGGAAGCTGGGCCCTTGATTGAAGAACTGGAAAAGCGGGCCGAATCCGCCGTGGAGGAGGAATCCGCCCGGCTGCAGGGGCTGATGAAGGAAACCTCGGCGGCAGCGGAAGGGGAGCCTTCCAAAAGCGAGAGCAAAGCGGCAGAGATGGTAGTTCAGCGCTGCTACCGTGGCCCGCTGCAGATGCACCCCCACCTGCACAAGCTCAGCCCTGAGGATCGAGAGGCCCTCTGGCGGCTGGGGCAGGAGCACAAGGAGTTCGCCCGCACCCCCCTCACCTTGGCCCTCACCTGGTGCGACGGGAAGCGTACCCTCCTGGAGGTTGCCGATCTGGTGGAGCAGGAGTGCGGCCAGCGGGATGTGGAGGCACTGGTAGGCCACTTCGAGCTGCTGGAGAAGATGGAGTTGATCCAGAGCTGGACCGCCGTTTAGCGCCAGCGGGGGGACACCTTCGACGAGCTGGACCCGGCGGCACTGGGGCGGGCTGGGGAATTTGTGTGGGAGCTATTGAGAGAGGTGGATGAGCTTGGAGATCAGCGGTGGTTCGGGTAGGGAACACTCGGCAGACTCGGTCGCAGTCCTGCACTATTGGAACTGCATTCCGGTCAGGCCGCTTGTGAGTCTTACCGGTGTGCTGGATCCATGCCCGTGCTCGAGGCTATAACACGCTGGCTGCCACGATGGCCGTCATCTCCTCCTGCAATGCCTCAGCATTCGGCAACAGACTCCAGACAGGTTCCTGACTCTCCTCCACTTTGTTGGTCACTTCGAGTTGCTGCAGTAGCTGGATGCGCTCCCGCATGGCTGGATGGCTATCGTAGGGGGAAGTCGGCCAGCTCATCACCTCATCTATCCTAGTCTTGAGCTCCTCTCCCAGCGGGTCAGGTTGGAGGGAGGGCAGAGTGTATAGGTTCTGCAGGCTTCTGTCGCCCTCTATCGCTTCTTCTATCTCATGGGCTATCTGCATCCTAAAAGCTAGACTCTGGTAGACGATGTGCCTCAACCCGTCTACAACGTTGTCAACACCGTAAGCCATTGCTGCGTAGCGGTCGGCCAATATCTCCTGCAGGCGCGACGCACCGAGTGTGATGCGCAGGAAGACACGGTTGAAGCCATTTACGAACAGCCAAGCTGGATTGTGCCAGACACCCTGGCCACCCGCCGCAAGGCGGTAGGCCATCTGATGCATCGAGAGCCGCACCCGTAGCGCCAGATCGCCGCCAGCCGTGTCGCGAGTGGAGAAGTGGCCATACTCATGCGCCAGGATCGCCTTAAACTGGCCCTGGGTCATGCCGGGCAGCGCTCCCAGGCCAAGGATCAGGCACCATTGGCTGGCACCGCGCAGCTTCTCTATCAGACCACCTCGCTCTGTGACGCCGACCGAGGAGACAGGTGTGACAAAGATTGCATCTACGGGGCGCGTACTGACGCGCTTCGCCACTTCCTCCGCCAGCGACCACAACTGCGGTGCCTCGTCACGTGAGAGTGGACGATCTGGCTCTGCCTTCTTGACCTGAGTGAAGACGCTGCGCGTCACAGCATACAAGGTGTAGAGGGCAGCCGCTCCCACAAGGAGAGCCGGCTGCAAGAGGGAGATACTCCTGGCCTCAAGGAAGAAGTAGAAGATACCGGCGGTTGCTGCCACCACGACCAGAATCAGGAGTGGAATGGAGACATAGAAGTAGAGGGACGCAATGGCGATGACGATGCGGTAGAGCGTGCGGACGATGCGCTCAGCCCCTCCCACCTTGAACTGAGCAGCAGGTTGGGGACGACACACAGCCGCCAGTGTCAGTCGACTCAGCAGCATGCCCACCATGAAGAGAGATGCCAGGCTGCCCAGCCAGGTGACGATGACGTAAGTGCCCCTGTGAAGCCAACAATGCAGGCGTGCCTGCTTCGCAATCTCACTGTCGACCCTGTCGAGCACCGCTTGAACATCCTCGGCGGGCATACCCAGTTCCCGAGCCAACAGCAACTCCCGCTTCGCCTGTTCCCACTTGCCGTCCTCAGCCGCTATGATGCCAGCGAAGAAGTGCCCAAGTGGAAAATCGGGCAACACCTGCACCAGCTTCGTACTAGCCTGACGGATGGCGTCTAGATTGTTGTTGGCCAGCCCGGCAAATAGCAGAACGATATTAACATCGTTGTCTTCTGGCAGCTCCCGGGCCGCCACCCAGGCATGCCTGAGGGCCTCGGTCGCCTTGTCTAGGTCCTCAGTGGCTAGTAAGGCACGCGCCAGTGCCATGTGGTTGTAGGGTGAGTCCTCGGCAACATAGGCCTGACGAGCACGCTCAAGCGCAGCTTCGATATTGCCAAGTCTCAGCTCGACATAACTAAGCCGGCGCGCTGCATCGGGAAAGTCAGGAGCTAGATCGAGAACCTGTTCGTAGCCTTCCTTCGCTACTATCAGATCGCCCGCGTCCATAGCACGGGTGGCCTCCTGAAAGATGGGCGCGCCGTCGGCGTTGATAGCCGCCAGGCGGTCGTAGATTTCCTGCTCGAAAGCAGGGTCTCGCCCAGATGTCTCCTGCTCTGGCTCACCTTGAGCAATAGCCAGCGGAACAGTTGCTATCGTGACCAACAGGTAGGCAATAATGGTCATGGAAGCCTTTTTCATGGCAGGACTCCTTGGGACTGTACCATCCGCGGGCGGTGCAGACAGCAAGAGTCACTTCCTTCAGGCACGGGACCAACCAGCCCCGCACCCATTCTTTGTCGGCGTGGCTGTAGGAGATAAAAACGTCGAACGACACCTTCACGCGAAAGGGATGAAGAGGGAAAAGCTATGAAGGTGCAGCATAACCCTTTCTACTATGGCGGCATCATTAAGTAAGGAGAGCCGGCTGTTCGTGGGCCGGGAACGAGAGGTGGCGAAGATCTGTGAGGCCATCCGCGCCTCAGCCAGTGTCTCCATGGTGGGCGAACGGCGGGTGGGCAAAAGCTCACTGCTTCTGTACCTGGCCGATCCCTCGGTAGAGCAGAAGAACGGCCTGTATCCAGCCCGATACATCTTCACCTACTTCGATTTTCTGGGCTATCCCACCATCACCCCCACCGAACTGTGGCATCGGCTGCTGGCCGAGACCCTCAGCCAGCTCCGTGTCCCAGCTCCTTCGACTTCGCTCAGGGCAGGCTCTGGGGGCTAGCCCAGGGAGAGAAGCGCTACTCTCCTTTATTCCCTGCCCCGTTGGGAACAAATTCTACGAAAGCACGCACCCCTCGCCCCAATGGGTACTTCTCATCCGCATCTTGTTCGTAACCTGTCACGACCCAGGGCAGCAGATCGCTCGGCTGAGCCGGTTACGTACAGTTCAACACATCTCGAAAACGCCCCCTACAGGTCCAATGACCGCATTGCTTTGGAACCATAGCCACCAAACCTCAGCTTTGCTTAGGCACTCAGGGGCGACCTCTTCGACTACCAGAGCTTGCCTGGGAACTCAGGAGAGGAATATCAGCTATCAGTCGGCTTCGCCTCCCGCTCTGGGTGAGAGAGACTTCTACCCCCGCTTTGTCAATATCTATATGCCTGGAGATAGCGCTTATGAGCTCATCCTTTAAGGTCTCCAGGAGTGAAGGGGAGATCTCAGCCCGATCATAAGCCAATACCAACTGTAAACGCTCCTTAGCAATCTCCCGGCTGGAAGGGCGGCGACGCCCCAGCAGTCTATCTAATATCTTCATCGCTCCTCCTTGCCTTATCTCGTGGGTCGCATGAATCGGGTCAACCGCTCTAGGAGGCTGGGTGCCTCCTCAAGCACCATAAAAGGTACATCCTCACCCAGAAGACGCCGGGCGATGTTCCAATAAGCGAGACCAGCCGGGGTTCTCCCATCCAGGGCGACGGATATTCCCCTGTTGGCGTAGACGAGGACTTGCTCGTCCTCAGGGACGATGCCTATCAGCCCGATAGCCAGTACCTCGAGAACATCTTCTGTCCCCAACATGTCGCCACGCCGCACTCTCACTGGGTTGAGGCGGTTGATGATCAATTGAATAGGCCCCTTACCCGCCACCTCCACAAGGCCAATGACCCGGTCCGCATCACGCACTGAAGCCACCTCGGGAGTGGTGATGATGAGCACCTCATCAGCGGGAGCAAGGGCGTTGTGGAATCCTTTCTCGATGCCCGCCGGAGAATCAATAAGCATGAAATCGAACTCCTCGCGCATCCCATCGCAAACTCGGACCAGATCCTCGGGGCTAAGATCCTCCTTGCTCCGGGTCTGGGCCGCAGGGAGTAAATACAACCCCGAGACACGCTTATCCCTGACCAGAGCCTGTTGAAGGCTGCAAGATCCCTCCACCATATCCACCAAGTTGTAGACGATGCGGTTCTCCAGGCCCATGATCACATCCAGATTGCGCAGGCCTATGTCGGTGTCTATGGCAACCACCTTCTTGCCCTGCAGAGCCAAGGCCACGCCTAGACTGGCTGTGGCCGTGGTCTTGCCCACCCCTCCCTTACCCGAGGTGATGGTGATAACCTTGCCCATCATTCTCCTCCTTTCCTCTATTATGGCAGCAGATTACCCCTAGACTCCATCCAAGGCTCGGCTACTATCCGACCATCCTGTATCCTTGCTATCTCGGGCCCTATAGGGACTTGATCTCCTCTGTCCGGTGACCGGGCGATGTAACCCGCTATGCGCACTTGGATGGGGGTGAGTTGTAAAGCGCAGACCACAGCCTCCTCATCCCCCTGAGCTCCTGCATGGACTGTGCCCCGCAACTTCCCCCAGATCACGATGTCACCCTCAGCGACCACTTCAGCCCCAGGGTTGACATCGCCGATGATAACCACATGTCCTGGGTGAGAGAGAAGTTGACCAGATCGCAAGGTGCCGCGAACAAGCAGGCCGGAGCTCCCCTCATGGAGATGAGATTCCTGCCGAGGAGCCTGGGCCTCCAGATCCGACGCTCGATCGGCGCCCTTGGGTCGAGAAGCCTTCTCTATCACAGCTCCCAAAGAGATCTGGTAGTAGCCCAGGAGGGCCCTGATGTGCTCTATCTCCTCGGCCGAGAGCTCCCGAGGTCCCATCTGGAGGGCTATCTGCCCTCCCTTGAAGAAGGCGGCTTTATCTTCCAATACCCTCTCCAGTTCGGACAAAAGATCAGCCAGCTCCCCCTGACCCAAAGTCAGCACTAAACCTTCACTCATGCCTTTGATGGCTATCTTGCTTGAATCCACAGCCCTCACTCCTTGTGCATGTTCGCCTGTCAGGTAGCCACCAGCTCGCGATCAGCCATCGTCCCTTCTCCCCGCGCGACTCGCCAGTCCGCCAACAGCAGCACACCCAGAGCCGCAGCGCCTGATCCGACCCTAAATGTACCCCCGCAGGCCGATAATGGACATGATAAGCCGATTAGCAGCCAGCAGCTCTCAGCACGGCCTCGGACGTTCGCTGCGGTCCTCATCCGCAGCATTCCCCTCTTGGCTGCCGCTGGCGATAGCAGAGCGGGCCTCCCTGACGACAGTGCGCCATGCAGGGATACCTTTTTGCCCGGCCAAGATGCCGCCTGCTCCAGACAGTGGCATAACACTCGATATGCTTACCAGTGCTGCGGTTTCAGGCTTGACCAGCACCCTCCTCCGGCTCCACCGGCTCCAGGCTAGCTAGTAGGTCGGCCTTCTTGACGTAGAGCCGTTGGCCGCCTGGCTGCCGATAGGCTGGTAGCACGCCTGCCTTAATCCGTCTCTGAACAGTACGAACGTGGACATGCAAAATCTCTGCCACCTCTTTCAAGGTCAAAAGCTCGTTGCCCTCCATGATCACCTCCAGACAGGATGAGTACGGGGAGAGGTGAGCTTGTCTCCTCCTCACTCTGAGCCAACACTAATCACTTCCCCTTGCACCAGGCGTCGTCGATTTTGCGGCTGAACCACACCTGGCCGTCCCCTCCCGGCACTTCATAGCACATCGATGACGCGCATTGAACTGGATACCCCCTTCCGGTTCACTCCGAAAGCTCACTGACTTCCCCTCGGTGGGCTTTAGCATTCTCTGGTCTTTCATTTTTGTGTACTATGTTGTCTTTTTTTGTCTCTTATGATAGCATATCTTCACTTATTTGTCAAGGGTTTTTCGTTGGAGATTACCCGCAAATCACCCACCTTTGAAGTTGAAATGCACCCCTTTTGCTTGTTTCGATTGACTACACTCGGCTATCCGAGTATAATTCAGACTGACTGTGGCCACCAACCAAAAGGAGCAAAGGTGTGGATAGACCAGTGATCATCTGCGGTGGGCCGGACATCGAGGCTCGGACACGGGCCTATCTGCAACTGGTAGGTCGCCGTCGGGTGAGCGTGGCCTCCCAAATCGGTGAGTTCTCGGAGGCTATCGTGGATGTCCGTGGCGGGTTGGCCTCCAAGCGGCTGATCCCCGCTTGGCAGCAGCATGGCTGCACGGTCATCAGTGATAGTCCTCTGGCCCGCACCCTGGCCCAAAGCCAAGAGCTCATCGAGCGGGGCAATCTTCTCCTCACCCTCCCCTCCCTCTATGACCACCGCTACCAACTCGTCCTCCAACAGACCGCTCAAGGTGCCATCGGCGATCTCATCACGGTCCGACTCATCCGGCTTCTTCCCATGCAGAGCCCCCTGTGGAATTCCATCACCTTCACCTACGTGCTGGACCCTCTGGCCGTGCTCCAGGCGTTGGGCGGCCCGGTGGAACGCATCATGGTCCAAGAGCGGGCTCTTAGGCGAGGCCGACCCGACACGCTCTTCGCCGTGGGACGCTTCAAAGGAGGAGCTATCTTTTATCTGGAGCTGAGCGCTGCTTATCCGTCCAGATACCAGTCCGAACGCATCGAGGTAGTGGGTGCCGAGGGGATCTTGGAATATGATTCTGATCGAAACCGCAGCCTGCGGCTGCTCACGACTGCAGGAGGTGCACTCCACGATCCCCTCTACGAACCACCGCTCTTCAGGATGCTGAGGGACTATCTGCGCTGTATGAATGATGCCTCGGCGATGGAGGAGCACTGCGAGCGGGCACAGGCAGCGTTGGAGCTTCTCTTTCGGACCATCGTCAGTGCTCAAGCCCACGAAGCGAGGTGAGCGATGCCCCCCCTGCGAATGGCAGCTCTTGATTACTCCCACGGCCATCAGTACTCCTACACCCGGGCCATGCTCCAACTTCCCATGGTGGAGTTCGTGGCCCTGGCCGACGCCGACCCGGATCGGCGAGGCCAGGCTGAGGCACTGGTACGACAGTTCAAGGCCGGCGTGGCCATATGCGAGGACTATCACGACCTGCTGGCCCGCGAGGATGTGGAGGCGGTGGTGATCTGCTCACCCAATGCGGATCATCACCGCATGACATTGGATGCAGCCCAAGCGGACAAGCACGTACTGTGCGAGAAACCGCTGGCCATCACCACCGCCCAGGCTGAGGAGATGATCCACGTCTGCGAAGAGGAGGGCGTCTTCCTGGGCACAGCCTACCCCTGTCGTTTCGCGCCGGTGATATGGGAGATGAAGCATCGGGTGGAGGCTGGCGAGATCGGCCAGATCCTGTCTCTGAGCGCAACCAACCACCTATGCAGCATGCTCAGCGGCTGGTTCGTCGAACCCGAGCGGTCGGGCGGAGGCTGCATCCGCGACCACATCGTCTATGCGCTGGACCTGTGCCGCTGGTTCTCCGGGCGCGAGCCGGTGGAGGTGTACGCCGAAGCCGCAACGCTGGCCCGGCCGGAACTAGCAGTGGAGGATGTGGGAATGCTCGTCATCACCTTTGAGGGCGGGCTGATCGGCACCATTGACCCCAGTTGGAACCGTCCCCCGAACTGGACCCGCTGGGGGGACGTGACGCTGCGCATCCTGGGTACAGAGGGGGTGATCGAGGGGGACATCACCGCCCAGGCCATCTCCTGCACGACAGATACCACCCGCTGGCTGAGCTACGGCGAAAGCATGGACTACTACCTGCTGAAGAACTTCGCCGAGTCAGTGCTGGCCGGGCGTCCGCCGCTGGTGACGGGCTGGGACGGGCGCATGGGCGTGGCCACTATTGAGGCCGCCTACGAATCCATCCGCACCCATCGGCCGATGCCCATCGCTGGCTAATCATCCCCCGATGTGATGCCCGGCGGTGATGGACCTCTTCTTCGTGCCAGCTTAAGTTTACCACGGCGCGGGTGCAAACAAAGCAGGCCACCCCTTTGCTCCCCGTTGGAGGAGCAAGCGTCGGTGGCCTTCTTCGTTTAATTATGTCGAGTTGAGGTGACCCGCACAGGACTCGAACCTGTAACCCACTGATTAAGAGTCAGTTGCTCTGCCAAATTGAGCTAGCGGGCCAAGCGATACATATTATAGACCAAGGGTCCTCCTTTGTCAAATGTGGACACCTTCAGTTTCTAAGTATCTTCAAGTGGCATCCTGGAGAGCAACCAGCCACTGTTGAGGGGGGCGGCGTAGTCAAAGGCAATGGCCTCCCGCAGTTTCCCCACTGTCAATCTTTTGCCCATCACAGCCCGTTGCCGCAGAAGCTACATCACCTCCGCCAGAAAATGAGGCCCTCCTCACTGGTTTGCACCCGCAGAAAGACCACAGGAGAGTATAGGCCATGGCCCCTGCCCACAACAGGCGCTCGTTTGTCACCCATTTCCGCACCATGAACTCATCCAGGTGCAGTTCACCTTTCATGGTTTCGAAGGTCGTTTCGATCACCCAGCGGTATTCATAGAGCTTCACCACCGCCCGCACCTGCCACAGCCTGTCCACCGGCAAGCTGGTCGCCAGGATGCGCGGCTCCCTGGCACTGGCGATGGGGAAAAGGGTCACCAGGTTGACTTTCAGATTGGGTTCTTTCAGGTCCTCTTCTTCCCGCAGTTGGGCACTGCCTATCATCGGCTCTTCGATCTTTGCGGATTCAGCTCCCAGCGCCCGGCGAAGCGGTACAAATCCCGCTCAGAGGCCCAGGTCTGCGGGTTCGAGGTCCAGCTTGAGAAAAAGCTGCTCGACATCGCCCCAGAAGCGCCGGAGACGGTCATGCTGGCCGAAGATGAAGCGGGGCTGTATTTGCAGGCCACAACCGGGCTGGCCATTCAGCATGAACTCCACGCCCGAAATGTTGACCTGCGTCATCTCCTCCCCTTACTTATCAAGAGCAGGCGATCAGAAATCCAGCACCGCCATTTTACCCCAAGCTGGCCTGTAGCGCAAGCAGACGCTTGACAACAGTAAGTATAAGACGTATAATAGTGATGTATGGCCTCCCCTGGTCAGGTTGAAGCCGGGACAGAACAGAGCGGCGGATAACTGCTCAGGCGACGGCCCTCTGTAGTTTCTATTTTTTAGCTGTTCACATTGCAAATGATTTTCAAAAGCAAAAGGAGCACCTAGTGAGTGAGGAATGGATACCTTTGACCGGTCTGGGCCCTGGGCAGGTGGGAGTGGTGCGGCAACTAGCCGGAGGGCGGGGATTTGTGGCGCGCCTGGCCTCCCTGGGCTTTGCGCCGGGGGTAGAGGTGCAGATGTTGCAAAACTTCGGACATGGACCCCTCATCGTCCTGGTACGTGATACCCGCGTCGCCCTGGGCCGAGGTGAGGCGATGAAAGTGCTGGTGGAGGCAATGCCCCATGACCAATAACCAAATCCGCAATCAGATCACCGTAGCCTTGGCCGGCCAGCCCAACGTGGGCAAATCCACTGTCTTCAACCTGCTGACGGGCCTCTCTCAGCACGTGGGGAACTGGCCAGGCAAGACGGTCGAGCAGAAGACAGGGGTCTATGATCACAACGGCACCCGGGTGCACATCGTGGACCTGCCAGGCACCTACAGCTTGACCGCCAACTCTCTTGAGGAGCGGATCGCCCGCGATTACATCATCCGCGAGCAGCCGGATGTGGTGGTGGCCATCGCCGACGCCTCGGCCCTGGAGCGCAACCTGTACCTGCTGGCCGAGCTTCTCTCCCTGCCGGCACCGGTGGTACTGGCCCTGAATATGATAGACGTGGCTGAGCAGCAGGGGATGCGTATTGAGCCCCACGTGCTGGAGGCCGCATTGGGCCTGCCGGTGGTGCCCATGGTGGCGACTAAGGGCCAGGGCGTGCGGGGGTTGATGGAGGCGGTGGATCGGGTATCTAAGAATACGGCTGCTTACGCCCCCAGCCGCCCAGAGATTCGTGCGGATCACCAGGCGGTGTTGGCTCAGATACAACGGCTCATCGCCGGGGCCGTGCCGGAGCCCTACCCCGAGGACTGGGTGGCCCTCAAGCTCTTGGAGGGTGACGAGGAGATCACCTCCATGATGCGAGAGCGATTGGACGAGGATCGCTGGCAGGAGGTGCACACCATCCTGATGCAGCACGAGGATGCCATCCTGGCCGTGGCCGGCGGGCGTTACGAGTGGATCGGGCGGATGGTTCGCGCCGCCGTGGTCCGCCCCCGGATCGGCCAGGTCACCCTGACCGATCGGGTGGACCGGTATGCCACCCATCCCTTCTGGGGGCTGCTCATCCTGCTGGGGATGCTGGGCCTCGTCTTCTGGCTGACCTACACCGTGGGCGCGCCGTTGCAGGAGCTGCTGGACACCTACATGGTGCAAGCCGGGGCGGCATGGGTGCGCTCGGCTTTGAGTGGTGCACCAGCCTGGTTGGTGGGGCTCCTGGCCGACGGCGTGATCGGTGGGGCGGGGATGGTGATCACTTTCCTGCCCATCCTGGTCATCTTCTTTGCCGCCTTGGGTTTTCTGGAGGACGTGGGATACATGGCCCGCGCCGCCTACGTCATGGACCGCTTCATGCACCTGATGGGGTTGCATGGCAAGAGCTTTCTGCCGCTGTTCCTGGGATTTGGCTGCAATGTGCCGGCGGTGATGGGGGCGCGGGTGGTGGAGGGACAGAAAGCCAGGCTTCTGACCATCCTGGTCGCCCCCTTGGTACCCTGTACCGCGCGGATGGCCGTGGTGGCCGTGCTGGCTCCCATCTTCTTCGGCCCCCACGCCGCGCTGGTCTCCTGGGGCCTGGTAGGGCTCAGTCTGGTGATGCTGGCGATCGTAGGCATTGCGCTCCACGAGCTGGTGCTGGGGGGCGAGCACGTGGCCTTCATCATGGAGCTGCCGCTGTATCACCTGCCCAACGCCCGCACCATCGGCCTCTCTGTCTTGCAGCGGACAGTGGCCTTCCTGAGGAAAGCGGGCAGCATCATCCTGGTGGTTTCGGTTATCGTTTGGGCTCTCTCGACCCTGCCGGGCGGGGAGATCGAGTCCAGCTACCTGGCAGACATCGGCCGGCTACTGGCCCCTCTGGGGGGACTGATGGGGCTGGGGTGGCGGATGATGGTGGCGCTGCTGACCAGCTTCGTGGCCAAGGAGAACACCATCGCTACCCTCGGCGTTCTCTATAGCGCGGGCGAGGAGGGGGCGCGTCTGGCCAAGGTCCTGGCCGGGGTGCTGAAACCAGCAGCGGCGCTGGCCTTCATGGCGGTGCAGATGCTGTTCATCCCCTGCGTGGCTACGGTGGCCACTGTCCGACAGGAGACAGCGAGTTGGCGCTGGACGGCCTTCAGTGTGGCCCTGCTCCTGGTGGTGTCCTTCACTGTGGGCATTGTCATCTATCAGGGGGCCATGCTGGTGGGATGGGGGGTGTGAGGATTTTCGATTGCCGATTCTCGATTATTGACTGGACATTGGCGAAAAGCGGTTATTGTCAAGTTTAGAGCCACATCTTGTGGTATGAAGTGTTCATACACCACAAGATGTAGCCATCAAGTTGACCATAACTAAAATTCGCCAGAGTCCAGTTATTGATCTTGGAGATGTGAGATGTTGGAGGAGTTGCTGCGGCGGATAGCCGAGGAGGGAACGTACAACCTATCCGAGCTAGCTCGGGAACTGGGGGTGGGCGAGGAGCTATTGAGGCAGATGATCGAGGATCTGGCGCGGAGGGGATACCTACGGCCAGTGGCTGGCGATTGCCAGTCCCAATGCACCGGTTGCCCCCTGGCTGAGACCTGCGCCATCGGCAGTTCAACACGGGTGTGGGCACTGACGGAGAAAGGAAGGCTACAGGATGCCAGAGCGCCGAAGGGAACGACGTAATCGCTGGCGCGAAGAGCACGAGCATAGGAATCCGTTCGGCATCTGTACCTGGCAGGACATTTCCAGGTGCGCCGATTGTCCCATCGGCGACACGCTGAATTGCCGCTTCAACTGGGGCGACCTGTTGTACTTCCTGGCCGCTTTCCTGCCGCCCGCCATTGCCATCGTCGCCGGGATGATACGGGGCGGATTCGGCTGGTATCTCCTGGGCTGGGTTGGCTACATGATATTTTTCTTCTTCGTGTGGGAGGCACGCATTCTATGCAGCCACTGCCCTTACTGGGCTGAGGGTGGCCGCGTCCTGCACTGCCTGGCCAATTACGGAGTGATCAATATCTGGCGCTACCACCCGGGGCCGATGAGCGTATCGGAGAAAGTGCAGTTTTTGGTGGGCGTCGGGATCATCGTACTCTACCCGTTCCCGTTCCTGATCATCGGCAAGGAGTACGTTCTGGCGCTGATCGCGCTGGCGGGGCTGGTCAGCTTCGGGTTCAGCCTGAAGAAGCACGTCTGCACGCGCTGCGTGAACTTCTCCTGTCCGGCCAACGGCGTCCCCAAAGAAATCATTGCCACTTACCTGCGGCGCAACGCGGTGATGCGCCGGGCATGGGAGGAAAGCGGCTATCAACTAGGAGGGTGAGAAAATGTCTGGAAAGAAGATACTCGTTTACGGTGCTGGGCCGCTGGGCAGCCTGTTCGCGGCGCGGCTGCAAGAGGGTGGGAACAAGGTGTCGCTGCTGGCGCGGGGGCAGAAGTTGGCCAACCTGCGCGAATACGGCGTCGTGCTGCGGGACTTCTACACCAAGCAGGAGACGGTCACGCGGGTCAACATCGTCGAAGAGCTGGCGCCTGACGACGCCTACGATCTAGTGCTGGTCATCATGCGCAAGAACCACGCACTGCAGATCCTGCCCATCTTGGCGGCCAACCAGCACACGCCCAATGTACTGTTTCTGATGAACAACGCTGCTGGGCCGGGGGAACTGGTCGAGGCGCTGGGCCGCGAGCGGGTACCGATCGGCTTTCCGGGTTCCGCCGGGTATTTTGAGGGGCACGTCATCCACTGCCTGACGGGCACTGAAGACGATCCGGCGACCGTGCCCTTCGGCGAAGTGGATGGGCGCATCACCGAGCGGACGCGCCAAGTCGCCCGCATCCTTGATAGTGCCCCTGGGTTCAAGGCCGAGATCCGCACCGACATGGACATCTGGCATAAGTACCACGTTGCGTTGCTGATGCCCTCGCTCGCCCCCGCCCTGTACGCTGCCGGTACGGACAACCACCGGCTGGCGCGCACGCGCGATGCCCTTGTGCTCACCGTCCGCGCCATCCGCGAAGGATTCCAGGTGCTGCAGTCACTGGGCTTGCCTGTCACTCCGGCCTACCTGAAGCTGTTCGAGTTAGTCCCGGAGCCGGTGCTGGTGGCCCTGCTGCCGCGCCTGCTCACTCGTGGGGAGATGCGGGTCGGGCTGGTAGGGCACGCCAACGCCGCCCGCGACGAAATCAAACACCTCGCCGACGAGTTTCTGGCACTGGTGCGTCAGACGTCTGTCCTAACACCGGCGATAGACCGTTTGTATCCGTACCTCGACCCGGACACCCCCCTGATGCCAGAGGGAAGCGCCGAGATACCACTGAAGTGGGGCGGCGTGCTGCTCGGGCTGGGCGCGCTGACGGCGGCGGTGGCAGGTGGTGCTATTCTGGTCAAGTGGCTGATCGGCACCAAACGCCAATCTTCGAGCTAGGGAAGCGATCGTGAAAAACCAGGTATCACTGAAACGAGTGCTCATTGACGGCACCATCTTAAACGTCTTGCTGTCGGTTATCCTCTACAGGTCTCTTTACGTGAATCCGGTGATGTGGGTCCACGACTATCCGCCGGACATCCAGGCGGTGGTCGGTGAAGTCGAGATGCCGCTCGTCCAGACCATCATCGTCGGCGTCACCATCGGCATGGCGGTGATGACACTCAGTTTATGGATGTTGAGAGGAGATGCAAAATGAAACTTACAGCCGGAGAAAAGTTGCTGATCCGTAGTCCACTGAGGGCCTATATGTTGCGAAGGCTTGAGGCTCCCAGGGTGCTTTCCGATCTTGGCATTGGTGAAAGAAGCGTATGCCTGGACATTGGATGTGGAAGTGGTACGGGCGCCCTCTTAATTAACCAATATCTCGACTGTGAGAAAGTAGTGGGCATAGACGTTGATCCAGATATGGTCGCCGCAGCCAAAAAGTGTATATCGCATCCGCCAAAGTGGGCTCAGAGCATAAGAACCGACAACATCGAGTTGCTCTGCGAGGACACAACCAGGTCTACCTTTCTAGACTGTCACTTTGACGCTGTTTTTCTATTCGGCTCCTTCATCACATAAAGGGGTGGAAGAAATTAATCTCAGAAGTTCACCGCATGCTGAAAGAGGGTGGCGTATTCTCCTTTTCTGAAGAAACCTTGCTGCCTGATTTTCTCTCCCGTTTTGGGAGACGTGGACTTTACGTAGCCTACGAACTTTTTTGGGGCACGCCAATCAGTGAGGGGGAATTGAAAGCCACCTTGGAGGGGAGCGGTTTTTCCGTTCAACGGTTCGAAAAGAAACTATCCATGTGCTTCGTGAGAGCAACAAAGGGAGGCGCGATGTAAATAAGGTTGGGCATCAAAAAGGAGGACGCGGCGTGGAAAAGCAAGTGATTGATGATTATCACACGTCAGAAGGACTGGTGAAGGGAATACTGAGCCAGGGCGACTTCGATGCTGAAGGAATAAAAGAGGAGCTCTGGAGAAAGAACGTTAGCTTCGTAAGGTCATACGATAGAGCTTTTAGCGGGCTGTTCTTGGTGCTGGCGGTTCTATGGCTTCTGCCCGCCATCGGCCGATGGACGGGCTGGGGATTCCTGCACTTCTTCGCCCAGTTACCCAGGGCAGACTTCTCTGTCGCTGTGATCGTCATCGGGGCGGTTCTCTTTGTCGCTGCAGTAGTCCTGGAGGTCAAACTTGTTTCCGTGAGGCAGAAGCGAGGAGGTTGCGAAGACCCGCACGAAACAGTAGTCCTCGTCATGGAGGGTCCCTATCGAGTCATCAGACACCCAGGCTATCTCGCCGAAATGGTTTATTTCAGCGTACTTCCCATCGTCCTCAGCAAGTGGGTGCCCTTCACTATCTTGGCTGCGATCTGCATCGCCATCGCCATCGCCAGTTGCGCGTACCTGATTCGGGCAGAGGATAGCTTCAACCTGAGGAAATGGGGCGAGGAATACCGTCAGTACATGAAAGAGGTGCCGGCCATCAATTTCGTGAAGGGGCTGAAGAAGCTTAAAGAAGAGACAA
>Ga0172366_10000660_pt1 | contig 25594 bp, 16 predicted proteins | sample LakKivSesite69cm_FD_114533 | JGI IMG/M metagenome (GOLD analysis project Ga0172366, IMG submission 114533) | Sediment microbial communities from Lake Kivu, Rwanda - Sediment site 69cm | ecosystem: Environmental > Aquatic > Freshwater > Lake > Sediment | place: Rwanda: Western Province, Lake...
AAATTCATCCGATGGATAAATATGCATATATTAGGACGACTAATTCACAAAGCCATGAACAGTAAAATCAGATCAATCATGCATGACTGCCGGATCTTATCTCTCGCAGTCCTACTGCCTCTGTTTTTCTTAGGCTGCGGATCGGCAGATCGTGATTACTATCAGATTAAAATCTTTGCGCTGTCAGACAGCACACAGGAAGCACGAATGGACCAATACCTGGAAGTTGCCTACCTGCCGGCCCTTCACAGAGCAGGCATTACTGCAGCAGGAGTGTTCAAACCAATTGAAGAAGATACCGTTGCAGGGAATATCATTGTTGTCATGATACCTTTCCGGTCGCTGGAACAGTTTGAGGAGTTGACGGAACACCTTAACAAAGACACAATATATCAGGTTTCCGGGAAAGATTATCTTGAAGCAAGTTTCGATCATCCTCCTTATAAGCGCATTGAAAGTATCCTGCTGAAGGCCTTCCGTTATATGCCACATTTTTCTGCTCCCCCTCTCAGTTCCCCGCCGGGAGAAAGAATATATGAACTCAGGAATTACGAATCAGCTACTGAAAAATTATTTGAACGTAAGTTGGAGATGTTCAATGAAGGAGGAGAGATGGAGCTTTTCAGGAAACTGGAATTCAATGTGGTCTTTTTTGGCGAGGTCATTTCAGGAAGCACTATGCCTGACCTGATGTATATGCCTGCCTTTTCAGATACCACAGCCCGCCGGGTTCACTGGGATGCTTTTCGGAACCATCCTGAATGGAAAGAGTTATCAGGAATGGAAAAGTATAAGAATACGGTATCCCATATAACCACCTATCTGCTGCATCCCACCGATTATTCAGATATATAATAACGGAAATTCTTCGGAAGAAATTCATCCGAAGAATTTCTTCCGAAGAAATTTATCCGAAGAAATCCATCGTAAGTAAATAATAAAAGGGTTGTCCGCCAGCTGGAGGACAGCCCCTTCATTATTATATGCAGCTGAATTATTTCGTCAGCAGATTATTATTCCGGCAAGCCGAAAGCATAATAGAGCACTCCCGGGTAATCTTCATAAGTGCCTTCCAGCATCACTCCACCCTTCTGGTGCTTTAAGGCATTTCGCAGATCATCAACAGAAAGGATCTTGTCTTTGTTAACTCCTGTAATGATAAATCCTTCCTTAATATCTGTCTCGTTTTTCAGGATACCGGAGTTAATTTCTTTCACCACAACTCCTCCATCAATACCTATCTTCGCAGCTTTATCCTTATCGATGGTTTCAAAAGTGGCACCCAGGGCATCCAGAATATCCTCCTTATTCGCGGCGCTCAGTTTTTTGGCCCCTTTCTGTGATGCCAGGGTGACAGGATAGGTTATCTCTTTACCGTTCCTGTTAACAACCACACTGACCTGGTCACCCGGTCTGTGTCTTCCGATCTGCTCGAGCAGGTCAGCAGATTTAAGTACAGGCATAGCATCAACACTTACCACCACATCTCCCACTTTAACACCTGCCTCACCGGCGGCACTTTTTTTAGTAAGGCTGTCAACATAAGCCCCCTCGCTGATTTTCAGATGCTTGTCTTTCATCAGGTTCTGGTCAATATCCCTGATCAGGATACCCAGGTAGGCACGCTGGACCATCCCGTATTTCATGAAATCCTCCACTACCTTGTTCACAATGGTTGAAGGAATGGCGAACCCATATCCGGCATATAGACCTGTAGGACTTTCAATAGCAGTATTGATGCCAATAAGGTCTCCGTTAAGGTCTACAAGAGCTCCGCCGCTGTTCCCGGGATTGATGGCAGCGTCTGTCTGAATAAATGCCTCAATAGCCGATTTGTCATCAATGATATTTATGTCCCTTCCTTTTGCACTGACAATACCGGCAGTTACCGTTGAGTTCAGGTTAAAAGGATTACCCACTGCCAGGACCCATTCACCGACTTCAACCTGATCTGAATTACCGATATTAATGACCGGCAGATTGTCCTGTTTTATCTGTATCAGGGCGAGGTCTGTTGAGGGATCTGCTCCTACCACCCTGGCCTTGAAGCTCTCATTGTTATGCAGGGTGACTTCAATATCCTCAGCCTGATAGATGACATGATTGTTTGTAATGATGTAACCATTGCCGCCAATGATCACGCCAGACCCTGTTCCCACCTGCTCGAATGTTTCGGGCTTTTGCCGGCGCGGACTTCCCTGCTGCGGATTTCCATAGAAGAATTTAAATAAATCGTCACCGAAGAGATCTCCGAAGGGACTATCGCCGTTGAAATAAAACTGGTTCCCTGCCTGAACCTTACGGGTCGATTTAATGTGAACGACAGAATTCATGACTTTTTTCGAAACACCAGTGAAGTCAAGCGGGACCAATTCCCCGTTTTCCCTGACAGTATATACGGTTTTAACTGCAGGTGCACTAACCTGGCTGTTAAAAGTGTCAGGAACATATTTATGATTGAGGCCTGTCAATAGAAAGACCGCAATCGTGAGGCCACTCCCAAGTATGGCAGTAGCCAGCATTTTCAAGAATTTTTTCATTTTATTTTCCTCCATTTTCAGTTTATTTCATGTTTGTTTTTATTTCTGGATGAATGATATCTCAATATAACCTTGAGCAAACCCGGATTGATCAGATTAAAAGAACATAAGTCATAATTATATCCCTTATCCAGCTGCACCTCTGAAAATCCTATCTCTGGCAATCCTTCTTTTTGATATGAAAGGATCTCATGTGCCATCAGGTGTGTCCTGAGAGGTTTTTCGTACTCCGGCATAAGGGGTGCTTCAATGATCAGCGTTTTTCCTTTTATGAATACGTTCACCTCCCTGCCTGACAATTGTCCGATTTCCAGGAAAATGATCAGCCTGCTCCTGTCGGTATCCTTTAGATAATCGATCCTGTTTATCTCCAGCTGATTCCTGGACTTGATTAACTGGCAAAGTCCGTAATTGAATGGACCTTGAAGATATGATTGATGGATATTCATGGCAATGTTGTTTTTTAATATTGAATAACTTAATGATTGTAAGATCACCTGATCTTATGCGCCATCTGGCGGGGGTGCTTCCGGTCAGGAAAGGATTGCAGGAGGTGGGAGATCAACAAGTGAGGGATTTAAAAGCACCTGTTGTAATATTATTGCCGAAAGGACAGGCTCCTGTCCGAACAGGATTCCATAAGGCTGGGGAAGAATACATCCCTGGGCAGAGGTTTCCCATTCCCAGGGATCAAAATCATTAGAATTCTCAATTCCCTGCAGGTCATCTGTAACTTTCAGCGTTTTATGGCAGGTTTCGCCAGCATCCCTGCGGGAACTTCCAGAGGGATGATCCACCAGGCTAACCAGGCTGATTGAAATAATCAGTATACAGGTTGATATGAATAATCTTTTTCTCAATTTACTTGCATTACCATAATACAGATACAAAAATACATCCAAAAAGGTGGGGGGTGCATTTAAAAAAAGTTAAAAAAACTTAAGGGTTTGTTAAAAATGAATGATGCCTGCCAGTATTTTGGATCGTCACCCTGTAATCCTATCATGAAGGCTACCGCCAGGGCTCCGTTCAGGAATGGATCTTCGCCATAGCATTCCTCTGTCCTTCGCCAGCGCGGATCCCTTCCCGGGTCGGCATTGGGAGCCCTGACCACCATACCTCCCTGGTGGTATTTCTTACATTGAAAAAGATACCTGACCTCATATCCCTCGACAGCTCCTGCAGTATTCAGCACATGCCTGTCCCATGATTCTGACAGACCGATCGTTTGGGGGAAAGTCGTTGTTGCCTGTGGTTTCCGTCCCCGGCCTGCCCAGTTGGTAGGACCGCCCTGTGCCAGGCCATGCAGCCCTTCAACATGCCCGGTAGCATGTATGCCCAGCCGAGACACACTGGGATTTGTACCCAGACATACTACTTTCTCATCAAGCGTCATCAATGAAATGATGTTATCCACCCTTTCCTCGATGGATAATTCCGGGTTCTGAAACGGATAGTGCTGTTGGGCGCTTACCCATGACAGGAATATACCTGTTGAGATGCCAATCAGACGGGGGTAATTCTATGGTTCATAATTCTTTGGATTTTGATTTTAATCCACCTTCGCGTTCCGCTTGTGCCTCCGCTAAAGCTTCGGCGACACGCGGACGACGGACGGGAAATTTAGTCAAATTCCCCGCAGCTTCCGCGAGCGCTGACTGTGCCTTCGCGTAGCCGCTTCGGCGAAGCAAGGAGCTGCTCAGCGGAGGCGCTGCTCTGGGGTTTAATACCATTTTATTCGGTTATTAATCATGCTTTTTATAAAGATACTAAAAAGTCTTATTTGGGGCCATCCGATGGGAACTGGGTACTGGGAATAGAGCGGCGAGAATAACGAGTGTGAGTATACTTATAACCTATGTAGTAATCAAAAAAAAGAATTTGCAGGGGGATGTGACACACCCCCAGCACGGTATAACCACAGTGCAGCTGGATTATGACTTACCCCCGGCAAATGTTCAACACCAAAGCAGCAGGTCCTTGATGCAATAAACTACCAGAGAGTTATAATCCCGGATTTGGATTGTTAAGAAATTTATCTAACTTGATTTTCGATTTTTATTCAGGTTTTTAAGCAATCATTTATTTACCAGACCCGCATATGGACAAAACATTTAAATTGTTAATTACCCTGTCTTTCGCCATCAGTTTAATGACGATAACAGTAAAATGCCAGGTCAATCGGTCCCTGGCACCTTCATCTGTCCCTTACACCTGGAAAAGTGTCCAGTTCGTAGGTGGAGGGTTTGTTGACGGAATCGTTTTTCACCCCACTGCCACCGGGGTATGTTACTGCCGTACTGACATGGGTGGTGCCTACCGGAGGAATATGGAAACCATGCGATGGGAGCCCTTGCTTGACTGGGTATCCTATGAGGACCGGAACCTGATGGGCGTGGAATGCATTGCCCTTGATCCCTCTGATCCTGACCGTTTGTACCTTTCCTGCGGCACTTATACCAATCCGGGTGCTCCTGATGGTGCGATCCTGCGTTCTCATGACAGGGGTAAATCTTTCCAGCGGGTGGATGTGCCGTTCAAAATGGGTGGTAATGAGGATGGCCGTGGTAATGGTGAGAGGATGGCAGTCGATCCGAACGATGGCAGGATCATTTACCTGGGCACCCGGCTTGCAGGGCTCTGGAAAAGTATTGATTACGGGGAGAGCTGGGGCAGAGTGGAATCTTTCCCGGATGTTACCGAGTATCCACCGTCGTATATGCAGGATCCCGACAGCATACGCCGCTGGCAATATTTCAACCAGGGAAGCGGGATCGTCGTGGTTCTTTTTGACCCGAAGAGCGGATCACCCGGTAAAGGCAGCTCAACCATCTATGCAGCAGTATCACTCATGAACCGTGATAACCTGTTTGTCAGTACAGACGCTGGCCTGACCTGGAACCCTGTACCCGGACAGCCGGTAAAATATCGCCCCACCCATGCTGTCCTGGCCACCGACAGGATGTTGTATCTTACGTATGGCAATACTCCCGGTCCTTCGTCCATGAGCGATGGAGGTGTATGGGAATTCGATACAAAAAACAGGGAGTGGACAGAAATCACCCCGGACAAGCCAAACCCACCATCAAGGGCTTTCGGATATGCTGCGGTCTCGGTCGATGCACATAACCCGCTGGTTCTGATTGTCAGCTCCTATCACAGGTACGGCATTGACGTTGGTGATGATATTTTCCGGAGCATTGATGGTGGCAAAACATGGAAGCAGGTATTCGGCAGCGGGGGAACGATAGATAATTCACTTGCACCTTATACGGCACATACCGGAATACACTGGTTGTTTGATATAGAGATCGATCCTTCCGATCCTGACCATGCCCTGTTTACCACCGGCTACGGAGGGCATGAAACCTTTAACCTGACCGATACAGACGAAGGTCTGCCAACAAAATGGATAATGATGAGCCCGGGAATAGAAGAGACTGTCCCGCTTGATCTGCTCAGTCCTCCAAAGGGAGCACAGCTGATCACCGGAGTAGGGGACTACGAAGGTTGTGTTTACCGGGATCTGGATAATCCTCCATCAGAAGGAAATTTCAGTAATCCCCGGTTTGGAAATACCAACAGCCTGGCATGCGCTGAAAACAATCCTGATATCATCGTTCGTGTAGGGCGTGCAACCAATGATAATCCCGGGCAGACAATAGGATATTCGACCGATGGTGGCAAAACATGGCAGCCCGCTGCATCTTTGCCACATCCCGAAAGCAGGCTCGGTCATATAGCCGTTTCTGCGGATGGTTCAGCATGGGTATGGGCTCCGGATCCTGTATATGGTGATTTCCGCTCAGGACGTGCTCCCCGGCTGCTGCCGGTTTACCTGACCACAGATAATGGCACATCATGGATGCCATGCAAAGGACTGCCGGAGAACACGCGTGTGATCGCAGACCGTGTCAATCCTTTAAAATTTTATGCGATGGATCTGTTTGAAGGCAAGCTGTTTGTAAGCATGAACAGTGGCGCTGAATTTATTGAACAATCACTGAACCTTCCCGGTGGACTGCCTCAACGCGGGGGGGACAGGGGTGATTCACGTGGCGGACAGGACCGTATTTATGCCACTCCAGGCAGGGAAGGTGATCTCTGGATTGCAGCTTATGACGGCCTTTATCATTCCACCGATGAAGGCGTCAATTTTACAAAAATGGACGGTATCAGCGAGATGCATGCTTTCGGGTTCGGCATGGCTGCACCAGCTGCCGATTATCCTGCATTGTATATGATAGGCGTGGTCAACGGAACAAGGGGCATCTTCCGTTCAGAAAATGGAGCAAAAAGCTGGGTCCGTATTAATGATGACCAGCACCAGTGGGGACTACTGCTTCATGTGACGGGCGATCCGAAACTGTACGGCAGGGTTTATGTCGGCACTCATGGCCGGGGAACATTTTATGGAGATCCGGCAAAATAATAAATCAAGAACAAAATGAAACTAATCAGGTCAGGCATTATCTTATGCATGGTTGTTACAGTCTGCAGCTGCAATGGGCCAGGGATCGATTTTTTCAAGCGGCAATTTGGGACAACATCAAAGAATATCCCCCACCTGGAAAGACAGGGTACAGCCACCCGTCTCGTGGTGGACGGCAAGCCCTTCCTGATGATATCCGGTGAGCTTCATAATTCGACCTGTGGCGGGTTTGAGTATATGAGGCCGGTATGGAACCGACTGGCTCAGAAGAACCTCAATTCTGTCATCGCTACAGTTTCCTGGGAACTTATTGAGCCGGAAGAAGGCAGATTTGATTTTGCCCTTGTCGACAGCATCATTGCAGGCGCAAGGAGCGCGGATCTTAAACTCGTGCTGATCTGGTTCGCCAGCTGGAAGAATGCAAGTTCTGTTTATATCCCGTCATGGGTGAAGAAAGACTATATTAAATATCCCCGTGCAAAGGATGAGTATGGAAAGCCGCTCGAGATCCTTTCAACATTCGGGGAAGCTTCCTGTGAAGCGGATGCAAAAGCTTTCGCAGCATTGATGCGTCATATAAGAGAGGTGGATAGCCGGCAGCAAACGGTTTTGATGATCCAGGTTGAAAATGAAATGGGCATGCTCGATAATAAGGGCGACAGTGCGGGTAATGCAAGGAGGGATTTTTGCGACCAGGCAAATACTGCATATAATAGTTCTGTTCCGGAAAAATTGATGAATTATCTGATGGCGCATAAAGATTCGCTGTTCCCTGAACTGCATAAAGTATGGGCAGAAAATGGCTCCAGATCAACAGGTACGTGGGAAGAGGTTTTCGGGAAAAGTTCATTCTATCCTGAGAAAAAAGACTGGCAGTTTTATTCCTATTATACTGAAGAACTCTTCACCGCCTGGAACTATGCCTGCTATACAGAAAAAATTGCTGCAGCCGGCAAAAAAGAATATCCTTTGCCTATGTATGTGAATGCGTGGCTTAAGCAGCCATTCTCTTACTGGCCGGGAAGGTATCCATCGGGCGGGCCCCTGCCCCAGGTGATCGATATCTGGCGGGCTGCTGCACCTTCAATTGATTTCCTCGCTCCCGATATTTATATGGATGAATTTACCTGGGTCTGCAGGGAATTTACAAGGAGTGGTAATCCTTTGTTTATTCCTGAGACACGGGGTGGGGAGATGGGAGCAGCAAGAGCATTTTATGCTTTTGGGGAACATGATGCCGGTTGTTTTGCCCCGTTCGGCATTGATGATATCCAATATGCAGAAAACGATCCCCTGGATGAAAGTTATGCTGTGCTCCGTGCTATGTCACCCATTATTCTTGAAAACCAGGGCAGGGGTACTATGAGAGGTATCCTGGTTGATACGGCTAACCCTGTCAGCTATAAGACTTTAGGAGGATATCTCATAGAAGCAAGGCTTGCCGGCAGAAAAAATCTGTCCATAGCAGGCGGAATGGTTATAAATACCGGCACTGATGAATTTATCGTTACAGGAAAGGCACTGGATATATTTTTTATCCCGACGCATGATGACATGCGGGTAGGAGTGAATGCGGTGGATGAAGGAAATTTTAACGGGGGTATATGGGTCACTGAAAGAAGATTGAACGGTGATGAGGTTCATGCCAACACATGGTCGGGTACAGGACTTAAGCTCCCGGATAATAAGGTGAGCATTCAGAAGATCTCCCTTTACCGGTATCAATAGCCGGGTACCTGCTGATTTAAAACAAGGGACCAGGGAATCAGGATTAAAGGTTTCCGCGAGTACTGTCCGCGTGTCGCCAAATCCGCCAACCGGCGGAGGAGGCACAATCCGCCAACCGGCGGAGGAGGCACAATCCGCAAACCGGCGGCAGAGGCACAATCCGCCAACTGGCGGCGGAGGCGCTGCAATGAGGTAAATATATTTTATTAAAATTATTGATTAGTTTTATTCGTGAAACTCAAATTTCACAAACAGAGTGCATTGAAATTGAAAGTTGAACGAATCCCGATAGCGAAGCGTATCGTGATAAATGAATTCTTATCAATTGTAATATAATCATTCCATTATGAGAAACAGGAGATTTTTCTTTCAGCCGCTGCATTGTTTTATTACCGCAGTGATATTAATTCTGGCATCTGATCTGTCTGTACAAGGACAGATCCCCATGCATTCCCCTGACAACAACCAGGCATTGCTGAATGAGCCGTTCGATATCAGCAGGGATTTCCGGGATTTCAGCAATACGTATTACCTCGCTGACAGTCTCGCTTCCTTTGATCCGAAGACCGGCCATGGTGAGATCCTGTACCACCGGTATGAATACAGCACGCGCCTGGCATTTAATAATATGCTGGCAATCCTGAGGCCTGTCAGGCCCAACGAATTTCCAACTGCTGAATACGCTGTTTCACCTGCTCTGCCCTTCTCCGTTGAGTTTGTCTCACAACGCACCATACGTGTAAGGGCCTGCTCCCGTTTCCAGGTAAAGCCTGACCAGGAATCGCTTATGCTTGTTAAAGGTAAAGCACCTGTCGACAACAGTTCCTGGAAACTGAGTGAAACAGCTGATGGTTACAGGTATGCCGGTCCGTACGGATCGGTAACCATCACCAGGTCTCCCTGGCATATAGAGATACGAGATGCTGCAGGGCAATTACTTACCCATACCATCAGTAATACAGATGCTGCAGAGACCTATACGCCACTGCTGCCCTTTTCTTTTGTAAGACGTGCATCCGACTATTCCACGAGCATGGCTGCGGTATTTTCCCTGTCACCGGATGAAAAAATCTTCGGCTGCGGTGAGTCATTCACGGAATTTAATAAAAGAGGGCAGAAAGTAGTCATGTGGACCGACGATGCCAACGGTGTGCAGAACGAGACCATGTACAAGCCCATACCCTTCTTTATGAGCAGCCGCGGTTATGGTGTTTTCATGCATACATCCTCACCCATTACCTGCGATTTCGGCAAGTATTTCAGTGGCATGTATTCCCTGCTTATAGGCGATGATGAGGCGGACCTTTTCATCTTTCTGGGCAAACCGAGGGATATACTCGATGAATATACCAGCCTTACCGGGAAAGCAGCTATGCCACCGCTCTGGTCATTTGGCTTCTGGATGAGCCGTATCACATATTTCTCTGAGGCTGAGGGACGTGAGGTCGTAAGAAAACTGAGGGAGAACAAGATCCCGTGCGATGTCCTGCATTTTGACACCGGCTGGTTCGGTACCGACTGGCGCTGCGATTACCAGTTTGCAAAGGACCGTTTTAAGGATGCCACAAAAATGATGGCAGACTTTAAAAAGGATGGCATCCATACCTGCCTGTGGCAGCTGCCTTATTTTGTGCCTAAAAACACTCTTTTCCCGGAGATCATCGACAGGGAACTTTTTGTCAGGGACCGCAAGGGGAACCTGCCCTATGAAGATGCAGTACTTGATTTTTCCAACCCTGCCACCGTCAGCTGGTACCAGGACAAAATCGCCGGCCTGTTAAACCAGGGTGTCAGCGTCATCAAGGCTGATTTTGGTGAGGCAGCCCCGAAGGATGGTTTGTACTATTCGGGCCGGACCGGCTTTTACGAGCATAACCTGTACCCGCTACGCTATAATAAAGCTGTTGCTGAGATCACACAGAAGGTGACCGGCAGTACCATAATCTGGGGAAGGAGTGCATGGGCAGGCAGCCAGCGTTATCCTGTCCATTGGGGTGGTGACCCCGCCAACACGAACACTGCCATGGCAGCAACGTTGAGGGCGGGCCTGTCGATTGGCCTGTGCGGGTTCTCCTTCTGGTCACACGATATCGGCGGGTTTGTAAATAGGAAACCTGAGGATATATACCGCCGGTGGACACCTTTCGGGATGCTGACCTCTCATACCCGCAGCCATGGCGCACCCCCTACAGAGCCCTGGGAATACGGGGAGGATTTCATGAATGCTTTCAGGCTCGCAGATAATATGAAGTATCAGCTCATGCCTTATATCTATGCACAGGCCAAGGAGTGTACCGAGAGAGGCCTGCCGATGGTAAGAGCCCTGTTCGTTGAGTACCCCGATGATCCGGGCTCCTGGCTGATCGATGATGAGTACCTGTTTGGATCGGATATGCTTGTGGCACCACTGTTTGAAAATGTGACGGCACGTGATGTGTACCTGCCGCCCGGACAGTGGATCGATTACCAGACAGGGGCATCCTATACCGGTGGCTGGCATAATATTACAACCGGGAAAATACCGGTTGTTGTGCTCGTGCGTGAAGGGGCAGTCATTCCTCATATCGCACTTGCACAGTCCACCGCACAAATGGACTGGACAAAGCTGGAGCTGGTGGTATATACCAGGGATGCACAACGGGTGAAGGGCCTGGTATGCCTGCCATCAGACAACATCCTCCATACAATCTCCCTGGTAAGGAAAGGTGAAACATATTCACTTGAAACAGATCCGCTTGCCAATAAGGTTACTTGGAAAATAAGGATGTACAATAAATAATTATAAAAGAATTACAGGATACTTTTATCAGGACAGTATATTTATCTTGCCCTGTATATGGGTTTAGGGTGAAGGCTGTTTGAAAGGAAGGGTGAAGAAAACGCTTGTGCCGTTATTTCTGCTACTCTCCAGCCATATCTGTCCGCCCATCTTCTCGATAAACTCCTTGCAAAGGATCATTCCAAGGCCTGTGCCCTCTTCACCGTCTGTTCCGTTTTTTTTCTTTGCCACGTCAATCCTGAAAATGTTTTCCATATCTTCCTTCTCCATTCCGACTCCGGTATCACGGACCTCAAAACACACATGGTTATCTTCTGCCTTCCTGGAGTTAATCTTTATTCCCCCTCCTTCAGGAGTATATTTTATGGCATTGGTGAGAAGATTGCGGACCACGGTATTGATCAGTTCCCTGTCAGCCCAAACTGTCAGATCTTTATCCGTTGTAGCCGTGAGCTTGAGATTTTTTTTCTTCAACATGGGATTAATCAGTTCCACATTTACCTGAATGATATCCTCAACAAGCAGATCTGCAGGTTTAATCTGCAGCCTGTTTGTCTGTGAACGTGACCAATGCAGAAGATTCTCAAGAAGTGAATAAGCCCCGGTGACAGAATCATGTATATACCCGATCAGCTGTTTGCGTTTAGCATCGGCATAATGATCATAGTCAGCTAATAACAGTTTGGTAAAACCGATAATGGTATTGAAAGGATTCTTAAGGTCGTGGGAAATGATCGAAAAGAACCTGTCCTTCGTCGTGTTCAGCATACTAAGATCCTGGTTCGACTTTGCCAGCATGTCACTCTGCACCTTTAGTTCTTCAGCCTGCTCAGTAATTTTCTTTTGCCGTTCAGTGAGCAGGATATTGGTTTCGTTTAACTGAGCACTTTGTGCTTCCAGCTCAACGTTCTTCTGAAGGAGTTCCTCGGTCCTTTTATTTACAAGACTTTCGAGCTGAACCTTCTTTTTCCTGAGATTGGCTGTGTAAACGCGGACAGTGATGACTATTATTCCCGTCAACAGTAAAATGGCCATATATCTGAACCAGGCCGTTTGCCAGTAGGGGGGCTTTATGGTGAATCTTAATATATCTCCTGATTCGTTCACGAGCCCATTTTCCGATACTACCCTGAGGGACAGACTATATGCTCCGGGATCCAGGTTAGACAATACAATTTTCCTGTTATTGCCCGCATTGATCCAATTAGATTGAAGGGGCAGTAGTTCATAGCTGTAAACATTACCCTGCGACTCAAAATAGTTCAGGGCAACATATTCTATTCCTATCAGATTCTGCCTGTGATTGAGCTCGATTATACCTTCCTTATTAATAGGGGGACCTTCTGTAGTGCCCGGGTAGACAGGTTTCCCGAATATTTCAAAGGAGCTGATTCTCAGATCAGGTGTATTCCTGACAGGACGGATCTCGGAGGGATTAAAGAAATCCATCCCCTGTGTACCACCAAAGTAACAGATTCCGGAATAATCTTTGGATGAGGAATGCAGGTAAAAATTATCCGATTGTAACCCGTCATGTTTATCAAACAGGGAAGAGCTCAGAATAACAGGAGTATTCCTGTGCGTCAGCCCGAGAGTGAACATAAAGATTCCACTTGCAGTACTGACCCAGTAATTACCCGAGTTATCCTGTTCCATGCTCCTGATCTGGTTTGCCGGCAGACCGTTGAAAATATCAAAACGATGAAAGGAGTCAGTCTTCCGGTCAAAAAGATTTAGGCCGTCATCGGTACCCACCCAGATATTCCCGAGGTTATCCTTAGTGACGAGTTGAATGGAGTTGTTTGTCAGGACGGGCTTATTCTCATCCCAGTTGATATACCTGCTGACAGTATTATCCCGCGGTGATATCCTTGACAGGCCCCAGGAAGAGCCGACCCAGACATATCCCTCATCATCAATGCATATATCAAAGACCCACTCATTGCTTATGGTATTTGTATCCTCTGTGACAGAGATGTATTTTGTCAGTGTTTTTTTATACTTATCGAAAACATAAACACCTTTCCCGTGCATGCACAGCCACAATCTCCCATTTTTGTCCTCCTCGATATCCCTGATATCCATTCCATCGAAAAGCTGAAGGTATTTCCCGGCTGAACCCATGACGGGGACGAACCTGGAAGTGCTCCTGTCGAACTTTTGTAAGCCACCCTCCCATGAAGCACAATAAATATCTCCTGTAGAATCCTGCATCAGGTCGAAGATCGTGCCGGCACCATATGAACCTGCCAGTGAATAAACAAGTATAGCATATTTACGTTGCTCATTATTTTTATTGTATTCAACCAGTCCACTGGTATAGCCCACCCACATATCACCATTTTTATCATGCAGGATAGCTGTAACATTTTCCTGGGTCAGTGAATAATAAGTATCCAGACCGGTATACAAATGCCGGAATGGTTTATCCTTAAATGCATAGTTAATACCTGAATTTATTGTCCCCACCCATATTAGTCCGCGGTCATCTTCAAATGAGGAAGCAACACTGGTAGTGGAAAGACTTCTTTGATCTGTCCTGATATAGGTGAACCTGGAGAATTTACCCGTGACAGTGTTATAATTAACCAGCCCGCTTCCTGTACAGAGCCACAGCAAATCTTTCTGTGATGAAGGGGAGATCTGCCCGACAGTAACAAGGTTTTCTTCCTTCAGCAATACCTCTGATGTGCCTTTGCCGGGATCGAAAACAATAAACCCGGGTCCTTGTGATCCTATCCATAATCTGCCGTTATATTGAAAAAGTGAAGTTATCAGGATCTGTTGATTTTCTTTCAGAAAATGCTGAAGTGAGAAATGCCGGAAAGAATTGTTTTTACGGGAAAAATAAGATAGTCTCCAGTCATCATACGCTATCCATAGGCCACCATGCTCATCAGGTGCAATGGCGGCAATGGAGGGATTTAAAAGACCTTCTGGCGCCGGGACAGTGTCAGCATTATCCCCCGGTATGACCGGAATGCCGGTAAATTCATCAGATCCGGGCAGTAAGCAGAATAATCCTCCCTGGGTGGCCACATACAGGACCGAATCTTTGTCTTCTGCAATTCCTCTTATTGTTCCGACAGTCCACAGGTCAGGATTATCACCCAGCCTGTACCTGACAAAGGACTGTGACTTGCTGTTATACCTGCAGATACCTTTTGATAACATGCCCACCCACAGATCGCCCTTGTCTGAGAGGTAAAGTTTTACAATTTTATTCTCGGGAAGGGAATTTGTATCGGACCCGGAGAAAAACGGAATAAATCCATTACCATCATATCGGTTCAAACCATTATTCGTGCCAAACCACATATATCCGTCAGCATCCCGGGCAATGGATGTCACGGCATTATCCGAAAGTCCCTGCTGCCGGTCGAGTTGGAAGAAATTAAGTATGTCGATCTGAGAATACAGACAGAAGGTGCTGATTCTCAAACAGATGGCCAATATGAAAAAGAAGAACTTTGTTTGCATTATGAATATGCTTGCCGCCTGATCCTGTCACATTTTCCTGTCAAATACTTACATAAACCTCAGTTTATTACCTGATGATCCAAACCCATCGACACGGCCAACCAAATTAACAAATCTTTTTCATTCTTATTAACGAGACAAGTTTTAATACGTGAATTCGCTTGACCGAAAATCAGGATCAGAATCCATGATAATTTGAATTTGCTCACTGAATGTTATCACATCATTCGTATCTAAGCGAATCGACCGGATTTTTCCAGGCAGATGAAAGGCTCTGATATACTGTAATCAGTATGGCTATAAGAGCTGCTCCAAGTGTTGCAACAAAAAAGAAGAGCAGGTTAATATCAACATGATATGGATAGTTCCGGAGCCATCTGTGTAACAAGAGCCATGTTACAGGCCAGGCAATAAGGCTGGAAATAAGGATCTGATAAGTAATTTCCCTGTTCAGTAATAAAAAAACCTGCCTGCTCGAAGAACCATACACCTTCCTGATACCGATCTCTTTGGTCCTTTGTTCGGCCAGATAACCGGAAAGGCCCAACAGACCAAGGCAAGCAATGAGAATTCCCAGTAAAGTAAATATCCTGAACAGGGACAGCATTTTTTCTTCATCAACGTATAGCTTTTTATAGTCCTCATCAAGAAAGGTATATTTAAATCCCAGGTTTTTATTTTGAATGTACCGGACTTGGTCAGCAATTCCCAGGGTGGCAATAATCAGGAATATTGACAGTGCGAACTGGAGAATGACAAGTACTTTCCTGAGTATTCCCCGTGAAAGGGCGGTTACAGTTTTGTTTTTAAGAAAATGAACCGGGACAAATGCAGTCAGATACAAGGATGGATAAATTCCTGAAAGCAATTCTACCGAAATGGCTATTAGCAATAAAAGGGAAATATTAACTACCTGTTCTGACAGGATCCAGTCAAAATTCTTCCCTGTGAAGGAGGAGAATGCCGGCAGACAAAGTTCGACAATTATGGCAGCCAGAAAAACCAAGATCAGGGTAAGCAACAAAGATTCGCCCATAAACTGCTTGATCAATTGGTGCCGGAACGCACCAAGGACCCTCCGTACGCCTGCTTCACGCGCCTGTTTTTCTCTCCGGGCAGTTGCGGTATGCATTAACCAGGTAATGTCTGAACATGAAAGAAGTTTTTACTAAATTTAAGAAGCCTGATGCCCGGCTTAAAGATAATTATTTTATAACCAGGTTATCTCCATGTCAGATCATCAACACGCTCAAGGGATGGTTCATCTTCAAGGATACCCAGGGTGATGATGCAGAAGGTGAACACCCTGGTGCCGGGTTCAAGATGTCCCCCAATAGCCTGGGCACCATTCGAAAGGGAGATATGGGCATGCACCCGCCCCTCAATGATATAACCGTTCATGCAAAGGATATCCATAGGCATCTCCTGCTCATAGAAAACATTGCGGGCAGGGAAGGTACAGTTATCCACAGAATGTATATGGTGCCTGCAGGTTGATCCGATGCCGCTGAGTATAACTGCATTATGAATACCTTCTTTTTCAACAGCATCTTTTATCCCCTGGAGTATGTCTGTATTGTGCTTTAACCTGGCAATGACCACCCTTTTGAAATCACTGCTGAGCAAAATGGTCGCCGGCACCGAATCATTGCCTTCAACCGAATCTGGTGTATGGATACCCACAGGCGGTTGTTGTTCTGATACTTCCCGGCACCGGGGGAAGAGGGATATTAAAGCTGTAAACAAAAATATTGCCAGCAACGGGATTCCTATTCTTGTTTTCATGATGATCAATTGATTATTTATCCTGAACGCACAGTTTTTCCATGCTTTTCCTTATTGCCTCCAACCCTTGCAGGGCATTGGCGGGAAAGGGGTGGGTACTTGAAAAGGACAACAGGTCAGCTGCCGGTTCAAGCGTACTCTTACTCTCGTCAATGTCACCGTCCGGCCCGGTTACCGGAACCATGTTCAATCCCAGGTGCTTAGCCAGGAAATGATACACGGGTATTCTTTTTTCATATCCGTAATCATGTTCGCCATCAGGGAAATGGACATTCTCAACATTATTTTCTGCACCATAAAAGGAATAAGTACGCCTGATAAACGGAAATTCAAGGACAGGGACGGTCTTTGTCCAGTCCTTGCCGTCGGAAACGATCAGTAATGGTTTAGGTGCCATCATCGCAGTGATTTCGGCGTTATTAGTAAAATGATCCTTGCTCTGGTGAATAGGCAAGCCGCTCTCACAGTCGCACCCGCCAAAGAAATGACAGGACACCATTACTACCGGTACACTGACACTCACCCTCTCATCGACAGCTGCAAGCAGGAAAGTTTGAGTACCTCCACCCGAGGCTCCTGTTACCCCGATCAGATAGGGATTGACGTATGGCAATGATTGTAGAAAATCAATAACCCTGATACTGCTCCATGTCTGCATAGTAAGCGCCAGGGGTGTCCTGTGGTGTTTCCATATATTTTCCTCAACCGGTTTTTCAATAACTGCTGAAGTGTCCAATTGCCGGATAGATTCGCCAAAGGCAAACATATTATAGCTGAACACCACTGCTCCCATACGTGCCAGGGTGGCACAACGTTTCTGCATATCCGGGCGGAAACGGCCGTAGGCACCGAGCGTGTCACCGGTAAAATGGCCATGGGGGCAGAGTATGCCGGGGTGCTGATTTATGGTATCCAGGGGACGGTAAAGGTTCCCGCAGACATAAAAGCCGGGGATACTTTCGAAACAGACATTACTGACCGTATAATCGTCCCGGGTCCTTTCAGAAGTGATCCTTGCGTTTAATGGTGTACGCTCCGGCAGGGGAGAGAGCCCCATGCCTTCAAGGATGGATTTCTTAAGCAGTTGCCTGCGTTCTTCCCAGGCTGAACTATCAGAATACATGCTTTCCAGCCTTGCGAGCTCTTCCTGCCCCTGTTCCTCAGTATAGTACTGATCCTGGCGGAGAACCGTACCCTTTTGAGCCCGGCAGGTTGTGCAGGACGCTATGGAGATAATGATAAGAACAGTTGTTAAACAGGATTTCATAAGAATAATGTTTGGTTGTTTTGCCTGAGAAGTTTTATCAGTTGATACCTGGTGCTATATCCCTTCTGTTATTGCAGGCAGGATATATGTCTGCAGCAGGCGTTCGGGAGCAGAGGTCTGCCAGGAGTCGTCCTGGTCTAAGAGACCGGTATATACCACCACCATTTCCAGCTCCGGGATCACAAATATCCACTGCCCGCCGTAGCCCACCGCTGCAAAATACTGGTTTTGTCTCACCCACCACTGGTATCCGTAATAATAACCCTGAACAAACCTGTTTGCAATATGTGGTTGTACGGATTCTTCAACCCATTCACCGGGAACTACCTCGCCAGAACCCCATTGTCCGCTTTTCAGATATAGATAGCCGAATTTAGCCATGTCCCTGGTTTTGAGCCTTAACCCGTTCCCTCCAAAAGGTATTCCGCTGCTATCCGTTGCCCAGTAATATCCGGTAATATTAAGCGGGGTGAATATTTTCTCATTGACGAACAGGTCGGTTCTCATTCCAGTAGAACGCCATATTATAGCAGAGAGAAGATGTGAATAACCGGTGCTGTATTCAAACACGGTGCCGGGAGTATATGCCATGGGCCTGTCAAGCACATATTTTACCTGATCTTCACTTACCGCCCACAGGTTAATAGTATTAAGAAGATCACTGTAGGAATATTCAAATTCGTTCCATTCGAGGCCGGCAGTCATGGTCAGCAGGTCGCGAATGGTTATTTCTTCCTTCAGGGGATCGGGGTTCTCTACCTCATAATCAGGGAAAAAATCCAGTATTTTCTGGTCTACATCCGCTATGAATCCTTCATGGATGGCAATGCCAATGGCTGCTGACGTGAAGCTCTTGGTGCATGAATAGATCCTGTGGATCGAATCGCAACTGTACTCATCAGAATAGTACTGTTCGGCGACGATATACCCTTTCCTGGTGATCAGCAGGCTATGGATGGCGACGCTGTCTTTTAACATCAGGACGATCTCGTCATTTAATTCTTTCAGTTTATTTTCATCCATACCAACCTGTCCCGGACTACAGGTTCTCCAGTTTTCAGTGGGCCAGTAATCACCCAGGTAATCACCGGATTTGATAAAATCCCCTGAAGGATATTTCTCCTCTCCTGCAGGCTCTTTCTCACATGCTGCAGTTAACAGGCAAACACCCAGAATGATACTCAGCAGATATTTACTGAAGACCACCTGCAGGAACTTGACTTTTTTCATAACCGGCTGTTTTGACTTTGTAGGAAATCAATATAGGAATTTTCAGTAAAATAACCCAATCCATACATGAAATGGATGGCCCCAAAGCCATCCGATAGGTTGCAGAAATCTTCTTGCCAGGGCATCTCTCTCCGGGGAGTTGTGACACATATCCGGTAAGGTATTTAATTCTCTTGCTGCTATGTGGTTGAACCCCAGAGCAGCAAGAAGGAAAAATCACGGTTCAGAGTTTGCCCTAGCCGCTTTGGGATTCAACCCCAAAGCAGCAGAAAATCACGGGCAAGGTCGTGCACTGGGATTCAGTATGCCGGCGAATATTTTCAATAAACCATCGATCCAGGTGCGCATGCAGTTGGTGTTATTATAATAATTGCCATCTTTACTAAGGGAAATGCAAAAAATCCTGTGTATATTATCTTGTATGAAAAATATATTTTTTTCTATAATAATTGTCAGTACACTGGCAATTGATGGTCTTGCCCAGCATGCTACCATTAAGGTGACAAAGCTCAGCATGATAACCTACCCGTTTTCAGATCCTGATCCCGTGCCTGAGATAAGCAGGATATACCCTTATTACCGGTTCGACGGGTATACTGCCAGAGGCATTCAGAAAGACTGGAATATGGTGGTTCTGGAAAATGATTATATCAGGGTTTATGTCTGTCCTGACATTGGCGGGAAAGTATGGGGCGCAATAGAAAAATCCACGGGCAGGGAATTCCTTTATTACAATCATGTGGTCAAATTCCGGGATGTTGCCATGCGCGGACCATGGACGTCAGGAGGACTGGAATACAATTTCGGAGATATAGGGCACATCCCGACCTGTGCCACTCCTGTGGATTATACAATAAGGGAGAATCCGGATGGCAGCGTGTCCTGTAACGTTGGTGCTATCGACCTGCCTTCAGGGACAAAGTGGAATGTGGAAATAATCGTTTATCCGGGACGGGCATATTTCGAAACACGAACCTCCTGGTTCAACTGCACATCCTTACCCTGCACTTACTACCACTGGATGAATGCGGCTGCCAGAGCATCGGGCAACCTTGAACTTATCTACCCCGGGAATAAAAGAATAGGACATGGGGGAGAGATTGGGGAATGGCCGGTTGAGAACGGCAGAAACCTGTCCTTTTATGAGAATAATAATTTCGGAGGTTATAAATCATACCATGTGATCAACGCATTTTCTGATTATTTCGGCGGATACTGGCACGATAACGATTTTGGTTTCGGTCATTATTCCACATATGATGACAAACCCGGTAAAAAGCTGTGGATATGGGGTCTTTCCCGGCAGGGTATGATCTGGGAGGACCTGCTTACTGATAATGACGGTCAGTACATCGAATTCCAGGCAGGTAAATTATTTAACCAGGCAGCAAGCAGCAGCACCTTTACCCCTTTCAAGCACAGGGAATTCATCCCGTATGATGCTGATGTGATGAAGGAGATCTGGTTTCCCCTGAAAAACACGGGTGGGATGGTGGCGGCTTCAGAATATGCGGTTCTGAATGTTGTCCGTGAAGAAAACAGGGTTAAGCTGGTTTTAAGTGCCCTGCAGGAAATAAATGATGAGCTAGGTATCAGGACGGGCACAGACACGATTATCATGCATGTGGCACTTGCACCGCTTGAACTATTTACCCGTGATCTAATAATTCCTGCCGGCGAAGAGTTTACCCTGGAACTCGGTAGCGGGAAATTAAATTATTCCTCCGGCACGAATGCCCTGGCTGTTGACCGTCCTGTTGAAGCGGCTGCTGATTTTGACTGGAATTCGGCTTATGGACTGTATACGACAGCCCTGGAATTGCAAAAGCAGCGCAGGTACCCTGAAGCGCTGGACACCTACCTGAAAAGTCTTGAAAAAGAGCCCGGCTTCCTGCCTTCACTTGCTCGTGCAGCCCTTGGATATTATCGCAGGATGGATTATGAAACGTCGCTGAGATATGTACTAAAAGCATTATCGGTTGACACTTATGATCCGCTGGCGAATTATCTGTTTGGCCTGGTTAATGAACAAGCAGGAAAAATGGCAGAGGCAAAAAGCGGTTTTGCAATCGCCAGCCAGTCCCCTGAGTACCGCACGGCTGCTTATACTGAAATGGCAATCCTGTACCTCTCGGGGGATGATTTATCCATGGCAGAGCAGTATGCCCGTAAGGCTCTGGTTTTTAATGCTTACAATACAACCGCGCTGGAGATCCTGGCAATAAAATACCGCAAGGAAAACAACAGGGAAAAGGCAGAGGAAGTGCTGTCGGAACTCCTGTCTTTAGATGCCACCAACCATTTCGTCAGTTTTGAAGAACTTCAGTGGAACACCATCGATCCTGGTGCGTTCATGCAGAAGATAAGTAATGAGCTGGCGTACCAGACCTATCTGGACCTGGCACTGAGGTACAGGGATTTTGGCTGTATTGAGGAAGCGGTAAGGATTCTCAGGCTGGCTCCTCCCCAGCCGGTATGCCTGTTATGGCTTGCATACCTTGATAAGGCAGACCAGTCAGTGCTCCTGCAAAATGCGCTGGACCTCTCTCCTGAGATGGTTTTCCCTCACAGGGATGAAACAGCCCGGATGCTTGAATATTTCATCAGCAGAGATCCTCACTGGAAACTGAAGTATTATGCTGCGCTGGTTTACTGGAATAAAGGCTGCATGGACAGGACTAAAGAGTTAGTTATGCAATGCGGGGATGAGCCGGACTATTACGTGTTCTATCTTGTAAAAGCCAGGCTGTTCAGGGATAACAGGGAGGTGGTGGAGCGATCCCTGGAAAAAGCCAGGGAACTGAACAGGGATGACTGGAGGGTTAACCTGGCATGGATAGATCATTACCTTGCTGCCGGGGATTATTCACAAGCCCTTCAAATGGCCGATGAAAGCCGGAAAAAATACCCTGGCCAATCAATTCTCGGATTAAGGTATGCTAAAGCAGTGATCGGGACGGATCAGTACAAAAAATGCCTCCTGTTTCTTGAAAAATATGAGGTATTGCCTTATGAGGGTTCGACACAGGGACGTAATATTTATCATGAAGCATGCACGAGAGCAGCCTATAATGAAATGAAAAAAGGAAATTACAGGAATGTCATTACCTATATGGAGAAGGCAAAATTGTGGCCAGCCAACCTGGGAGTCGGGAAACCCTATGATACCGATGAACGGCTTGACAATTACCTCATTGGATCAGCATATGACAAATTGGGTGAAGAGGTAAAGGCAAATGAGTATTACCGGAAAGTAATGGAGCATGAAACCCCGCCCGACGAGGAGGAAAATTCCAAACTATATTTCCAGGCAATGGCATTCAGGAAATGCGGGCAGGAAAGTAAAGCGCTGGAATTAATTGAAGGGGCCACTTCCAGGTATCCGGGTAATGAATACATTAAATGGGTAAAAGATGTATTTGAGGATAATTCCTACAATATTCCTGACTATTTCATTTTAAGCAGGAATAAGGAACCCCAGCCATACGATACCAGGCATGCTGATGATGAGTTTATGCTGGTTACTGACTTTCCCGGAATAATCATTATCTATTAGACTGGTGAGCTGGCAATACATGAATACGATCATTGTTGATCTGAATCCTGGTCATATGACCAGTACAATATAATCTCTGCCAAATATTATTTTAAATACGCGTTCATGAAAAAATCAGTTTTCCTTTTGATGGCCTGCCTGAGCCTGCCGGTTCATTCACAGAAATTCGAGGGACTGGCGAAGACACCACCCATGGGCTGGAACAGCTGGAACTGCATGGGCTGTCACGGGATCAGCGAAAAGTTAATAAAACAGGTTGCCGATGCTATGGTCACCTCCGGTATGAAAGATGCCGGCTATGAATATATTGTGATCGATGATTGCTGGCAGACAGGCAGGGATAAGGATGGGACTATCATAGCCGATACTGCAAAATTCCCTTCCGGGATGAAAGCCCTTGCAGACTATGTCCACACCAAAGGATTGAAGTTCGGACTGTACTCATGTGCCGGCAGCCGGACCTGTCAGGAACGGCCGGGTAGTCTCGGGCATGAATACCAGGATGCAAGGACCTATGCTGCCTGGGGTGTCGATTACCTGAAGTATGACTGGTGCAACACGGGCACACAGGATGCGGTTTGGTCCTATACACTCATGCGTGATGCACTTTTTACCGCCGGCCGGCCTGTGGTTTTCAGTATCTGTGAATGGGGACTGAGCAAGCCATGGCTGTGGGCAGGCAATGTGGGTCACCTGTACCGGACAACCGGAGACATACGCAACAACTGGGACATTCCCGATGCCAAGGAGGGAAAGGTGTGGGGAGGGGGAGTGGTGATCATCCTTGATATGCAGCAGGATCTGGACAGCTATGCGGGGCCCGGACACTGGCTTGATCCCGACATGCTCGAAGTCGGAAATCATGTGCTGTCAGCAGATGAGTCCATGGCACATTTCTCCCTTTGGGCTATGCTGGCAGCTCCCCTGATGGCAGGAAATAATCTGGCGGGTATGAATGATACTACAAAAACGATACTGACGAATAAGGATGTGATAGCCATAGACCAGGATCCCCTTGGTATCGCTGCCCATAAAGTGATCGACGAGGAACGGTTCGAAGTGTTTGAGAAAAAGCTGGCAGGAGAAGATATTTCTTATTGCTTTTTCAACAGGGATGATAAACCGCTGCAGCTATCCTTCGACTGGGGACAGCTGCACCTGGCAGGAAAGTACAACATCAGGGACCTGTGGCAGCATAAGATCATTGGCACTACCGGAGAAGTATTGAAAGCGGAAATACCACCGCATTGTGTGCTCCACGTGAGACTGAGCCCTGTGAAATTATAATTTGTTGGTCACCATGCCTGGCTTAATGACTGTAAAGGCACCCTCTTTGTCCCATTGTATAGCTGTAAAACCAAGCTTCCAGTAATCAGGATCCCCAAAGACACCCGACCGGTACCAGCGGCCGTTATAGTTTATCATTTCACAGGCATAGCCCATATCGATGATCTTATCATCAAACACATTATTGTAATAACGCACTTCGCTGTCCCTGAAATTTTCAGGATCATCTGATGTCACGTACTGCCAGTTACCCATCATGATCCACTGTCCAGTTAAGGGATGCCTCATAACGGACATACTTTCCGTGGTGCCAGCCCAGTTTTTCAATCCCTTCCAGCTCTCGATCGTGTAACCATAGTTCCTGCTCACATCCAGTTTTGGAAAAAGGGCACAGGTCCCGATGAAGGTCCAGTTAAGGAGGTCTGTAGACCTGGAAACATAGACTTCATCCATAAATTGTCCGTTGATTTTTTGTCCCTGGCCTGTGGAGAAGAGGAGCCAGCGGCCGGGCACATGATCGTATACCACGTTTGAGTCGCGGCCGGGGATGCCGAGCCCTTTTTCAGGATCACAGACCTTGACCCAGTCGGTGAGATCCTCCGATACCGCCAGTCCCTGTGTCTCCCTGTGCCCCTCCACCACCCAGGGATGCCTGAACCCCAGCCTCCTGTACTCCATGGGCCGGTGGGGATGGATGATGCCGGTATAGAACATGTAAAACCTGCCGTTTGCCTGCAGGCAGAAAGGTGCCCACACCTCGTGCTGGTCAAAGGTGCCCGGCCGCTGCGACGGGTGCATCACATGCCCCCTGAACTCCCAGTTCACCAGGTCCTGGCTGATGCTCCACGAGAAGGTCTCCTCGTTGCCGTTATAACCGTGGTAGTACCCCTGTGTGCCGCTGATGGAGAACAGGTGCCACCAGCCGTCCTGAAAGATCAGGGTATGATCTTTGATGTATTCGCCCGGCGGGGCATAAGCGCACATGGTGGGATCATCAGCAGGGGGGCTGTCCTTCCTTCCTGTCGCCCGAGGGTACATTGCATCCTGAGGGATGATCGGGGTGTCCCTGCCAGTCATTGCCATAAAAGGCTGTACAGCAAACAGGGCACCGCTGCCGGCAACCCTCCTGAGGAACAGACGGCGGGAGCTCATAACCTCAGCTTTTTGAAATCATCTTTCATCCTTACGATATCCCTGATCCAGTCCTCGATATCCTGCTCGTGCTCCAGCTCCTCGTTAAGTATCTGGACAGCCATCTGGTGAGTAGCATGGTCCTTACCGTCAGCGAAATCAGCGATTTCCTGGTAACGCTGGATAGCGCACCTTTCCCCGTTAAGGTTCTGCCCGAGAACGACTTCTACATAAGGATCATTAGGGGCATCGTAGCCGCACCTGCTCAGCGAAAACCATTCCTTCGGATTCAGCACCGGTGTCCCTCCCAGCTGTATGATCCTGTTAACCACCAGCACGGCGTGGTTCAGTTCCTGGTCGGCATGCAACAGCAGTTCCG
>Ga0172366_10000661_pt1 | contig 25583 bp, 23 predicted proteins | sample LakKivSesite69cm_FD_114533 | JGI IMG/M metagenome (GOLD analysis project Ga0172366, IMG submission 114533) | Sediment microbial communities from Lake Kivu, Rwanda - Sediment site 69cm | ecosystem: Environmental > Aquatic > Freshwater > Lake > Sediment | place: Rwanda: Western Province, Lake...
AAAAGCCGCCAGTGTTCACTCTCTATACGGCGTTCTCGAATGATGGCGGTCTGACCTGGTCGTTTCCCGAAGGAATATACAGATCGAGCGAGGTCCATCTCTGCGAGCCGGGCGCAATCCGCTCTCCAGACGGCAGAACACTCGCTGTTTTGCTCCGCGAGAACAGGCGCGTCCGGAATTCTTTCGTCATGTTTTCCGGGGATGAAGGGAAGACATGGAGCGAGCCGCGCGAACTTCCCGGTGCTCTGACCGGTGACCGGCATGCAGGTAAATACGCGCCCGACGGCCGCCTGCTCGTTTCCTTTCGCGACATGGCCCGCGAGAGCCCGACCTGGGGCGATTGGGTGGCCTGGGTCGGGACATTTGATGACATCGTTCATGGTCGCCAGGGCCAGTACCGCATCCGGCTCATGGACAACACCAAAGACGCCGACTGCGGCTATCCCGGCGTCGAAGTTCTGCCCGACGGAACCTTCGTCCTGACAGCTTACGGACACTGGACGGCGGGCGAGGCGCCGTACATCGTCAGCGTCCGTCTCAAGCTCTCCGAACTTTAGATATAAGAAGATCGGGCGGCAGCAGCTCCGGCTCTCACATTGTATTGGGGCCCGCTTTCGTATATAGTATATCGGTTATTGTTGGTTGGGTGGATTTTTTATCATAACAAGGAAAAGTCGATTATGGCCAAGTTTAACGAAAAAGAAGCCAAAGCCGGGCTCGAATCGCAGCTTCCGGAAATCGAGACTTTTCCCAACCAGTTCAAAGATTACGAGATAACCATCGAGTATCCCGAATTCACCTCGGTCTGCCCGAAGACGGGCCTGCCAGATTTCGGAACAATAACTCTTTATTACATCCCGGACAAGAAGATTCTGGAGCTCAAAAGCCTGAAGGAATATTTGACGGCTTACCGCAACCTCGGTATTTTTTACGAGAATGCAGTCAATCGCATTCTCGATGACATCGTTCGGGCCTGTCGGCCGAAATACGCGGTCGTTACGGGCGACTTCAATCCCCGGGGCGGAATGACCTCGACCGTCGAGGCAACGTACCCTCGAACCCGGCCTTCAAGAGGAGGCCGCTGACCGGTTGTTTGAGGTGATTCGCCTGTCCCATTGACTAAAGCCGGTAATGAATCCATGAACGTCAAGAACGGTAACGGAACCAAGCTCAAATTCAGCGACCTAGCCATGCTCTTCGTCGTCATGGTCTGGGGCGTGAACATTTCCGTGGTCAAGATCGGCCTGCGTGACTTGGCTCCGCACGCTTTCAACGCGGTCAGGCTGACGCTGGGCGCACTCGCTTTCATCGTCATTCTTTTATTCAGACCGTCCGGGCTGTCTATGCGGAAGGGGGATTTCTGGAAGTCGGTCGGCCTTGGCATCCTGGGCATAACCGCCTATCAGATCTTTTTCATCCAGGCCATAAGTATTATGAACGTCTCGTCGGCGGCCATCGTGATGGCCACGAGCCCCGTTTTCATAGCTCTGCTGAGCACGGCCCTGGGGCAGGAAAAAATTCACTGGGCCGGCTGGCTCGGTATAGTGATTTCGTTCGCCGGATTCATCCTGGTCGTGTCGGGCGAGAACGGCGGATTCAATTTTACCTGGGAAGGTACGAGGGGTGCGGTTTTTATCCTCCTGGCCAATGTTTCCTGGGCGGGCTACACGGTTTTCGCGCGGCCGCTTCTCGAAAGGATCGAACCTTTCAAGCTTTCGGCCATGGCCACGATAACGGGGACCGCACTTTATATTCCATTTACGTTGACCGACCTGGGCCGGATCGAATGGGGGGCGATTACGATGTCGGGGTGGGGCGCGATTTTGTACTCCGGGCTTGTATCGATTACCGTGTGCTTTGCCATCTGGTACGTTTCTCTCAAAGCCGTCGGCAGCGCCAAAACAGGGATCTACAGCAACCTGACTCCGATCTTCGCCGCCGTTACCGCCGCTCTGATTCTACACGAGAGACTGACGATGTTGCAGGCCGCCGGGGCGATCATAACGCTTTCCGGAGTTTACCTGACCCGGTCCGGCTATAAGTTTTTCATGAAGAGCCGGACGGAACCGGCCTTACCTCAAGTTGACCGGGCCTGAAATCCCCGACCTATCTAAGCCCGAGGATTTTGTGCAGCTGGACTGAGACACGGACGTTTTCGAGTTTTTCCCGGCAGGCCCGGCGGGCCAGAGCTATGGCTTTTTTCATGCTCCAACGGGCATTATCCTGAACCTGCAGGAAAATAGGCACTCGTGTTGGGAATATTTTTCTTATTTTTTCGATGACTTCGATTGTGAGATCCCGCGATACGACCAGCTTTATCTCGCTGGCTTTTTTCAAGAAGAGGAGGTGGTAGGAATAAGCCGGCGGCTTGGGCGACAGCGAATACCAGTCGGCCGGCGGCCGGGGCTCGAGCGTGCCGTTGGTTTCGACCTGAACCCGAAGTCCCAGGCCGTGGAGGCCTTTAACGAGCGGCGTTATATCCTGAAGCAGGGGTTCGCCGCCGGTCACGACGACCCAGGCTGCGGGCAAACTCAGGCGCAGGCTGGCGATTCTAACCAGGATATCTTCGACCGTTTCCTCCCGGCCGCCTTTCAGAGCGTATTTCGTGTCGCAGAACGGGCAGCGCAGGTTGCAGCCGGCCAGGCGGACGAAGACCGCCGGCTCCCCTTGCCTTGCGCCTTCACCCTGCAAGGAAGCGAAAGTCTCAATCGTCTTCAGAATATGTCGCCGAGGCATCCTCCGACTCCCAGACGGTCACTGACTTCACCGGGTATTTTTTCTTCAACTCGGCGTAGAAAGCGCGAGCCAGATTTTCGGCCGACGGATTGAAAGGAAAGGCTTCGTTCAAAAGCGTATGATCCGGAAGGATCGCGGCCAGATCACTTCTGATTTTCGTGAAATCGAATCCCATGCCGATCGGATCGAGCTTGAGTGCTTCGATGGCGACTTCGACCTGGAAGGTGTGCCCGTGCAGCTTTTCGCACTTGCCCTGGTATCCTTTCAGAAAGTGGGCGGCCGAGAATTTGTCTTTGACTCTAAGCAGCCAGGTCATTTTCCCCCCTCCTTTTCAAGACGGACTAGGTACGGGTCCTTCTGGCCGATCCTTTTCCAGGCTGCGGTTCGAAGCCGGCAGGCCGCGCATTTTCCGCACGGGACGCGGCCGCCCGCATAACAGGAATAAGATAAAGAATAATCGGCCCGGAGCGAAAGGCCCGTCTTGATTATTCCGACCTTGTCCATTCCGATCAGCGGAACCAGTACTTTCATTCTCTGGCCGCCGAAAACGGCCTTCGTGCCTTCGTTAATCGCCTTTTCCATGGCCCGGACGAATTCCGGTTTGGTGTCCGGGTAATCCGGGGAATCGACGGCATGAAATCCGCAAGCGATATTGTTTACGCCGTGACCTTCGGCCCAAGCTGCGGCCAGGGAAAGGAAGACACCGTTGCGGAAGGGGACATAAGTTGCCGGTGGCGAGGCTTTGCGCATCGAATCTTCGAAGCGGGGCAGGGATTTGGAGAGGTCGGTCAGGGCCGAGCCGCCGATCCCGGAAAAACCGGCTTTGAGAATGACCTGTGATACTTCAAGCCGGCGGGCGGCCCGGCGGGCCAGCTGGATTTCGATGCGGTGACGCTGGCCGTAATCGAAAGTCAGGGCGTAAACCGGACTGAACCTGGCCAGGGCCCAGTAAAGGACGGTCGTCGAATCCAGTCCACCGGAGAACAGGACGGCGCAGCTTTGAGTTTTTTTCATATCTTTAAACGTTCTTAATTGATGATAGTCGAGCGTCGACGGCATTTCAATATTAAATACCGCCAAAGGAACCGGCCAGCCGGTCAGCGGAAATAAAAAAGGGGCGGCCGTCAGGACCGCCCCGTACATGCGCGAATAATTCAGATGAGCTTGATCGGGGGGAAGGCGGGGAAGAGTGTGAAGCCCGCATCCTGAAGCATCTTCGAAAAAGCCGCAGCGTCTTTTTCATAGAACTCATTGACTTTCTTCAGGAAAGCTTCGGCCTCTGGTACGGCCTTGTCGTAAGCGACTTGGGCAGCCTGGGAAACCGGTTCTATTCCGGCTCCGGAAATGCCAGATACGGCTCGCATGACCTTGCTGAGAAGTCCCGCGGACCGGTCTGTGATACCCTGCTTTTTTGGGCTTGGATTCAGTGTCTCCGTGAGCTCCTTGAGTTTTTTGTCCAGTTCGCGGCCGGTCTTCATTATCTCCATCATTTTGGCATTACGTTGCTGGCCGGCGAATTCCTGAGCCGTCTGCAAAGCTCTCTGGGTTTGCTGGAGTCTCTGGGATGCGGTCTGGACGGTTCGGCTGAGCTTCTGGGCTTCCTTGGCCTTTTCATAGTTGGCCTTGAGCACGGCCGTATCGATAGCAAATCTCGGGTCGGTCTTGACCTCGAAAGTTTGCGTGGCCTCCTGGCCCTCGTACTTTATCTTTACCGTATATTTACCCGGCAGAGCGGATATCCCCATGCCGCGGCCGAAATAAGACATGGCCATCATGGCAGGGGGCTGAGCCTGAGCATCCTGCTCCATTTCCCGGAAATCCCAGTAAACACGGTTGATTCCTTTTTCTTCGGTTCCGGGTAAAGTGCGGATAACGTTTCCCTGGCCGTCTAGGATTGTCACGTTGACGCGCGAAGACATGCGGCGGCTCATAGCCTGTCTCATCGTCGCGGGCATCTGTCTCATTCTGCTCTGAGCCGCGGCCGGCATCATGCCCATCGCGCCCGTCAGGCCGGGTTGCCTTTCCTCGGTTTGCGTTTCCTTTTTCCTCTCAACCGGGACGAGGTAATAGGTTATGGCCGCGCCCGTCATTCTGTTCTGGCCGGTGAAGGCTCCGTCGCCAGGGCTCATATACGAGCTCATGCGTCCGGACTGAAATTGGCAGGCGTCATTGACTTTGAAAACGTGCAGCATCTTTTTCATGACTTCAGCGGACAATTCCCTGAGCGGCGATATGTCGTCCACCACGAACACAGCCCGGCCGTGGGTGGCGATGATGAGATCATTGTCGCGGGGATGAACGGCCAGGTCGTAAACAGGACAGGCCGGAAAACCGTTGGCCCACTTGGACCAGTTCGAGCCGCCGTTCAAGCTGAAGAAAAGGCCGAACTCGGTCCCGAGAAACAGAAGTTCCTTTTTTACCGGATCTTCTTCGATGGCCATGCAATAGCCGTCTATTTCGGACGTGGCCAGGCTTTTCCAGGTCTTGCCGTAGTCGCTGGTGAAGAAGATGTAAGGCTCGAAATTCGAGCGCCGGTGATCGTCGAAAACGACGTAGGCTGCCGCTTCGCTGAAGCGCGAAGGTTTAATGTGAGGAATGGCCGCGCCGGCCGGGACGAGAGGTCTCTTGCCCGAGGTGAGTGAATTGGAGACGAGCTCCCAGTTCTTGCCTCCGTCCCGGGTCAGTTGAACATTGCCGTCGTCGGTCCCGACCCAGATCAGACCCTCTTTAAGGGGGCTACAAGCGATGCTGAGGATGGTTCCGTAATTTTCGGCGTTGGTCACGTCCAGGGTCAGGCCGCCGCTATCCACCTGCTTTTGTTTATCGGGCTCGTTGCGGGTCAGGTCGGGGGAGATGATCTCCCAGGTCCGGCCTTTGTCGGGGCTGCAGTGGACGAACTGGCTGCCGAGGTAGATCGTGGCCGGCCGGAAAGGATCGACGGCGAAGCCGGCGTTCCAGTTGAAGCGGTGTTTCACTTCTGATTCGGTCGGAACTATGTAACGGATAAGGCCGGTCGCCGTGTCGAAGTAATAAAGATTTCCGCCCTGGGACATGCCGTAACCGCAGCCGGGTCTCTCGGGATCGGGAGCGGCGTCAAAGCCGTCGCCGCCACCGACGTTCGTCCAGCCGTAATCGTATAAGGCTCGCTCTTTGAGCGAGTAGGCCGGGCCGACCCAGGTCCCGTTGTCCTGTAATCCTCCGTAAACGTTGTACGGGACCTGCATGTCATAGTTGATGTGGTAGAACTGGCCGAGGGGCAAATTTTCTACGAAACGCCAGGAGTTCCCCCGGTCGGCACTGATGACCACGCCGCCGTCGTTACCAACAATCAGCGTCTCGCCGTCCGGGCTTATCCACATGGCGTGGAAGTCGGAGTGAGCCTGGTTGAAACTGGTCAGAGATCGAAAGGTATTACCTCCGTCTTCACTAACCCGCATCTGACTCTGGAGCATATAGACTATATTTTCGTTGGCCGGGTTGACGAAGATCCGGCTGTAATAGAAAGGACGATTGTGGATGTCGTTGGAGTCGTTAACCAGCTGCCAGCTCCAGCCGCCGTCGGCAGACCGGTAAAGGCCGTTTTTCCCGGCCTCAATCAGGGCGTAAACGATTTCAGGTTTGTTGACGGAGAAAGCGATGCCCGAGCGTCCGAGTTCGCCGGCCGGCAGGCCGTTTTTCTCGTCGAGCCTTTTCCAGGTTTGGCCGCCGTCGGTCGTGACATGGATCCCGCTGCCCGGCCCGCCGGAAACGAAAAACCAGGGTTGGCGCCGGTGTTCCCACATTGAAACTATAATGTGGTTGGGATTGGCCGGGTCGACGGCCATGTCGGCCACGCCGGTTTTGTCATTGACATAGAGAACTTTTTCCCAGCTCCGGCCGCCGTCGACGGTCCGGAAAACCCCTCTTTCGGTTCCGTCGCCCCAGGTCGGACCCAGAGCGCCGACGATGACGATCTCCGGGTTCTCGGGATTTATTATGATGTCGGAAATTTTTTCCGTTTTTTCAAGGCCCATGCAGGCCCATGTTCTGCCGGCATCCAGGGATTTAAAAACGCCGCGCCCGACGCCGACGGAATTACGGGGAGCCGCTTCTCCCGTTCCGACCCAGATTATGTCCGGATTCTTCGGATAAACGGCGATGGCTCCGATGGAAGAGGCCGGCTGGTCGTCGAAGATGGGGACCCAGGTCAGGCCGGCGTCGGTTGATTTCCAGACGCCGCCGGCGGCCCCCCCGACGTAAATCACGCCCGGGGAAGAGGCGACTGCTTCAATTGCCCCTATCCTGCCGCTCATGTTGGCCGGGCCGATGAGCCTTGGTTTCAGGGCAGAGAGAACGTCCGCCTGGCTGTCGGCCACAGCCGGTAACTCCGAAAGAGAAAAAAGAAAAACAATGGCCAAAAGAACGAGAAAAGGACGCTTTTGTTTGTTCATTCCATATCCTCCATGATGAAGAAACAAGATACATCCTTTCGCCGCCGAAGACAATAATTTTTGTCCGGGGTGGGCCGGTTGACAGGCCGGCTGGCCGGATGTATTAATGAACGAATGAAAGCAGACGGAACTGATAGGTATTTCGAGCTCGCCGACATGCTGCGGGAAGGGCGGCGGCTCGCGGTCCGCGACGATCAGCATGATTTCGAATCATTTCTCGACGCCGCCCGGGTGGCCCGGGGTAATCTGAGTGTAATCGACACGGGCAAATTCGGTCTGAATGAGCTCGAGCTTTTATTGAAACTTGGAACGAACCTCTACCTGGCCGAAGAGGTGCGGACGGACCGGGACGAGTTCGAATTATTTTTCCGGGCGGCGAAAAAGTCCGGGGCTTTCCTGGCCATGTTCGTAAACAAACGTCTGGCCAGCATGAAACAGGATGGTGGACCGGATCTCGACGGCCTGCTCTACCTGGCAGAGTCCGGAGTGGATATTCATGTTTCCGACGCCGGGCAGGTTCATGATTTCGCGATACTCGAACGGCTGGCCTCGGCCTGCCGGCGGGGCCGGGGATACTTCGTTTTTCATTACTACGGAGAGCTGGTCGAGGATCTGTTGCCGCTGGCCGGCAAAAGAATCTGGCTCCATTTTACCGACCGGTCGATAGACTCTGAGGAAGCGGCCGGGCTGGCCTGGCTGACGGCGAGAACATGTCGACAGGCCGGGTCGCGGGCGGTCATTCATATCACGCGGGGTTTGTCTCTCGACCTTTTGAAAAGACTGTTCGGAGCGGGAGCTCATCTTAATTTTCTTACGCCTCCATCCGAGCCCGATTCTGTCCAGGGAAAGTTGGAAGAAAGGGCCGGGCGGAGGAAAATCCCGGCGCGGGCTTATTATCTGACCTTATCGTTCATGCCTTAAAAAAATCGGCCGGGTCTTTTTCAGAGGAAATTAATCATCGGGAAAACCGGGGCTTTCATGCAGGAATCTGGCGGTTGGTACTACTTGTTGGGTTAAATAGAAAAAAAAATACAAAAAAAAGTGGTCTAAGTGCGAAAAACTCTTGACAAATGATTTTATTGCTCTATATATAAAAAATGAAGCGTAAGAATTAAGAATGAAGTAAGGAATTGGCGAGGAATTAAGAAGGACTCAGGAATCGATCGATGATAACAGCTCTCGGAACATTCGAGTATCTTAGTTGAACGAGGAGAATGAGCGATGAAAGTAGCTCTGCTTTATAGCTCAAAGAAAAGCATGCAAGCGGCGCTCTTTCGTCGCCCGGACGCAGAGCTGGAGGAAGAGACCGAACCTCCTCTCGATTTACTCGCCGAGTGCGATACCGACGAAACAATTCAAACCGTAGGCAAAGTTCTGGGGGAACGGCATCGTGTCAGCTATATCGAAGCCGATGAAAGTGCGTATGCCAGACTCAAAAGGCTGAAGCCTGATCTCGTTTTCAACATTTCCGAAAGATTATTCGGTCCCAACCGCGAGTCGCACATCCCGACGGTCTGCGAAATGCTCGGCCTGCCCTATACCGGTTCCGATCCGCTGACGCTCGGCATATGTCTCGACAAATCACGGGCCAAGGAAATACTCGGATATTATGGAGTGCCCAATCCGGCTTTCGCCGTTGTTGAAAAGCCGTCTCTCGTTCCCGCTGATTTTCCGCTTCCGGCCATAGTCAAACCGCTTTACGAAGGATCGAGCAAGGGTATTAAAAATAATTCCGTGGCCCGGTCCCGGGCCGTGCTCTTGGATAGGATCACGGAAACGATCTCTTCTTACAAACAGCCGGTCATCGTGGAACGGTTTCTCGAGGGCCGGGAGTTCACTGTCGGCGTTCTTGGCAACGACCCGAAATACGAAATCCTCCCGGTAGTGGAAATAGATCATACGCAGCTTCCGGCCGGTGCCGAGCCGGTCTATTCGTACGAGGCCAAATGGATCTGGGATAAGCCGGAAAAACCGCTGGATATTTTCAAATGCCCGGCCCTGATTCCCGTGGCCCTCAAAAAGAAGATAGAAAGCATCGTCCGCCGGACCTGCGCCATATTGAGAATAAAGGATTGGTCCCGGATCGATTTGAGACTTGATGAAAAGGATGAACCAAACATTCTGGAGATAAATCCCTTACCCGGCATCCTCCCCGACCCTGAGGATAATTCCTGTTTGCCCAAGGCCGCCCGGGCGGCCGGATATTCGTACTCCAGTCTCGTTCACCGTGTAGTAGAAGCGGCAGCCTTAAGATACGGCCTCTTGCCCGTCAAAGCGAGACCCGTGATGGCCAGGCGTTTCGCGGTTCAGACAGAACGGACATGAACGCCTCACCCACAGTTGCCGTGGTTTATAACTCTTATCCGGAAGGGGTGAGGTCCGGTCCGGAAACGGTGTCCGAAGAAGCCGTGAGAGGCATGGCCCGGGAGGTTTTCGAGTGTGTTGAAGCTCTCGGCTACAGAGCCTCTTTGATTTCTCTGGATAAGGACATTCTGGATTTTGCCGGACACTTGAGCGAGCTTCGGCCGGAAGTTCTGGTCAATTTATGCGAGGGATTCGACGGCCGGCCGGAATTGGAAGCCAACGTAGCCGCGGCTTTCGAGCTGCTCGGTTTGGCCTTTACCGGCAGCGGTTCGAAGTGCCTCAGCCTTTGCCAGGACAAATACAGGGCGAAAGCATTGCTTGCTGCCCACAGCCTGCCCACGGCCCGGGGCCGCCTTGTTTATTCGGAGGAAGAAGGAATCGGCCTCGAATTCCCGCTCATCGTCAAGCCCAATTTTGAAGATGCCAGCCTGGGGATTTATCAAGATTCCGTAGTAACGGACGAGGAGGGGTTGAGACGGCGCGTCCGGCAGGTGACGGGGACCTACAGACAACCGGCTCTGGTCGAGCAGTTCATCGACGGCCGCGAGTTCAACGTGGCCGTTTTCGAGAACGGTTCGCCCCGGGCCTTGCCCGTTTCTGAGATTGATTACTCCGATCTCCCGGTGGGGATGCCCAGGGTTCTCGGCTACGAAGCCAAGTGGTACGAAGATCACCCGCTTTACAAGAAGACGCCGCCCGTCTGCCCGGCGGTCATTGCAGAGGAACAAAGAGAGAAGCTTCAATCCCTGGCCGTGAGCGCTTTCAAGGTGATGGGTTGCCGGGATTATGCCCGAGTGGACTTTCGCATGGACGGACAGGGGCAGGTTTTCATACTCGAGGTCAATCCCAATCCGGACATAAGCCTGGGAGCCGGTTATGCCCGGGCTTTGAGGGCTGCCGGAATCGAATACGGAGCGTTTTGGCAGGCGCAGATCGAAAACGCTCTCCGAAGGAAGGCCGAAAATGATCCGCCCGATGCGCGCTGAAGATAAACATATCGTGATGAGCTTTATCAGAGAGACCGGATTTTTCACGGCTGACGAGATCAAGGTGGCCGAGGAGCTGATCGATATTTACTTGAACGATCACGGCCAAAGCGATTACCGGATAGTGGTCATCGAAAACGAGTCGGGACAGACGGTCGGTTATCTGACCTGGGGCCCTACCCCGCTCGCTGAGGATGCTTATGATCTTTATTGGATGGCCGTTTCTCCGGCCGCCCAGGGTAAGGGTTTCGGCAAAGAACTCATGCGCTGGGTCGAGGCTGAGATATCTTCGCTCGACGGCCGGCTCATCATCATTGAGACTTCGTCGCAGCCGAAATATCAGCCGACCCGTGAATTTTATTCGAAACTCGGTTACAGGGAAGTCGCCAGAGTGCCGGATTTCTACCGGCCGGGCGACGACCGGATTATATACGTAAAGAATATGATTTAAAGGAGCTTGGAGGAATGGACGACTGGCAGAAATTGGTTCAGGGCAGTCTCAGGAGACCTGAGGAGATTGCCCGCTATTTTGGACTCGACGTTGAGGAGGTGCGCCAGATAACTGACGTTTTCAAAGCTCAGATAACCCATTACTATGCATCGCTGATAAAACAAAGAGGGGACGCCATCTGGCGTCAGATCGTTCCGGACCTTGCGGAGCTGCGCGGTCACACGGGCGAAGCCGATCCGCTCGCGGAAGATGAGGATTCACCCGTCCCGAGCATCGTTCACCGGTACCCGGACCGGGTGCTTTTCCTGGTTTCCCACAGTTGTGCTTCTTATTGCCGTTTTTGCACGAGGAAAAGGAAGGTCGGCGACCCGACGAAGATAGACGCCCGCTTCATAGCCGATGGGATCGAATACATCCGCAATCACGAAGAGGTGCGCGATGTCATCCTGTCCGGCGGCGATCCGTTCATGTTGATTGACGAAAAAATCGAAAAGATACTGATGAGTCTCCGTTCAATCCCGCACGTCGAGATAATACGGATCGGAACCAGGGCTCCTTGTTTCCTGCCCCAGCGGGTGACCGTGGAACTGGTCACGATGTTGAAGAAATACCACCCGCTCTATATCAACGTTCATTTCAACCATCCCGATGAGATCACAAATGAATCGGCCAGGGCGTTGAATTTGCTGGCCGACGCGGGCATACCCCTGGGCAATCAGACGGTTCTGCTCAAGGGCGTAAATGACGATCCGTTGGTCATGAGAACTCTGATGCAAAGGCTGCTTACCGTCAGGGTCAAACCCTACTATATCTACCAGGCCGACCCCGTCGCCGGAACCGAGCACCTGAGGACGACCGTGGAAAAAGGCCTCGAAGTCATGGATGCCGTCCGTGGCTGGACTTCCGGCCTGGCCGTGCCTTACTACGTCATCGATGCCCCCGGAGGCGGCGGGAAGATACCGCTCCTGCCGAAATACGTCCAGTCAATCGACCGGGATAAGGTTGTCCTGCGTAATTACGCTGGCGAGACGTTCGTCTATCCTCAGATTCGGGAAAAAGCGAAGAGAAAACCGAAGCAGGACATCCGTCCCAGCGTGACGCTCAACGGATCGGGCCCTTTATAATCGTCTTTAACGCGCCGGCAGTGAATCGAGGTAAGGGGCCAGGCCAGGATTCTGGACCATGGCCAACGTTTCCTCGCGGGAGAGCGCTTTTCCCCTGCGGAATGATTCAAGTATCCTTATGATCGAGAAGGCGACTTCGGCCGACTGGCCTGCTTCTTCGCCCTTTTCGTTAAGAAAAGTGATCGAGTCATAAAGGACAGCGTTGGCCTCCGGGTAAATGACCGGCTCCTCTTTGCCGTACTGTTCCACCCATCCCTTCCGGCTCATAACGTCGTTGACGTGAAGCTGAATGAGATATGTGGACCGGCCGATGAGCTTGAGATTGCTCGGTTCGACATTGGTCATGGTATTGCCTATGATCCGGCCGAGACGGGCCATGACGGCCGTGGAATGGGTGTTGAGCAGTATCTTGGCGGCTATCTGGAATTTGATCCCTAACGGATCGCCCGTTCCGTCGACCACGACCGGGACATGAACTACCTTGAGGCCTTTGGCCTCGTACTCCCGGTGCAGAATTTCTGCCGATTTCAGAGCATCCGGTTCTGTGGCCGAAACCGTCATGACGGCCAGATGGGCTCCGGCTCGGGCGAAGACGTCCAGAAACTTGCGGAAATACGACTGGCCGTCCTCGAGCTCCTTTTCCTCGGGTGAAATCATAACGGCCGCGCCGAGGTCGCCCCGGCCGGGCCCGCGCCGGCTCAAATTGAATTCGGAAAATGAGAAATCGTAAAGATCCTGCTGCTCGTCTCCGGCCGATTCAAGGCTCAGAAGGGCGGCCGATTTGAGGTACGGGTCGTCGACCAAAGTCTCGAAAGGCTTGCTGTATATTTCGGGCTTGAGACCGTGAAATGGACGGCCGAGAAAGGTCTCCCACGCTTGGGGTTTATTTTCAGCCGCGGTCCAGACCTGGATCCAGGACTTGCGCTTCGGCTCGTTCACCGTATCGAGCGGAAAAAGCCGGAACGTGGGGCTGCGCTCGGTGCTGTCGATGAACACTGTGATCAATCCCTTCAGGGCGAAGTAAGTCGAGAAGCCGCCGGCGGAGTAGGTGGCCGCCTCAATCTCCGTCCATTCGGCCAGTTGAGGCAGGGCCTTCCGGGCGGATTCGAAAACACTTCCGAATTCGGCGAACCTGGCGGCGATCGAAGCCTGGGGCCGGAAGCCGAGCTGTTCGAGTTCTCGAGTCTCGAGCACCTTGCCGAGGGCCCTGGCGATTCCGTGTTCGAGAATCGTTCCGACGACGTAAGTCTCGATCGTCGTGGCCTGCATTCTGGTCGACCCGGTTATCGCCTGGGGGCCGGTGGCCAAATTAATTTTCGTGATGCCCGGTTCCTCGAGGACCCGGCGGCTTCTTTCGAACGGAAGCAGTATTTCATCCGGATTGTTGTAAACGAAATAAAGGCGGCGCCGGCTTTCTTCCGGCCGGTAGCCGTCGGCCTGCTTCCATTGTTCATGGGCTCTGAGAATCGTGCCGATGACCGAAGAGGTTTCTCCGCCTTCGGTTACGCAGATGACTACGTCTCCCTTTTTAATGCCGTGCTCTTCGAGCTGGAGACGGCCGATGAGCTGCAGGTCTTCGAATCCTTCAAGCGAACTTATCAGGGCCCTGTCGGCTCCGGTCATTTCACCGACGAGATCGCTTTCGATCGTTGCCGAAATCGTACCTGACAGCTTCGGCCAGATTTCTTCATTCGACTTGATCTTGTGCCAGAAAGGACGCCAGAAAGTGCTTTCCATTTGTTTAGCCAGCCGGCCCGTCGAGCCGCAGCCGTAAACGTAAATACGGTTCTTTTCGATGAGTGCGGCGGCGACGGCTTCGGCCGCTTGTTCGGGAAGGGCCGTGTCCTGAGCCATCGCGCCGAGTTTGGCTTCGATGTCTTCGTCGACTTTGGCCAGTGCTTCGAGTCCGGCGAGGACATCGTCTTTCACCGTCCGGCTGAGATTCCAGGTAGCCGGATGGCGCTGTTCCGTCAGCAGGGTATGAAGCTGAAACTGGGTCTTTTTCCCGACGTATTCCTTGGATTCTTGCGATGGGGTGATGCCGAGGAGTTCGATAATCCCGGATCCTGCCTGGCCCGAAGTTGCGCGATCAGAGGCTGAAGGGCCGCAGGCGGAGGTCGAAGCCGCGTAAACCATCAAAAGCAGGCACGTCCCGGCCAGCAGCCAACCAGACTTTTTTGGGTTATTGGTTTCGTTGGTCATTGTTTATTCTTTCCCGTATTGATGTTCGTCGTCGATGATATCGTGTTCCTGCCATTCCCTTATCCAGTCCTCGATTAAGAAAACTTTATGGCCGCCGTCGGCGGTCGAACAGATGACCCGCTTCAGGCCGGCGTTGATAATCATTTTCTTGCAGATGAAACAGGGAAAGGCGTCTATCGGCTGGTCGTCCCCGGGCGAGCTGCCGAAAATGAACATGTCACCGCCGAGCAGGCTGACTCCGGCCCGGGCCGCGTTTATGATCGCGTTCTGTTCGGCATGGACGCTGCGGCAAAGTTCGTAACGCTGGCCGTGGGGAATACCCAGACGGTCGCGCAGGCAGAAGCCATGTTCGAGGCTGTCTTTGGTTTTCCGGGGGGCGCCCACATATCCGGTGGAAACGATCTGATCGTCACGGACGATGATCGCCCCTATCGCCCGGCGGAAGCAGGTGCTGCGTTTGGAAACTTCCTTGGCTATGCCCAAATAATACAGATCCTTGGATACCCGGCTGGTATTCATTCGATGAGTCCTTTCAATTTACGGTGGAATTCCTCAAGCGTCCCGTCGTTGGTCACGGTCACGTCGGCAGCGGCCATGACCGTTTTGAGATGCTGCTCGTTTCGGCCGCCGGCCAGTTCCTCTTCTTCCTTTTTGCGGAATTCCCCCAGGGAATGGGCCGACTCGTTCCGGCCCCGCTGCCGGGCCCGTTCGAAACGGATCTCGACGGGGGCATCGACGGCGATCAGAATAAATCCGTCCAGGCGCCTCAGGAAAAGGACTTCCTGGATATTCCGGATGCTGTCGATGACGGCCGGAGGCGCGAGTCTCTCGCTGATGCGCCTGGCCAATACGTCGTTTCCATGTCTCAAGCGGAGTTCGTTTCCGGTCCGGATGAGGTTGTCGCGCGAGGTTTCCTGGCCGCGCCCGGCCAACTCTTCCCTGATTACGTCGGACAGGGAATGATATCTGTAGCCACGGTCCGCGAAGAAGGCAGCCGCTTCGCCCTTGCCGGCGGCATTGGTGCCGGTCAGCCCTATGAACTTGTATTTCATTTTCATGTTTGCTGAGCCGCCCGTCAGCCGGCTTCTTCGCTTTCGGCCTTTTCTTCCTTTTTCCTCCCGACGACGAGAGCGATCAGTATGCTTATACCGTATAGAAGCAACATGGGCACGGCCACGATACTCTGGGTGACCATGTCCGGAGTAGGGGTTATTACCGCGGAGACGATGAAGGCCGCCAGAACGGCGTACTTGAAATTGCGGACCATCCAGGAGGCGGTGACCAGGCCCATTTTAGCCAGAAAGAAAACGATGGTCGGAAGCTCGAAGACCAGAGAGATGCCGAGCAGGACTTTGAGGGCGAATCCGAAGTACTGGTCCACGGTTATGACCGGCTGGAAATCGGAACCGAGATGGAGGAAAAAGCGGCAGGCCCAGGGGAAGACGATGAAATACCCGAACAAAGCCCCCAGGCTGAAGAAGAAGGTGGTCATGAGCACGAACGGTACGACGTACTTTTTTTCCTTCTGATAAAGGCCGGGGGCGATGAAATACCAGAGCTGCAGGAAAATGAAGGGAGACGTTAAGAAAACCGCGGCCAGAAAAGCGACTTTGATATAGAGCATGAAGGGCGCGGTCAGGGTGGTAAAGGCCATCTTAGTGCCCTCAGGCAGGTAGCGTTTGACGGGCTCGGCCAGCACTTCATAGATTTCCCGGGAGAATATCCAGCCCGGAATGAACCCGGCTATCAAGGCCAGGAAAGAATTGAAAAGCCGGTGCCTGAGGTCCTCCAGGTGTTCGAGGAAGGTCATCTCATCAGGAGACTTTTTTGCTTTGAGCAGGCTCATCCGTGTTTATTTCCTTCTTAATCTCGTCCTGGAAGTCCTTGATGCTGGATTGAATTTCCCTGGCCCCTTCTTTGATTTCCTTATTGATGTCTTTGATCTCGGAGGCCTCGATTTCGTCCTCGATCCTGCCTTTGATTTCGTCGGAGGCTTTTTTAAATTCGCGGAGGGCCTTACCCACCGACCTGCCGATTTCGGGCAGCTTGCGCGGTCCGAATACGAGCAGGGCGATAACGAAAATGAGAATAAGTTCCGCCGGTCCGATGCTTCCAAACATGCTCTAGCCGTCCCTCATTATAGCACCGACAGGGAGCGGGAGGAAACTTTACTTTGGGCCACCTCTCTGATAAGATAACGCTCGTTGGAAGATGAAAAAAAGGTTATTTTTAGCCGTATTAACGGCCCTGCTTCTCGGACAAGCGCCGGCCCACGACCGGGATGATTGGAACGCCGGGCTGGAAAAGATCCGGCAGGCGGCGGCCGTGATCGAGGCCGAATACGTCAAGCCAGTGACCGAGCAGGAGCTGGCCGTTTCGGCGGTCCGCGGCGTCCTCGATACCCTCGACCCTCACTCATATTTCCTGGACCAAGACGGCTATTCCAGGATGAGAGAGGACTATTCCGGGCGCTATTTCGGGGTCGGCCTTCAAATACAAAAGCAGGGCGACAATCTGGTCGTCGTCAGCCCGATCGAAGGCGGGCCAGGCTGGCGTCTCGGTATTCAACCCGGGGACATAATCTCCGGGATCGACGGCGAAAGCACAGTACCCATCTCGAGTTATGATGCGATGCAGAAGCTGAGGGGTGAAGGTGGGACGCAGGTCACGATAACGATAATGCGTTATGGCCTGGAAAAGCCGTTCGATGTGGTTATAACCCGGGAGGAGATACCACTTTCGAGCATACCCTACGTTTTCATGCTCGATGAGGCCACCGGGTACGTTTACATGCGAAATTTCGCCGAGAACACCCCCGATGAACTGGAAGATGCCCTGAAAAAACTCTCCGGGCAGGGTATGAAAAACCTGGTGCTCGACCTGAGGCTGAATCCGGGCGGACCGCTCCTGCAGTGCGTCCAGGTAGCCGACCTTTTCCTGCCCGATAACACCCTCATCGTTTCTATGCGCGGCAGAAACAGGCTTTTCGATAAGGATTTTTATGCTTTGCGCAACGGCCAGTACGAGGAACTTCCGCTCGTCATCCTGATCGATCAGGGTTCGGCGAGCGCTTCGGAAATAGTCAGCGGAGCGATCATGGATCACGACCGGGGCCTCGTAGTCGGCGAAGATTCATGGGGCAAGGGCCTGGTTCAGACCGTATTTCCGCTGGCTCCGGATATGGCCGTGGCCCTGACCGTGGCCAAATATCTCACGCCGAGCGGAAGATCCATCCAGAGGGATTACAGCCAGATAGACGATTACATGCTCAGCAAGAACGTGCCCGAAGGCAACCGTGAAGTAAGATTTACGGACAGCGGCCGGAAGGTTCTGGGACAGGGAGGCATCACTCCCGATTACAAAGTGAATTCCCTTTTGATGCCTGTCACCGGGCGTCTGAGGCTGTCTGGGGCTTTCTTTAGCTATGCCCGCAGGTTGTATAACCATCAAACCGATCTGGGCCGAAAAATGATATTCCCGAATGAAAAGGCCGGCCGCGAACCGGGCGCAGGGAAAATACTCGTCGCCAGGCCTTTTGTCGCAGGTCCCGAAGTCCTGGCCGATTTCTTCGAATCGCTCAAAACACAGCCCGGGCAGTTCGACGAGAAAGAGCTCGACGCAGCCCGTGAAGAGATAAGGCGTGAGCTCGAAAGGGAAATAACCGGCGCCGTGTGGGGATTCGAAGAAGGCGTGCGGATTTCACGCTTGACGGACCCGGCCGTCATCAAGGCTCTGGAAGTCATGCCCGAAGCGGTCTCGTTCTTGAAAAACATGAGAGCGGCCGCTGCGGTTATTCAGAGATAAATCCCGGGTCGTGAAAGGAAGCCTATGAAAATAGCCCTTGCTTCTGACCATGCTGGTTACGATCTTAAAACTCGGGTGGCTAATTATCTGAAAAGCCTGGCCGTTCCCTTCCACGATTTCGGTTGCGACTCGACCGAGTCGGTCGACTATCCGGATTTCGCTGCGGCGGCCGCGGCTGCCGTGAGCAGAGGCGAGTTCGACAGGGCCATAATAATTTGCGGTACCGGGCTCGGGACGGCCATTACGGCCAATAAATTCAAAGGTATCCGGGCTACTCCCTGCTGGAGCGAGTACGTCGCGGAAATGAGCCGGAAGCACAACGATTCTAACTGTCTCACGCTCGGAGGCAGAACCCATACGGTCGAGCTGGCCCTGGCCTGCGTCAAGATCTGGCTCGAAACGGAATTCGAGGGAGGCAGGCATAGCCGGCGGATTGACAAAATAAGGAAGATCGAGGAATCGAACTTCAAGTAGCAACAAAGGAGAGATGGGATGCCGTCTTTTGAAGAAAAAACGGTCGGCCTCGTGTCGCGGGTCGAGGAAAACAACCGCTGGCGGGGGGCTGAATGTTTCAATCTGATCCCTTCCGAATCGACGCCTTCTTTTCTGGTAAAGGTTTGTGAAATCGCCGATCCGTCGGGCCGGTACGCCGAACACAGAACCATGAAAGGGGAGGAGGTCTATTTTTATCAGGGTATCGATTTCATCCGCGACGTCGAGCGCGAAGCCCGCGAAGAGCTCGGCCGTTATTTCGGCTGCACGGGAGTCGAACTGAGGCCGGTCAGCGGCCAGATGGCCAATGAAGTGGTTTTCAAGGCCATGGTCAAATTTTTGAACCGCGGCCGGGCGGCCGGGACTCCCCAGCGGCGGATGAGATTGGTCATGAACAACGATCTGATCTACGGCGGCCATTTGAGTTCCCAGCCCATGGGAGCGCTGTTCAATTACGTCGAGGAAGATCCTCAAACGGGAAAGGAGAAGGTGATAAACCTGCCCGTCCTGTCGCGGAATCCCTATAAAGTTGACACCGACCGTCTGGCCAAGCTCCTGGAAACTGAGAAACCCGAGCTGATCATTTTCGGAAAGAGCATGTTCATTTATCAGGAGCCGGTCCGTTTCACGGCCGGACTCGTGGCCGGGTGGAAGGAACGGCCGGTCATAATGTACGACATGGCTCATGTCCTCGGGCTTTACGGTCTTTTTCAGGAGCCGTTCGCCGAAGGCGCCGACCTGGTTACGGGCAGCACTCACAAGACCTTCTTCGGCACGCAACGCGGAGTCATCGCCGGCAATCTGCCGGAAGGCTCGCCTTTCAAGTCACTCTGGTCCGAGATCAAGTCCAGGGCCTTCCCAGGTTCAACCAGCAACCACCATCTCGGTACTCTCGTCGGCTTGCTCATGGCCGCATATGAGATGAACGAGTTCAAGGACGCTTACCAGAGTCAGGTCAGGAAAAACGCCAGATCTCTGGCCGCGGCCCTCAAATCCCACGGGATACCTGTCGAAGGTGACGAAGCCGACGGTTTCACAGAAACGCATCAGATCATTATCCGGGTGAAACAGTTCGGGACAGGCATGGACATAGCCCGAAGGCTTGAGGACAACAATATAATCGCCAATTACCAGGCCCTGCCCGACGATCCGGGCTTCCTGGAGTCGAGCGGCATCAGGCTTGGCGTTCAGGAGATGACCCGGTTCGGCATGGTTGAGTCTGATTTCGACACTCTGGCCGGCCTCATGGCCGAGGTCATCATCCGGGACAAGAAAGTGAAGTCAGAGGTGGCCGGTTACCGGAAGAAGTTTCTGGACATGAAATATTGCCTCCCGGCCGAAAAAGCCTTGCCGTTGGCCGCCCGGGTGGTCGAAGCGATGATGCCCCGTTCGGAATACTCCCGGCTCTTTGCCGATAACATTCTCCGGCTGGCGTCGGCTGCCTGATGAGTTTTATAAGCTCTTGATCACGAAGGAAGGGAGGGCGCTTCAATGAAAATACTCGTGGTCGGTTCGGGAGGACGGGAAAATGCCCTGGCCTGGAAAATAAGCCGAAGCCCGCGTGTTGAGAAATTATACTGCGCCCCGGGGAACGCCGGAACCAGGCTGGTGGCCGAGAACGTGCCGCTGAATGATACCGATATTGAAGGTCTGGTTTCTTTCGCGAAAGCCCGGGGAATAGATTTGACCGTGGTCGGTCCAGAGCGCCCGCTGGTCATGGGCATCGTCGACGAGTTCGAGAAAAACGGGCTCAAAGCGTTCGGACCGGCGAAAAAAGCGGCCGAACTTGAGGGAAGCAAGGTCTTCGCCAAGCAATTTCTGGACAGGCACCGGATACCCACAGGGCGGTTCAAGGTGGCCGATGACATCAACCAGGCCATGAGCATAATCAAATCGGGCGAGCTGGGGCTGCCTGTCGTCGTAAAAGCCGACGGCCTGGCGGCCGGTAAAGGGGCTGTTATCTGTCATTCGGAAAAGAAGGCTGCCGAAACGGCGGCTGACATGCTCGTCCACGGCAAGTTTGGTCCGGCTGGGAAACGGATAGTAATCGAAGAATTTCTGCGCGGCCGGGAAATGTCTTTCATGGTCGTCGCCGACGGCACCAATGTCCAGCCGCTCGTTTCGGCCATCGATCATAAGGCCGCTTACGACGGCGACAGGGGGCCGAACACAGGAGGCATGGGCGCCGTTTCTCCTTCGCCGTTCATGGACGAGAAGTTATTCAAAGACGTAATGGATAAAATAATTTTCCCGACCATAACCAGGATGCTCGAAGAAGGCCGCAGATTAACCGGCGTGCTTTACGCCGGGCTGATAGTTACCGAGAGCGGGCCTCAGGTCTTAGAGTTCAACTGCCGTTTCGGCGATCCCGAAACCCAGGTCCAGATGTTGCGCATGGAAAGCGACCTGGTCGATTTGCTCGTGGATACGGTCGAAGGAAACGTCATCAGGCATGAGATACGCTGGTCGAAGAGACCCTCGGGTTGCGTCGTGATGGCCTCCGGCGGCTACCCCATCCGGTACGAAAAAGGCAAGGTTATTAGCGGGCTGAATGATGCTGCGGCCATTCCCGGGGTAGTAATTTTTCATGCCGGTACGCTCTACGAAAACGGTTCTTATCTGACCGACGGCGGCCGGGTATTGAACCTCTGCGCCTCCGAACCGACGCTCAAAGAGACGATGGAAAAGGTTTATCAGGCCTGCGGCCGGGTCCATTTCGAAGCTGCCCATTTCCGCCGCGACATCGGAGCTCGTAGAGAGGAGGAAACATGAAGGTCATGATATTTCTCGGCAGCGAGTCGGATCTGGACGTAGTAAAAGACTCTCTGAATATATTCAAAGAATTCAACGTGCCTTTCGCTCTCGAAGTGACCTCGGCTCACCGGACGATCGAGCGGACTATCAAACTGATAAAAGAAGCCGAAAACCAGGGTACGGAGATCTTCGTCTGCGTTGCCGGCAAAGCCGCCCATCTGGCCGGAGTCGTGGCGGCTCACACGGTGAAACCCGTGATCGGCGTTCCGGTCGAAAGCAACGCCCTGGCGGGGCTGGACGCCCTCCTGTCGACCGTTCAGATGCCGCGCGGAGTGCCGGTGGCGACCATGGCCGTGGGCAAGGCCGGCGGCTCGAATGCGGCTCTTCTGGCCGTCGAGATACTTGCTCTCCATGACGAGAACCTCCGGCGGAATCTGGTCAAATTCCGCGAAGCCACGGCTCTGGAGGTGGAAGCCGCCTCCAAAAAGATACAGGAAAACCTTTGACTTTTTTAAATGTCTGGCATTCTCATAAAAACCTTCGGCTGCCGGGCCAACCAGGCTGAGGCCTTCGCCTGGGCGGAGGAATTCCAGAGTAAAGGCGTTTGGCTCGCCTCCGAACCGGGCGGCGCCGATCTCGTCGTAATCAACTCCTGCACATTGACGGCCAGGGCCGATCGTGATGTCTACAAATTCATACGCAAAGTCAGGCGCGAAAATCCTGGGGCCAAAATCGTCGTAACCGGTTGTCTGGCCGAGCGGACTCCCGGAGAGTTGAAAGCGACCGACGGCGTCTCGCTCGTCATTGGGAACGGCGAAAAAGACTTCCTGGTAGCCAGGGCCTGGGAACTAGCCGGCTTCGGAAACGCAGAGGCGGCCGCGGGCGGAGGGGAGAATGTGACTTCCGCGACCGGCCGGGCGACGCACTCTTTCCGGTCAAGGGCCATTCTGAAAATTCAGGACGGTTGCAGTATGCGCTGCGCCTATTGCATCATCCCGAGCGTGCGCGGACCGAGCCGGAGCGTTCCCGTGGAGAAGGTCATGACCGGCCTTGAAAATTTAGCCGGCCGCGGTTTCCGGGAAGCGGTCCTGGCCGGGATTCATCTTTCTTCCTACGGCGAAGACCTCCGTCCGAGAAGGAGTCTGGCCGGATTGCTCCGCGAAGCGGTTAAGGTCGGCGGCCTGGGCTGGATCAGGCTGACTTCGCTCGATCCCAGGAAAATGAGCGAGGAGCTCGTATCGTTTCTCGCCGGCAATCCTAAGATCGCCCAGCATTTTCATCTTTCTCTCCAGCATGTTTCGGAAAACGTCCTGCGCAGAATGGGCCGCGGCGGCGGAGCCGGGCCGTACGGAGATCTGCTCGAAAAGTTACGCCGCGCTTCACCCGAGGCCGCCCTTGGAGCCGATATCATCGTCGGCCTGCCCGGTGAAACCGATCAGGACTTTGATTTGCTGCGGGATTTTCTCGAGAGCTCGCCTCTGACCTATTTTCACGTTTTCAGCTTTTCGCCGAGAGAAGGGACAGCCGCGGCCGGCTGGGCGCGCCTTCCCGACAGGATAGTGACCGAGAGATCGGAAATCCTGCGGCGGATTTCGGCCCGGAAAAAATTCGAATTTCGGAGCTCGCTCGTTGGCCGGGAGATCCCGGGCATCGTGATCCATGAAATCGCCTTGCCGCCGGGCGAAGCCGGTAATGGAAAACCGGCTGGAGCCGTACCGGCCGGAAAGAAGGCCGAAGTTCTGACCCATAATTACGTCAAGGTCATCGCCGGCGGCCAGAATATCAGGCCTAAGGAAATAGTAAAAGTGACGATAACCGGCGTCAGTTTAAAGCTGACGGAAGGATTTGCAGAAGGACGGCCGGCATGACGGCCTGAGCCTGGCGGCCGGTATCGTTTTTAAGGTCTTTTGTATATAATGACCTTAATCCCTATGAACAGGATCCGGCTTCTCCCCGACGAAGTGGCCGGCAAGATCGCGGCCGGCGAAGTAGTCGAACGCCCGGCTTCGGTGGTTAAAGAACTGGTCGAGAATTCCCTCGACTCGGGCGCGGCCGAGATCAGAGTCGAGCTCGGGACCGGAGGAAAGTCTTTCATCAGGGTTCATGACGACGGCTCCGGGATGTCGCCGGAAGACGCGGCCGTTTGTTTCCGGCGCCACTCGACGAGCAAGATAGCCACCGAGGCCGATCTCGAGAGGATAGCCACGCTCGGTTTCAGAGGGGAAGCTCTGGCTTCGATCGCGGCCGTGTCGAGGGTCATTCTCAAGACATCCGACGGGACGAGCGGCCGCGGCCTGAAGATCGAGCGTGAGGGCGACAAGGTCACGTCCGTCACCGAGATCCCTTTCCCGCGCGGGACAAGCGTCGAGGTCCGGGATCTTTTCTTCAACCTGCCGGCTCGCCTTAAATTTCTGCGTTCGGACCGGGCCGAGCTCAGCCTGGCGGTGAAGTATCTGACCCAGACGGCCCTGGCCTTTCCCCGGGTCAGGTTCATGCTCGATCACGGAGCCCGCCGGCTGATCGACTGCCCGGCAGTCGCCGATCCGGCCGACAGAATATTTCAGCTTTTCGGGAAAGAGATTCTGGAAAGGCTGATGGAAGTGCGAGCCGAAGAGGATGGACGGAAGCTTGAAGGTCACGCCTCGCTTCCGCTTACGGGGCGCGGCGACCGTTCCGTCCAGCATTTCTTCGTCAACAGCCGGCCGGTCAAAGACAGGACCCTCCTGGCGTCCTTGAATCAGGCCTATTCGGGTATTCTGGAAAAGAACAGGTTCCCGGAGTGTTTCCTTTTTCTGTACGTGCCTTATGGAGATGTCGATGTCAACGTCCATCCGGCCAAGAGCGAGGTCCGGTTCAAGGACAGCCAGACGGTTTTCCGGCTGGTCCTCAAAGCCGTCGAAGCAGCTCTGGGCCGCGGGCCGGTGATCAAAAAGGTCAGAGCTTCCGTATCTGAACCTGAGGCCTTTTCGGGAAGCCCGGTTCCCGGTCCTGCTCCTGCTCTTTTCGGCGAGTTCTCCGGATTACCGGCTTACGGCGCTTCGATCGGCGAGACCAAGACAGCCTTTAGAAATCAGATCCAGGTAGGTGACGAAACTCTTTCGCCCGCCGGAGCTCTAACCATTCTCGGGCAGTTCGACAATCTTTACATTGTCGCCGTCTCGGCCGATGGGCTCTTGATAATCGACCAGCACAACGCCCACGAAAGGGTTCTTTTCGAGAAATACGCCGAGATCGACCGCAGGAGAGAATGGCCGAGGAAAATGCTTCTCGTGCCCATTGTCGTCGATCTTTCTCCTGACGAGGGATTGAGGTTCGATGAAAATAAAGCTCTGCTGGAAGAGCTTGGCTTCCGGGCCGACAGGATGGGTGGCCGGACAGTGGCTCTCAAGGAATATCCCGACATTTTCGGACCCGAAGACGCCAGGCAAACGTTCATGAGCCTTCTCGAGAAAACTTCTAAAGGTGACAGCCTCAAGATCCGGAAAAAGATGCTGGCCACCATGGCTTGCCGGACGGCCGTCAAGGCCGGCCGGAAGCTTTCTTTCGACGAGATGTCTTGCCTGGTGACCGAGCTTTTCCGGACTTCCCAGCCCGCCCTCTGTCCCCACGGCCGGCCGATCGTTCTGAGAATCGGCAAATCGGAGATTGAGCGGGGGCTGAGACGCCCGGTCAAGCCCGTCGAGGAACGCAAGGAGTAGGCTTCGCCGTAGAAAGCCCTTGGCATCTTATCAGGCTAATCATTCGGCTGACAGGAAGAGAATTGACTGACCTCTTTTGGGTGACAGGCTCAAGGGCGAGGCTGAAATTGACAGTCTTCCGGTGCTTCTATAAGATAAGGCGTACGATTTCGGGAACTCGGGGAGTGGCGCAGCCTGGTTAGCGCGCCTGCCTTGGGAGCAGGAGGTCACCGGTCCGAATCCGGTCTCCCCGATTGTTTTCGCGGAATTTCAAGAAATTTTGTATAATTTTTGTATAATTAAGGTTTGCGCCTGTAGCTCAGTAGGATAGAGCAGCTGCCTTCTAAGCAGCGGGCCGGGGGTTCGAATCCCTCCAGGCGCGCTCTCTTTTTCCCCATATAATATCAGCCCTGGCAAAGGCCTGGCTCGTTCGTTATTTCGTGCTGTCCGCTGCGATTTTTTTCAGCTTATCGTTGGCCATGATGGCCAGATCGACGCGGCGGTTCTGCTGGCGGCCTTCGACCGTGTCGTTGGTGGCCAGCGGCTGGCTCTCTCCATAGCCC
>Ga0172366_10000662_pt1 | contig 25541 bp, 26 predicted proteins | sample LakKivSesite69cm_FD_114533 | JGI IMG/M metagenome (GOLD analysis project Ga0172366, IMG submission 114533) | Sediment microbial communities from Lake Kivu, Rwanda - Sediment site 69cm | ecosystem: Environmental > Aquatic > Freshwater > Lake > Sediment | place: Rwanda: Western Province, Lake...
AACTCATGTCTTCTTCTAGTATGGAAGTTGAACATGTGCGGAATTGTCATCATCATGGCGTAAACAGCTTTTATTCTTCCTCCATGTTCTTCAATGAACTTCTCTAAAAAGGAAGAAGGTGAAATCTGCACTGTATCAGCTTTGCTGGTTCTCAACTTCTCAGCAAGCATCCTATCTCTGTGCACGTTTTTGTGAAGAGAATAAACCACTTTACCAGATGCCAAAGCTTGTTCAAGAAACTTGCGGTCGGCGCCTCGTTTCTGCACCCCAAAGGGCGGATTCTGCAAAACCGTGTCAAAGCTTCCACAAATAACATTGATGTCTGTGGCAACCCATTGGACTTTGTCCTTCAAATCTGTAGTAATTGAATTCTTAAAAGCCACTTTCACGGCGGTTTTGTCTATGTCTACGCCTACCACTTCTTTTGCGCCCAAGAAGGCGGCTCCTAGCGCTAATCTCCCGGTTCCGCAACCTAAGTCCAAAACAGTTTTGTCAACAATGTCGTTGTTTGCGTAGGCTGCAATGTAAAGCATTGTCGCTGCTACATCGGGCGAAATCGTGTACTGTTCAAGGCTTGGACTAGGTGTCGGATGGGGCGAGAGCTGAGAAAGCAGCATCTCCAGGTCTAGCTTTCGAGCAAGCCTTTTTTGCATAGCTCTTCCCAAGACAATTTCCCGATGGCAACCAACGCCTCATTAACTGTCAAGACCGGCTTCTTAAATTTGGCCGCGTCATCCAGCGATATTCTTGGGCAAGCAGTGTTTACAAAAGCATCCACGGTGGGAAATTCCATAAGCACCTCAGGGGTAATCTCCTTGACAGCGAAAAGGTATGATGTCTTCCCGCTTTTTTCTAGCTTCTCTTTCACCTGTAAAGCTTCTTCTAGCCTTTTCTGTCCTGGTTTGAGGCCGACCAGAACTGCAAAAGTTTTCGCTTTTCGGGCTTCTTCTATCCATGCCCATCTTTGCTTGAAGATTTTCTCGGCTTCTTTATAGACCGAAAAAGCTGTGTTGTCGTAGGGGTCGGCAACTATTGTCGGCTTCGAAGTTGAAAGAGCCACACCTACCGCGTGAAATTGTCCCCCACCGATGAAAAGGAACGCCTCGACATCTTTCGCTATGGATATCGCGTTGCTGTAATCGCAACCGATCACTTGGCCCGGATAAATCAGGCGTCTAGTATCGCCTATTGCAACGGTCTTTCCAGCGTGGATCAAGGTTTCTCTAACTTCGTCTAGAATTTGCACATGCTGAACTGTTGTGGCTAAACCTATTTTTTGCCATTTTTCCAGCATTGGCAACGCTTTTTCAACAACAGCATTCACGTTCAAAGTTGCTCGGGCTTCAACATAAATTGTTGGCACCCGCTCATACTTCACCAATTTCGAATGTCCATAATGAATTATAACATCTGCTCCCAGACTTTCAGCTTCAGCTGTCGCCAAGTCGCATGCGCCATAACATGGATCTGCAGAAATTATCGGCAAGACCTCGAACTTTTCAATGGTTTTTGCTATTCGCGTTGCTTCAGGTTTCAAACCTTCTGGAAATTGGATTAAGACACGTTTTGCTCCAAGTTTGAGGATTTCTCGTTTCACTCTTTCTTCTTCAAAATCAAACTGCTTCATACATACACATCCTAAAGGAGTTACGAAATTAAACTATAGGTTCGAAGAATAGGAGGGAAAGTGCAACGTCGTCTATTCTGTCCATTCCCAGTCTTGTTTTGGTTTTCGAATTTGATGCCCAAGGGCTCTTTCTTGCTGTTCAGCAAGTTTCTCCAAGATTATTTTCTGTTCTATGCTTGCAACAAGCTTCTTAGTAGCGACTACAGCATCATTGTTTACCGAAATGCTGTCGATTCCAACTCTCACTAGAAACTCGGCAAAATCCGGCAGATTTGATGGGCCTTCTCCGCAAATAGACACGGTGGCACCATTTTCATGAGCAACTCTGATCAGGTGGGCAATTATCCTTTCAACAGCCGGGTCTCTTTCGTCAAAGTATCCCATTTGTCCCAAACGTTCAGAGTCTCTGTCAATCATGAGTATTCCTTGGGTCATGTCGTTTGAGCCTATTGAGAAGCCGTCTGCAATCTTTGAAAACTCGTCAGCAAGTATAGCAATCGAGGGTGTTTCCGCCATGAACCACACTTTGAAGTCTTTTGATCTTTCCAATCCTTCTTGCCGCATGATTTCTAAGACTCCTTTGGCCTCCCAGAGAGTGCGCACAACTGGAAGCATTACCCAGACGTTTTTCAGGCCCCATTCTTTTCGGCATTTAACAATAGCTTGGCACTCAAGTCTGAAGGCTTTTTCATACCATTGGCTTATGTACCGACTGCAACCTCTCCAGCCAAGCATTGGATTAGCTTCGACAATTTCGTACTTTTCCCCACCCTTCAGTTCTCTGTATTCATTCGTTTTGAAGTCGCTGAAACGCACTACAACCGGGCGTGGCTGTATGGCTCTTGCAACAGTAGCTATTCCGTTTGCGAGCATGTCCACAAATTTCTGACCCTGACCTGTTTCCACAAAATGCAGCGGATGTTCACCGATGTAACTGGCTAGGATAAATTCTATGCGCATTAATCCTATGCCTTCAAAAGGCAAGTCCTTGTACTCTTCAACCTTTTCGGGAACCCCTAGATTCATGTAGATTTTCGTCGCCGTCACTGGCACTGATTGGAACATGCCTCCAGCAACTGAGGCTTGAGTTGCAGCAGGTCCAACGGCGGATGAAAGTTGCTCGGTTAACGTTTTTAGTATGCCTTCATAAACGACGCCGCTTCGTGAATCTACAGTGTATTCTTTTCCAGTAATCATAAGTTGCGTAGCGTTTTCTGTTCCCACAATACATGGTATGCCTAATTCCCGGCTCACGATCGCTGCGTGACATGTTACTCCACCTTTGTCGGTGACTATGGCGCCTGCAAGCTTCATGAAAGGTACATAATCTGGGTTGGTCATGTCTGTGACGAGTATGTCGCCCTTTTGCATGACCTTACCAGCTTCATCGGGGTTTGCGACAACTTTGGCGGTGCCTATGCCGTACCCCCGCTTGCCCGCAGCAATACCTTTAACAACAACCTTCAGCGTCTCGGCTGTTTTCGCTTCTTCAGCTTCACCTTTTAGAGGTATCTGTCCAAGTCTAGTACTCCAGACTGTTTCGGGTCTCGACTGCACAATTAGCATATTAGCTGGAGATTGTATGTCTTTGTCTATTGCCCACTCGATGTCTTGGGCTTTTCCATAATGTTGCTCGATGCGTTTGGCCAGTTCTGCAAGTCTGAGGATCTCCTGATCACTTATGCATGCCTGTTCCTGCTTTTCCCGAGGCACTTCTGTGTGAACCGTGTTTCCAGTTTTTGGATCGCGTATATACTGAACTGTTTTCTTAGCGAGCCGTCTTTCAACTATCTTCAAAGATTCCTTGTCAACAACAAAATCGTCTGGGGTAACTGCTCCCGAAACAACGGCTTCACCCAGACCGTAATTGCCTTCAATAACTATTTGGCTAGTGTCGCCAGTCACAGGGTTTAGAGTGAATATGACGCCTGCAGCTCTGGAATTCACCATCTTTTGAACTCCAACGCTTATGAAAACTTTTTCATGCGCAAACCCCTTTTCATTGCGATAGAAGATTGCACGCGGAGTATAAAGGCTGGACCAACATTTCACGGTGCTTGCAAGAATGTTGTTTGTACCTCTGACGTTTAGAAAAGTCTCTTGTTGACCAGCAAAAGATGCGTCAGGCAGGTCTTCGGCTGTTGCGCTTGATCTCACGGCGACGAAGACATCTTTCATCTTGAGTTTTTTACCCAGTTTTTCATAGGCAGACCTTATTGCCTTTTCAATGTCTTTAGGCATGGAAGTAGCCTCGATCAATTCGCGGATTTTCTTAGAAGCTACTTCATACTGTTTGGGATCACTTAGGTCTGTTACCGTTTCTTTTATGATCTCGTAAATCCTTTCAGATATCCCTGTTTCTTCAATGAATTTCTTGTAAGAGAAGGCTGTGATCGCGAATCCGGGTGGAACTGGTAAGCCAGCATTCGTCATCTCGCCCAAGTTCGCGTTTTTCCCCCCGACAGAGGGAATATCTGTTTTCCTTAAACCCTCAAACCATATTACCAAATCTTTCCGCATTTCACTCAACTGGTTTCACCTCTTCAGTTTTCATTTTCTCAATTACTATTCTGCACGGCATAGGAAGTTTTGCACTTCCACGTTTCAAGGATTTCTTGGCAAATTCAACGGCATCTGCATTCACATGGACACTGATAATTGTTTGGTTAGGCCGTACGCGTGCAGCCGTTCCAATGGGCTTTCCAAAGGATCCACGCATACCATCTTGCAGCCTGTCTGCATGTGCACCAAAGATCATCTTATTCTCCCTAAGAATTGTGTGCGGGAACGGAAGAACATCCAATCGGTAATTGTTCACAAGTTTCTCCATCAACAGACGGTTTGTCGCCACTCGTGCCGATTCCAGTGCGTTGTGGCGGACCTGTGCGCTTTCCAGTGATATGAGTCTAGCTTCATACTCGAATTCCGCCTTTGTGTCTCCCATGGTGAACTTGGTGATCTTCGGCTGTGGGAAGCCCCTCACAAACTCTCTTCTCGTGTAAGCCTGTCCCTTCACGGCTCTATAATTTTTCGCGCGCATTTTTATCCCTTTCTGCATACATGACCGTAATATTTAAACATTTAATGTCCAAGACCAAAGATATTTTTCTTGATAACTGATCTATTTTCTGGTCCAGTAATACTTATTTAGAATTCACATTCTGCATGTTTACATTCCGTCTCTTCTCATTCTGACAAATTCTATTTATCCCTGCAATTTTTTCGGCGTCAGCACTTTACATCGCGGCTCATAAAAAGGGAAATGAAATGTTATTCCTAGCAAACAGCAGAATGTCTCCGGCTTCCCTCTATCGCTTCAGATTTTCTGCGCTCCGCTTCCAACCAAGCAGGTTCAACTATCCTCCGACTATCATAATGCACTGGCAAGTTCGTGAAGAATCGTCCTTCTCCTTGAATGAATGAAAACCGCGCAAAATACTTGAAAATTCCCATCGTTTCAAGTATTCTTCTCACAAAAGCATGACGTTTCCTTATCTTCAACTCTATCATTGATCTTCTCCCAATAAAAAGATGGCAGCGAATCAATTAGCCATTATACCGTCATCTGACGGCACAAGCATGCGACGATTCTACTCTCATTCTGTTTCAATAGAAATGATTAAAATAAGGAACGACCATTGCCTATGCGATTCTAAACATAGAAGACTTGTTTCCTGTGTCCACAAATGGGTTTTTCTGAAAGAGGAAAGTTGACCTGTTCTATTTTATGCTAAGGCTTTTTCTCTTTTCCTCAGGTGTCTGTTTGAACAGCTGAATGTATGGGATCAGCGATACGATAAGCTTGTTTTCAGCTTTTTTCAGATGTTCTTGGAATGTTGTCCTTGGCAGTCGCCTTTGGCTTGCTATTGTCTGGACATCGGCTTTTCTTGGCAGTCGGTAGTAACCATGACTGTACGCCGTCATAAGGGCGTCCATCTGTTTTTCAGTCAAATCCGAAAACAGGGCATCGGCTGTGAGCGCTAAAGAACTTGCAATAAAGCCGTCAAAAGGAGCCTTGCGTAGAACATCAAAAACAAAACCTCTGTCTTCAAGTCTTTGCAGAAATCCCTTCAAATCTCTATGTCTAAAGGCTACGATGCGATAGTATTCCCATCCTTGTTCATAAACGACTGGTGAAACGTGGAGAAGGTTGAATGCGTCAATGTTTTGGCCGACAGAATTCTCTACGTTGCATTGGCACGTTTTTATGACTATGTGAACCTGCTGGCTGTCAGATGTTTCCCTGACAATTTTGCCGAACTTTGCGAGTTCGTTTCTCGCGGTTGAATACTCTTCAGGTGTTCCTGAGATTATCTCAACAACATCATATTCGTCGTTGCACCATAGAAACATTTTCAACATTGGCAATTTTTTAGAAATGTTGCAGAAAGGACAATCATGCGTTACCTTAAGCACAACTTCATAGAGCGGCATGAACGAAGAAATCGTTTGCAGACTATATCAGTCTTCCCCCGTCACATGACGGTACCAGTTCCTTAATACCAGCTCCTTAGCTCAAGAAACGCGTTGTCTGTAGACACTAAGGCGGTAGCCGTTTGTTTTTGAGCCACGTCCTTGCAAGTTCATCATAGTTTGGAAAAATCTTCTTCAAGATCGGAACGTACATTTGCATTTCTTCTTCTGATAGATATTGGAATTGGTATTCTCCCATGTACGGTGAGGGTTCGCCTTCTCTTGTCACAAATTCTAGGTGTATGAAGGGATCTCCACGTTTGATTGTGATAGGGCGGCGATCGTTGCTCAAGTTTACAAGCTCCAACGCAAGTCTTCCAACAAATCCACTGTGAACTTTTGCCGCGTTTAGAAATGACAGTCCCATTCTTCCATACTTGCTCTTGGCAGTTAAATGGGCTACGATGTTTGGCGGCGTGCAGACAATTTCATGGGAGATCAAGTTCTTATGCTCCATATAGTGGAGCGTTGTCTCTTCTCTGACTGTTAGAATGTAGCCATCTCCGTCAAGCAGGTTGTAGTCATACGGGTATATGCACTTGTAATTGTCAATAAGTTCCTTCAACTTGTTCTTGCCTAAGACGCACATTCACCAAAGCCTCAACTGTTTTCTAGCAATACTGATTCTTTCAAGTTATATACTTTTTCAAAACATTCTTTAACCAAAAAACATGGCTGACCAAGATCATTTGGTCTTCATCGTCAGCGCCATTACAGCGCCTGCAAACGAGAATAATGATATCCCGAGGAAAGTCAGCTGAAGAGACTGAGTACTTTGCAAGAGATAACCCGCCAAAGGCGCCGATAGAGTGATTCCAACGTTTTGGCACATTGTAATAACGCTGAAGCCGATGCCTGAGAGCCTCGGGAACAGGTTTTCAGCCACGATTGCCATGACTAGAGGTGGAACCATCGATGCTGAAATGCCCAAAGTTCCCACAAAGAATAACAGTGGAAGGTCGCTGGCATAAGCTACCGCGATTAGACTCAGAGCCATAAAAACCGAACCTACTACAATAAACGGTTTTCGCCTCCCTAACCGGTCTGAAGCCCAGCCGAACAGAGGCACGAAGAACACTGCTGAAATCATGAGAACACTTGCTAAGATGCTTGCGTAGAAAGGTTCAAGACCTTTGAAACTATGAAACAACTTCGGAGCCCACGTTAAGAACGCTAAAGCTGTGGTTTCGAAAAATAACCATACTATGCTGGCTTTCCAAACCTCAACGCTCTTAACAGCATTTTCAATCTCTTCTACTCTGAAAGATCCAGCCTCACCTTTCAAAGGACCCTCTCTCATTGTGACTGCAAAAAATAGTGCACAGGCAAGAGACGCCGCAGTGCCAACGTAAAAAGGGTAGCGCCACTCGAAATTCTGAGCCAAAACAGTGGCCGTTGGGAAAGCGATAATAGTTGCTACAGGCATGTTTGTCCCGTAAATTCCCATGGCTTTGCCCATTTCCTTGTGCGAAAACCATTGTGGAATGACGGCAGGAGCACCAACGATTAGGAAGGCTCCTCCAATGCCTAAAATGAATCTGCCAAGAAGCGCAACCGCAAAAATGTTTGCGAGGGCTGTGGTTAGACTGCCAGCAGCGACTGAGGAAATTGACAGAAAGCCAAGCAAACGAAATCCGTACCTGTTCACTATAAACCCGGCTGGTAATGCGAGAAAGATTCCTGGAATCACAACCATGGACATTAACAGCCCTGATTGTGCTTGATCAACATTGAAGTAATTCTGAAAGGTATCCAAAAGTGGAGGCACAAGTTGAAAGACAAAAGCCCAAACTACAAAAGCGAAAAATAATGCGAATAGCACGGCCCATCGATATTTTGAAATATGTGGCAGCTCATTCGATCCTTCTGCTGTCGACGTCATAAACACCTTCAATCGTCAGTTTAGAATTGTTCTCATTGCTTTACAGCATTAATATCTTCAATCGCCTCTATATTATTTGGTGTCATTCGTCATTCGCTTGAAAGAAGGGAAACTGTATGACATGCCGATATTGTGAAAAAGATGCGGTTTACAAGTGCGCTGTCTGTGGGAAACCAATATGTATGGAGCATGTAAAGTTGCGGACACTGTGTACTTTATGCACGAGAAAACAGAGACTTGAATATGCTATTGGGAAGGCAGTTTCGGAGGAGGAAAGGGAAGAGATTCGAAAGCTTGTTAGAAGATTTTGGGGAGAACTGGAACAGTTAGTTTTTGACAGAAAACTCATGGTCGCTGACCTTCCAGCGTACGTCGCAAAAGCAGAGAACGATGTAGTCGGATTCGCTTCCTATGCAGAAGCATGGAATGCTCTCATAATTGTGGCCTTGGGTGTATTGCCAGAATATCAGACTTCAGACGTTGGGAAAGAACTAATCAAAAAAGTTGAAAGTGAAGCCATGCATATGCATAAGAAAAGACTGCTTGTTTCAATCTCAAATGACGATCTGCCTGCCTTAGCCTTTTACCAGCGGCTCGGTTTCCAGATTTATGAGGTAAAGCCTAACGTCATAGCTGAAAAGCACGGAGCAGTCTTGCAAGGAATAGGCGGACTGCCAATACGAGACGAGTTGAGACTCCGTAAAACCCCCGGCAAGTATGAAAGCAGATTAGAAGAGGCGCCGGGAGTGGGACTCGAACCTACTTTGGAACCGGCACCTGTGAGTGTTAGGGTGTATGGTTTTCTGGTTTCTAGGGGTTCTGCTTGTCTTAGAGATGTCTATGAGGGTTTGGGTGAGAGGCCTAGTCTGGTTGATGATTGTCTTAGAAGGTTGTGGAAAAGAGGTTTGATTCTTAGGACTCGTGAGCCTTCTTTTGTGTTTGAGCTTGAGAGTAAGGGTAGAGGCGGTGTTGTTGGGTATACTAGGGCTATCAACTACTATGTTGTAAATGATGGTAGAGAAATCCCTTCTATCTATGTGAGGTATGATGATAGGAGGAAGGATGGTAGGAGCAGAGAAATAGAAAGTAAAGCTTCTAGGATTCTTGATTTTCTCTTGAAGAATAGGGACAAAGCGTTCTACAGTGTTGACATCATGAAAGAGTTAAGCCTCAAGTCAGGTGATGTGATGACTAATGCTGTGCGTTTTGAGAGGAAAGGCCTGGTTTATGTTAGGGGCTATCAGACTCATGATCAGCGTAGTCCATTTAAGAAAGGCTACATACTCACATACATAGATCAGCAGTTGCCTAGGGACAGGGCAATCAGAGAGGCTTTTGAAAGAACCAGTAAGATTGTGACTGAGAATCCTTCTTCAAACACTATTCTAGAAAGAGTCAGACTGATTAGGGATCAACTGTTGACTGCAAATGAACTTTTGTCACTGTCATACTTCAAGCATGTCTTAGGATGCAGCATTGACAAGGTGAAAATAGCTCTCAAAAGGGCAAAGCAACTGTATCCAGACATCAAAGAAACTAGAATCTTTGACAAGTTCACTTACTACTATCTTGACAGTATGAAACCTGAAGATTTAGCTGCTAACATTGAGTTGAAGAAGAACTACATCAGGGTTAGGTTTGGAAAGGAAAACAGGATCGGGCACAACTGGGAAGCATGTGCAGAATGGTTCATTGACAGGTTCACTGAAGGTGCAGAATTTGTTAGTCAGAACCATAGGCAAAAGATGGATCCAAGAAGAATTACGTTGCATCTGTTGAAGCAGGTAGGAGACAGAAAGCAGAGTGCTGAAGTTGACAGAATCTGGAAGGTCACTCCTGGATTATTCAGTCCTACTGTGACTTATGTGCTTGAATGCAAATGGAGTGTGGTGAACAAAAAGGCTCTTGATGAGTTTCTTGAAGTGTTGAAGTGGAGCACTGATTTCGGTGTTGACAATGAGAATGGCAGAGAGTTGAAGAAGGGTGTTGTTCCTGTGTTTGCAGGTGGAATCTACAAGGCTAAAGAAATGGTTGTGGTCAATGCTGAAAGGATATTATTGTCGCAGTATGCTTCTAGAATGAACATTAAATTGTTGAGGCCCGCTGATTTCAATGAGAAGTTGAGGGAGCATAGTGTTGACAAGAGAGTGACTGTGCAGAAAGTCTGTAGGATCTGCAAGGATGAGAAGCAGGTCAGGGAAGTATTGGATCAATTGTGGAATCAGTCAATGAAAGCAGAAGAGGTTCTAGTTGAAACCTTAAATCAAAATAATAATGTCTTTGAGTTTGAGAAAACAATCAATTGATGCTGTGAATCTTAGGTTTCTTTCTGTAGACTGTGCTGCGAGCTCTTGATAGTCTCGTATAGTTGAGCCAAGTCATTTAATGATTTCTTAACAAATTCCTCTGATAACTCCCTACATTTGTAGAATCTACCATGTCTCTCACGGAAACTGCGGATAAACAGAGAGTCACCATAGCATACGGCAGAGAAAGGAGCGCCGATGCTTTGAGCATAATCTCTGGCCCGCTGCAAGGCTCCCATATGGTATTTGTAGCTATTTGCATCCCACAAACCTTTGTCCATTGACTCTTGCAACGTTATCATTCCAAGACCAGGAAACCAGAATTTCTGACTATAATCGGTTTCAGCTTCGTGCTCTCTAGATCTCTTTGTCTCAATAACCAAAAATGGTTTTTCTTCTCCTGTGCTATTTCTGATAAAGACGACTAAATCTGCTCCTTTTCTCCCTGGTTTCACACGATATTCCAAGTCTATCCTGCAAATCTCTATGCCATAAAAGTGAATCTTTTCTTCAATGATCTTCTTGAATATGCAATATAGATCAGCTTGAGTTCTGATTTCCTTATCCGACATTCTGTGCCCTTCGGTAGCATCAGGTTTTCTATTTTCTGCTTTATAAACTGGACGAAATTCTTGGAACTCACTTCTATGTCCTTTTGCTTCGAAAGTCAGGAACTAGAAAGTCAGTAAAACTTTCCTGATATCTGAGACAATCGTGTCAAGCTCCGGTTCTTTCACTTTGTCAGGACATTTGCTTTTGCAGTACAACCATTCAGGTCCCCGACTCTTGGAGAAATGACTTCTAGGAGCTACATGGATGTGCAAATGCCAGTTAGGTTTACTAGCATCTTGTTCGTTGAAAGACCAAACATAGATTCTCTCAGGCCCAAGAGTTTCATTTAATGCCTTCGAAGTTTTTCTTACAAGTTCAAGCAACGAAATGACAGCCTTATTGTCGAAGTCATAGATTTGATCCGATGAGCGAGAGCAACTTAATGGTTGGACCACTAAATGCCCCTTTACTATAGGATGAAAACTGTGATTGAGAAGGAAAGAACCTAGTCTTTCGTTGATCGGAAAACTGCTGGTTGGATAGATTATGTGCCTACTTATCGCTTCCATTCCCATACCAAGATGTTTGCAGATTCTTAGCTGCGCGTCTTTCATTTTTTCTCCTTTGTTGGGATTTTTGAGGCCTAAAGCGATTGAAAGGTCACAACCTATGCAGCTCAACTTGAATCTCCGTGCAGGTCTTTCTACAATCTCTGCTTTATTAATTTTGAGAAAGCAATAGTCTGTTAGCCTTCTCGTCTTTTCTTGTAGGTGATAACTAGCACTGACTAGTGAATTCGCCTGATAGTCTTCCATTCGATTTTCTTGTATTCGCGACTCTCAGATTTCAGAAGACTCCACCAGAGAATATCGAATATCCTGACTTTAGTCAGATTCAAGTAGCTTAGTCTTTCGTGAAGTTCCTGCAAGTTGTCGGAAGTTGACTTCTCGAGGAGATTATCGTAGTAATCTTTGAATAACATCTGATGCCAGTCTCCTTTTCTCCACTCTTTTCTCAGTTTCTTGTATTCTTTCTGAAGCGGATTGTCAACCATCGGAATAACCTCAGGAAAACGAGTGTGTAGAATGTTTGTGGCTCTCGATAGACCAACAAGTGGAATATCGTCCAGTCTGTGAGTGAGTTCAGAAAGGTTTGAGATGAAACTGTTCCTTTCATCCACAGTAGCTTTCTCTAGTAGCCAATCCAAACCCCTCTCATCAATTGTGCTAAGATAGCTTCCATACTCACTTATCCGACTTCTACATTTTTTGACAACATCTTCCTTTATTCGAGCACCTATGAACCGAACCCGATGATATCTCTCATCACCATTGGGACGATCAAAATCATATTTCGAGTAGAAATTGCTTTGAAAGCAGTAGGATTCAATCAATGTCTCTGGTTCTGTGACTTCAAAACATATGTCCTTAAAAAGAGTGAATATCAAGTGAACGGTACCTCAACTAGGTGATTTCTATTTTCTACTTTATAAATCAAAGCAAATTCTAGAAACTTTAATTTTCCCTCCAGTTTAGAAAGTTAGAAATTAGAAAGTTACATTGAGCGCGAATCGATTATCAAATGCTAAAAATCCTATGCAAATACACCGTATTTGTGGACTGATTGATCGATCGTTGATCACAATGATTTCGCTCAGTCCATTTCTGCAGCATAATTCCAACAACATCCTAAAATAGCGAGTTCAAATAGTATCTTGCCGGAAGTCAGCATTTGGTCAAACTGTCTGATGTCATTGATCGCGAATTGCTTCGACATTTGGCAAGAAACCTCTCCAAATTTGTTGGAGTGGCAGATATCAGAGTGGAAGATGCACAATACAGTGTCCATTATATTATGAACACTGGAAAATCTTTCTCTTCAATAACTAGTTTTAGAAAGGACGAAATTGAAGAGCACTTGCAGAATGTCTGCGAAGCGTATGCTTGGAGAGATCATAAAGGAAACGGTCTACCTAATTTCGTGATCCCAATCAAACTATGGGATGAAACAATAATCGGCCATGTATATGCCGGTCAATTTCTAGTGAAGCCTCTCCCACTACCTGAAAAAGATGAGTTGATAATGCAATTGAGAACCCCTTTTTTCTCATGTAGGAAATATCGAGAGTTTGACTGCTGAATGGACAGATGCAGATATTCGTAGGTTTTACAGAGCGGCTGTCCCATCGAAGTTCCAATCAGTCCTACCCTTTGATGATTTCCGTGCCAATCTCTTGAAGAGATTAGAAGAAGGAAGTATCACATCTGAGATGCTTATTTCCCTATTGCATCTGATGAACGGAGTGGCTGAATACCTATCATCCGTTGCAAATGAGATATGGCTAGCCAGACAATCGGTCGATCGATCTGATATTAGGAAATTGAAGGACCAGGCAGTCGTTGTTCTGGGAAAAGATACTGGTCGAGGGCTTAAGACACTGAAAAGGATCGGCAAAGAATTAGTTAAACAAGGATATGAACCTATATTCGTGAAGGAACAAAAGATTCTGCCTCCTTCCGTTAGTCCAGAAGAGAAAGTCAAAGCTTTGACGCTCTTGTCTAGATTTGCAGTCATGGAAGACACATTGCCTAGTGGACATATTGTCGAATTTGAATACTGCAAAAACAACAGAGTAATTTTGGCTATTCTTCGAAAACGAGGAAGAGGGTCAACATGGATGATAGGAGATGCTGACCTAGTGGACGTAAACTATATTAAACGATTCGAATACGATGATAAAACATTTGAAGATGTCTTGCGGGCAGTTGTTTTTTGGGCTGAAGGAATTTTGAAGAAGAGAGTAGACGCATACGAAAAATATTTCCCATGGCGAAGAAACGACAAGGACTAGCCATTTCAAGACTGTCACGATCGATCCAGTCTATTGTAGACCTTTATCTTCTACTTTGTGAAGCAAAGCAAATTCTAGAAACTTCGTTTTTCTTTTGTGAGAAAACCATCGATCGATCGATCGAGATTCTACTGAAAAGAGATTCTATGAGATTTTTCTGTTCATCGAAGGTGACGTGAATGCATAGAAAATACACAAAATATGTGCAGAGGCAGGCAAGACGCAAAGTGACAGGAGTGCGCTATTAGAGTAGCTCTGTGATCGATCGATCGAGATTAGGTTGGACCACTAATTCATGCCTGCTACGTGAATGATGTGTCCAGCAGTGGGTCTATCTATCCTGTAGGCAACCTGCATTTTGGCGGTGATTTTCAGCATTCCATCTTCTATTCGTTTAGCCTCCACTGTTAGTGAATTGTGATCTCCAAGTCTATATATCCATGTTCCAAGAGTCTTGTCAGCAAGCACTAGATCTCTCAATTCTACATATCTGCTAGTAGGAAACAGTTGTGCTCTGACGTTTGGCCGTATTTGGAGAAATTCGCGATTGTCAGTAAATTCGACCCCTTCAGGTTCAGCATATAAAGGAGCAGATAGGTCTGCAGGTATGAACAAGACCGGAAGGAGATTGTTTAACTGAACAAACTCATCAACAATGCCTACGAGGGATGTACGTCTTATCTCAGTGATCTCCAAAGTCCTACCAGTCACATTTTTCTTCACTGTTCTCAACAGGTAGTTTTCTTCAATAATTGCCAAGTTGCGTCCCATATCATAAAAGAAAGGCTCTGGGCATATTGCCGGATTGTCAAACCAATCCTTTGGAACTACTTCACTGATGCTTATGTCTTCAAAATGCAATCCTGTATCAGTATCTTGGACTGCTCTTGTAGTTGTTGCGTCCCATATCACGCTATATAAACGGTAGGATTCGTATACGAGATGTAAATTTCTTTCAAGATCGGTTTGGGTTTCATTCATAAACATCAAATCCTCAAATAAGCTGACCTTGGAGACGCGCTTCTAGACTTTTTTCCATGAGACTCAGTATGTAAGTAGCAAATGTTCGATGCTGGACCCAGGGCATAGTTGGGTCGAATTCCATTTTCCAAATACCTCTGCTTAGTCCAAAAGGGTCTGTAATCCCTTTCTCTAGGAAAGGCAGAACAAGCATCTTATGAGCTTGAGCGAACCGTATTTCTCTCCCCAGATTGCTGGTTGGGAGGGTGTTTCTTGTACAAGTTGCAACTAGCACATCACTTCTAGCGAGCATTTTGTATATTCGACTAATCGTGTAACCCGGCAACATCCATATAGGATTAGTGCTTGCAACAAAGGAATTCAAGCCAAATCGCAAAAGATAACGCCCAAACCCCTCAGCAACTAGCATCGCTTGCCTGTCTCCATATCCAACAAAAACCTGAAACGTCATCTTGCAGACCCTGTTTCACATATTTTATCTCAAGATGCATTTAAGACTTAAACCTAGAGTCATTAGGTCAGACCTACCAGCATTATTGGAACATTGAGTATCTCTTTGAAAATCCCTATGTCTCGCTTGACATTCGATCTAGGTTATCTGAAGGTTGAAGTTACATAGACTGGAGTTTCCTCATCAATTTTCTCAAAATCGAGAATTGGTTGGAACTAATCGTCTACATTATGCCATTTTGCATTTGCAAAGAAGTCAAGTCCAGTGGATTTTTCTCGTCTAGCTTCAGCAATCCCACTGCCCAAGATCTTTCCGTTTCTATCAAGCAGCCTTGCCTGCAACTTCTCAGGAGGCGTTTTGTCGAAGTAGTAGGGGATACTTACGAGAAGGAAGTCACCTTTAGTGTCTTCTGTCTTCTTCAATATGTCTTTTATCCAATTCTTCACTTCACCTGTATCCTGTCCATAGACTACTAAAACTTTCAGACAACCAATCTGCGCCAACTTCTCAATGTCCAGTTTGATTTTCTCGGGACTTTTTGATCCTTGATGTTCAATCGCTACAACATACAGATTTTTTTCAGGAGTCATCCACACCATATCAATTCTCTTGTTACGAAGCTTCTCAGGACATTTCCACTCTTCATCACTAGTCAGAGTATCCTCTGTCCTTACATTATACCCTAGCATTCTTCCCAACTGATCGAAATACGACATCGTCCTCAGGCCATATGAACTCCAGCTAACATCCTTGTCCAATCCAAGCGAACTGTAGTATCGACACAAACCGAAGAATAATTCAGATGCTTTCATTCCATATCCAAGTCTAGTTTCTAATTTCTACTTTATAAATCAAAACAAATTCTAGAAACTCTAATTTTTTTCTTTTTGTTTAGAAAGTTAGAAATTAGCAAGTTCATCTAGCATTTGCATGTGTCGTGTGGGATTGTGCATTAGATCCTCATATCTTTGAAACAAAGGACTGTGATCGATCGAGAGACTGCAGGAAATATGACCGGAAGATTGTCTGATTGGACATAGGCTAGATGCCTAAACAGGCGATTACTACGATTCCCAACAGTATGACATACAAGATGCCGATTACGAAATATTTGATGTTTGCTCGTCCATAGATTGGTTTTCTGGCATATCCAAAGATTCTCTCCAGCAAATTGAAAGGAAATCCAAGTTTGTTCACTTCTGTTGATATAATCTCATCTATGTCCATATAGCCAAAAACAATCCTTAGCTGACCCAGTGTGTAGATGATTTGCGCAAGATAGTATCCTCCTACAAACCAAAATCCGAGCACTGCAGCCAGTTTTATCGCGAGACTTCCTATCGGTAACAAAGGCATTGCCAAGACACCGACGAAAATAGCGATGAAGGCACCATAGTAACATTCTAAATAAGTTAAGTAGTAATCTTTCATTCTGTCATAATTGTCACTCATTTTAATGCCCATGACTTATGAATATGCTAATTGCTTAAACTCTTTTCTGGTATCTCTATCAGGTATCTCTTATTCAACCTAATGTGATGAAGAGACTGAAGGGATCGATCGATCGATTCTCTAATTCATAAATCCTTCAGTCTGTGCCTCTCACCATACTGATATTCTCTACTCTTATTCTTATCCAGTTTCTTCTTGAACATCTCATCCATGTTGACAGAAGGACAGGCCAACCTGCTTGCATCTAACACATAGAATAGCACATCAACCAACTCCTCAGCAATCTCCTCTTGACTTTCACCCTTTTTCCAACTGTCACTAGCTTCACCTAGTTCAATGAAAGCAAAAAGCAACTTCTTCGGGATGTCCTCAGGTTTATTGTAGAAACCTTTCTCCAGAACAAGAGTTTCAATTTCCTTCTTCATCTCTTCAAGATGCACACTTGTTTCCCTCATTGTACTGAGAGGTTTCTATTTTTCTACTTTATAAGTTGAAGAGAATTTTAGAAACTTCTTTTTTTCTTTTCTTTTGAAAAATTAGAAACTAGAAAACAAGCGCATGCACTTCACTTTGATCTTCTTTTCCAGAGAATTACCTGTCGGAGCCTTTCAACTGGATCGGTGTAATAGAAGATAAGATCCTTGACGAGGCTCTCGCCACCTTTTTCAAGCCACCATTTCCTCGTTTTGGATACTTCTATGTCATATTCTAAGGGGTCATTGTCAAAGAACCAGAGGTCTCTTGATATTGCATCTAATTCCTTCGCATGTTTATCATATTCATCGTATTTTCCGTTTGGATAGTACTTCCTGAAATGCGTAACCATTTTGGAAAGGAACAGAAATTGTAGTCTGCACAAATACAGAAGTATCAGTTCTGAATGTACCTCTATGTCTCTGTATGGGAAGCCAAATACGAATTCAGTTGGTCTCGTTCTTATGATCCGTTTGTTAGGATGCAAGAAACTGCTAAAGAAGTTGTAGTGTACAGCTATTCGTTCAATCTGATCTTCTTTGATGAGTTTGTTCAACCTTAGATTCTTGATTATGCTTTCAATATAGAAGTACTTATGATAGAGAATCTTTTGTTCTTCGAGTCTCTCTCTCAATACCTCACGGATTTTTTTAGGTTCTTTCAATGAGAAGGATGGAAGATTTGATAGAAATCGTGTTTCTGGGTCGTAGTCCTCGAATGCAAAAACGTACCATGGTATTATGCGAGCAACTTCTTCAGGGTCTCTTGAACTAAGTCCTTTCCACTCGTAGGTGACCCTGACGACATCTTCGGTTTTTCCCTTTTGTATGTCTATTACGTCTTTGTATTGAGGAAGATGAGCCTCTTTTTCCTTTGTCCATTTCTCAAATGTTGTGTCTCGTGCCTGGATCTTTGTACTACCAGAATTTGGTGTGATATGAAATATGCGCGTGAAGTGATAGACCTCTCCTTCTAACATGAGCCATAGATAGAGAAGAGTTTCAAGGACGTGCCTCAGAAGAATATAGCAATCTTCAAATTTGTTTTTTTCAAGAAGTGTGGCAATAGATTCCATACAATCGAATTCTGAGGTCAGAATGTCAAGCATTAAACCATCTGAGCTAACTGTAGTTTCGGAATTCGCGAAAAAATCCTTATGAATATTGCTTTTTATAGCAAAGCTTTTCTTGACCAGATCAAGCTTCTCCACGATTACATCACGACTCTGCCTACCGTGAGTTCTAGTCCTCCTCACGCTCCTTCAGTTATACAGCGTCACGTTTCACATGAAGGCAATGGACGAGCTTTCTCGGACCATTCAACTTTACATAGATTGGTTTCCAGTGCTCACTGGCTAGTTTCCTCACATGACGTCCGTCTTCATCTATCATGAGGAAGTGGACAGATTTGCCTTTTCGCGAATATTCTTCGATTTTCTCCAGATCACTTTCTATGCTTCCTGATCCTGCCGCTTCTTTCTTTGTACTGAAGACTACGGGTTTGCTAACTCCAGGATAATCAGGTTCAAGTTTCAACTCGACAAGCACTTCATCGTCACCGAGTACTAAGTCCACTTTTGCATGTTTGCTGAAGACTGACTTCTCAACGCAAAGCTTCAAAGGTCGTGGGAAATCTCTTTCTTCCATAAGTTTACGACATTCATAGAACAAATGCGCCTGTAAATCTCTTTCAGAAAAGAATTGAATCTTATTGTCAGAGTAGTCCTTCAGAACATTTGAGAGAGCATCTTCAAACAACTTGTCATAATCCATAGTTGTCACAATAGGTGTTTCTAGTTTCTACTTTATAAATCAAAACAAAATTCTAGAATCTCTCTCTTCTTTTTGTTTAGAAAGTTATAAACTAGAAAGCTAATGAGGCGGATGTTGTGAGCTGTTTCGTTACTCGAATCCAAACTAGGAAGGATGTTGAATACCTGAGTATGGAGAGTCTCGCAGAGGATAGGTGACTTGTCTATTTGGTAGCAAACAAATATTGGATTGAAGTCTTTGCTTTTTCATTTCTTTCAAACTTGGGGATCGACTCTTCTATTTCAGGAATGTATAATTCTTCAATCTCATTGCGAAGCATTCTCTCATCAGGGTTCTCAAACATCAGTTTAGGATCAGCATTGATTATGACTGTAGGCACAAGCTTCACATCATATTTCTCAGCCATTTCCTTACCTTTCTTGTCGAGTATATCCCATTCATTATATTCAAAGTTCTCTTTTCCTATTGAATCAATGATCTCCGAGATCTTGGTTTTCAACTTCTGACTGGCAGCATCTATATTTGAATAGAACAGGTCGATAACTATGTTCTCAAGCTTCTTCTGGACTCTTACTTCATCAACTTGCAGTTCGGCAGCTCTCAAGAAGATAGTGACTTTGATGTTTGAAATCTTCAGAATTTTTCCTTTGTCATCCCATTGTAAGGTGAGATCTGTCTTAAGATCATAATTCGCCATGTTCTGGGTTTCACGCATTAGATACTCATACAAAAAGTTACATATGCTGTTTGTCACTTTCTCATTATGCACTCGATGCTGATAGAAATCCCTTCCGAATCTTCTGAACTTCTTAAACGTGACCCCAAGAACGGATCTCGAAAATGCTGCTTTAAAGCTCTCATAATCACCGCGAACTACAATTGTGTGAATTGCCAGAACTTTGCTTTTATCCATAGTTATACCGATTAATCTTCAGTGTCGTCTGCCTTAAAACACTTTCGCACAATGACCATTAGTTTGGGTTATGAAGATAGAACTTATGATATAGCATCATGGTATTACTATAGCAAACTTTATAAGCGCAGGACCATGACAATAATAATCTGGATAGAAGAATGATCAAGGCAATTGTCAAAATATTCGCCAAGAATCCTCCAAGTATCGTGCTAGCTTTTGCAGGTATTCTTGCACTTGCACGGCAAACAAACGACGCTTACACGTTCCTATATGCAGGTGTGTTTCTGCAGATCATGTGGTTATTAATGAAATACTACAGGCGATAGGTCGAGTTTCAATGAGTTGGAAAAGATACGAACGGTTCAAAGCAAGGGAGCACAGAGGTAAACATGTAGGAGGTCCAGGGAAAGCAGACTACGTGCGCGGAGCAATCAAGGGTGAGGTCAAACACCGAGAAAAGCCTTTGACAAGGACTGAAGTAATGCGACTGGCGAGGAATGGAATCAGAGAAGTTGAATCACTCGGTGGGTACACACAAAAGGCGAAAGAGTACGTAAACACGTACAGACCATATATGAAGTTGTTCAAGAGAGGAAGGCGTCAGTGACATTCATTTTTGCTGATTGTGGAACGGAGGATTTAACACAGTTGGACGCTGTGGAATGGGTCAAAAGTGCTATTATCATCGTGATCGGCGCTTACATAATGTATGTTATGATTCAATCATTCACTGAAACCTATCCAGCATTTGGAGAATTTGGATGGGGTCTTCTTGGCGCATACATAGCCGGCGCAGTGCTTTTCCTGAAGTATGGCTTTGGCAAGTCATAGAAGTGCGCAATGCTCATTGAAGCCCAAACTTGGAAACACACTTGGACTTGTTCAGAGGAGGTCTAGTTTCTATTTTTGGCTCAATCCAATCTTGAGAAATATGAACGAGTCTCAAAACCTTTCAGGACTGTGTTCTATCAAGTAGGTCTAGAACTGACTTCAAGATTCGAATTGAGTATTGAATCAAGTATCACATGCAGGTTCAGGTACACCTTCACATTCAGGTATCAGGTTCATGTTTAATCGACTTATTCTTATAGGAGAGGCGGAGTGCCGACAAAAAATAAACAAATGAGCTAACTGAATATGCATAGTACTATACTTAGGTAACATTATGCTTGTGTTATACTAAAAACAACTATGAATATCTATAAACAAGCGTGATCGATCTTTTTGCTGAGTCTTCTACAAGAGTAGGCGCTTTGTTTCTCTTCAAACCTTTGAGGAGGTGTTAAAATGATTGTTGACAGAAAACCCAGTCCGACCGCAAGGAAACTTCTGCTTGATGGTGAGTTACTTGAAGTCACAGAGACCTTGGCTTTGAAGTTAGCACATGGCTATGACTTTGCCAAGAGGATGATTCAGGAAATCTCGCTGATAATCGCTGGTCAATCAATAAAATTCCTTGACATCGGATTACCAGATAGAGGTTTCTCTCATGCAGCGTTCTATGGCGCACATGGATACGGAAGGGACTTCACTTGGAGGATAGCAGAGACCTCAGGCATATTCCCAATTAATGATCCAATACGAGCAAAACGTTTGGATAATATCACGGAAGCTGCTTTGATAGGAACAGTCGAAGAATATCATATCTTACCACCACCAACAGTAACTGAGGACATCCTCTTCGTAGGCGAGTATGCCACTTTGGCAAAAGGTCAAAACGCAGAGGGTATGGCAGCTAACTTATGTTCAATGCTTGAAACTGGAGAGTATCATAGAAGATTGGCAAAAGTGGTCAAGCTCAGAGAAATACTTGATGACCCTAATGACAGAAGAAGGAAGCGCTTGGTAGGAGATATTGAAGAATGCAAACACATGGGAATGCATATTGATGTCAACAGAGGGGCAATACGTGTAGACACAACCACATCATGGATTATTTCGTCTGCAAGGTTTGGATCTGAAGTAGTTCAGGGTAGGCCATTGCTTAGTATGGGAGATGTTGATCGGTATCGCTGGAGATCCTTTTCACCTACTAGAGAAGAACGTTTGAAAGTAACTTCAGAGGTTGGTTCATTGCCACCTGTAGATATTAATGCAACGGAGATAAGTGCAGTGAATGAAGCATGGCGGATACTACACACAACTCTCAAGGAAATGACCGCAACTAGATCAATCAAAGTGCCTAGAGACGATATGTCTTACCAGTTAAGGAAGAGGATTTGGGATGACACTCAGAAGGAAATGCTTGAACTGTATCCTGACATGAAAGACATTTATGAGGACCAATTAGTCACCTTACGTGCTACTGCGGAATTTAGACGATTAATGTATCAACATGCAGCATTGAAACAATTCGCAAGAAATCAAGGGCATGACTTTGCAGAACCAGGAAAATTCGTCATAGACTATGAAGAAGATGGTGAATTTGCTAAACAGTTGTGGTTGACAGAATATGTGCCTTCCTTGATGGAGGTTGTTGATGATATTCTTCACTCTAGTTTATTGAGAAGAAGTAGGACAGTAACATTTTCAGAGAAGGGGTCAGAGGTTGTTCTAAAACGTCTAGAAGAGGGGTCGGCGGCGCATGATGAACTTGTAGAAGTCGCTGCAGATGCTGGAATTAAAAAATCGCTGTTGAGCAATGTTGTCTTGCCTACGCTCTTGAAAAAAGACCTCATCTGTAAACCTACGGGCTACAAAGTCTATCAACTGAGAGACTGCAAGATCTGCAAAATGAGGGACGTTTGTAGGTATAGAGACATGTAGGGCTGTCTAGAGATCGATCATCAAGTTTCCTTTTGTTTTTCTACTTTATACTTTATAATATTAGAATAATTTTTAGAAACTATTTTTCTTAACTATACTATAAACTTAGAAAGTAGAAAGTTTTTCAAGATGCGAACAACATCTGAGCACTTCTAGGAACAGATCATACAGATGATTCTGATTAGAAGAAGGGCCTCCCCATTCACAATTTTTTCGTCATGCATATGTGCTTGATGAGATTTTAGTAAATGCAATGGTTAGACTAAGAGACTAGGAAATGAACAATGAAATGTCTGTGTGTTGGGTCTTGCAGTGTTTCCAGGACTAGAAGGAGAGATTTTTGAAGAAATTCCTCCTCTTCTTTATTCTTATTATTCTAATATTGAAAAGGAGTATTGGAATAGAGAGGCGGTGTCTGGATGGCAACAAAACAGATGTTGGTCAAGATAACTGAAGAATCAATCAGGGAATTGGTTTCCGTTTTCAAGCAGAATCCTCACTTGTTCTACACTGAAAGCGACTTGCACTATTACCTGTATGCAAAAATTCTGGAGAAATTGCCCATGAAGGAATGGATGTGCAAAACAACTGAAGGTCAAACGAGTTTGTTACTGCATAAGGAGTATCCTACAAAGAATCGTTACAGTAGGAAGTTGTTGAAGAAGGGTCTAGAGAAAGGTTCTAGAGGACATTTTGATCTGGTAATTTGGAATCCTGAGCAGGTAGAAAAGAGATACATCAGAACATGTAGTGGGAATTTCAGTGATGAACAGTGCACCTTCATTGCAGTGGAGTTTGACTTAAAAGGAGGAAATGCAACTCTAGATGCTTTTCATCATTTCAAGTGGGACTTGCTGAAACTCAGAGATGAGAAGAATGAGGTTGAACATGGCTACCTTCTATTGTTTGTTAGAAACTGGATCTGGAAAGACAAGTTTCTTGAAAAGGCAAGAAGTGAAGTAGCAAAAGAGAAGGAAGTAGTTGTGCTTTACGCAGAAGAAGACAAGAATCAAAGAAGAATCGAGACACTCTCCTTCAAGCAATTTGAACATGGTTGCTCCCACAAATAATTGAAAATGTGGTTGCACATTATGAGCAAAACTATGAACAAAGAAGCAATTGAGAAAGCAACCCAAATCCTGATGAACATCAAACCTCGAAGTCTTTTTGAATACAGAAAATGGAAAAGGATACTGGGATCTGATCTGAAAAAGATAGCATTACTTAGAGCATTGTCACCGCAGACAAAAGTTGTTAATCTAAGAAGTCTGGAATATTCATCAGATGTTGACGATCTCACTGCAGACATTTCTGATGAAAAGGTTGAACACATTTTGAGAAAGCATAACATACGATTTCCTAGGCAGAAAGTCAAAGTAGTGAAAGCTGTTCGTTCAGTCGACTGGATGAAGATGATTTGTAGTCTAGAGGAACTCTGTGGAGGAGGTTTGACAAAAGAGAGAGAAGCAAGAGCTAGAATAATGCATGAGGTGTTTGGTATGGGATGGAAGACAACCAGTGATTTTCTGAAAGACATCGGTTTCAGCAGGCAACTAGCGGTATTGGACAGCAGAAATCTGAACTTTCTCAAATCTGTAGGATTGACCTATGAAAGTTTGAAGGCATCTATGTTATCGAATCCTCATGTCTATTATGAACTGGAAAATATAGAAAATGAAGTAGCAGATCAGCTAGGCATCACAGTTTCAGACCTTGATGAGAGAATAATGACTTATACAGGCACCTCAAAGGAACTACCCCATGTGATCTAACCTGAACGTCAATAGTCTACCTTCTATCTCTCCTCCGATCGATTTACAGGGTTCATGTGAGCTCCTTTCATCGAAAACTTGCTGAACCGACTTCTTAATAGGGGTCGGCTAGTCTAGAACTTAAGAGAACGAAAAACTAATCTGGAGCGTGAAACATTACGAGGAAAAAAAGAGTGAAATTTGGCATAAAGTTTCCAGATGGTGAAGTGAAGGAAATTGCGTTCGGATCTGCTAGCAGTTCTGGCATGGTCTATGGCGTACCTCACACAGGTAAACACATTACGCTGATTGACGAGAGAAACGCTCTTTCAAGTCATCTTACGGAAGAGAACACGAGGAAGCCGCCTACTCATCTTGGAAAAGTGCTCAGAAATGAAATGACTGATAGGTTATGGGTTGAGATTCTGAAGCTAAGGAAGTTGGAGGATTCTGAGCTAGATCAGACAATGACGTACTTTACTAAGAAGTTTGGTTCGCTCTTCAACGTACCTGATGAAATATGCTTCAAGGTAACGGATGATAAGTCGATGAGTTACTTAGATCTAGATGCAATTTCCAAGTACAGATATTCATGCGTCCAAGACTTGCAGAAATCACCAGACACATATTTTGGCAAATGTCCAGTGAGAAAGATGTTATCTGCCGAGAATATTGAGTGCGGTCTACTAGACAACGGCAAGTTCCTCTTGAGTATGGACAAAGACATCTATGAAATAGATTTGTCTGCACTCTTGCAGGCATTCTCTATACAGAACACGTCCATTCCTCAAAATCCTTTGCTGAATGTGTTGAAAGCATTAGGCATGACTACCTTTGGAGAGAACTTGACAGAACGGCTGAAAGAATTACTTTCTGAGACCTATGTCCCTTAATCGAACAGAATCCAACCGTCAACCGACCTTAGAATGTTTGTCACTATAAAATAGAAAGAATGACAGGTACTCAGAAAAGTATGCAACCTACATTCATATCGATCGATCCAAATTGGAATTCTTCAATCCTGAGACTTCAAAAATGTGACTGTTTTCCATGCAACAATCGTGAAATACAACATGAATCTATATTATTTCAGGAATTAGGCAGGTTCAAGTCAAGGATGGGATTGAATGGAGCTACAGAATCAATCAAAAACTGAAAACAAGGTGAATCCTCAGGATTTCTCAAAAATCTCTTCAAATTGCAAGTCTTCAGCTGATATTGTTGAGGCGCCGGGAGTGGGACTCGAACCCGCGCGGCCCCGAAGGGCCACAGGCTCTCAAGGCCTGC
>Ga0172366_10000663_pt1 | contig 25530 bp, 24 predicted proteins | sample LakKivSesite69cm_FD_114533 | JGI IMG/M metagenome (GOLD analysis project Ga0172366, IMG submission 114533) | Sediment microbial communities from Lake Kivu, Rwanda - Sediment site 69cm | ecosystem: Environmental > Aquatic > Freshwater > Lake > Sediment | place: Rwanda: Western Province, Lake...
AACAGATGGTACAGGTCAAAGGTATGCGCAATCGTACCGAGCACATCCACCAGGTCTTTCTCCAGCCCATAGGCTTGGGCAGGAGTTGACTCCAGAGTGTAACATATGTGGGTTTACCCAACAGCATTCTATATTCCGCGAAAGGCCGAATATATTCAGGTATATAGCAGAATTCCGCTAGGGGACCCGGAGGCTGAGGTACTCGACCATCTCCTTGTAACGGTTCCTGACCGTCACCTCGGTTACCCTCGCCACCTCGGCGACCTCCCTCTGGGTTCGTTGCTCGTCATTCAGCACGGCAGCTATGTACAGGGCGGCCGCGGCAACGCCCATGGGCCCCCTGCCAGATGTCAGGCCCTGGTCCACCACCCTGCTGAGGATCTCGATGGCCTTTCCTTGGACCTCGCCTGAGAGCTTCAGATCGCTTGCGAAGCGAGGTATGTAGTCGATGGGGGAAGTCGGGGCGAGCTTGATGCTGAGCTCCCTGGCAAGAAAACGGTAGCTCCGCCCTATCTCCTTCTTGTCCACCTTGGTGACCGCCGCGATCTCCTCCAGAGTCCGAGGCACGGAGAACTGCCTGCATGCCACGTAGAGCGCGGACGCGGTCACCGACTCGATGGATCTGCCCCGGATGAGCCTGTGCTCGATGGTTCGCCGACACGTCACCGACGCGGCCTCGCGTACGTTCCTCGGCAGCCTCAGTTGAGCGCCGATCCTGTCGATCTCGGACAGCGCGAACGCAAGATTGCGTTCGGTCGAATCCGAGATGCGGGACCGCATCTGCCATTTCCTCAGCCTGCCCATCTGGGCCTTGCTTTCGGGGGAGAGCGGCCTTCCGAAAATATCCTTGTCCCTCCAATCGATGACCGTCGACAGCCCCATGTCGTGGATGGTGTAGGTCATGGGGGCGCCTCCCCTCTGCTTCTTGTCGCGTTGTTCGCTGTCGAAGGCCCTCCACTCCGGCCCGAGGTCCAGCAGGTGATCATCTACCACCAAACCGCACGAGGCACATGTGACCTCGGCCCTCTCGTAGTCCCTGACCAGCCGCGTGCACCCGCACTCAGGGCACTTGGACTCTTCGACGAACTCGAGTTCATTGGAGTCTATGTCGCGGAAGTCCTCCACCTGCCCAGCCTCCGATCCTTGCCTGTCAGGAAATACACTTGCTGGCCGGGCGAGACCTTGGTGGAAGTAGCCTGAATGCTCACTGACACGAACGGAGTCTCCGCAGGTCCAAAGATGTCTACTACTTGACCCAGTTGGGTGAGGTCACTGTTTACCACAGTGACCCTGAGAGGTGGCACTTCCTCGGCCCTGACCAACAAGCGGCCGGACCGAGTCATTCCCACTACCTTGCCAAGAGCCCTCATTCGAGTGCCTGCCCAACGCGACTAGAGAGGAGAGGAATCGGACCGCGATCCCTAACCCTAGTTCCCTTTCCCCGGCGCGAATCGAGACATCGCCTGAAATAAAAAGATTACCGTCGCATTTCCCACTCATCACGCTCGGGTGGCTAGGCTGTGTGTCAGGCTGCGTGCGACGCTGAGGTCGTGCGTCACTCCGCTCTGCGGCGGCGAGTCTCCTCTGCAATCCTGCGGATCGCCTCCGGCCTTGCCAGTTTCTGATCCACAAGGAGCGCCTTCGTCTCCGAATACCATCTCTTCGGGAATGCCTTTGACGCGATCTCGCACTCGAACCCGAGGCTCCTCGCGGATTCCAGCATCTCCTCGGCCTTCGGGCTCTTCACGCAAAGCCTGCGGGCCAACCTCCTGCCCTGGCTGCGCGAAAGCTCTGAGTCGATGAACGCGGGCCAGATCACCATCTTGTCCAAGAACTCATCCCTCCCAGCCGTGTTTGCCGATCAACGGGACGAACGCACAGCCTCCGTGGGACGTGGTCTCGAGCCGTCCGTTCGGCCTCTTGATTCCCGTGATGAACTCCTGAAAGCACTGATTCCCGCCGACGGGTATGCCGATCATCCCCCCCTCCGCAAGCTGGTCAACTAGTGGGTGGGGAATCCGCGGCGCACCCGCGGTCACGAGTATTCGATCGTAGGGGCTCTCGGGCTCATACCCCTTCGTCCCGTCGGCGTAGACCACCTCCACTTTGTCCCGATAGCCGGCGGCCTTGAGGTTTGACTTGGCCAGGTCCACTAGGGCGGAGACCCTCTCGACCGAGTAGACCTTTCGCTCCACCATCTCATACAGCAACGCGGCATTGTACCCGCTGCCAGCCCCTATCTCGAGCACCTTCTGTCCGGGTTCCAGCTTCAGCCCCTCCAGCATGATGGCGATCATGGAGGGAGCTGATATGGTCTGTCCGCAGCCGATGGGAAGCGGGGTATCGACGTAGGCGTTCGACGCCAATCCCTGCCCCACGAACAGCTCGCGGGGCACCTTGAGGAAGGCCTGCTTCACCCTCGGCGAGAGGATGTATCCTGCGGAGGAGAGGCTCTCAACCAGCCTGGTACGCCTGCCCCCCTGGTCAAAGGAGGTCATCACATTAATACTGGGCCGCTTTCTCAAATATCTGATGCAGGCGGACGTGTTCACAGCCCGGGGACACCCGCTCATATCCTCCCGCCACACCACGACCTTGGAGATAACCCGGGAGCCCGAGATCACCCCCAGCGCCGACTGCGTGATCGGGGTCGGAAGCTCGAAGGGATGCGCGGACCTATCCGAGGGCGTGAGGAAGGCAATCCGCGAGGGTAGTGAGATGTCCCTCATGATCAGGCTTCCCGATTTGGCGGAGGAGGTTCGGGGCTTTGGGCATCCAGACCTCACCTTGGCCGACCCGGTTGACATGGTCTTTCGGAAGAGCGGATATCTTTGCCCCAGGACCGTCTTCATCCTGGCCGACAAGGCCGCCTCGGACCTTTCCAGGCGCCTGGTCGGTCGACTCAGGGACCCCGATGCGCTGATCACCGTCGAGCTTGGCCCGGTCTAGACTACTCGACCGTCACCACGCTCTTCATCTTCTCCTTGATTTCGTTGGCCTCATCGGTCTCGAAGCCGAAGTACTGTGCGAACTCCTTGGTCGTCTTCAGGATCTTGGTCCTTCCGCTCGCGTAGGCGGAGACGAACTTCCGATCCGTGAGCTTGTGGACGTACTCGTACGCCTGGGTGCCCACGATGTTGGCGATCTCCGACTGTTTGACGGGCTGTTTGTACGCGATCAGCGCGAGCGTCTTCAGCACCGCCGGGGAAAGCTCGCTGCGCGGCGAGTAGTTCTGCACCTTCTCGTACATGCCGGCCTTCAGCTGCATTGCGAAGCTGTCGTCGAGAACCCTCACGACCTCTACTGAGCTGCCACGCTCTTCGTACTCAAGCACGAGATACTCCACGAGCTTCTCGACGTACTCCTGCGATCTGGTGCCCAGCAGGCTGGCGAGCTCGGCTATCTTGACGGGCTTTCCAGCCGCAAACAGGCACGCTTCAACGAGGGCCTTGTCTTCCTTCAGGCTCATGATCGCGCCTCATCCACCGGTTCGATGTAGATCGCGCCGAAGAACTGCTCTTGCCAGATCCTGATCTTTCCATCCTTGACCAGGTAGAGGACGTAAAGGAAGGTCCTGCATATGGTGATCGCCTCCTGGCCCAACAGAAGATCCGAGAAGCTAACCTTCCGCACCCCGGAGGCCATCGTGCAGATCCTCTCGTGAAGCCTCCTCATGGATTCCCGGACATCGATGCGATCCTCATCCACGAGAAGGGTCCTTTCCTCCGTCCGGTCGGCGGAGGCAAGGATCAACTCCTTCCTGTATCGCTCCTCCTCCAGGGCATCGAGGAGGGCCTCGAACAGCTGGGGAAGCGTGGTCTTGGTGTTGATCCTCCTGATTGGGGGGAAGAGGGGCAGGATGCGGTACATCTCCCTGAGCTCCTCCTCTTCCTCCTCGTTGAGGTCGACGTGATCAGGCGACAGGATCGCCTCCGACTTGAGCCTCACGAGGATCGAGCCGGCCAGTATGGTTCTGGCCGATATCCTCAGGTCAAGATCGCGGAACTCCGTAAGCTTCTCGACGTACTTGTCGGTGATCTCCACGATATCGATCTCCCAGGGGTCCATCTTCCCGGCGACCACCAGGTGGAGCAGCAGGTCCAGTGGCTTTATCTCCTGATCTAGGTCGAGCTGCCCGTAGTCGAGTTGAAGCTTCACTCCTGATCACCTCCAGCCTCAGCCAGAACGCCGCCCTCGACCAGCCTTCCGGCCTCCAGGCGGACTCCGACGACCTTGCTCACCCCGCTCTCATCCATGCTGACTCCGATCAGCTCGTCGGCCTGTGCCATCATCGAGTCGCGAAGCGTTACCACAACGAACTGCGACTCCTTGGATGTCTCGGATATCAGCTCGGCCACCCTCTTGACGTTGTCATCGTCTAGGTGGGCGTCTATCTCGTCGAGGATGTAGAACGGCGAGGGCTTGTACGCTTGAACAGCGAATATGAAGGCAAGCGCCGTCAGGGCCTTCTCGCCGCCGGACATGGAGTCAATCGCGTTCACCTCCTTGCCCGCCGGCCTGGCCTGGATGTCCAGGCCCCCCTGGAACGGGTCGTCGTTGTTCTCCAGCAGCAGCCTGCCGACGCCTCCGGGGGACAGCTTGGCGAAGATTCTTTCGAAGTTGGCTGCGATGCTGTTGAATGCCTCCATGAAGACCTGCCTCTTCTTGGCCTCGATCTCGTTCATGAACTGGAGGATTGCCTCCCTCTCCTCCATAACCTTGTCCCGCTTCTCCTTGTATTCGTTGAATTTGGCCTCCGTCTCCTCGTAGGCTTCTATCGCGCGCATGTTCACTGGCTCGAGCTTGGACTTGTCGGCCTCCAGCACCGTGATCCTTCTGGAAAGCTCCTCGAGGTTGTCGATCTCAAGGGGCTCGCACTCGTAGCCTGCAAGCGAAAGCTGCTCCTCGAGCTGGTGGATCTCGATGTCAAGCTGGCTCCTCTCGTAGACGGAGGAGTTGATGTCGACCGAGAGCCTGTTCTTGTCCTCGACAAGGACGGTCCTTCTCTGGACCAGCTCGCTGTGTGCCTGCTTCTGGTCATACAACGTCCTCTTGAGCTCCTGGATGCCGTCCCTGATGTCCTGCTGGGAGGTGGAAAGCTGCACGAGTTCCTTCTCCAGGTTCGGGATGTCCTTGTCCATCTTGTCGCGCACGATCTGCAGCCCGGCCACGGCCTGCTTGGCCTCCTTGAGCTGTTCCTCGCCCCTGGATGTGGACTCCTCTAGGAGGTCGATCTCCCTCTGGAGCGCAATGACCTCCGAGGTCATCTTCGCCTGCGAGTCCATCTTCTCGTTCATTGCTGCCGAGAGAACTCTGGCCTCCTTGTCCGACTCCTTCAGCTCGGGGCTCTCGATCTTGCGGAGCAGCTGCTCTCTGTCCCTCTCAACGCGCGCCAGCTCCTCTGCGGCCTTCTTGGCAGCAGCATCGGCGTCCTGGGCCTGGGAGGTCAGCTCCGCCAGCCTTTCCTCCGCTCCCCTTATTGAGGATGACATCTCCTGCATCTTGGCATCGATCTCCTCGATCTCCCTTTCAAGGAGATCCGAGCGTTGCCGCCTGCCTTCGATGCTCGCCTGCACCTCGGCACGCTTCCTCTGCGTGTCAAGGAGCTGTGACCTGATTTCCTCAAGGTCCTCCGAGAGGCCCTTCTTCTCATCCCTCAGCCCCTTCGCCTCGGCCTTCACGGTTGTGAGATCGCCTTCGCTGAAGTTCAGCATGGGGGTGGGCCCTGAGGCGAGCAGATCGTAGAATCCCCCGGACACGATGCCCGAGGGATCCACCACCTCGCCGTCCATGGTTACTGTGCGGAACATCTTGGGCAGGGAGTCCGAGGATTCCAGGTCGTTGGTCACGAGGGTGCTGCCCAGCACGAACTCGTACACCGGCTTCAGGTCCCCGCCGAACTCCACCAGGTCCAGGGCAAGCCCCACGATGCCCTTCTTTCTGAGGAACTCCGGGGAGGGCTTCGAGTTCACCCTCTCCAACTCCCTCAGGGGGATGAAGTTGGCCCATCCGGCCTTGTTCTCGGTCAGGAGCCTTATGCAGCGATCCGCCATCTCCCTGTCCTTGACCACTATGTAGTCCGAGAGCGGACCGGTCGCTGCGGAGATGGGCACCCTGTAGCAGTCCGCCACCTTGGCCAGGCCCGAGACGGTCCCGATGATCCCAGCCAGGTCCCCGGCCTCCTTGCGCTGAAGCAGGAATGACACGGCCCTTCTCACGGGGTTCTGGCCCTCTTGGGCTGCCTTCAGGAAGGCCTCCATGTGGACCTCCTTGCTCGATTTCTCCTCGAGCTCGCGGCTAACCTCCGACAGGGATCGAGTGGCCTTGTCAACATCCTGGCCCAACTTCTCGGCTTCCTTCGTGAGGGAGGAGAGCCTTGCCTCCAGGCCCGCCAGCTCCTTCCTCTCCTCGGGTTGCTTGGCCTTCCTGGCTGCCATTCCCTCGGACTGGTCCTGGCAAGACCTCTGGAGGTATGCAAGCTCCTCTCGTGCTTGTCCCAGCTTGATGGCAGCTTGGGAGCTTCTCTGCCTCGCAATGGTGTCGGCCGCGCGCGCATCCTTCAGCTTCAGCTCCACCTTTGCCAGCTCATCCCTGAAGGTGGAGTTCTCGTCCTCCAGCTTGGCGATCCGACCGTGAAGGGAGGTCTGCTTTGAGCGCAGTGACTCGAGGACGGTGGCACTGCCCTGCCTCTGCCCCTCCAGCACCTTCACCTTGTTCCTCTTGTCCTTGATCTTCTCGGTCGTCCTTCCCTTCTCCTCCTCCAGACGCGCAACCGCCTGTTTCTGCCTCTCCAGGTTATCGTTGGTGTTCTTCAGGTTCTCCTGGGCTCGGACGATCTGGGCCCTGGCCTCCTCGATCTGCTTTCCGAGCCTCTCCATGTCGATCTCCTGCCGTTTTTCGATCGTCCTCTGCAGCTCGTCCTGGCGATCCTGCTCCTTCTGGATTGCGGTGCTCAATTGTGTGATCTCGGCCTCGATCTGGGCTATCCTGTCGGAGCCCTTCTTGGTCCTCTCCAGGATGGCATTGTACCGCTCCCTGTCCTTCCTGAGCTGGTTGTACTGTAGCTGCCATCTCAGCTCCCTGACCTGGGTTTGGATCTCCTGGTACCTGACCGCCTCGTCCCTCTCGCGTTCGAGCCTCCGCAGCTGCGATAGAACCTCGTCGATGACCAGGTTGGTCGCCCTGATGTTCTCCTCGGCCTTGGTCAGCTCCTTCATGGACCTCTCTTTTTTCATGTCGTATTCCGCTATTCCCGAGAGTTCGTCCACAAGCATCCTGCGCTCCACGGACGTCATCTTGACGAGCCTGGTTATGTCCCCCTGCAACACTATGTTGTAGCCCTCGGGGAAGATGTTAGCCATGGACAGCAGGTCCACGACCTCGTTGCGGGTCACCCGGCTCTTGCTTGCGCGGTACACGCATCTGCCGGACCTGTCCGCCCGGCGGGAGACGATGACCTTGGGCTCATCGAGCGGTATCTTCCTGTCCAGGTTGTTGAGATGTAGCGAGACCTCGGTGTAGGAGCCCGCGGGGAAGCGCTCGTTCCCGGCCCAGATCAGGTCTGAGAATTTCTCGGCTCGCATCGACTTGCTGGACATCCTGCCCAGCACGAAGCATATGCCATCGACCACGTTGCTCTTCCCGGCCCCATTGGGCCCCACGATGGCCGTGAACCCTTTCGAGAGCGGTATGCTCACTCTCTGGTTTCCGAATGACTTGAAACCCCTCATCGATACTCTCTCTATGTAGACCATGGGTTGACACCACTGCGCGAGTCTGACTTTGAGTCGCGTCCAGCCATGCTCCTTATCCAGTCAGAGTTTATGGCAAGGCTGAACTCCTTCATCCGAATCTTTGAGCCTTTGGCGTCGATCTCAAGCATGTCGTTTCTCTGCAGGGCCTCTATCTCCCGATCTCCGATGCGCTGTCTTGCCTCGCGAAGGTCGTGCCACTTCCCGTCCGCTACGGAGGCTAGGAACGAAAGGATGTTCCTGCCTCTAGGTCCAACGAAGAGCTCCACCCAGTCGTCGCCCGGAAAGCGCCTTCCCGGCAATACCTTGCTCATTGCCCGTTCCCCTTCCTTCGTGAGGCTGTAGATCTTCTTCTTCCTTCCTTTCTCGGCCCATCTCTCCGCGACGAGTTTGCCGTTGACGAGTATGTCTATGTGGTACTTGACTGCCTGAGGCCAGAGGCGGAGAAGGTTGATGAAGTACCCCCTGTCCTTGGGTCCGGACCTGAGCTCCTCAAGTATCTTGAGGCGCTCCGGGCTTCCGACCAGCCCGTAGATGCCTTTGTCTTCTCGGGGCGTTACCAAGGGCTTCGCCTTTCAGGGGGACCTTCTCAGGCGTCTCGCAGGGAGACATGTCTTGCATATAAATATTTTGCATCAAAGCCGTTGGCCAGAACTGTTTCACGGGGGGCGGCCGGGGATCCGAGCGGCCTGCTGTGCATCGTCGTTCACAGGCCTTGAAGCAACGGATACAGCTGATAGTCACAAGAGTTCGTCCGTCGCCGCGCAAAAGATTTAAGATGCAACTCGGCCTCACTCGGCCCAGCCACGGGGAAGTCATCTGCCGAAGTCCCTCGCTCGCCGGGCAAGAGGTCTGCTGCTCTACCCATTGTACAGGGTCTATCAGTGGCGGCTCGAGCGGAATGTGAAGAAAGGCCCCTTGCCCAAGCACATAGGGCTGATCCTCGACGGGAACCGCAGGTTCGCCCGATCTTTGGGGATCACCAGCAGGAGGGCCCACGAATCGGGCGCCGACAAGTTGGAGGCTGTGCTCGATTGGTGCTGGGACCTGGGCATCAGGATCGTCACCGTCTACGCGTTCTCGGCTGAGAACTTCAACCGATCCAAGGAAGAGGTCGGGGAACTCATGTCGATGTTCGAGCAGAAGTTCAGGGAAGTCTCCAGGGACGAGCGGATCCACCGCAACAGAATAAGGGTCCGTGCCATCGGAAAGACCGATTTGCTGCCCCAGGGTGTCCGTGAGGCCATCGCTTCCGCTGAGCAGGTCACGCAGGACTACTCGGACTACCAACTCAACATCGCCGTGGGATACGGCGGAAGGCTTGAGATAGTCGAGGCCTGCCGGAAGATAGCCGGCAAGGTGGGGGAGGGGGTGCTGGATCCCTCGCAGGTGAGCGAGGACCTGATAAGGTCCCACCTCTACACTAACGGCATTCCCGATCCGGATCTCATAGTCAGGACGTCCGGCGAGGAGAGGTTGAGCGGGTTCCTCCTCTGGCAGTCGGCCTACAGCGAGCTGTACTTCTGCGAATCGTACTGGCCGGAGTTCAGGGAGATCGATCTCCTAAGGGCCATCAGGACCTTCCAGCAGAGGGAGAGGCGCTTCGGCGCCTAGGGCCTCGTCAGGGCTATGGATGCGTAGCCGACGACTTCGTCCATGGGCATGACGTCGCCCGAGGTGGCGTACTTCAGGAGCATGCCCCTCTTGGCACCCATTGCAGAGCAGGCCTCTATGGCGGCGATCACCGGGCCGTAGCCGCACATGGATATGCCGCGTTCCTCGACAACCTTGAAGAGCCCGGGAGCATCCAGCGCGAGTATGCGTTGTATCGCCATATCGTCATTCCTGTGGGCAACCTCCTTCGGCACATAGTGGGAGAAATCCGTTGAGGCGACGACCACGGCATCCGCGCCCTTGGCCTTAATCGCCGCGGCGATGTCCCGGCCAACCTCGGTGGCAGTCTCCAGGTCCTGAAGCATCATCGAGATGGGAACGAACCTGACCTGGCCAAAGAGGTACTGCAGGAACGGTAGCTGGACCTCGATCGAATGTTCGTAGGCATGAGCCTCGGAGTCCTTGTCGATGATGCTTGATCTCTCAAGTATGGCCTTGGCTAGGGCATCGTCGACGGAGGCCGTCCCGAGCGGAGTCTCCCACGCACCTTCGAGGGAGAGGGAAACCCCCGATCCGACCCCATGATGGTTGGGCCCCAATATGACAAAGGACTCCGGCTTCCTGTCGCTGTAGATGGCTGAGTAGCTCCATGCCGCAACGGGGCCTGAGTAGACATAGCCCGCATGCGGAACCACGGCCCCGAGGATCCTCCCCTCGTTTCCGGGACCCGTGGGCAGGCACCCGGGGCCGATCTTGGACTTGAACGAACCCTCGATTTGGGCCCTCAGTGAGTCCGCCCTTCCCTCGTAGAACTGGCCAGCCACCCTCGGATGCCTGGTCGGCATGCCTACTCTCCCTCGAAGGCCTCCGCGGTGTGCTGGAACTTCTCGTAGCTGTCGATCTCGCCCTTTGCCATCAGCACTTCCCTTGCAAGCAGCATGTAGACGAGGGAAAGCGCCTTCTTGCCCTTGTTGTTGGTCGGGATGACCAGATCGACGTAGGAGGTCTCATTGTCGCTGTCGCAGAGGGCTATCACGGGAATGCCTGCGTCCCTGGCCTCCGAAATGGCTTGGGCGTCGGCGCGGGGATCCGTCGTGATGAGCAGTTTGATCTCCATGAATTCCTTGAGGTTTGGGTTGGTGAGGCTTCCTGGGACGAACCTTCCGGGCTTGGCCCGAACCCCGGTCACCTGGGCGAACATGGTGATCGGCTTCTTCCCGTACTGCCTCGCCGAGACGATGAGTACGTCCTGCGGCTTGTACTGGGCCACGAACCGGCCGGCGACCCTGATCTTCTCGTCCGTTTTCTGGACGTCCATGACATAGAGGCCATCGGTCCTGGCCCTGTAGATGTACTCCTGCATGTCCCTGTTCTTCTGTTGGGTGCCTATGTGCACGCCCGACGCAAGGTAGGTATCCATCGGGATCAGGAGGTTCTCCTGCTGCGTTTGTGGCGGCTGTTGCGGCTGTTGCTCCTCAGACACGGTATCACCAGAAGGATCACGAAGGGCGCTGGCCATCGGTGTTGACCTTTGCCCCTGGGTTGGAGACCGAACCGAGATAAATAAAGGTTTTCTCAACTTACTTGGCCGGGGTTTCGTCGTCCATACCAGGGTTCCGGCCGGAATGAACAGACTATCGGAGCAGAGCCACCTTCCAGCGGCGCGGAAGCACTAAAGAGTGCATGTCAGGGACCAAAGCGATCGGGCCGGAGAACATGAGCATCGAGCTACCGGAAGCGCTGATACTTGCCCGACAGATGAACCGGGAGCTGGTCGGGAAGACGGTCAAGTCGTTCCATCTCAAGGACTGCCAGAGGCTACAGCGAATGGGATTCGTCAACAGGAATGCCCGGGATTTCGACATCCTCATGGGCAGCAGGATCGACTCGGTCACCTCCAGGGGCAACTCAATACTGACGAAGCTCAGCAACGGTACGAACCTGCTGCTTGCGCCGGAGTACGGCGGCGTGGTCCTGTACCACAGGGAGGACTCGAAGGTCCCCAGCAGCTACCACCTGAAACTGGACTTCGCCGATGGGACGTTTCTCACCGCCCGGCTCACCGGCATGGGCTGCATTAACTCCCTGCCCGACGGGAAGTTGAAGGACAGCTACATCTTCAGAAGGGATTTCCTTGGCAGGCCGTCCCCGGCGGACGAGGGGTTCACCTTCGACAGCTTCTCAAGGATGGTGGGGACCAGCAACAGGATGCTCAAATCCGTCCTCGTCGGGAAGGACGCAGTGGTCACCGGCCTGGGGAATAGTGCCTTCCAGGAGATTGCCTACAGGGCGCGAATCCATCCCAAGGCGAAGGCTTCGGACCTCGACGATGATAGGAAACGAGCCCTCTACGATGCTATGAGAGGGGTCGTGCTGGGCCGGATCGAGAAGGGCGGCAAGAACGATTTCCTCGATCTCTATGGCAAGCGCGGGCGGTGGGAGCCCACGATGGGCGCGCACATGAAGGGACGGCCCTGCCCTCACTGCGGGACGGCCATCGAAAGCGTCAGCATAGCTGGCGGGCCCTCCTACTTCTGTCCCTCCTGCCAGATTTAGAAGGAGCTGGACAAGCCCACAACATATAATATGGAGAGGGTGGATGCCAGGCTATCTTGGCGAAGGAAAGCAGGATCGGCTCAAGGCCGAGATTGGATCGGACGCGGGCAAAACGATCGCCGAGGTCCATCCCGGTGAGGAGAGGGGAAGGGCTCTGGAAGGATGGCAGGAGCTGGGCCTACTCAATCACATACGATGAGGGCTGCCGCGCCCTGCTCGACAATGCCCTGAAGCTCCACCGCAGGTTCCGCATCCCGGGGCACGTCTGCCTTCTGGCAGACCAGATTGGCGTCCCGCGCAACGTCCCCGGGAGCAGCTATGATGGCATGATGATACTTTCGAAGGAGGAGGTAGCATCGCTTTCCAGGGAAGGCTGGGGGGTCTCGTGTCACGGCAAGACGCACGTTGGGATAACCGACGACAATGCCGAGGAGGAGGTCGTGAAGGCAAAGGGGATTTTGGAGCGCAAGCTTGGGACGACCATATCCATCTTCTGTGTTCCAGGGAGCAACGAGTCCTATCCGGCTGCCCTCAAGGTCGCGGCAGGGGCGGGCTACAAGGCGATAATGACCATCTATGACGACGTCAACACCCACGCGACCGATCCCATGCGGCTGTGCCGGGTGCCGATCCACAGCGAGTATCCGCCGCCGTTCTACTCCGCCTTCGATCCCTACAAGCGGATAAACCAGGCCGTCGAGAGGCAGGGCTGGATAATCGACTACTGCCACTGCCCCATGCCCGGCAAGGCGATACACCCTTGGAAGGACTGCACCCTGGAGCAGCTCGAGGAACGTTTCGGGGCCGTGACGCACATCGGCGGGGATGACGTGTGGTTGGCCGAGCCAAATGAGGTCATCGATTATCTGCTTCGAAGGTGAGGAGATGCCCAAAGAGAGAGCTAGATACGGTGCGGCGGCCTTTGAGGGGCTGAAAGGAAGCCTGCCGAACTCCTTCCCGCGGACCATGGGCCCCAACTGCCTGAAGTACCTAAAGGAAGTCGTCGACAGCGGCCTCATGGTCGACATGGTCGGGCGTTTCGAGAAGGCCTTCGCCAAGGAGCTCCGAGTCAAACACTGCATTGCCACCCCGGGTTGCACCCCGGCCCTGGCGTGCCTGGCGGCCGCCTTCGAACTGGAGCCCGGCGATGAGATCCTGGTGAGCCCTGTCACCGACTACGGCACGATCCAGGGCCTTGTGCGCGAGCACTACATCCCGGTGTTCCCCGACACCGCTCCGGACACGGTCAACGTCAGCGCCGAGACGATCGAGCCATGCATCACGGACCGCACCGAGGCAATACTTCTCGTACACAAGACCGGGATCATCTGTGACATGGACCCCATCAATGCGCTTGCCGAGCGGAACGGCCTCATCGTCTACGAGGACGCCTGCCAGGCAGTCTTCGGGGAGTACAAGGGACGGCTGGCTGGCACGATGTCCGCGGCGGGCGCGTTCTCGTTCGATGCGGAGAAGACAATGGGGTCCGACGTTGGGGGCTGCATAGTCACCAACGACGATGAACTTGCCGAGAGGGTCCGCTTCTTGGGGCAGAGCCGGGGCGCGGAGATGGAGCCGCATTTTGGGCGGAAGCACATTCAGCCCGGATATGCCTATAGGATGACGCAGTCCACCGCTGCGATCTGCCTGGCCCAGCTTGAGGTCATCCGCGAGCAGGTCGCCCACCGCGACAGGATGGCCAGGCTGCTCACCGAGCTGGTTGGGGAGATCCCGGGCGTCACGCCCCTGCCGATACCGGGGTACCTCAACGTCTACTCCTGCTGGATGTTCGGATTCAGCATCGATCCCGGGCAGTTTGCCTGTAGCGGGGAGGAGTTCGCGAAGCAGTTGTCGGATGCTGGCATACCCGGTGCTGGCCAGGGCAAGTACTACCTGATGCCGGCGGCCTGCACATTTCTCGATGACCACGCGCGAAGGAAGGTCTACCCGTACTCCATCCCACCGGCGAGCCGGGAATACCGCTACAGCGCCGACACATGCCCGACGGCAAGAGATTTCCTGCAGAACTTCATACGCTGGTCGACGTTCTGCGAGAAGTATCGGCCCGAGCACTGCAGGCTTGCGGCGGATATCATCCGCTCCGTCGCGGAGCGCAACCGGAAGCGCTAGAATGCTGAGGCTGAAGGGGCGCTACTACCGCACGATCCCAATCACGCGTCCAGGGTACGTTTACGAGGACCTGGAACTCGGCGAGTCCAAGAGTGCGCTGGTGGCCATGCACTGCTGGAATATCGGGTGTGAGGGCGGGCCCGAGATCGATCCCGACTACTGGGTCGGCATGGGTTTCCCCGCCGCCCACCGGGAAGCTGGGCGCATAATGCGGAGGAAGATCCGACCGATGATGGACGCCGCGAGAGGTGCTGGCATGCTCATCTGTCACGTCGAATCGGACACGATACGAGAGAATCGGGCGACCCCGAAACGCGAGGGTCAGTCGGAGCCCGACTCGGCCGAACCTCGTAGCTGGCGCGAGGCCGTTGCGTGGCGGTCCCATGGCAAGCACTACGCAACGCGGTCGCCCCTTGCCGCGATGGACAGGGCGAAGATCGTGGCGCCCCTGCCCGGCGAGCCACTCGTCTTCCGCACGGACGAACTGCAAGCCGAGCTTGCCCGCCGTGGGATCCAGAATCTGGTCTACTGCGGCATCGCGACGGACATGTGCATCCTGCGGGCATCTGGGGGAGTGGAGGAGATGGCTCCCCGGGACTACCGGTTGTACCTCGTGCGGGATGCCACCGTGGGGGTCGAATGTCCGGACACATTCCGGGAGAGGCTGGCTACCCGCTGGGCGATCCGGTATTTCGAGACGCATTTTGGAGACACGATTTCCGCCAAAGACTTCATCATCGCGTGCCGGCAGTCCGAAGCCAAGGGATAGCAGCTACCCCGGATCTAGCCATCCCGTGAGAACGGTTGCCCGCCCGGGGACAGCCCGTAGGTCATAGGCAGCCGTTGTCAATCGCGGGTCGGAAGACAATATTTATGCCGCAATCATTCCTCATCAACTTGGACAATGGCGCTGTGCGGCGAAGCGTCCAAAGGGGAGCAGAGGTCATACTACCAGACGGAATGGTCAGCCGACGAACTTCCGGCGTTCGTCACCGATGGCATGGCGTCCAGGGAGTTCGCGTTTGACCACGACGGCAACGGGCCGAACGACCGATACAACGTGATCCGCAGTCCTGAGGACCTCCGAAAATACCTGCTATTTCGGGCGCCCTACTCCGCCTACTGTAGCGTGGCTTTCTACGAGCGTCCAGAGAGACGGGACGGGATATTCAGAACGGAGCTGGCCTTCGACATCGATGCCAAGGACCTTCCGATAAGGTCGTGCCAGTGCTCCCCCGGGAACGTATGCGAAGTGTGTCTGAACGATGCCAAGCAACTGGCCCTCGACTACCTCGAGGTGCTGAGGGGGGACCTTGCCTTGCGCGAGACTTACCTGATCTACTCGGGGCGGGGCTACCACATCAGGATATTGGATCCCAGCATAAGCATGATAGGCTCATCCGGCCGAAGGAAGATCCTGGACTATGTGTCGGGCGGCAAGGTTCCGGGGAATCTCTTCATCGAAGGCGGCTACAGCGCCGTATACAGGAAACGGATCACGTGGATCCTGACCAGGCTCAGGAAGGAGAACCTGGCCGCCCTTCCGGGCACCGTTTCCAACCGTGCCATGAAGGAAAGGGATCCAATCCTCAAGGCGTTGGCCGAGAGGGACCGGATCGCGCTCAACAACCTCATGGGGGAGAAGAGGCTGGGTGCACTGCTTGGCTTCCTGTCCACCTTGGCCGCGTCCCTGACCGATGCCAAGGTGACGATGGATGAGAAGAGGATCATAAGGTTGCCGACGAGCCTGCACTCCAAGGTCAGCATGAAGTGCATGCTGGTCAAGGACCCTGCAAGCTTCGAGCCCATGCGAGATGCCGTGCCCGATTTCGTGCGGCGCCGAGAGGGGACCGTCTGATGGCCGAGAGCAAGCAGCTTTCCTTGGCCGAGGTGCCGGCTTCCCCCGAACCGGATGTGTTCTCACAGTTTCATCCGAGGATAAGGGAGGCCCTTCGGAGGAAGGGTTTCACGAAGCCCACCCTGATTCAGGAGACGGCCATTCCCGCAGTCAGGCGCGGGGAGCATGTTCTGGTCATCGGCCCCACGGGCGAGGGGAAGACCGAGGCCGCGCTTCTGCCGATTCTGGAGAGAATGATGTGCGAAGGCAAGTCCAAGGGAATATGCATATTATACGTGGCCCCGCTTCGCGCGCTCAACAGGGATCTCCTTGACCGACTCGAATGGTGGGCCCGGGATCTGGGCTTCAAGGTTCAGGTCAGGCACGGGGACACCCCCGCAAGGGAACGCAGGCGGCAGGCCATGCGTCCCCCTGACATGTTGATCACCACGCCCGAGACCCTCCAGGCAATCCTGCCTGGCTCGACCATGAGGAGGCACCTCGGAGGCGTCAGATTCGTCGTCGTCGACGAGATCCACGAACTTGCCGAGGACAAGCGGGGCGTTCAGCTTGCCGTCGGGCTGGAGAGGCTGGTGGAGATCGCAGGGGAGTTCCAGAGGGTCGGGCTCTCAGCAACGGTCGGCTCCCCGGAGCTGGTGGCGAGCTTCCTGGGTGGAAACCGGAAGGTCAACATCTGCAAGACGGCTTTCTTCAGGGACGTCTCGCTTGCGGTGGAGTTCCCCAAGCCCGCGCCGGGGGACGAGCAGATATCCAAGAGGATAATGGTGTCCCAGAAAAGCGCGGCAAGGCTCAGACGCGTGAGGGAGCTTGTCGACGCCCATAGATCAACCCTGATCTTTGTGAACACCCGTGACATGGCCGAGGTGCTTTCGTCGCGGTTCCACCTATGGGACAGGAACGCGGCAGTCGACGTCCACCACAGCTCCCTTTCTTCCGCGGTGAGGATCGAGGCCGAGAGGAGGTTCAAGTCTGAGGAGACCAGGGGCATCATATGCACCTCCTCCATGGAGCTGGGAATCGATGTCGGCAGCGTGGACCTTGTGGTTCAGTACATGTCCCCCCGGCAGGTTTCGCGCCTGGTACAACGGGTCGGCAGGTCGGGGCACAGAACCGGGCGGACCTCTAAGGGCGTGGTCGTGACCGTGGATGCGGACGATGTGTTGGAGTCGATGGTGATCGCGAGGAGGACCAGCGGCGAGGAGATAGAGCAGACGCTCGTGCCCGAGCGATCCTTCGATGTGCTGGCCCATCAGATCGCGGGCTTGTGCCTCGAGGAGCCCTTGGTGCCGGCATCAAAGATCCTTTCGATCGTTCGCAGATCCCACCCCTACAGGGACCTTGGCTCCGAGGACCTCATGCGGGTTGTCAGGCAGCTGGAGAGCCAGGATATGGTATGGCTCGACCAGGCCACCTTGAGGCGCAAGAGGGCAGCATGGCAGTACTACTTCGAGAACCTGAGCACCATACCCGACGTAAAGAAGTTCAGGATCATAAACATCGTCAACAACCAGCCCATAGGGACCCTGGACGAGGAGTTCGTGGCAACGAGGGCCGAGCGCGGCACGGTCTTCATCACCAAGGGCGAGGCATGGTCCATTCTGGACATCGAGGAGAACAAGGTCCTGGTGTCACCGGTCGTGGACCCGGTGGGTGCGATCCCGGGGTGGATAGGCGAGATGATACCGGTGCCCTACGAGGTCGCCCAGGAGGTGGGCAGGCTCAGGGCCATGCTCTCGGGGGATTTCGACGAGAAGAAGCTTCTGGCCGACTACCACATAGACAAGGCGGAGCTTTCCCTGATCCGAAGGTACGTGAGGTCCCAGCTGAAGGAAAGCTCGGTCGCCACCGACCGGAAGCTGGTTCTTGAGGCCCACAAGGATAAGGTCATCTTCCACGGCTGCTACGGCACCAAGGCCAACGAGACCATCGCAAGGATCGTGGCCGCGCTGCTGACGGCGAGGTTCGGCGCGGCCGTGGGGGTGAAGGTGGATCCATACAGGATAGTCTTCACCTTTCCCGACGGATCCGCCAAGCCAGAGCTCGTGCTCCAGACCATAATGGACCTTGACACCCAACACATCGTCCCAGTTCTGGAGATCGTGATGAAGCGAACCTCGCTCTTCAAATGGCGGATGGTTCACGTAGCCAAGAGGTTTGGGGCAATGCGGAGGGATGTCGACTATCAGGCCATAAGCCTGGAAAGGCTCGCCATGGTCTACGAGGAGACGCCGCTTTTCGAGGAGACGCTCCGGGAGATAATGCTGGACAAGCTGGACCCCGGGAGGGTTGCCAGCATCTTCGAGGACATAAAATCAGGGCAGATCCAGGTCGAGATAGTGCGGAGCAATGAGGTATCCCCATTCGCCTCGCCGGTCCTCCTACATGAAGGGTTCTCGGACATAATCTCTGCCGAGAGCCCGATGATGGAGATCATGTCCATCCTCAGGAGGAGGCTCATGGCCAAGCGCATGAAGCTGGTCTGCATGAACTGCCTCGCCTCCAGAAAGCTTAAGGTGGAGGAGGCCGAGGACTTGCCAAGGTGCTGGCAGTGCGGGTCCAAGGTCCTCGCGGCCATTAGGGTTGGCGATGTGCAGACCGAGGAGGCCCTGCGACGCAGAAACGAGGGGGGCAGGCTCAGCCCGGCCCAGAAGGAGCTTGCCGAGAAGGCAAGGCTCAGCGCGGATCTGGTCTCGGAGTATGGGAAGAGGGCGATCATGACCATGGCGGCAAGGGGCATAGGGCCCCAGACGGCCGCCCGGGTTCTGTCCAAGCTGCACGCGAGCGAGGACGATCTGCTTAGGGACATATTCTCCCAGGAGAAGCTTTACGTCAGGACGAGGAGGTTCTGGGACTGATCGCTACATGAGGTTGAACTCCCTCAGGAGCATGAGTTCCTCAAGCTCGACCTTCTGGCCCGCCTTCAGCTTCTCCAGGGCCTCCTCCGCCCTCTTCCTCAGCTTCTTCTCCGATGACAGGGATCTCCTTTCCTCCTTCTTGCGGTCAAGGCTTCGTTCCTTCTCCGACAGCTTGTAGATCTCCTGCCTGACGGCCGTCAGCTCGGCGTGCTTCTGATCCGCCTGCCCGATCAGCTCCATCATCTGGCGGTGGTTGGCATCGGCCTCCTCCCTCTGCGGCTTGGCCTGCTCAAGGAGCTCTATCATCTTCCGATGGTGAAGCTGGGATTCCTCCGAAAGGGAGATTATCTTGGAGTGGAGCTTGTTCGAGCTGATGCGGAGGGCATCGGCCTCGATCCTCCTATCGCCGACCTCCCGGAGTCTCTCCCGCAGGGCCCGGGACTCCTTCAGTTCCTTCCTTAGCTTCTCGGCCCTGTCGACGAGCTTCCTTTCGGCCTGGACGCTGTGCACCCGGGTCTGGATCTCCCATTCCAAGCGCTCGATCTCCTCGCGTATCTCCTCCTCAGGAGGGATCCTGGGCATCTTCTTCAGATCGAGGCCCATCTCTCGCATCTTCGCGCGGGTCACCCTGGCCGCGTTGGCCGCCTCATCCCTCTTCTGCTTGTCCGCCTGTATCTCTGCATTCAGCCTATCGCGCTCTGCCCGGCATTCGTTTGCCTTGCCGAGCAGCTCCCTGACCTGGTCATTGAGCTGGTCCCTCCTCTCCCTGAACCTGCGGGCCTTCTCGTTCAGTTCGTCCCTTTCCATCTGGAGCTGTTTGGCGGTCTCGTACAATGCGTCGATCTTGGCTTCAAGATCCTTGGCGCTGAGGGGCATCCTTTTCTTCCTCCGGTTGATGGGTATTTATTGTTTTTCAGGCAAGCCGGGCGCCCTACGAAAAACATATTATACCTCTTCCGGGTCGCAGGCATCTGGTTCGGGGAAAGCTCCATGTACATGATCCTGGGGTATAACGACGTCACCCTCAGAATATCCGAGTTCATCAAGAAGACGCTGAAGGAAGATGTCACCATCGTCCATGATGACGAGGAGAAGGCCCGGGAGCTTCGTGAAGCGGGCTACGGGGTTGTGGTTGGCAAGCCGAGGAACATGACGACCCTGGCCCGTGCAAGGTTGAAGGACGAAGCTGACGTCGTAGTGGTGATGGGCGAGTCGTCGAGGGATACCAAAGAGATCTGTGAGACCATCAAGCGCGAGTACCCGGACAAGTTCGTGGTCGCGATCGGCGAGAAGCCGGTCGACGTGCCAGCCCTCAAACGGTTGACGGTCGACAGGGCGTATGCCGAGACGGACGCTGCGGCGGATTTCGTGAACGAGGAGCTCGCCAAGATGCGCCCCCTGAACAAGCTCACGAGGCTCAGATCGATCCTTAGATCCGGCGACGGGCGGCTGGCCATCCTTATACACGACAACCCGGACCCGGACGCCGTGGCGAGTGCCTCCGCGTTGGCCGAGCTGGCGAAGAAGGAGGGCGTTGAGACCGAGATCATGTATGCAGGGGAGATAGGCCGGGACGAGAACCGGGCTCTGATCAACCTCCTGGGGACCAAGCTGACCCGCGTTGACGTCATAACCAAGCACATACTCAGGACCTATAAGACCATCGCGCTCGTCGATGTGTCCAACCTGAGCTACGTGAGCGCCCTCACCGCCGACAGGACGCCCCAGATAATCATCGATCACCATCTGCACGACAGGACGCTGAACGCCGACTTCCTTGACCTTCGCACATCTGCCGGGTCGACCGCCGCCATCATGACCCAGTACCTGGAGCTTGCGGGCATAACCCCTGACAAGAAGCTGGCATCAGCCCTGCTCTACGGCATCATGACCGACACGGCTGAGTTCACCCGCGGGATGAGCCCGGACGACATCATGGCCGTGAACCATCTGGTGCCGTTGTCCGATCAGGATCTCCTGGAGAAGGTGAAATCTCCGAGCGTATCCATGGACACGGCCGATGCCCTCGCCGTGGCGATCCAGAACAGGGATTTCGTCCGTGACGTGGTCATCTCCACCGCAGGGGTCATCAAGAACCGCGACGCGATTCCCCAGGCATGCGAGTATCTGTTGAAACTCGAGGGGGTTTCGACCACATTCGTGTTCGCCATCGTCAGCGAGAACATCGTGATCAACGCCAGAACGAAGGACGTCAGGATGAACGTGGCGGACGTGATGAAACGCGGCTTCGGCGACCTTGGCTCAACCGGCGGGCATCCCACCTCGGCCGGCGCGACCGTCCCACTGGGGGTGTTCAGCGGGACCCAGGACGCTCAGATGCTCATCTCAATGGTGAAGGACAGCGTGACCAGAAGGCTCCTCCAGGCCATGAGGGTGGAGAAGTAGCTACTGCCTAGGCCTTCGTGGTCTTGACTATCACGACATCCCCGACGGCGGTGACCCTGTCGAAAGGGATGCCGCTCCGCCCTTTGAGCAGGATGGCGGAGATGCGGCCTTCGCGGGCCTCGATCATGACGTTCTCTATCCTACCCACGTGATTCCCGGTGCTGCTAAAGACCTCCTTGTCGTAGAGGGTTGAGACGCGTATGGTCACTTTCCCACCTCGTGTCGCGGTCGGCTTCGGCGAACCCTATCCTCATACAGCGTACCCGACCCCCGCCGCGACGCCTTCTTTCGGCGTTTGGCGGGAATCGGGGCCTGCGGGGCTCTTCGGAAAGCATATTTGAGTCCTTTTAGATAAAAGTCTTTCTGAGAGGCCTCTGGCCTCCGGCATCGGGTGCGTCTGCCATGGGGTCGGTACGACAGGGGCCACTTTTGGGCGGCTCGGAGATCGCCCAGATTCTGCTTTCGGCAGCCGTGCTTGGTTTGGCCTTCACGATCTACGCTGGGCGGTTTGATCCGACGAGGTTCTACTGGGCCATAATGACGATCGGCGTTGGGTTCATTGGTCACGAGCTAGCACACAAGTTCATGGCAATGAGATTCGGGTATTGGGCCGCCTACCAGATATGGCCCATAGGGATCCTGCTTGCCCTTGTGAGCTCTCTGGCCGGCCTAGTTTTTGCCGCCCTAGGCGCGGTGCGCATAGCCGGCGTGGGAATCACCAGGGAGGAGGAGGGCGTCATCTCCCTGTCAGGATCGGTCTTCAACCTGGCACTCGCGCTGGCCTTCATGGCGCTTGGCATCGCGGTTCCCGGCGCAACATTCCTGAGGGAAGGCGCGTACCTGAACTCGCTGATCGCGGTCTGGAACTGCCTTCCCTTCATGATCCTTGACGGGCAGAAGATATTCCAGTGGGACAAACGCATATGGGCCCTTGCCTTTGGCACCAGCGTTGCCCTGTTTCTGATCAACTACTAGAGAGAGGCAGGCACCCATTGGCCGGGCGATGGTGGAGGGGATGGGACTTGAACCCACGAAGGCTTGCGCCGTCCGTCAGAACGGGCGTCTACGCCACGAGATCTTGAGTCTCGCCCGTTTGACCAATCTCCGGAACCCCTCCGTGACGCAAGCCTCGCCCGGTACGGTAGAAATATGCTTTGCAGAGCGAAATCCGGCGGCAGCCTGGAGGCGTTCGACCTTTCGGGGCGCGGTCTCGTCGTACAGGCCGTCAGGTTGGATGATTCTGGGGCAAGCACCGAACTCAGGGGAAGGTCAACCTGGTCGTTGCAGCCGTGATTCGCCTTTCCGTTCAACCTGCTGCTTGCTCTCAGGCAGGCCATTTCCACGTTGACTGTGACATGGCTTGGGGGATGCTACCTCGAGGGCGTCATGATGTCGGGCCGCGGGAAAGCGATTTATTGCCGGGGTCGGACCGCGAGACGTGGTCAGCATACACGAGAACAGGGCGCCACTGGCCTCGCTGTCTCTCTGGGTCGGCATATTCGTGGTGACTCTGTTTCTCTCACCCCACATACCTTCCGGGATCCCGATCACGGCCTATCATCTCATGGTGCTCGGGGTTGCTTTGGTCGCCCTCCCTCTGTACCTCATGGTCAAGTGGAACGTGGGCGAGGCAGCGATCTTCCTCGGGTTCAGTTTGGTATTCTGGTCGGCGGGGGATTTCATCTGCGTCTTCTCCCCCGGTGAATGGGCCGGCTCCTACGCGGGGGCATGCTATCTGCTGAGGAAGTGGTATCCTCCCTCGTTCCTCATACTCCTACGTTTCTTCAGCGGGGCCATGCTCATAGTCTACCTTGTCCTGAACCCAGAGGTGGGGGCCGAGCCCGCGACCCTTCAGGGGCTGGGGAGGCAGGAACTGTCCTGGATCATCAGAGCAGTTTTGATCGTCGCGGTTCTGCTTAGCGTGGGCTGGATGGTCTACGGGAGCATCTCCAGGGCCTCGTTCGGCGGCGATGTCTTGTACATCCTGAGCGGGGACTATCGAAGTCTGCGGCAGCCGGAGCTAGTCTACAAGGGAGTTCTCATGTTCCAGGAGGCCGAGCCTTCCGGCTACGTGCTGGTTCGGCGAGACTTCAACCTAACTGACCTTCAGATCGGGCGGATATCGGGCGTCCGGTGGGACACAACCGTCCTTGATCGCTACCTCGGCGTTGAGGTGGAGGTGCTGGGGAAGATGTCTGAGATCAAACCCGATTCGCCCGAGGAGAGATACCTCTACCCCGGGCGCATTCGTCAGGCCTGACTTGAGGGGGGACATGGCGGGGAAGCGCCATTTCGACGGCCAGAGCGGCGTGGCCACGGCATCCATGATCGCGTCCGGCACCCTCTGCGTTGTGTGTCCGTTCGCAACGATTCGAAGCAGTAAGTGGAAACTTTATAATATTGCAGGCGCAAACTCGCGCCCACAGGGGTTCTCTGGGCCCAGGGTCAGGGTGATTCGTTGGGCTTACTTTCGCGCAATAGGGTTGAGACGAGCGACCCGGCTCCCGCCGGGAGCCAGGACTTAGTCGACATGACTTCGAGGCTTTCCGATCTGGACCAGCAGGTCAAAGGCCTGGCCTCGCGCTTGGACGCAATGGATGGCTTCCTCAAGAAGATGCCGAACGCCAGCGATTTCCGACTTGTCGCCTCGGACATTGCCCGCGTGGAGGGCGACCTTGAGCGAATTGAACAGAAGAACAAGGAGGGAATGCTGGTCCTCTACGCGCAGGTCTACAAGGAACTGAAGGCGATTAGGGGCGACAGGGTCGTCGAGATGGTCGATGTGGAACCGGGAGATGGGGAGAACGGCGACAAGGTCGAGAAGGATATGGGCCAGCTGAGCCAGCTGGCCAAGAACTGGAGGAAGATGAGGGCCCAGCCGGCTCCGCAAGAAGAGTAGCCCTCGGCTGGCGCCCCGTCCGCAGTCTTCACGTCATGTCGACGGCCGGGCTGGCAGCAGCATCCGTGCGCTGCGTGCTCTTGGGTGTCTTGTGATCATTGGGTTCCAATCGGAGTGTGCTCTTTGCGCGTGGAATTTGGAGTGGTGCAGGGCTACGAGGTCGTAACGGTCTTTCCTACGAAGAAGGCCAAGAGGCCAAGGGTGGTCGCCTACCACACCGGGGCCGGTGAGACTGCTAGGGTCCTCTCGGACCCGAGGAATGAGAAGAGGGGCATCCTGAAAGCCCTGTCCGGCGCCGGTTACGTCGTGACAAGCATTACATCGACCAAGGACCACTGGGGATCGCCGGTGGCGCTCAAGGCCCATGACGCCCTGTATGGCTGGATTCGGTCGGACTTCTCGACCCGGAAGATCGGTCTGCTGTGCCAGAGCATGGGGGGCCTTTCTGCCTACAACTGGGCCTGCCGTAATCCGAGGGCGGTGCTGGGCGTGTACGGGATATATCCCGTGACCAATCTGGCTGCGATGCTGAAGGGACCGGCCGGGCCAGTGATAGCGAAGGTCTACGAGGCGCAGGGAATCGACCTAGGGAGGGAAATCTCATCCTTCGATCCCATACGGCAGATCGGCTACCTGGGGCGCGACGGGGTCCCGGCAAAGCACAGACATGGGGACGCAGATGCCCTGGTGGAGTACGAGCCGAATGCCCTGCGTTTTGCGCTGGCCTACACCAAGTCTGGGGGCAAGCTCGAACTGGTTTCCGTGAAAGGGCTCGGACATCAGGTGGATCCAAGCTTCTTCAATGCCGAAGAGGTGCTCGCCTTCATGGATTCCCTCAAGTGGGATAGCCGATAGATCGCTGTGGCCGCCGGGGCGCTAGAGGGCGAGCCGGGGCTTCAGGTACCTCTCATGCGTTCCCACGGCCCTGAGCATCTTCACGTAGCTTTCGTGCAAATGGGCGGCAAGGTCCCTCTCGCCATCGAAAACGTTCCTTTGCTGGCCCGGGTCGGCCGCCAGATCGTACAGCTCCGGCTCCGTCCCGGGCATGTATGCCTGCTCGCTGCGGTGGATGCTGTCCACCACGGAGGTCGATCCCACTCCCTGCCCCTCGGCAAAGCCCCCGTAGATAAGGGCCCACCTTCCATCGCAGATGGTGCTTCTGCGACCCGAAGAGACATCTTGGGTGATCGCCCAGGATGAGATGGCTATCTGCCTCGTGGCCTCCGCCTCGCCTCTGATGAGCGGCAGAAGCGACTTGCCGTGCATCGTCCCCGAGTCCTTGGCGCCGGCGAGTTCCATGATCGTTGGCATGATGTCGGTCGGTTGGACCAGGCCAACAAGCCTGCCGGGCTCGACCCCGGGGATGCGGATGATCAAGGGGATGGATGCAAGCTCAGAGTAGAGCGGGGTCGCCTGGAGGACTCTATCCTTCACGATGCACTTGCCGACGAGGTTGTGTTC